>OFEU01000136.1_pt1 | contig 86641 bp, 59 predicted proteins | sample 1521221 | NCBI WGS metagenome assembly OFEU01 (sample SAMN03766357, study PRJEB24113) | microbial mat metagenome | isolation source: enrichment culture HLUCC-O from microbial mat sample contains cyanobacterium... | reverse complement strand
TGGGATAAATTCTCAGCTTAACGACGTTCATTAGTGCGATTAATAATCGTGTTAAACTCAGTCTAGCAGATTGATTTGTTGATCCGCAACCTTGCCGCTCGGCTATCCCAAGCGACGCTCACCCTAACGGGTAGAGCGCGGGGCTTCCCGCCGAGAAGCTAATGTGGGACTAACCCATCGATATGACAGCATGAGTGACTCGAAACTGAACCGTCGGCGTATTGTTGCCTTTGCCCTGCCTGCGATTCCCATTTCAGCCATGGGATTGCCCCTCGTGGTCTATGTTCCGCCCTTTTACAGTGAATTGGGGTTGGGGTTGTCGGTGGTGGGCAATATCTTCGCCTTAGCGCGGTTGTGGGATATTATCACAGACCCGATTTTGGGAACCATCAGCGATCGCTGGACGACTCGCATCGGACGGCGACGGCCCTGGATTATTTTGTCGGTTCCCCTCTTGATGGCAAGCGCCTACGCCATTTTTCTCCCCAGTCAATCCGTCTCAGCCGCCTATTTACTGATTTGGCTGATTTTGCTTTATGTGGGTTATACCATGCTCAGTATCTCCCATATGTCCTGGGGCGCCGAACTCTCGGACGACTATTACGATCGCTCGCGAGTTCAAGGCTGGCGGGAATTTGCTCTAATTTTTGGGATGTTGGCGGTGTTAGTGATTCCCGCCATCATCCAACAACTTCAAGCTGCCAACTCCAGAATACAACTCGGGGCCATGGGCTGGTTTGTGGTGATGACGTTGCCGATTACCGTTGCCGTCTCCGTCTGGACAGTCCCAGAACGCCCAACTCCCCCTCAACCTGGGATTGGTTTCGTTAATTCCGCCAAAATCCTCGCCCGCAACCACCTCTTACAACGAGTCTTAGGGGCAAATTTCTTAACGGGATTGGCCCCAGGGGTCACGGGGTCGATTTATATTTTCTTTATCAGCGATGTCATGGCTTTGCCCGATTGGTCAAGCGCGATTCTGCTGATGTATTTTCTCGCCAGTCTGATTGGGGTTCCCGGTTGGATTTGGCTGAGTTGTCGTCTGGGGAAACATCAAACCTTCATTGTGGCCATGGTTTGGATGTCGCTGGTGTTACCGTTGCTGCTGTGGGTTCCCCCCGGAAATTTAGCTCTCAATATCTTGGTAAACGCCCTCTATGGGGTCACGACGGCGGCAAGTCCCTTTCTTTTGCGCTCGATTTTGGCTGATGTCACGGATTGGGACAATCTGCAATCGGGCAGTCAACGCACTGGTTTGTATTATTCTCTACTGATGATGAGCAATAAGTTTGGCTATGCTCTGGCGGTGGGGGTGACTTACCCGGTCTTAGATTGGATTGGCTACAGTCCCGAGATAGAGAATAGTGCGGCAACGCTGATGGGGTTAAAGCTGTTATTTGTCTTTGCGCCGATTCTGGCGGTGTTACCGGCGGTGGCTCTTCTCTGGCGTTTCCCTCTCGATAGTCAGGCGCAACAAGCTCTACGTCAACAGTTGCTTGAGCGAGATTTGCTCAAGGAGCGTTAGACGGGGTCCGGGTTAAAGACCCCCTGAAAACGATCGCCTCCCCCAGAAAAGAAGGGGCGATCTAGAGTTCGCCCCCTGGGATAGTTGCTATCAACGATGGTGTTAATCTAACTCGTCAAGTCGGGCTTGAATCTCCTCAACTAAGGCTTCAGCCTGCTGTTCGGTTGCTAGTTCCAGGGCCGTCTCTAGGGTGGCGATCGCCTCGGAGGTTCGGCCTCGCTGCTGCAAGGCTCGTCCCAAGAGATAATAGGCTCGGGGCTGATCCGGTTCGGCGGCGATCGCCTGACGCAAGGATAAAATGGCATTCAAGCTATCGTTGTTGTCTAACAGGAGTTCTCCGAGGGTCAGATGAACATCGGCGCGATCGCCCATGAGCCGAGAGGCTTGGCGCAACAAATCCAGAGCCTGCTCTCGTTCTCCTTGGCTGAGCAAAAGTCGCCCCACTTCAAACAATAAGGAGCCATCGCGGGGGTTCAACTCCACGGCCCGATTAAAGGCTGTCAATGCACCCTCGACATCCTCTTGGTTGAGACGAGCCACTCCTAAATTGACCTGAATCCGCCCTTCGTTGGGGGCTAACTCTGCTGCGGCTTCTAACACCTCTAAGGCTTCGTCATAGCGCTCAAGTTGCAAGAGGGTTGAACCAATGGACTCTTGAACTTGCCAATTGTCAGGATTTAAGGCCGCCGCTTGACGATAGGCCTCTAAAGCCCCTTCATAGTTCTCCTGACGATAGCGCATGACCCCCAAGCCTAAAAAGGCGTTGGTATTGCGATCGTTGAGCTCGACCGTCGCTTGATATTCCGCTTCAGCGGCCTCGTACTCTCCCGCATTCGCCAAACTGTAGGCCAGGGCATAATGGAACTCTGAGACATTAGGTTCGAGTTCTAAGGCGCGACGATAGGCTGTGATCGCTGCCTCATAGTTGCTTTGCCGAGCTTCGAGGTAGCCGATGGCTGAGAAAATTCGCGCATTATCCTCCTCTAACTCAGCCGCCTGACGATAGGCCCGTAGGGCAGCGGCCAGGTCCCCGGAACTAACGAACTCCTGTCCTGCAACCAGGAGTTCGTTAACGTCGCGATCGTTATCCGCCTGCACCAAATACTGCGGCCGATTGGGTGAGACTAAGCTGGCGGCGGTGACGGGAGGAGTGGCCAGGGTGGCGATCGCCGCGATGGAGGAGAAGACTGAAATGAGCCAATCCCGAGGCTGTGCTAAACATCTCAGGGGCGATCGATGACCTCGATGTTGGTGAGTAAACATAGGTGTGATACAGCGTCCTTGTGAGAGCGAACAGAATCTTGGACTCTTAGGTCTGAGATCTCAGCGACAGATCCCTTAGACCCAAGAATCTCCATATCCTATCATTGACCGTTAGCCGTCATCGGATTCGGGATCTTCCTTCAGTCTGGAGCGATCGCCTGATTCAATTTTAAGCGCTGATCGCCCCTTGCATCCGGGCTTCGAGGCGATCGAGGAGGGTTTCGACATCCTCGCCAACTTCCTCAAAACATTGGGGAGGTTCCGGTTGCGGTTGGTATTGAATGGCCTGAATCTGTCCTTGGCCAATCCCCAATAACAAAACTTCAACCTTGGGATTATGGTTTTCGACCACTCCCATCATGACCCGCAACTGATTATCCACTTTTTCATTGAGAGTGACTAAGGCAGCTCGGGGACAGGTAACGAAGTGAGGATTGGGGTCAATGTCAATGCCGAGAGTCGCGTCATTGTCGGGATCTTGCAGGTGCAGTCCCCAAGCTAGGGCCGCTAGTTCTTGGCTGTTGGCTCTAACAAAATGGTCAAGTTGTTGACGCCATTGAGCAGCGGCGGCGTTGGTGGGGGAGATTTCAGATTCCATGATGACTCACGTGCAAGAACAATGCGTCCATAGCTTAGCAAATGGGAGGTTGACCGGTCGAGGGTGAACTGGGTTGGCTGAGGCGGTCTACATTCGAGCTAAGGCGGCCACTTTTTTCTGTTTATTAGGATGGAGTCCGTCGAGTTCTTCCAGGGATAGCCATCCTTCTTTGATTAACTGGGAAAAGGCAAAGAGAAACATAGAGTCTCGGTAATCATATTTACCATCAATGTCATGGCGTCTGGCACTGAGATAGTCATGAAGTTGCCACAGCTCATCTAAGCCTGAAATCGCTTCGACTTTAGTTTTTACGTCGTCAACTAAGGCGGCAACTTCGCGGTGATAGGCTTTTTTAAATGCGGCTTGGGCTAGGTCTTTTTCAGCGGTTGTCCAATCAATGTCAGTTTGTGGCATTCTGTTAAGTCTGAATAATCTCTAACGTTTCGCAAGGAATTTAAGTGAATTTGGACCCAACCTGGGTTTTAACTCTTGGTAACTGTTCAGGAGAATTGAGTGTTGAAATCAGGCTGCGATCGCAAGCCAAACTATCCCTGAGATCAGGACAACACTGACATGACTCAGTGAACTCGTCCGAGCCGAGCGATTACATTTCAACCCATTAAAGCCGTCGTCACGAGCTACCGCCGCCAATCCCAATCCCAGGACTTATACCGATCTGAATCCGCACCAGTCCGAAACCTGTGCAGCACACAGCCAGCCAAATCTCGGCTGAGACAAGGCGACTCATGAATTAAGAAAAGATGTTGTAGGTCGGGCCAAATTTTAGGTGGATCGATTATATCAGATTTTGGCAAAAAAATCAGAGGATATCTCAGCCAATCGGGTTGGGGAGACACCTCTGATTTGGTGATAGCCCTGTTGTAGAGAACGTTTCAGACCTCTCAACTGAGCTTCCGTTCTGCTGTTTAGCGGGCTAGGTTCACGAGTTCTTTGGGTGAGGCGAGTAGATCAATCGCCACAAAGTAAATTTTGTTCTCGGGGTTGAGTAGAAAACGCCAAGCCATGTTCATACCGACGGCGGCGCCAAACCAGGGGGTTTGAACTTTACCCGTTACTTTGATTTGGGTGTAGCCATCTTCGGCGGGTTCAACAACGCCTTGTTCGGGCATCAGTTTCAAGTTCTGACAATCTTCACGCATGAACTTGTAAACATTGTCTTTACCGACAATGGGGCGTTGGAAGGGGGGTTGCAGGGCGCCATCTTCGACGAACAACTTAATGAGGTTGTCGAAGTCGTTGGCGTTCATATTGTTCATATAGTTCAGCACCGTGGGGTTATCGACACCCTTAATGCTGACACTGGTGCGTTGCGACATCTCTTTGGGAGGGGCAACGGGTTCAGCGACGGTTTTATAGCCATCGAGTTTATTGGTGTCAAAGCCCATGTCCACCACCGCATTTCGCAACACGGTAATTTGCTGGCCAGAATCGAGGTTACGAATGGCCTCTAAGACGGCTTTGGCGTTGGCCGAGAGTTGGTAGCCATCGGGAATGGGGGCGACAATGCCCTGTTCCATCCATTCGCCGAGTTGGTACCAGAATCCCAGTTTAATGTTGGAGGACCAGATCGCATAAGTCCGACAGATTTCGGTATCGGCGCGATTGGCTAGGTCACACATGACCTGGGATTGCTCTTGGAAGGACATGGCCTTGATTTGATTCAAGGTATTCTCGGCAAACTGCATATTTGCAGCCCCCGGTGCAGCGATGGTGATAGATTTGCCCATTTCGAGATAGGCAAACCAAATCAGGGCCAATTGATCTTCGGCGTTCAGTTGCGAGAAACGAGCGATGGTCGCGGGAACAGCATCTGCCGATAGAGTTTCTGGGAAGATGTTGCGGGCTGTTTCAATGTTGAATGGCATCTGTTAACCTGAGCTTAAACAACAGTTAATTGAATGGAAAAACGTCACCTTGGTGACTAAATAACCAGGAAAATTTGAGGGCTATTTTCCTAATAAAACTAATCTAGAAATTTTGGTCATTTCTAGATTTTTTTTGTCTGGCATTACAACCAAATTAGTCGGATTTGGCTAAGTCCTCTTGTCTTCTACTATATCTTAGTTCTCGGTGAGGGCGCAAGGTGATTTTTCTTAATTTCAATTCCTTCCTAAATGGTCACTGAGGATTAAGTTTCTCCGCGTGAGGATGTTTCGCGGTCCAATGGCGGTCTGAAGATAAATAGGGTGAAATTCCCGTAAAGCCAGACTTTTCTAGCATCTCGGCCATTTCTGAGCGGGTGAACGCCGCACAAAGGGAGTCTCGAAAAAGTTGGGTTTGATGGGGATCATAGTCAGCTCCGAGTTGGGCCACGAGATGAGCGACGGTTTCCTGGTCAACTGGACGAACCAAATCCCTCAGAAGTAGGCCCCCTTGGGGTTTGAGAACCCGTCGCATTTCTCGCAGACAGTGCAGTGGGTCTGGTAAGTGGTGAATAATGCTATTGGAGATGACGAGATCGAAATGATGATCGGGGTAGGGAAGTTGTTTGGCGTCAGCGTAGTCGAGGCGGATGCGATCGCCGAGTTCAGCTTTGGCCACATGGCTGGCCCCGAGTTGTAACATGGTCTGGGATAAATCAATACCCGTGACGGTCCATTGAGGCCGACGTTGACACAGAAGGATGGGAATGCGAGCTGGGCCGGTTCCCACGTCGAGGACGGTGGCTTGTTCTGGGGCCAGGGCGATCGCCTCTTCGACAAAGGCCTGATTCACCTCGGTAAAATCCATGGCATCATAGGCCATGGTTTCTTCCCAGGTATCCATCACTTCGGGTTCTAGAACTCGTTTCATAGGCGATTCATTTGCTGGCTAGGTTCGTGTTGGGTGACTACGGGCGGTTCGCTCGTCTTTCTGATTGTATCTTGTCTAGGAGCCACTGTTCTGCTACCTGAGATGTCAAGGGGCGAGAGAATAAATAGCCTTGTCCCTCTTCAAAGCCAAGTTCTTGTAAAGCGGCGAGTTGCTGTTGAGTTTCAATGCCTTCGGCCACGAGTGAGAGATGTAAGTTTTGTGCTAATCGAGCGATATTACGGACAATTTCAATACTTCGGTCACTGGCTTCAAGTTGCATGACAAACGAGCGATCGAGTTTTAAGACGGTAAAGGAAAATAAATGTAAATAACTCAGAGACGAGTAGCCGGTCCCAAAATCATCAATACTGAGGGTGATGCCCCGCCGCTGAATTTGCTCTAAACAGCAGCTAATTTGCTCGGTATTTTGCATTAAGGTCGTTTCGGTGATTTCCAGCTTCAGGCAATGGGCGGGAATTTCTGTTGTACTTAGGATATCATCGAGTATGGCTAAAAAACCGGGTTGCGTTAATTGAACTGCTGCAACATTCACACTCATCGTTAATTCGGGTTGCTGGAGTTGAGTTTGCCAAGAGGCTAACTGTTGACAAGCTTGGCGTAATACCCATTCTCCGAGAGCAACGACTAACCCCGTTTCTTCTGTTAAGGGGATAAATTCTCCTGGGGGAACTAAGCCTCGTTCGGGATGTTGCCAACGGACGAGAGCTTCAAAGCCTAAACAGTGGGATGTTGAGAGGTGGATAAAGGGTTGATAGTAAACCTCAAACTCGTCTCGTTCTAAAGCCCGACGTAATGCTGAATCGAGTTGAATCCGATTGAGAGCTTCGTCTCGCAGTGTTTGGCTAAATATGACATATTTATCAGGCAATGTTGATCGCGCCTGATACATCGCCATATCCCCGGCTTGTAGGTAATCTTCAGGATTTTGATAACCGAGATCACTGACGACAATGCCAATACTACAATCGGAAAAAACATCGTGATGATTGAGTCGATACATGGGGATCAGATGTTGCCGTAATCGTCCGACGATCGCCTCGATCGAGTTGACCTCTTGTCGCAACAAAATCGCGAATTCGTTATCTTCTAAACGGGTGGCGATCGCCTTAGGAAAACAAGTTTTAATACGAACGGCTGCTTCGACTAATAGTTGTCGTGCCACCGCATGGCCCAAGCTAAACTTCAGACGAGTAAAGCCATCGAGACTGACATAAAGTAGGATGAACCGCTGAGCTTGTTCTAAATTATGGTTGATGGCCTGCTGCAAGTTGCGGCTAAATCCGGTGCGATTGAGTAATCCCGTGACCGTATCGCGAAAGGCATAACGTTCGAGCTGAGCCTGAACTTGCAGACGTTCAGTCACATCATTGGCGAGAATGACCTGAGCGGGCCGGCCTTCAAAGGTAAAGTCATGGGTGGTAATATCAACGGCAATGACAGAGCCATCTTTTTTTAGATGTCGCCGAATCCCAGAGGCGGTATACCCCCGTGGGATATGTTGCAGGTTATCGAGAAGACTTGGCACATCTTCAGCGGGGCGAATGGCCTCGATGGTCATGGCCAGAAATTCCTCGTGACTGTAGCCATAATGGGCGATCGCCGCTTGATTCACGGCCAGAAATCGTAGGCTTTCTTGGTCATAAATCCACATCGGTTGTGGATGACATTCAAAGAGGTTACGATAGCGTTTTTCTGATTCTGCCAAAGCCTCATAGGCTTGTTTGGCATCGGTCATGTCCCGGGAGATGCCGATGATGCCAATGGGGACACCCCGAGGGTCATACCACACATCTTTACAGGTGAGATAGATTTTAGGTGCTTGGGGTGGCTGATTCCCTGGCTGGTTGGGTGGGGTAATCCCATGTTCGGCCTGTTGTGTTGTGCCGCTAACGGTTGTCAGGCGATCGTGGTCTTGAAACTCGCGTCCGAGTTTTTCCCCAAACAGGTCAATATCGTTAGCGCCGAGCATTTGTGGAACTGAGACTCCCGCCAGTTCGGCGGCGGCGCTATTGGCGACGAGATACTCACCATTGAGATTTTTGGCAAAAATGGCATCGGTGGTACTTTCGAGGATAGTTTCTAGGAGACCATAGCTTTTCTGGAGCGATCGCACGGCGTAAAGTAATACGCCATAGAGTGCCATGCTCGTGACCAAGACAAAACCCCATCCTTTCAAGGTTTGAGCTTGGCTAGAGAGAGCGGGAGTCTCTACTATCTGCGCGACGATATAGTCTGAGAGGACAATCCAGAGACTGCCGATGAAGCTATACAAAACCGTGATTTGTACAGCGAAACGGGTTGAGGACAACGGCTCAAGTTTCACGGGTTGAAATCTAATTTTAAAAGGCTTCTCACTTTCTTAGCATAGCTAGATTCGCTGGCAACCGCAGGTCAACGGTGCTGTGATGGAGGGACTGACGGAGAAAATGATGTAAAAAAAACTCCCTCAAAAGAAGGAGTTATATCGGTTATCGAGATCGTTTAAGAGAACTCGTTGCTTTGTGAGTTAGTTTCCTAAGCCCCTTTACCCAAATCGGCGACTCCTAACAGAGTTTGAGGTGAGGTGATCTCAGGAGCAAACAAGCCACCGGAGAAGAGGCGATTTTGTTGACGCTGTTGAGCGAAGACTGGCAGGGCATTGCGCACAACGGCTGCAACTTCGGTGGTTTTGACATCGTAGGTTTGGGTAGCCAACTTGGGGTAGAAGCCAATCCCAACGATGGGCAGTAGTAAGCAGGCGGTGATGATGATTTCCCGAGGTTTAGCGTCAAACCAACTGAGGTCCATCTCAGGCTGTTGAGCGGCTTCTTGAGTGTTGGGGTTGCCGTAGAAGATGCGGCGCAACATGGACAGGAGGTAGACGGGGGTGGCAATTAAGCCAACGGCTGAGAGGAGGACGACCACCAGTTTGAAGCTGTCGCTGTAGGCGTCACTGCTAGAGATGCCGATGAAGACGGTCAGTTCGCCAATGAAGCCGCTCATTCCCGGCAGAGCTAGAGAGGCCATGGAACCGGCGGTGAAGAGGGCAAAGGTTTTGGGCATGACTTTGGCTAAACCGCCCATTTTCTCCATCGAGAGGGTATGGGTGCGTTCGTAGGTGACGCCGGCCAGGAAGAAGAGCATGGCGGCAATCAACCCGTGGGAGAGCATTTGCAGGACGGCTCCGTTTAGGCCCACTTCGGTGAAGGAGGCGATGCCGATGAGGACGAAGCCCATGTGGGAGATGGAGGAACAGGCGAGACGACGCTTGAGGTTGTCTTGGGCGAAGGCGGTTAAGGCACCGTAGAGGATGTTGACGACACCGAGAATGACTAGGGCTGGTGCGAAGTAGATGTGGGCGTTGGGTAGAACTTCGACGTTGAGGCGAATTAGGGCGTAGCCTCCCATTTTTAGGAGAATCCCAGCCAAAATCATGGAGACGGGGGCGGAGGCTTCGCCGTGCGCATCTGGGAGCCAGGTGTGGACGGGGAAGATGGGAAGTTTGACGCCGAAAGCGATTAGGAAGCCGGCGTAGGTGAGCAGTTCTAGGGCGATGGGGAAGTTTTTGGCACTGAGTTCGGCGATATCGAAGGTGATGCGATCGCCCCAGAAGGCCATGGCTAAGCCTGAGACGAGGATAAAGATAGAGGCCAGTGCGGTATAGAGAATAAATTTAGTGGCTGCATACTGACGTTTGGGTCCGCCCCAGATGGAGATGAGGAGATAGACGGGAACCAATTCGACTTCCCACATGAGGAAGAACAGTAGCAGGTCTTGAGCGGCAAAGACACCAATCTGGGCGCTCAGAAGAATTAGGATAAGGCTATAAAATAGGCGCGGTTTACGGCTGACGTTCCAGGCGGCGGCGATGGCGAGAACGTTGACGAGTCCCGTCAGCAGAATTAGGGGGGCCGAGAGGCCATCGACGGCGAGGGACCAGTTGAGTCCGAGTTGGGGAAGCCAGGGGTAGCGTTCTACGAGTTGGAAACTTGAGTCGTCAAAGTTGTAGTGTTGGGCGAAGGCGACGACCATGAGGGCGAAGTCGGTCAGGCCAACGCCTAGGGCGTACCAACGTAGGGTTTTTCCGTCGCGATCAGGAATGATGGGAATGAAGGCGGCGGCAAGTAGGGGTAATACTAAAATGGCGGTGAGCCAGGGAAACTGTGCCATTGGTCTTAGATGAGCATATATACTTAGTTCGGCTTGTTACATTCTAGGAGCTTCTATTAAGTTATGCAAACTTTTTTTGCGATATATTTAAATTTAATTGAGGGTATAAGCTCAAACTATGATTAGCGGGTGGGTTCGAGGTAAGCGGTCAAGGGTTAACTGATCTATAATGGGCCGCTAAGTCAAAACTTAAGTTAGCGGTAACATGACGGTTGTGCTTTCGACTGCGATCCGGGCTGCGACTGCGCCAACGGTTGCTCCCGTTAAGCGTGATCAAACGGTTCGTAAGCCGTATCCTAATTTCAAGGTCATTGTTTTAGATGATGACTTCAATACGTTTGTTCATGTGGCGAATTGTCTGTTGCAATATATTCCCCAGATGACGAGCGATCGCGCCTGGGATTTAACTCACCAGGTCCACAATGAGGGCCAAGCTGTGGTTTGGGTGGGACCCCAGGAACAGGCGGAGTTTTATCATCTGCAATTGCAACGAGAAGGCTTGACGATGGCGCCTTTGGAACCGGCCTGAAGCCTGAGGGAAGCCGGAGAGTTGGGCAGGAGATGTGTGGGTCCAGCTCGGTTCAGTCGCTGACGGACGAAATAAGACAAAAAAATAATGCAAACCCATTTCAATTAAATAGGGTTTGCAGTTTCTGGTTGTCACTATTGAAGTGGCAGCTATTGCGCGTGAAGCCGGGTGTTTGGAGCCGGATCAGGCCAATCCCATGCGAATTTCTGAACAGAAGGAGGCGTAACGGCTTCCCTGTTTATGGGTGACGACGCTGGTGCGTTCTCTCAGGTTGGGATTGAGAAACCAGAGCCGTTCCTGGGTTTCGAGGGCGTCGGTGCTGGCCGAGAGGTTGAGGGCTTCGTCGTCTCCGAGGTGGTATTGGCCTGAAATGACGGTGGTCTCGGAGGGGTCTTCATTCCAGCGCCAGAATTGGCCCTGGTTGGGTTGCTGGCCGGCCACGAAAATACTGATGGTGGCGCCGCTGTTGTTGTGGTTGGCGGTTCCGACGGTTCCTTGCCAATGGGTGCGAATGGCACAAATGACGGTATCGGCTGTGATACCTACGGACTGACAGCGTTCGAGGAGGCTGGCATCGCCCGGTTCGATGAGATCAATCCAAAAATCACAGGTTCCGGCTTCTAAGGCCTGGGGCGGGATGGCATGGCTTGTTCGTTGGGAAAACCATTTGCCCGCACATTGGTTCATGAAATCGCTAAAGTGCATTGCCGTCGATCGCTCTCTCGTTACAGTAGGGGTGAACAGGTTTTGCGTTAGACCACCATTCTACCGGTCTGTGGTGACTCTGAGTCCCTCAGTCCGCTGAGATCGAGGTCTGGTGGGCAGATATGTTATGTTGATTAGAACTGTTTGCAAAAATTAACAATTCCGTTGTTTTACTATCCCTTTACTAACCCAACTCTCTATCCGGAGCCAGCTTCAGGGGCTCAGAGTCAGCGACCTTGGTGGGCGATCGCCGTTCAGCCAACCTGGCTGATTTTTGTCGGATCGATTGTCTTGGTGTCGGTTCCGGTGTTTATCGAAGCGCCTCTGGTGCGTCATCTTCCCTGGTTGAGTTTGATTTTGACGCTGGGCTGGCTTTGGTCCAGTGCGATCTTGTTAACCCAGCGTCGCTTATGGATTTGGGGGGATTTACTCTTGGGCTTTTCCGGGAGTTGGTTCGCGGGTTCGATTTACTGGGGCTGGTTTCGCTGGGAACCTTTATGGCATTTGCCGATTGAATGTTTAGCCTTACCGCTACCGTTGTGGTGTATTAGCCGCCATCGTCTCCTGATTGGCAGTTGGTTTGCGCTGGGGTCGTTGTTGGGGACAGCGGTAACGGATGTATATTTTTATGTGGTGGATCTGATGCCCCAATGGCGGCAGGTGATGCGGGTTGACCCGGAGCTGGCCATGCCCATTTTCCAGACGGCGATCGCCAAGGTTCAAACTCCCTGGGGGATTGCCTGGGCGGTGGTTCTCGGAGCGGTACTGCTACTGGCAGGCCTGATTCCCCTTTGGACAACGGGGGCTAATCCATGGCGCTCTCTACATCGTTGGGCTTTCTCGGGGGCTGTTCTGAGTACAATTTTGGTAGATACCTTATTTTGGTTCGCGGCTCTTGCGGCTTAATATAGGATCAGGGTGCATTATAGGATTAGAGTTTGGAGTTGCGGCGGTTCCTCATTGGTCGGAGATGAGTGATGCGTCCAATGAGATGGTCGGTCTTTCGCTAACTTGGGTGACAGGGGCGTGAGTGGGCGCCGAGCTGCGGACATGGCTGATTGAGAGACCCGGCAGCGTCTATTGCCATCAAGAACTCTTGAATGGGCTATCGTTTAAGGGGAAATTCGCCCGAATCTTAGGATGGAACTCTCCCTTAATCTCGCAAACCTGTCATAGAGAGTGTGCCTGTGGTGACTTGGAAATCTACCCCCCATCTCATCCTGCGGACCGAATCGGGACCGCGCTACCTCGCCCTGTCGGGCAATAACTGCTGGACGTTTGGGCGCAGTGATGAGAATCAGTTTACCATTCCAGACCGCTGGGTATCGCGAGCTCATGCCATGCTGCAACAGACGGATTTGGGAGAGTTTTATTTGATTGATTTGGGGAGTCGTAATGGGTCGTTTATCAATGGACGGCGGGTGAGTGTGCCGGTTCGACTCAATAACGGCGATCGCCTCACCTTGGGCCAGACGGAGATGGTCTTTTATGCCCCCACCCATGTTCAGGCGGATGTGGATGAGTCAGATACCGAGGATTCGGGGGCGACGGCGGTGTTATCGGTTCGTCGCCTGATTTCAGTGATGGTGGTCGATATTCGCGATTTTACGGTGTTGACGCGCCAACTTGATGAGCGGATGCTCTCGGAAGTGATCGGAACTTGGTTTCGTCATGCGGGGAATATCATCCGTGAGTCGGGGAGTTGGGTGGATAAGTATATTGGCGATGCGGTGATGGCGGTATGGTTCCATACGCCTCAGGGAGAGGGGGATGGGGTGAGTAAGGAGGAATTGCTGCGAGTCTGTCAGGCGTTGGGGGAACTGCATCATATGACGCGAGAGTTGAGCGATCGCTATCCGTTGCCTTTTCCCCTACGCATCGGGGCTGGGGTGAATACAGGCTATGCCATGGTGGGCAATACGGGAAGTGGCGATCGCCCGGATTATACGGCTCTCGGGGATACGGTGAACGCCGCGTTTCGCTTGGAATCGGCCACGAAGGAACTGCGTAAGGATGTCGCCTTGGGGTCTACCACTTATCGCTATCTCAGTGCCATTCGCGCCAGTGAGAATGTGTTTGAGGAGCATGAGGTGGCTCTCAAGGGCTATGATACCCCCACGGTGACCTATGCCGGGAATTTTGATGATCTCGATGCCTTCTTGCGACTGAGTTACCAGGAGATTCAGGTCTAGGACGAGTGAAACCGCCGTGATGGGCGATCGCAAAGATGATAGTATCTTGATAAAAGATAAAATTTTGTATCGTTCCTGAGGCCGTCGTGCCTGCAACAGCGATACTGACATCGGTTATTTGAGAGAGGGATTCATTACATGAAACGATTGATTCGCTTATTGGCAGTTCTCTGTGTCTGTGTTGGCTTGCTCGGTTGGGTTGCTCCCCTACAGCCCGCGTTGGCGAATGAGGGAGTTGAACTGAAAAACTCCTTTGATGCCAAACTCGATACAGAGTTTGGTAAAAAAATTGACATCAACAATACCAATGTCCGCGCCTTCCGCAAATATCGCGGTATGTATCCGACGTTAGCGGGTCTGATTGTTCAGAACGCCCCCTATGAGAACGTCGAAGATGTGCTCGAAATTCCCAGTCTCAGTGAGCGTCAGAAGCAGATTCTGCAAGAGAATCTCAAGTATTTCACCGCCACTGATCCCGAAGCGTTCCTCAATGAAGGGGACGATCGCATCAACAACGGAATTTACTAATAGCTAAGGATCTAAAGCCCAAACAGTTCAAAATGGGTAACGCCCCTTGTAGACTGGAGTCAACGCTAACTGACACCACGATTTAACAAGGGGCGATTTTTTGCATGACCAACTCAGCGGCTGCCTCCGGGACTCCTCGTCCTCCTCTATCTCTGGAGTTTGATGCAATTGTGGTGGGGGCTGGTGCGGCGGGGTTATACTCGGCGCTGTGCTTACCCTCGTCGTTGCGGGTTGGGTTGTTGACCAAGGATGATTTACCGCTGTCGGCGAGTGATTGGGCTCAGGGGGGGATTGCGGCGGCGATCGCCCCGGATGATTCTCCGACGCTGCATGTGGCTGATACCCTGAAGGCGGGGGCGGGCCTGTGTGATGAGGCGGCGGTGCAGTTTCTGGCGCAACAGGCCCCGGCTTGTGTGCGATCGCTGGTGAAGTTGGGGGTGGCCTTTGATCGTCATCGCGATGACTTGGCGTTAACCCTAGAGGCGGCCCATTCTCGGCGACGGGTGCTTCATGCGGCGGATACGACGGGGCGGGCTGTGGTGAGTACCCTTAGCCGTCAGGTGGCTGGGCGGGAAAATATTACGACGTTGTCGAAGGCCTTTGTTCTCGATCTCTGGATTGATGAGATGGGAGGCTGTCGGGGGGTTTCGGTGTTGTATGAGGGACGGATTTCCTGGGTTCAGGCCCGGGCGGTGGTGTTGGCGACGGGGGGCGGTGGACAGGTGTTTGCGAAAACGACGAATCCTTCGGTGAGTACGGGGGATGGGGTGGCGATCGCGGCTCGGGCTGGGGTTTTGTTACGGGATCTCGAGTTTGTCCAGTTTCACCCCACGGCGTTGACGCTCCCCGATGCGCCCCGTTTTCTGATTAGTGAAGCGGTGCGGGGGGAAGGGGCTCATTTAGTCAATGATGAGGGGCGGCGCTTTGCTTTTGATTATCACCCCGATGGGGAGTTGGCGCCTCGGGATGTGGTCAGTCGGGCGATTTTTCGCTATTTACAAAGTACCGGGGCAGATCCGGCGGATTCTCATGTTTGGCTCGACTGTCGTCCGATTGCTCCCGAGAAGCTCAAGCGCCGCTTTCCCAACATTCTTCAGGTCTGTCGTCATTGGGGCATTGACCCGGCTCAGGAGCCGATTCCGGTGGCGCCGGCGGCCCATTACTGGATGGGAGGCATTGTGACGGATTTAGGGGGGCGCACGTCGCTGCCAGGGCTGTATGCGGTGGGGGAAACGGCCAGTACGGGGGTGCATGGGGCCAATCGCTTGGCCAGTAATTCTCTGTTGGAATGTTTGGTGTTTGGGGCGCAGTTGGGCCAGTTGGAGTTGCTCCCGCCTCGGCCGGTTTCCTCCCCGGCGGAAACCCAGAGGCTTGGTGTGGTTCAGTTTGATGCGTCGGAGGGGTTCGAGACGATTCGCTATGAGTTACCTCGGCTGGTTTGGAAGAGTGCTGGGATTTGTCGTGAGGCGGGGAGTTTGCAGGGGGCGATCGCTCAAGTGAAGGAGTGGAAAGCCTGGGAGTCGCAATCGCCGCTGGCTCAACTGATGGCTCAACTGATGCCTACCGAGAGTTATACGGTATCCTCGGAGATGGCGGCGCAGTTGGTTGAATGGGGAGAGTTACGCAATTTGTTGGAGGTGGCGGAGTTGATTCTTAAAAGTGCGGCGTTTCGTTGTGAGAGTCGCGGTGGCCATTATCGGAGCGATTTTCCCGAGACGCGATCGCAGTGGACGGGCCATACTCTGATTCAAGGGGAGCGGTTGTGGCGAAGTGACCCCGTCTAAAGGCTGATTGAGGAGAGAACTGTTGAGTATAAGCCAAGTTTGTAACAGAGATAACATATTCTGTGAGCCAAACTGTTTTAAATGGTTTAAAAGCTTGTTTTTTCGTTAACATTAAGGAAGAAACATCGATAAATTGTTTAAACTGATGAAGGCTCTTGATAAGTTGTGATGTTAGGTGAAAATAACTTGACAAACGACCGGGTTCTGGAGGGACAGTTCCTCCAGTCGTCTTGCGATGGAGCATCAGCGAGGGTTAACGACTTCCACTACCGGGGCCGGGTGGAACACCCGGTTCGATGTCCGGCTCGTACTCCGACAGTTCAGTCCGCTCAAGTTGAGGGATAGAACGGTTGAAGTCCGAGGCGAAACTTCGTTCTCCGGTGATCGCCCACATGCTGATGGCAAGAAGTACGATACCGATATAGTTGAGGTTCGTCTTCACGGGAGGAATGGCTCCAAAACCACTTAAAAACAAGATCTCAGTGTCGAGAGCGTTGTAAGCAACGGACCGTCACACCTTCTAATATATCAGTGTTTCCACAGAGGTTGCCATATCGTCAGGACAAAACTCTCAGTGACCAAGATGGAGTTGGACAAATTTTGTCAACACCTTTAAGAGTTTATACGTTTTGTTTCAAAAAGAACAAGATCGGTGACACCACCTCCTGGGGAAATTAAGACCCCTTAACCCTGTTGCCAAGGTTGAGACTCGCCACACCAGATCTGCTGAACTCGGCCGGTAATCTGTTGCTGCAAAACGGGGCTGTTTTGGGCTTGAGAGGATAAAGAACTCCGATTAACTGTCCAGGAGACCTGGGGATCAAATAAAATGAGTTCGGCCGGGCGGTTTGGGGCGATCGCGGCGGGGCGTTGTCCCAAACATTGGGCTGGCCCGGAACTGAGTCCTCGCCATAATTCCAGTGGCGTCCACTCCCCGGTCATCACTAACCGCTGCCACAGTAGGGACATTGCCACATCTAACCCTAAGGTTCCGGGAGGAGATTGAGAAAAAGCAACGGTCTTCTCTTCATAAGTATAAGGGCAATGGTCGATGGCGATCGCATCGATGGTGCCACTTTTTACGGCTTCTCGTAGGGCCTGGCGATCGCGTGGGGTCCCCAAAGGCGGGTCAAGATGGAGATTGGGGTCATAGTTTTCTAGGTCGCGAGTGTCCCAGATTAAATGAGTCCACAGGGTACTGGCGGTGATGGGATGTCCCTGTTGTTTGGCGGCGGCCACGAGTTCTACGGAGCGGGCCGTCGATAGGCGCATCAGATGCACTGGAGTTGGGAACTCAGCGGCTAATTCCAAAATGCGAGCTACAGCGGCGGTTTCAGCACTGGCGGGAATGGGGGAGAGTCCCAGCCGTAGGGTATCAGCACTGTCTCGGGCCACACCATCGCCCATGAGACGGCGATCGCAGCCATAGAGGGCGATAGGCAGATGTAACCCTTGTCCATATTCCAAAATCCGCCGCAGGAGCAGGTCATCGTTGAGGGGATAGCCATCGGCAAAACCGATGACCTTAGCCTGTTGCAACTCGCGCAGTTGCGTCATCTGTTCTCCGGTACTTCCCTGAGTCAAGGCTCCCCAAAAGAAGAACTGAGGATGAGGCCCAGGGATTGGCTCAATTAGGCTTCGCAGTTGCGCCAATCCCGCTGGTTGATCGAGGAAGCCTCGCTGTTGGGGAATCAGAGCCAGGCGAGTGTAGCCGCCGGCGAGGGCGGCGCGGCTGAGGCCCTGCAAGGTTTCGCGGTCTTCAAATCCCGGTTCGGCACTGTAGCTATAGAGATCGACTAAGCCGGGGGCTAGGATTAAGCCCTCGGCGTGGAGTTCTGGGCAGTCTGAGGGAATCGAGGTCAGATCAACCCCGACTTGTTCAATCTGTCCGGCGTGCAGCCAAACATCGAGGATGCGATCGCACCCCGATTCAGGGTCCAACACGCGAGCGCGTCGGATTACGACAGATTCAGGCATCTGCTCACCTACGCACTCTACCCCAGTCATCGATGTTGTTCCTCCTTGGTATTGCTCAGTTGAGTATTGCTCAGTTGAGTATTGCTCAGTTGATAGACCATTACAAGGCCCCGGCGGCGGTTTGGTCAAACACCCCATCATGTAGATGAGCGGTGACATTCGAGGTTTGCAGCACAGCATGGCCCGCTGTCCCCTTGGGATAGTCAATGACACTGACGCAACCATTGCCCTGTTTAAAGTTCCAGAAATGCTCAGGACCGAGGCCGAACAGATTACAGAGAATGGCCTTATTCACCGCGTCATGGGCCACGACAATCCCCGTTTCTTGTCGGTCAGCATAGGTTTGGACAATATCATCCCAGGCACTTTTAGCCCGTTGCCAGACTTGGTCGAGGTTTTCCCCCTCGGGCATTTGCACCGCTTCTGGGGTGACTTTCCATTGGTCGAGGAGGTCGCCATATTCGGCTTGAATTTCGGCTTCGAGTTTCCCTTCCCAGAGTCCGTGACTAATTTCCCGGAGTTGTTCGTGTTCAGTTAGGGTGACGTGGGGGTGATGTTCGAGGATCAGTTGGGCCGTTTCTTTGGGCCGCAACATGGGACTGGTGACGGCGAAGCCGATGGGGATTGATTTAAGGAACTCGGCCACTCGTCGGCCTTGAGCGCGTCCGTTGTCGTTGAGGGGGACATCGATTTGTCCTTGGAAGCGAGATTCCCGGTTCCATTGGGTTTCCCCGTGACGCACTAGGAGAATCCGCGCTCCTTGATGACCGGGACGGACATCGGGGAAAGGATCTCCGCCGAGATGTCCCACTTGGTTCATCGATTCGAGTTGTACGATGTCGTCTAAGCCTCCGGCGAAGCGCAGCACGGAGATGTTGCAGTTAGACTGTTGGATGACTTGATAGTGTTCCGCCCCAATGCCTAGGGCAGTGGAGATGAGACAACGGTTGATGCCATTGTGGGCGACAACGGCGATGGTTTGCCCGGAATGTTGGCTGAGGAGGGATTGCCAGAAGTGTTGGGCTTGGTCACGCAGGGATAGGACGGGAAAGTGCGATCGCACTCCTCCGTCGTCTGTGGGAATCTCCATGGAGAAGTTGTGGGGTTCCTGTTTCCAGCGGCGATAGTCGTCGGCGAAGCGTTGTTTGACTTCATCGCGTTGCAGTTCTTCCCAGAGGGGTAGGTCAACTTCGAGGAGGAGGTCGGAGGGGATAGGCTGTAAGTCTTGGGAATGCTCTGAACAGACAATTTCGGCGGTTTCTTGGGCGCGAGCGAGGGGACTACAATAGAGGGCATTGAGAGAAACGCCTTGTAGGGCGTGTCCCACGAGTCGGGCTGAGTCTTGTCCGGCGGGGGTGAGAACGGATTTGTTGCAGCGTCCTTGCATCCGCTGCTCTAGGTTGTAGGTGCTTTGTCCGTGACGAACTAAGATGACGGTAGTAGCCAGGGGTCTATCCTCCAGTGACGGGCTTGGGAGCGTGTCAGCATCGGGGAGTGATGCTGGAGTCAGGGGCGATCGCGCCAATGACCAGAGGCAATTTTAGCACCTGGTCGTCCCCTAAGGGCAAGGGTCGAGAACTCGTAGGAGGGTTGAGGACTGGGTGGAGGCTTGAGGCGATCGCGGTTCGAGAAGGGTCCCGGCTTCACCCACAACTGGGAATGTCTGGGAAAACAGTTGGATTCTATCTTTAAGAAAGCGGTATGTTAGACTGAAAGTTAACCTCTGGACTTCTAAAAATCCCATGTTAACTCTCAACCAAATCATTTCGGAAGCTACTGCATTATCGGATTCAGACAAGGCGGTTTTGATTGAAAAAGTCATGGAAAGCATGACGGAGCAACGGGAAGCGGAGCGTTTAAGGGAAGGAGTCAGGATAGCTCAAGAACGCCTTGCTGAGATTGATGAGGGAAGGGTGCAAACAATCCCTGGAGATATTGCTTTAGCTCAAGTTCGGCAACGTCTCGGACAATGAACTATGAGTTTCATCCAGCCGCCCTGCAAGAGTATGCAGAAGCGGTGCAATTTTTTTCTCAATATAACCAACATCAAAATTTCATTAATACTATAGAAGATTCTATTTTTCGTATTGTCGCTGCACCGGAGCGCTGGCCAATTCTTGAAGGAGAAATTCGTCGTTGTTTGACTCCGAAGTTTTCATATTTTATTTTGTACAAAGTCTATGCTGAGCGAGTCGTGATTGTTGCAATTATGAGTTGTCGCCGTGATCCAGACTATTGGAAGGGTCGTCTGGAATCATGAAGGATAAATTAAGGCAGAGTGGTGAGGCTGGGTGGATGATGCTGGAAGTCAGGGGCGATCGCGCCAATGACCAGAGGCAATTTTAGCACCTGGTCGTCCCCTAAGGGCAAGGGTCGAGAACTCGTAGGAGGGTTGAGGACTGGGTGGAGGCTTGAGGCGATCGCGGTTCGAGAAGGGTCCCGGCTTCACCCACAACTGGGAATGTCTGGGAAAACAGTTGGATTCTATCTTTAAGAAAGCGGTATGTTAGACTGAAAGTTAACCTCTGGACTTCTAAAAATCCCATGTTAACTCTCAACCAAATCATTTCGGAAGCTACTGCATTATCGGATTCAGACAAGGCGGTTTTGATTGAAAAAGTCATGGAAAGCATGACGGAGCAACGGGAAGCGGCATCGTTTCAAGACCGCTTAATTTCTAAGACTGAGCGTTCTGCTGCTATTGATAGGATGCGGGGGCTACTCAAAACAGACCAAGCCACGCCCACGGATCAAGAGGTCGCTGCCATGTTAGACGAGAGACGGCTGGAGAAGTATCTAGGGTGAGAGCTTTGATTGATACGAACATTATCCTGGATTTTCTATTGCAGCGAGAACCCTTTTTTTAAGATGCAGAACTCCTGTTTCAGGCGATAAATACGGGGCAAGTCGCGATCGCCGATACCCGTATTATCCACTAAGGAGTTGCTGGGTCGACTCGGGTAAGAGATGAGCGGTTCATCTCCTCTAATCACGACATGATTTAGGGTTTGATGGGATCGGGTAAGGCACTCCAGAAGGCTTGTTCTGACCCCTGACGCAGAACATTCGTGGCACAGTGGATGTTCCCTTTGAGTTCATGATATTCCCTATCGTCGAGGAAGGCGACGCTGAGTCCGGTTCCCTCAATGAGGTCTAAAAATATCTCTTGCAGGCGATCGCCTCCATCGATGATTGCCCCGTGAGGATCGCTTACAAGCAGGCGATCGCCCAAAACGAGCAAATTGACCAAATTGGGAAAAATGGCATCGCCTAGGGGACGGTAGAGGGCGGGAACGAGACGAATGCGATCGTCAGTGAGTTGAAACTCTTGTTTTAGGGTGTCCAGGATGGGGTTGAGATGGTCCTGTTGGAGTTGGCGGTTATGGTCCATCAGCGAGTCATTGGCCAATAACTGATTCACCGTAGCCTGGCCACTTAAGCCTCGGGCCAGAGTGGCATCTCCTTGTCCTTCGGCGGCGAGGGTTTCGAGGAACTCCACTCCGGCCCCTGGGGAGGTGACGAGGGCCAGAAATGAGCCGTTTCCGTCGGGGATAAAGCTGACAATTTCATCGACATGACCGATGTACAGCCAGGAGGTATCGAGGGCCACGGCGGGGGCCTGGAGGTGTTGCGCGTCGAGAAAGGCGAGGAGTTCGGGATGGAGGCTGTAATCGTTGGCGACACCGTAGTAAATGCGACCCCAAGGATAGCCGGGAAGGGGGGGAGAGACTTCTAAGTTGCCATACCAGTCAATCCAAGAGTAGGCGGCGGGGAGGGGACGGGATGCGGCGACGGAAAACCAGCCAAAGTCTCGTCCTAGGAGGGTTCGCGCAAAGCCATCGATGCGACTACTACGAATGCCGTTGAGGACGGCGGGAAGCACATGGAGTTCGCCACGACTGGGAAACTGCATGAAGCCGATTTCCATGGTGTCTTGCATCCAGAGGATACCGCTGGAGTCGGTGGTGAGATCGAGGTTTTGGGCCTGGGTTTCGGCGGCGAGTTGGGGGAGGAAGGTACTGTTGGATTGGGGACTGACGAACACTCGTTTTGGGGGGTTGAGGTTGGATTGCATCAACCAGGGGGTGACACGCATGGCGAGGCGATCGCGTTGCACAATTTCGCCACCATCGGGGATAAAGGCGGTGACAACGGCAAAGCCATTCCAGTCCTGATTGGCAAAGTCTGTGGCTTCCATGCCGATGACGAGGTTACGACTGCTGTTCAGGGGGGTTTGTCCGGTCAAGTCGACGGGAATCCAGCCTTGGTGGGTGCGTTGAAAGGCCCGCAGATGGGGACGTGCGGCGTGGTTGGCGTGGAGGAAGATGGGTCTGTTTTGCCAGGGTTCGGGGATGTTTAGACGCAGTAGGGCCAGTTCGCGATCGCGTACAAAGTCGATAGGTTGGCTATTTTGCCAGTCGGGGATACCGTTGAGGTTGTCGTCGTCTTGGTTAAATGGAAGCAGGATTCCCTTCTCCCAGGACCAGCGATCGCGGCCCTCAAGATCTTCGGGGTTGCGGACAATTCCATCTCGGTTGGTGTCGCCGTAGAGGAGAATTGGCTCTTTTGACTGACGTGAGGGGTTGGGGAGAGATTCGCTGACATCGTCTAGGGACAGGTCATCGACGGAGGTTTCGAGGCGGGAGAGGAGTTCGTTGGGGACGAGTTGTGAGGGGAATAGTCCCCCAGTCAGGCGATGAGCGTTGACGATGAGGAGAAAGGCGATCGCCACCACTAACCAATATCGTCGTTTCATTATCCTCTTACGTTGTTGTTGCTATCTATGCTAGTGCTAGTTGGCGGTGGAGGGGTCATTTCGCTGGAAAAGGGATGGCTTCCTGGCGCAGATCTTTACATCTGTCAGGAGTTTATCACATTGCAAAATGTTACGGTCTATGGTAACGCTGTTGGCGATAGGAGACAATACATCAATATATTTTCCAAACTCGATGACGAATGGTAAGTCAAAAGGTGTTGACTCTCTTAAAACAGTTCCACTATGGTTTAAGTTTGACTACGGTGGTAGCGGTCCTCAATTTTGCAAGTCCCCGAGTCCTGTCCGCCAATATGACTCACATACAGACTCTCCTGGAGGTGGCAGATGCGGTACAGGAAGCTTATGAACGGGGGATACAGTTGTATGGCGAACAGAATTACCGACGTGCCATTGATGCTTTTTCTCAAGTAATTCGCAACAATACAAGCTCATATGAGGCTTATAATTTTCGCGGAATCAGTTACCATCAATTAGGAGACTATGAACAGGCAATCAATGACTTTGATCGGGCAATAGATCTAAATCCGAATCAGCATTATATCTACTTAAACCGGGGTCTCTCTTATCTGAGCAGAGGAGAGTCTCGACGAGCAATCGACAATTTTAACCAAGCCATTCGCCTGGATCATACTGATATTAAAGCTTATATTAGCCGAGGACTTTCTTATAATAAACTAAGAGAATATCGACGAGCAATTTATGATTTTAACCAAGCTATTCGCCTGGATCCTAACGAGGCATCAGCCTATTCGGGTAGAGGTTATTCTTACTTTAAATTAGGCGATATCAATACCGCACTGGAGGATTATGAAGAAGCGGCTGGTTTATATCTCGAACAAGGAGAGCAAGAAGGATACGAACGAGCAATTAACTGGCTTGAGTTTTTAGATTGAGTGAGCTTATATCCATCCTGGTGAGTCAGGCAAAACTTTGAATGAGATTCACAAATTAGCCCAGTAAGGAACAGTTTTTTGTCTCCGTGCAAAACTTGACTTCAAGCGCTGTCACTGGGTTGACGTGGCTCACCATCTCCGTGAACGGATTGGTTATGAGGTAATTCATTTAAATTAAGGGATTGCCTCCATTATAATACTATAGGAACAGGACTGAATCTGACAGGCGAGCCAAAATCAATCAAAAAAAATCGTCACATTTCCCTACAATTAGAAAACGGCTCTGTAACTACAGGCCAACGGATCACATTTAGTCAAAGGTCTTATGAATCCCACACCTCCCCAATGCCAAAACCTGGACAGCCAGGTACAAACCCTCGTTCAACTCCAGAATGCTGAAGCCACACTCCCTAGTCAGGATACTGCAACAATCCGCACCTCTCTGAATAAAGCTATCTCACCCCGCTTTGAAATTGTCTTTGCGGGGGCATTTAGTGCCGGGAAATCGATGTTGATTAACGCACTTTTGGAGCGAGAACTGCTCTATAGTGCCCAGGGTCACGCCACGGGAACGGAATGCTACATTGAATATGAGCCAGACCCCAATCAGGAACGAGTTGAGTTGACGTTTCTCAGCCAAGTAGAAATTCGCCAACAAATTGGGGAATTGAGTCAACTGCTGGCAATTACGGAAATGGGGGATCTCAGTGATACCCAGCAACTGGATAAACTCAGCCAAATGTCTCAGGGAATTTGGGAAGCTGAAGGAGGTGAAAGTCGCACGGAACGTGCAAAACAGGCGAAGTTATTGGAACAGCTTATTTTGGGTTGGCAAGCCAATCGCGATCGCATTGATACGGTCAACAATGCCACCTACTCGATGGCCCAACTCAACGCCAACAGCCTGGATGAAGCCTCCCAATATGCCCGGCGTAGTCAGAATAGTTCGGTTCTCAAGAAAATCAACTATTACTGTCACCATCCTCTCTTAGAAGATGGCAATGTCATTATTGATACTCCTGGCATTGATGCTCCGGTTAAAAAAGATGCTAAAATCGCCTATGACAAGATTGAGCATCCCGACACATCAGCCGTTATTTGTGTGTTTAAAACCGCAGCCAATGGGGAGTTGACCACCGAGGAAACCCAGTTGCTGGAGCGGATTCAGAAGAGTCCAGGGATTCGCGATCGCGTCTTTTATGCCTTCAACTATATCGATGCCACCTGGTACGATGACCAACTTCGGAATCGTCTCGACTACCAAATTAAATCGCAATTTCGAGGAGGCGATCGTATTTATAAAACCAGTGCCTTACTGGGATTTTATGGCAGCCAAATTCGTCAAGCGAATCCCGAAAACCATTGGGGACTCGATACCATTTTTGCCAACACTCCCTCCACCTTTGACCAACAAGACCTGACCCCCAAATTCATCTTCGAGTTTAACCGCTATTTCTCCACCCCTGGACGTTTATCTCGCAGTCGCTTCCCCAGCACTCCAGCCATCAGCAACGCCGACAGTGAGAAAGAGCAATATCAGCAAATCCTCAACACCTATGGACAAGAACTAATTGAACAACTGGTTCGTGACAGTGGGATTCAGGACTTCCGGCGAGAAATCACTCGCTACCTCATGGAAGACCGCCGTCCCCAACTTTTTGAAGCACTCGCCAATGACCTGCGACCTCTTTGCATTGAACTCCGCAACTACTACATTAAAACCTGGAAGGACTTAGAAAGCCAACCCCAAGAAATTGATACCATCAAAGAGCAGCAGGTTCAACAACTCAACAAAGAACTCAAACAAATTGGCGACGACTTCAAAGACTATGTGCTAACCTATCTCAACGAGTCCATCGCCGACAAAAACAACACCAGCTATGAGCGAGACTTCCGCCAGTTGCAAAAGCGGATGTTGCAAAAGCTCGATGACTTGATTGAAGAGTTCTCCGTTGGGGAAACCTACAAACTGGCTCAAAAAAGTCACCCTGAAAATGCCGTCGTTCCCATGATGGCGATTTTGGTCGAAGCCTTTTATACTCTCGCCAATCAACTCAAAGCGGTGTTAGTCAACGCCTCAGAAGAGTTGGTAGCTAACTATTTCTTCCAACTGCGGGAGAGCATCCATAACGCCGAGTTTTACAATAAACTCTATCGTTTCCTCGGCAATGATGCGGGAATTGACCAGAATCTCTCGCAACTAGAGGAGCGGGTTCGAGATTTTGTCGTCGGACAAGCAGGGTATGAATGTGATACCTATGTTCGGGAAACCCCAGAATTTTACGGAGAAAACACCGTTCCTAACTTCCAACTGCGTCAAACCCTGCAACAAGCCTGTCGTTCCCAGGATTATGAGGGAATGGTGGCGGCGGAACCGGCGATTCGTCAACTGTTGCAAGTCGATTTTGAGAAAAAGGTCAAAAATACCGTCATTCGTCGTTTTCGCACAGTTCTAAACAGTATTCTCAATGAGCGTCTGTTTCAGATGACCAGCCAACAATCCCAAACCATCCTATCTCACTACGAGTTAGCGCGGACGAATTTGGCGAAAACCCTAGACCGGGAAGCGGAAGCAAAACTGGAACGGAATCGTCAATACCAGGCGGAGGTTGGGGAGAACATTGAGCAGTATAATGAGGCAATTCGGGGGATTAACGGCTGTCTGGAGGAAATGAGTTTAGGCCGGGTGAAACTCCCGCCAATTCAGGAGACGGATTTACAGATTTTCACGCCGACGACGGTGATAGCGGAGGATATCCCTGAGGTTGAGGAGGATTTGGAAGCAACTCCTTCCGAGGCTGAGCCGGTTGCTGAGGAGATAGTCGCTGAGACTCCTGAAACCACTTTCCCCGTTCCTGATGAGGATGTGGACTTCTCCAGTTTCGGCGAACGTTAATTTATCGATACCTGGGGTGAATGCAAACGCTTCACCCCTTAACCTTACCGAGTGTCATTTTATGGAACCCACACCCCGCATTCTCTTTCCCCCGGAAGTTCGCCGTTATGTCTATGAACGGGATAATTTTACCTGTGTCGCCTGTGGGAAAACTCATCAGCAGGCTCGATTGACGATTGACCATATTATCCCAGTCTCGAAGGGGGGGAGCAATGATTTAAGTAATCTGCAAACGCTCTGTTTTACCTGCAATCGTCTCAAAAGTAATCATGCTGACCCCCGGTTTCGTCGTCGTTATAGTGATTGAGGACAGTCACGCCAGGGTCGAATTGCCCCTACAATACTTGTGAACCCGATTCTGGATTTTCCATGACGACGCCTCTGTCTCAAGGTCGCTCCTTCTACCAAGCCGAACCCCTGATTGCTCGCTTGCGGGGAATTATCCGCGATTATCCTGAGGGGGTGGGGATTATTAAGGAGTTGATTCAGAATGCCGATGATGCGGGAGCGACTCGGGTGGAGATTACCCTGGATTGGCGAACTCATGAGGCGGCGGCGGTTCCGGGGAATTTGCAGAAACTCCTGGGGCCGGCCATGTTGGTCTATAACAATAGTAGCTTCGGCGATCGCGACTTTGAGAGTATCCGCAGTCTCGGACAAAGCCAGAAAGCCACAGATTTACAAAAAACAGGACGTTTCGGGATTGGTTTCAACGCCGTCTATCACGTCACCGACTATCCCAGTTTCATCTCCCGTCAGCGGCTGATTTTCTTTGACCCCCATGGGGATGCGGTTCCGGGAACCTCGAAGGCCGAACCCGGACGGGAATGGGAGTTGGCCGAGAGTGGCTGGTGGGAGGATTATCCCGAGGTGATGGCCATCTATGAAGCTGGGGGAGTTCCTCGGGGAACAACAGATTTTCAGGGAACGCTGTTTCGTTTACCGCTGCGAACCCCGCAACAGGCTCAAGCCAGTGAAATTCGCAATCAACCCTTTGAGGAGTCCAATGTTCGGGAACTGTTGGCGGAGTTGCGAGATTGCGGCGAGGAGTTGTTGCTGTTCCTCAAGTCAATTGTCGAGATTCGCGTCTTTGAGATTGCGGCTGATGCTGGGGGAGAACGGGAAGAGGTGTTGCGGATTACCACCGAGAATCCCGAGGAGGTGATGGCGGCTCGTCAGGAGTTGATGACGGCGATTCCGGAAACGGCGGCGGAGTTGATTGAAGATTGTCGCCGCAAGGACAATGTTTTGGCGTTGGTGTCCTATCGTCATCATTTGCACACGGTGAGTTCTCAGCAGGTGACGAGTTCGAGTTGGCGGATTGTGCAATTGCTTCGCATTGATGAGGGGGAGGCGTTGGCGACGGTGATTCGCTCCCTGGCTGAGAATCAGGAGAAGGTGTTACCTTGGACGGGAGCGGCGGCCCGGATTACGGCCAGTCGGACGGGAGGGAGGCCGGCGGCGGTTGAGGGAAAGGTCTATTGTTTTCTCCCGCTTCCGTTGGCTTCGGGATGGCCGATTCATCTGAATGGCTTTTTTAATCTCAATAGTTCTCGGGATAATCTCAGCAGTGATTCGGGACAGACGGGGAAAGACCGTCCGCGAGCGGTTTGGAATCAACGGCTGGCTCAACATGGGTTGGCGATCGCCTGCGCGGAGTTGTATCGTAGTTTAGTTGAGGATATGGGCCGAAAAAGTCCCGAGGCCTTTTACAAGCTTTTCCCCACGGAGAAAATTACCACCAGTCCGGCGTTGGGTCAGTTACATTTAGAGGTCTTTAAGCATCTGTCGGAGCGTCCGGTGATTCGCTCGACGGTTCAGGAAGACCGAGATGCGTTCCAAGTGACTCCCGCTGGAGATTGTACGGTACAGGAGCGACGACAATGGCTGAACCCTCAAGAGATTTGCCAAATTTCCTCATCTTATTGGTCAAAGTTAGTTGAACCCTTCCGAGTGGAGGGATTGGCAATCGCTGACCCCCAAATTCCTCGTGAGGTTAGCCGACTGTTTCAACAAGCCGGTTGTCCAATTCAAGAGTATACGTCGCCAAACTTGCGGGACTATCTTCGGGTTGAGGAGAGTTGGGGAATGCCGTTTGAAGAGGCTCCCAAGCCGATGTTACGGCGGATTGATTGGATTGAGGCGTTAGCACGGTTTGTTGTGTCAGACCATCCTAAATCTTTGCGAGGATTGCCGCTGGCACTCTTATCTAATAATCGTTTGCAGGTCTTTGGTTTTAATCCTTCGGGGGTGGTGTATCGAGCGGATGACCGACTACAAGCTTTGTTTTATCAATATCCTGGCTGGTTTTTACATCCAACGGTCAGGCAAGTTTTTTATTCCTGCAACTGTCCAGAAATCGTATCGTTAGATGCTCTGAAAGCAGCGCAAAAATTGGTACAAATTTTTCGAGAGCAAGGAATTGAAGCTGGACATGTTTGGAAGCCTCAAGGAATTGAGTTTCCCAATGAAGATTGGTTGATTAAGCTGTATCACTATTTATGTCACTATGGATTCACATCTAGTACAAGCAATCCTGACGAAAGTATTTTGGAAGAATTAGCAAAAATACCACTAATCCCTGCATCTGATGGACGGCTTTATCAGGGAAATCAAGTGGAGATGCCTTTATTGCCTTTCGATGATATTGAAATTCTCGACTCAGATACGCTGCAATATTTTGGAATCAAAGTTATCGATGTTAGCCATACTCTCTATGTGCAATTAGTGAGTATTTTCACAGCAAAGCCGAATACATTAATTCGTTACTTGAGTGCCAATAGTATTGTTCGCTTGTTGAGCCATCGGCAGGTTGAAGATTTGCCGCCTTATCATCCTCGGCATTCAGCAAAATTACTGGAATATTTATCTCTTTATAAGTTCATTGAAGGAGATTGTAAATATAGCGAAAATCATTGGATTCTACTCCCAACACTGCCAATTTTTATCACAACAACTGGGGAACTGACAACACTTAATCGTCCCAATCTCTATCTACCCGCAACGGGTTGGGATATCCCTGATCTCAACATCGAGTTTACGCTGTTAAAGGTCGAAGAAGACGGTCATTCCTGGAAACCTCTCCTCGAAGCTTTAGAAATCCCTGAACTCGATCCATTTAATTTTATTGAAGACTGCTTACTGCAAGAATATCCCTATTTTTCAGAACCTGAACAACAAACGGCATTGGCTTGGATTCGGGATAATTTTTCTTGGGAGGATTTAGAACCTCAATCTTTGCGATTATGGCAAAAACTGCAACAAGCTCGGTTGATTCGTTGTGAAGATGGACGATTGCGATCGCCGAGGGATTTATATCATCCTGAACAACGGTTTTTAGAGGAGATTTTCGGCGATCGCATCCACTTCCCCGACCTCAACTTTTACAAAGACAATTCCCAGAAATGGCTGAATTTCTTGTCTCAGTTAGGAATGCAAGACAACGTCAGTGCAACTGATTGGCTCGCTGCGTTAGATCAATGTCTTGACAGCACCACCCCTCAAAACTTAGAAGCACGTTACCCCCTCTTGAACCAACTTTGGCACTATCTCCTAGAACATTGGTCAGATTTAAGTGCAATCTCAGTGGGAACCGACAACAAACCTCTAGCGGAGGTGTTACGAGAACGGTCCTGGCTTCCCGTTGAACGCAATCCCGAACGGTTGCAAACCTATACCGCTGCACCGATTCCTCCGGCTCGACTGTTTCAACCGAAAGATGTTTGTTGGGAAGAGGATGCCAAGTTAGCGATTACCTCAAAACCCTTAGTTCTCTATGTCCGGGATGAGGTTTCTAAGGAGATTCAACAAGCGTTAGGCTTTGAAGCGGTGACGTTTGAACAGGTGTGCGATCGCCTCGATGGAATTATAACCCTCTGGGAACAGTGGCACAACACCCCCAATCAAACCAATCCCACCGTCAAGGTATTAGACTCCGCTAAAGCCGTTTATCACTATCTCTATCGCTATTTCAACAACTCCCGCCACCGCCAGCAAAGCCAATCGCCACAACTTCAGGCCCGTTTTGCACATCGCTGTTGCATCTGGGATGAGGGAACGCAACGATTTTGGCAACCCTCTCACTGTTTCACGCAACCCGTTCCCTTCTTTGGTTCGCGACGGGTTCAGATTTCCCTAGATAGCTTCCCCGAGTTGGGCCTTGATTTGCTCTATCCTCTCCTGGGGGTTCGAGAAACACCGACGGTTGGGGATTATCAGGAGTTTTTGCAGGAGTTAGCGGCTGAGTTCGGGGAAACTCCGTTAACGACGTTGGACATTCCCCAGGTGTTGACGGTATTGCAACGGTTGGAGGCTCAACTGGCCTTGGAACCGGACTGGGAAACCCTCTCAATTCCTCTGTTAACAGCGGCGGAATCGTTGCGAGAGGCGAATCAGGTGCTGATTGCTGATGCGGCGTGGTACAAACCCTATTTAGAGCCTCGGCGATTGCTGCATCCCCAGGTTTCGCCGCCACTGGCTCGTCGTCTGGGAGCGGCGTCTCTGTTGCGGGATGTGGTGGAACAGCCGGGAGAGGTGACGCCAGTGGATGACACGACGGTGAAAGGGGTGCAATGGTGCGATCGCTGGCAGAAAACTCTCAATTCGCCCCAGTTTATCCAGGGATTACAGCGATTATTATATCAGGAGGGGAAGGATTGGACGCGGTTGGCGGGCGATCGCTTTCAGTCTCTCGGAGTTCACCTGGCGGCTCAGATTAACATGACGCTCCTCTGGCGGGGGGAACGGTTAGCAGAGAATGTCCCCGGAACCCATTATTTCGACCCTATATCTTGTGGCATATTTTTGGCAAATTGTCAAGCCCCTACCATTGCCTTATCCTATTTAACCGACTCGGTGAATCAGCAGTTAGGGGAGTTGGCGTTGGGGAATCTGCTGCATCTAGCGGTGATGATTGACAGCAAACCCGCGCAAATTAGCCAGTTGTTGGATCAGTTGCGGGTGGGGAGACTCCCGCAACTTGAGGAAACCGAGTCTTCGCCACCGTTGGATTGGCGCTGGCTGGAAGCGTTTTATCAGCGGTTAGGTTATGGTCAGGTGGAGCTGTTGTCGGGTGAGGTGTCTCAGGTTCGTTGTACTGGGGGAACTGCTGGGGATGTGGTGGCGATCGCCAAATGTCTTGAGATTCAAGATGAGGCGGAGTCCTTGATGCTACAGTTAACGGAACAGGAATGGCAGACGATTCTTATGTTCCCCAATCCCCAGCAGTTGCAACTCGTGATTGGGGTGGTTCAGTCGGGGGTAATTGCGCGGGTGATTCAGATTCGCGAGGTGGTTTCGACGTTAGGAGATTGTGAGTCTCAGGTGAAGGCGAAAACCGGTGAAACTCCCATTCGTTTAGACCATTTGCCGGGTCATGAAATGGCTCAGTTATCGGTCAATTTGTCAAGTATTTTGGCTGGGGTGCAGTCGGATATGATTCAGGAGTATCCGGGGATTTAGACTCCCTCGCTGTCGGAATAAAAACTTCACTCCAAACGTTACTCCTGGGAGAAGTGAGGGGTGGGTTTCCCTATAATTTTGTCTTCACTGTATAGGTGACAGCCGCCTTCCAAAAGTCCCTAAAAAACGAAGACTATTTAGACCCGTCATCTAATACATTCTCAAACTAAATACACCGTTTCTGGGACATCTTGCCAACAGGTTTGTAACAGTGGATCACTCAGAGGACGCTCATATACTTCTTGGAACAACTGACACAGCAATTGACGAACCCGATCGCCTGCCAACGTCGGAGTCTTATACCCTGGCGCGATCGCCAAACACATCTCCGTTGGTTCTCCCCCCGACAGTGGCGGCAAAATATAGCGGACATCCTGAAGAAATAACGCCCCGAGTCGTTGATAAAACCCATAGCGGCGTTGCGTCATCGGATCAGCCTCATTGGGTAATTCAACCTCTAATAATAGATAGCGATCGCGCTCCTGTAACGCCGTTAACACTTGCCGAAAAAAGCGACTACCAATCCCCTGATTGCGAGCTTCCGGGTGGGTTGCAATATACCCTAATAACACCAAATCACTGTCCCGGAGAGTATATAAAATCGCCATAAAAACGACTTCTTGCCCCCGTTGGCCAACCCAAAGTTCATAAACTCCGCTATCAATACGGTCCTCAACCAGAGAACGTGGAATTTGCTCACTCAGGGGAAACGCCTCCTCATAAATCGCCAACGCGGCTGCTGTGGCCTGATGTTGCGAGGAGTCAATCCGTTGAAACATAACGGGTGCGGCGGTATCCGTCATCTCACTCGCTCCCCTGCGACAATTCCGGTTTACCCTCTTTCTCTAGCCGACGGGCCATCTCCGCTCGTCGTTGACGCAACGTGTCATCACCAGGACTAAGTTTTTCGGCGATCGCATAGGAACGTAACGCCTCATGAGTGCGTTTAAGCTTTTCGAGAACCTCACAGCGGCGTAACCACGCCTCATAATTTCCCGGTTGCAATTGAATCGTGCGATCATAGGTGGCCAACGCCTCCCGATAGCGTTGTAGGCGAGAGAGAACATTGCCCCGTTTCAACCATAACGGTAGATGATCGACCCATAAGGCCAGGGCTAAATCATACACCGACAGCGCCTCCTCATAGCGTTGTAACTTCTCCAAACAGGCCCCCTGTTTCAAACGAGCCGACATTTGCATCGGCTGTACTCCTTGTGCATTGGCGTAGGCTGTAATCGCCTCGGTGGGACGTTTGAGCAGTTCCAACGCTTCTCCCTTCTTAAGCCAGGCTCGATACACCCACATATCCAACGGAGGACCAATTTGAATCACCTTCTCGTAGGCGGCGATCGCATTCTCATAGCGTTTCAAATTAGCCAACACCTCACCGCGATAGTACCAGGCCTGAGCATAATGAGGCTGAATCTGAATCGCATTGTCAAAGGCCACGATCGCATCAGCATCGCGATTGAGATGATAGAGAATCTTACCGCGACCGAGCCAACTCGGCGCAAAATCGGGATCTAAATGCGTCGAATGATCATAAGCATTCAACGCCTGGGGATACTGTTGCGTCTCATATAACGCCACCCCCTTTCCATACCAAGCCTGAGCCGACTGAGGCTGTAAACTCAAGGCTCGATCAAAACAGGCGATCGCCGCCTCCCCCCATTGATGTCGCATCGCCATTCCCTTGAGAATCCAGGCCTCAACCTGATTGGGATCTTGTCCCAAAGCCCGATCATAAGCGGCGATCGCCTCCGTATAGCGTTGTAGTGCCTCTAAAATCCGTCCCCGTTGTAGCCAAAACTCCAATCGTTCCGGTTGCAATTGCAGCACCCGTTCAAGAGACAACAAGGCATTCTCATAATCCTGACTCTGTTCCTGACAATTCGTCAATTTCAGCCACAACGTCCAATCCCCAGGCGCAAAATGAGTCGCATTGCCATAGGCGATCGCCGCATCCGGGAACTGACGTCGCGCTGCCAACAAATCCCCATAACGATACCAAGCCGGCAGTAAATCCGTCTTACAGCGAGTGGCTCGATCATAGGCCTCGATCGCCCCTTGCAGATTTCCCTGAGCCTCCAGAGCTAACCCCTGATAATACCAAGGCTCATAGCGATCGCCATCGAGTTGACTCGCTCGTTGCAAAGCGGCGATCGCTTCATCATAGCGTTGTTGTTCTAATAACAAGCGTCCCCGCAACAGCCACACCCAGAGATCATTCGCATTGAGCGTTAAGGCCCGATCATAGGCGGCGATGGCTTCAGAGAGGCGATCGAGTTTCGCCAACGCCTGTCCACAACGCACCCAAGCCGGACGAAACTGAGGATTAACCGCCAACGCCGCCTCATAGCAAGCCAAAGCCTGCTCATACTGCTGAGACTGATACCAACGATTGCCTTTCTTATACTCTGGAGAAATCCCCAACCAACGTGACGATGCACCCACAAGCCACTGTTTTAGCCGTTGCGGTAGTGGCGTCTCGGAGGCTGTAACCTCATCCCTAGATACAGTTGGGGGTGCTTGGGGAGGCGCGTCTGGATGTGCTTGGGGAGGCGCGTCTGGATGTGCTTGGGGAGGCGCGTTTGGGGGAGGTGGAGTTGGCATCTCCGGTGTTAACGGCTCCTGAGACGCGTCAGTTATGCTGTTCGCAGACGGATCGAAGTCAGCGGGGTTAGTCATGGGTGAGTCAAAGCAGCGTCTGGGAGCGACAGGATAACAGCAACAATAAACCTGTTGCCAACTCAAGCAATTATAGATCTGGTTTCGTCAAGGTTGAGTTGGGACTAAGGCCGCTCAATCTCCAAGAGTTTAACCCGTTGAGGACTTGCTGGTAGTTGGGAGGCTTGACTACTCCCCGCGAATCACGCGACGGGGATTCCCCGGAGGGAGTTTCAGCACTTCTGATCGGATCGACATGCGGTAGATCCCATAACCTCAGACGCTTAGGCGAAGTCAAAACGCCTCTTGCCGGGGTGCCTTGCATCCCGGTTACGTTTGCTTTTCTGCCGATATTCCAAGAGCCATTTGCATCAGCATTGACTTCGGTTCCATCGGCTGAACGGTATAGACCACGCTTGACGCGCTTACCAGATGGATTCCATCCCTCGGGTTTCTCACCGAAAACGGGAATCTCATCCAGGTCTAGCACAGAAGCCTTTGACGTATAGCTTTCCTCCTGTTCGATAAAGATAATGCCGTACTGCTCTGCAAGCTGTTGAATGCGCTTTTTGAGCCTTGCAGTAGGCACAGAGACAAACTTTTGATTGGTTTTACGGCCCAGATCAGACCGCTGCTTTTGTCCTTTATTCCAACCAAAGACAATGGTGCCAATCCCATGTTCCAGGCAGTGGTCAATCACGATTCGAGCGGCTTTGTTAACAGCATCCCTCATCTGTCGATTTCGCTTGCCCGTAATGCGGTCTAGCAGGTTGCACCAGAAACCCTGGGGCTTATCTTCCTTGATGCTGGCTACCCGTTTGTTGTACCACTGGTTCAACGATTTCAGATGTTTACCATCAACGATAAAGCTGGTGCCCTCAGTTGTGGTACAAGTCAGCCAGTTGTCTAAGCCTGGATCAATGGACAGAGCCTTATTCGGGTCTAAATCAACCCGATCGACGGGACTCCCTTCACAGATCCAGACTGCATCGAAGTAGCCAGCCCTGGGAACGATTTGCAGTTCTCTAACCTTCCCCCAGTCAAGATTGCTCGGGAATGGCAGAAAGATTTCTGGCAGGTTGAACCAGACCTTGCAGGCTGTACCCATAGGAACCCTAACCATGCCTTCTACCAGTTTCAGCCAGCGTTTTGGATAGCTGATCTGAAAAAGCCCTCCAGAGGTTCGATAGTTGGGAGGTTTTGGTTTTTCCGCCAATTCACCTTTACGCCATAGCTTTAGCAGTTCCTTAAAACTCTTAAAAGCCTCTCCCACAGAGATGCAAGTTTGCTGAGCTGCACTGGTATAAAGCGCTTTCAGGTGAGGATTGCGCTTCATCTCAGTGGACAGCCAGCGCCCGTTGGAGAATTTGTCCGCCTTAAAGTAAAGCTGTCGAGCTAAGTACAGAGTGCAGTTGTAGAGCTTATTGGACTCTCTGCACAGATACTCCAATGCCGCTGACAACTCTCTGTCTTCAGGTAGCCGATTGACTTGTGCTGCAAAGGTTTTAGCCATAAAACAATTCTACTGGAGTTGTAGATAAATGGGTAGCCTTCAACAATGCCAGATGAGTCTATTAATTACCGTCACGGCAATCACTCGGTAGGGCTAGCCCATGTTCACCTAGTCTGGATACCGAAGCGGCGGAAGAAGGTTTTAGTTGGCGATGTCAAGCTCAGACTTGCCGCAATACTCAATGAAGTCGCCCTAGAGAATGGGTGGCTAGTCAAGGCTCTAGAAATAGCCCCCGACCACGTTCACATTCTGGTAGAGCATGGCTCCCAGGTTGCCATTCATCAAATAGCCAGGGCAATGAAAGGTCGTTCTTCCAGGTTGCTCAGACAGGAGTTTCCGCACCTCTGCAAGCTACCCTCCCTGTGGACTCGCTCGTATTTCTTCGACACTACTGGGAAGGTCAGCACCGCAAAGATCGTGGCTTACATCAACGACCCCCACCATTCCTGAAGGCGGCTGAAGCCGCCGTGTCGCTTTTCCGCCCCGCTCTAAAGAGACGGGGCTACCAAGCTACCGTGCTATTTTTCGTGTCACGGCGGGAGCTGTGACACGAGAGTTAGAATTTAAGAGCGTTCCATGAGAACCCAAGACAACTGCATGGGTGGTTTTTTCTCAATTGGAAACACATTTCGGCCCGAACACCACCCCTCATACCAAGGTGTGGGTGGCCAAGATTTTCCCTGACAATGCTGTTTCTCGTAATCCAACGTCGACTCGACCGAAAGCAGGTTTAACGGTAATCCCTCAAGGGACTTGCGTAACTCCGCCGGAGTAAACAGACAGGAGAAGGACACTTCCGCTAACTCCCGCACTAAATCCGTTGGTTGATAGCCCCCTTGCGTCAAAAACATACTCACCAACAACTTCCCACCCGTGACCAGAGCATCACACATTTTGCCAAAAAATAGGCGTAACTCTTGAGTATTTCGGAAATGGGAAAGCACCTCAGTTGAGACCACATAGTGATAATAGTAAGGCTGCATCCGCACTAGAGGATCGAGGACATTCCCCACCGCCACTTCAACGGGTAAATTCTCGGGTTTGGCCGCCTGCACCAGTTTCTCGGCAAATACGGGGGTTAGTTCTAGGGCATGAACCGGGTGGCCACGACGAGCGAGGGGGAGGCTATTACGTCCTGGGCCGGCTCCTACGTCTAAAACGCGAACTTGACTCGGTTCACCCAAGGAGGCCGCCACGTTCATCACTTTAACGTCTGGCTCACTGCCAAAGAGGGGATCGGGGCGAGTTTTGGGCCAAGTGGTGTACTTATCGCTCAAGGACTCAGAAACCACCTTGGTTTGAATCGATACGCCGCCGAGGAGTCCCACTTGTGGCTTGGCGGGAACGCACATGAGGACTAATCGGGAATGGGGAGAGATGTTAAACCCCTCCTTCAATTTTTGGGCCAGGAACCCTCGCAGTTTCTCTTGTTCTTCAGGGGTTCCTGGCTTGCCTAAGAGGCGACAATACTCCTGCAAGAGTCTCAGGGCCTCATCGAGCATTGAGGGCATACAGGGAACCGAAAACTCCGCTTTGGCCATGGTGTATTTGCGGGTATTCTGGGCCACGACGCGATCGAGATAGGCGCGATCGGTAATGGGTTCGTTGTCGGTGGTGGTGTTTTGAGACTCGCTGGAGGGTTGAGGAGGGGGTTGAACAGGGTTAACGGGTTGAATCGGCGTAATCTGTGCAGGGTCGACTTGCATGAGAGAAATAACTCGATATCTGGAGCAATTGGGAGACTCAACCGAGGACTACGAATTGGTAGCCACCGTTGATTGAAATGGCTTCATCTTAGCGGCGGGGTTGAGGATTCGCTAGTCTTAGAGGTGTCTTAGAGGTGTCTAAGGCTCTAAGTTCACGTCGATGACGCTGCCCTTAAAGTTATATAGAGTTCCTTCGAGTTCGACGGAGGTCCCAATTTTCAGTTTGCTATTGCCCAAGACGGGACCACTACTAGTCATGCGGGCGTTCCCGGCTAGGGTCAACAGGAGGCTAACACTATAGAGTTCTTCTGAGCGTGGGTCTTGGAGAGCGGCCACAGTTCCATCGGGTTGAGGAACCGCTAAAGTCCGCGGTAGCCGTTCGATGTTGGCAATATCAATGGTTCCGTGAGGCTGGTTACGAATGATAAGGTTAGTTTTTCCATCATCTCGCATCTGTTCGACAAAGTCATCGGCGTCGAAGACACTCAAACCCCGAACGATGACCGTCACTTCCACGGGACGGGTGTTGAGGTTCACTTGGGCCACGGAACCCCCAGTTCCGGGAACCAGGAAGACGGCCACAAAGACGGACAGAATCACGGCGATCGCCCCGATATCGAGTAAGCTGATTTTGCCGAACAGACGACCCTTAGCATCGAGCAGTTTCATAGTTGTATTTAGTCGTATTTATTAATTTGTCTTGAAATGGGAAAAACTCAACTTCCGAGCCTAGCATATTGCTTGAGGGAATTATGGCCCTGAACTTTTTGGGGGCCAGTTGCGTCTATACCCTATGGGAGACCGCCAAGTTTCCCCTGTTGCGATCGCCCAACGCCCAACCTCTAACATCTGACATCTAACTCCTCATGTCTTGGTTCTCCACATCCCCGTCTAATCTCCCACGCCGTCTCCTCTATGGCACCTTATCTCTGGTGACGGCGGTTTCAGTGCTGCTGCTGTCCCCTCCCGCTGTCTTTGGCTTCTCGATTTTGGATATCCTCCCCAACGTGATTGAGGTGATTCAGATTTCCTCAATGTCCGATGAGCAAGAAGTGGCCCTGGGACGACAGATTAACGATCGCCTCGCCCGAGATGTCCGCCTTTACAATAATCGCCAAGTGACCAACTATGTCAACGCCATTGGTCAGCGATTGGTCCGCCAAAGCAGCCGGCCGGAGTTACCGTTTACGTTTCAGGTCGTCCAAGATGATAGCATCAATGCCTTTGCCACTCTCGGCGGCTTTGTCTATATCAACACGGGCCTGATTCGTCGGGCTGACAACGAGGCGGAATTGGCCGGCGTTGTCGCCCATGAAATCGCCCATATTACCGAAAAACACGTCTTGGCTCGCTTACGCCAGGCGGCGATCGCCCAAGGTGTTCTCGATGCAACGGGAGTTGACCCCGATGTCTTGGTCAATATCGCCTATGAACTGGTGATTAACCGCCCCAACAGCCGTAGTGCTGAGTATGAAGCCGATCAGGTGGGACTCAACATCCTCACCCGCAGCAATTACGCCCCCATCGGGATGGTCAACTTCTTTGAACGACTCCTCAGCAGTGGCGGTGGCCTACCCCAGTTCCTCAACACTCACCCCGATACCCGCAATCGTGTCGCCCGCTTACGAGACGAGATTAACCCCTCCCAAGCGGCCCAAGGCGATGGCTTGAACGCCACCGCCTATCAACAACAAATTCAACCCTTGTTATAGCTGTGTGATCGCCTGTTTTGTTAATTGTTATCTCAATTTCTCTTAACGTGCTTGACAATTAACATTATATGTGGTATAGGGCTTACAGGCTCAAGACCGGGAAATCCGGCTCGCGGTGATAGTGAGTCATATCCGTAAACTTGCGGAGTTCAGCCCGAGTCACCGAAAATGGGGGGGCGGCGGTTTTCGCGGCTTCGGCACAGTCATCGAGGAACCCGGCTAACTCTTGGCTGTCGAGGGGACTGTCCGACGCGCCAAAATAGCCGAGGGTGATATGAGCGGTGAGATTATATTGTTGGTCAATGCCCAACTGCATCAGAGACGGACTTTGATAAACAGCGCGACGGAGGGCGATAATACGGTCATAGGCGGCCTCATTGCTGGGGTTGAGGGTAACGGCGATCGCCCGAGGCATGACGACTAAGCCACTGAGCTGCCATTGAGGCGATTGGGGACTGCTTAAACTCGGTTGAATGCGATCGAAGATTTCGCCGATACAGTGTTGCAATTTGCCGTCAAATTCCGGGTCTAAACTGGCTTCATGATAGGCACTATCCCAAATCAAATCAGCCAGAGTCAGATGAAAACTCTTCGGGGGAACCGCCGCAAACAGATTAGTCCCAAGTCGTTGAGCAATGCGAGTTTGACAATCAGCAGCCACCTGATAAAACTCAGCATTAGCCCGATCCTCCGCCCCTGGAGGAGTGATAATGCTATAGCCGGGAAACGACACCGGTTCTCGCCCGCCATCGGCTGTGGGGACAAACTTGGGCGACTCGACAATATGCTTAAGTTTACTGGCATGGGCGGCCGGAGTCGTCAGATGAGCGATACGCTCTAAATAGTCTTGATAGGTGTTATCCAAGGTCAGTATTGATAAAAGTTGATTGTTGGCAGTTGATTGTTGAGAGTTGATCGTTAATTGTTAACAGTTAATCGTTAACAGTCGGTGGCGATTAAACCATCACCCGATGAATTGAGGTTGTTCATACATCCAGCATAGATTCCAGCATCAATTCCAGCATAGATTATTCACCCTTGGCCGTGGCCAGATTGGCCGTGGCCAGATTGGCCGTGGCCAGCCATTGTTCGAGGCGATCGCCCATCGCCGCCAAGGAAAACTCCACTTCAGCCTGATGGCGACAATCGCAACGGTTAAACTCAGGAAGTTTAGCAATTGCGGCAACCAATCCCGGTACTGAATCCGGTTCAACCAACCAGCCGGTTTTGCCATGACGGACAATCTCGGCGGGGCCACCGCGACGGTAAGCTACCACTGGAACCCCACAGGCCAACGCTTCAATGGCTACATTACCAAAGGCTTCGACCCATTTCGAGGTCATAATTAAGCCGCGACATTGTCCTAAGGCCCGTTGCAAGGCTTCGGTCGGCAAAAAGCCACCATAGGTCACTTTGGCCTGGGGATAACGCTGACAGATCTCTTGCCAATACTCAGGACATTGCATCACGCCCCAAACCGTCATTGAGTCTCCGGTTTGACTAATGGCAGCTAGAGCATCTTCTAAACCCTTTTCCGGGGCAATACGCCCCACCCAGGCTAACTCAGAGCCAGGGGTCGCACAAAAGTCATAGAGAGACAAATCCAAGCCACTGGGAATGTAGAGACCATCGGGCCGGTTGAGTCCGAAGGTTTGGGCTTGAGTGCGGGTATAGAACGTCACCCGTTCAGGGGTTGCTTTGACAGCGTTCACTACCACCTCATCCATGGCATCGGTTAACGACCCCATACTGACAAAATGGAAGACAGGAATCTCAAAAAAGGGGGTTAGATAAAACGGAAGCCAATCATAGGCAAAGTTGATGATGGCATCAAACTGAGACTGGCGTTGTCGGGCGATCTCACACATTGCCCCGAGAACCGAGTTGGCCGGCAGCGTAATCGGGGTTTGCCGTCCCTGACTTTGGGCGGTATCCTGTAGGGTTCCGGGGACGGTCTGAATCTCTAAGCGTGGTAACGCAGAGCCTTCGGGAGCTAGAACGCTCAAGGAATAGCCTCGTTCCTCTAGCACCTCGGCCATGTTGAACAGGGTTAATTCCACTCCGCCGCCTAATCCCGTTCCCAGGGGGCCAACAGGAGTCGAGAGAACCAATAGCTTGCGGGGAGTCTTAGCCATACCAACTCATGAGTGTCGAGAGATCTTGAGGGGCCGGCAGCATTTCGCCGCGAAAATCGAGGAATTGGACTAAGACGAGATAGGCGATCGCCAGCAACAGGGAAATCGCCCCGGTGACGATGGCTACAACTTTAGAACGGTCCATAGGGTCGAGAGAACGCGAAAGGAACAGAATCAGGGCTAACAAGGCGGGTTTGGGGCGCTCATTCAACCCCAAACAATAATTGTAAGACATCCTTGGCGATTCGTTCTCCCGCGCCGGGGAGTCCCAAGCGACGACGACCGTTTTCGGCAATCAGTTGATGCCAGTCGGGATCTTGCAGCAATCGTTGCACCACATCGGCCACCTGTTCCGGTCCGGGAACGAGAATTAAGGACTGTCCTAAAAGGCGACTTTGGGCCTCGGCAAAGGCAGCGGTATATTGAGGTCCCTGGCCGGGGAAGGCGATCGCCGGTTTCCCCAAGCCCACAAATTGCTCAGTAGCGGTCCCTGCTAGGGCGATGGCGATATCCGCTTGGCGTAAACAGTCTGCGAAGGCATTTTGACTGAGAACTAAGCGCCCTTGACCAAAACTAAAGCGTTGGGACTGGTCATCGTTAATGCCGGGAACAGGTTTACGGGTGGCCTGCCACCCATAGGAATCGAGGGCGCGAGTGAAGGGTTCGAGATCCAAGCCTGGGGCGATCGCCGCCACCACCGTCAGCGGTCGATTATTCTGGAGACGTTGCACCCCCTGAACCGCTTGCAGCAGTTGTTCCCAGTTGCGATGGGCTTCAGGAACCCGAGAACCGGGCAAGAGAAGCAGGGTGAGCGATCGCGCCTGTTCCCCGTCTACCACCACAGGTTTGGCGTCTAAGCCATCCATCATCGGATTGCCCAAGTTATAGGCCCGAATCCCCATCTCTTGCAGTCGTTCGCTGGTTAGGCCATCCCGAGGAAACACCGCCCGACAGCGTTTTGAGCGCATCAAGGCCCGTTCCCAGGGCAAATACACCGAACCGGACCAACTCTCCAACCGCTCAAACCAACTCCGTCGCTGCAAGGGGCCAATTTCATCCCGTAGATAATACTCAGATTTGGCGGTTCCGACGAAACAATAGGGACTTCCACTCAGCCAAGCCAGCAACAGCGGCACAATATCCCCCACCGCCAGGATTTTACCGCCCTGTTTACTCCATTGACGCACCACACGCCATTGTGCCCAGGTTAAGCCCAACAATCCCCCCCGCACATCCCGCCAAAGTTCCCGGCCATCCATATAGACAAAGCCCCCCGAAGGCATGGCTTTCACGGGGCCAACAATGGGAATCTCTGGTACATTCTGATAAGCTTGTCCCTCCCCGACAAGGGGTAATGCTGCTAATTCCGGGCCTTGAGGATGCTGTTGCAGGTGTTGCAAAATCCGCACGGCGATCGCATCTTCACCATGACCATTACTTAAACACAAAAGTTTATCACCCATACTCCCCATCAACTACCAACTACCAACTATTCACTATCAACTACCAACTATTAACTATTCACTATTAACTATTCACTATTAACTAAACCACCCGATAAATGAAATTCAACGTTGTCCAAACCTCCATATCCAAGGCATACACATCATCGGGGAAGGCATCCGCATCAGTTTTGCGCAGACTGGCTCGGTGTAAATCTTCCATAATGGCTTGAGCGACTTGTAGCGGCGACTCTAGGGGAGTGAGACTGCGGGGATGGCGAGGGGAGTTTTGCCGACTGGCGAGGAGGGTTAAGGCTTGACCGAAGGGGCGATCGCAACAAATGAGTTTCATCGATACCGTACCAATTGGTCGTCCCACAGACCAAGTTTCGGCGTCTGTCGGGGGAAGCATGACCGACTCACCGGGATTAAGAGGCGGTTGCTGCAAGGTTGGGGGATTGCCATCGGCGACGGTTTCATAGGGATAGAAGCCCACGGCCCGACCACTACTATCGAGGCCAAACAGGAGATAATAGACGGGGCGATCGCCTAAGTTTTCCAGGTGATATTGCACTTGACTACCGGCGGGAATATCGAGAGTTCCCTCCACACCCGCTAACGGACGCACGCCCTTGGCCCGTTGGGCGCGTCGAGTTTGCCGTTGCAAGACAACAGACTCATCAGGATCGAGGACGCTTAAGGTTCCCCGCACTCCTAGACGGGAGGCCCCTTCGTTTAAGGTGAGGGTGAGCCATTTGGCGGCCAGCAAAGCTTGCAGTTGTGGGACGAGGCGTTGCACGGATTTCTTAATGGCCTCGTCTTCCTCGCCAATACTGTTGGGGATGAGTTCTCGACCGACGGAAAATAGGCCATAGGTGCCTTGATCTTTGGGAAGTTGAACCAAATCGCTTGAGTAGGTTTGGGCGATGGTGGCTCGACGCACTCGGCCAAACACACAGTCGGCGGCTTGTTCCCCGGCGCTGACGGAGGTGACATCGCGAATCCCGGAGAAGGCACTGGTGGCGTCAACCCGTTCAATGCGTTCTAAGCGACTGTCGAGAGCCACGGTTAGGGGTAGGGTGCGCGGCAAAATGCGTACTGACTCCCGCAACAGTCGCCCGGAGACAATGGACTCAGCATCTAGGGACTGGCTCTCTGGGCCGTTCCACAGTTGGGCGGTTGCTGTTAGGCCCGATCGCGATCGCAGTTGAAGTTTTACATCGGTTTGAGGTGGGGTTCCCGGTTCGGGTAAGACGGAGAACAACGACCCCACCCCGTATCGGTTCAAAACTGTGACCGGTAAGCCCCCTAGCCAGAGCTTGAAGGGGTCGTTACCAGAGTTTTTGGCTAAAATGACTCCATCAGCGCCCAAGGCGGCGAGTTGAGGCACGAGAGGCGGGGGCAGTTCTCCTGAGACGCTGCATTGGTCAATCCCCCCTCGACAGATGTTCGGGGTTTGTTCGCCGCCGGCAAAGGCTTCAATCAGTTGGTCGGTGCGAGTCAGGAGGTTGGTGAGGGAGGCTTCAGGGGATAGCCACCAGAGTTGTTGGCTTAACCCATAGGTAAAGAGTCCTGAACTAAACCCTTGCCATTGAGTTTCGGTGGCCACCTGTTGCCGGGCCGCCGCTGAGAGGACCCAACCGGGGCCATTCCGTTTGAGACTCGATTTGTTGGCGCCACGCAGTTGAGCCTGTAATTGGTCTTGTAGTTGTCGTTGAGCCTCGTCGAGTTGCACGACGGTGGGACTGGGGCGCGATCGCACTCGCAGGTTGCCCAACAGCGGATTGCCGGGATAGGTATAACTGGTATCGAGAACGGTCATAATTTTGTCCGTGGGCAGCGATCGCAGCAGCAACCACAGGGTTGTCAAGGGCAAATCTAAGCCATCGGCCATAACGAGACTCGGTTCGACGGCTTCGGAGTCGGGGGACGGCTGTACCTGAGAGCCATAGCCACTAAAATGCAGCCACACCACATCATTGGCCGTGACCTCGGAGAAATGGTCTGCGAAGGCGTCCAAGGTGGCCTCGCGCTTGGCCGCGTCATCGCTGAGGCGGAGAATATCATTAGGGGCAAAGCCGAAGCGATGCTGTAACACCTGCTCTTGCAAGCGGACATCTGTCACCGCCCCGCTTAAATCGTTGCCGGTCGAGTCAGGATAGCGGTTAATGCCAATCAATAAGGCTCGCTTGCGAACCGCTGGGCCGGCCAGGACTTCCCTCAGGCGAGGATCTCCCGACACCCACCCCAGTCCACCCACTGTCGTTGCGGCCAGCAGCCAGGCAGATTGTTGTAGAAAACCCCGTCGTTTCATAGTAGTTGCGTAAGAAAGTTAATAGTTAATAGTTAATAGTTAATAGAGATAGCAGTCGGCAGATGAAACAGCAAATTCATCAGGATAAAACCCCTAACTTTAGTTATGTTTGATAAACGACAGGAACAGAATTCTGTGATTCTGTTCCCCTATAGCCGTCGCGATTAGTCGTGCATGGCTTTAGCCAGTTCCGCTGCGACTTCCGGACGAGAGAACTCTGGCGGCGGGAGTTCACCCCGTCGCAACATTTCGCGCACTTTGGTTCCTGATAGGTGAATCCGCTCTTCGGCTGTACTGGGACTGGTTTTTGAGGTGGCCATGGTTCCGGTCCGAGTGCAGTAGAAGGCGTGTTCAAACTTCATGGGTGTAATCCCCAATTCTCCGGGTTCAAACTCCTCAAAAATCTTTTGAGCGTCGTAGGTTCCATAGTAATCTCCAACCCCGGCGTGATCCCGTCCAACAATGAAGTGAGTGCAGCCATAGTTTTTGCGGACTAAGGCGTGGAAAATCGCTTCCCGAGGGCCAGCGTAGCGCATGGCGGCGGGGTTAATGGCCATCATCACGCGATCGCGGGGGAAGTATTTATCGAGCATAATTTCATAGCAACGCATCCGCACATCAGCGGGAATGTCATCGCTTTTGGTTGCGCCCACGAGAGGATGCAAAAATAAACCATCGACGGTTTCTAAGGCGCATTTTTGGATATATTCATGGGCGCGGTGGATGGGGTTGCGGGTTTGGAAGCCGACGACGGTTTTCCAGCCTTTTTCGATAAACAGTTGCCGGGAGTCGGCTGGATCGATTTGGTAGTTGGGGAACAGAGGATGAGGATCTCGCTCTAGCATCCACACCGAACCGGCTAGATTGACTGGCCCTTGTGCATAGACGACCGCCACACCGGGATGTTTGTCTTCGTTGGTGCGATAGACATGGAGGGCTTCTTGCAGTTTGTCGTAGTGGTATTTCTCCCTTAGGTCGAGAACTCCGACAAAACGCCCGCTTTTGTCGTCGAGGCGCACGCGATCGCCCTCCTTCAAGGAATTGGCCACCTCTTCGCTGACACTGAGGGTAATCGGCACCGACCAGGGTAAGCCGTTGGCCAGGCGCATTTCCTGGACAACTCGCTGATAGTCGGCTTCGGCCATGAAGCCGGTCAGGGGACTAAAGCCACCAATGGCTATTAAGGCCAAGTCCGAGAAGGTGCGATCGTCCATCGTCACCCGAGGCAGGTCATCGGCTTGGGCGAGAAATTCCTGTTTCTGCTCGGCGGTGGCCAGGCGATTAATCAGAGTGCCACCGTGGGCGGCAATGGTTTCTTGAAGTTTGGTTGCTACACTCACGTTGGAGACGGGATAAAGGGTTAGCTGTACGGGTTACAATCGTCTCCAAGTTTAGCCCTAGATGGGGTCAACGACCAAATTTTCCCCTTACTGGGGGTCTTTCGGACGTGTGATAAGTAAAACTGATTTTATATCACACATACTTTTAATCTTTAAAATTTGCCGCTTGTTACAAAACTTCAAAGTCAAGAGCTTACTAGGAAAAATTCCTAATAAAAGAACGAATTTGACAGGGTTTCAGAGATTTGCTAGGATTTTCACACTGACCTACTTGTGTGCAAAATTTGGCAGCTTGCGAGAGACTGTTGCCGACTCAACGCCAAATTTTTGCCAAATTAGGGACCCGTTTTATCCTCCGAAACCTTTGCCTAGAAAGACTTAAGAGCATCAATCAGCATCGCCGCCATAAGAGAGGTTGTCGGGAAAAATCGAGAGAGGGATGGGAGCAAATTTCTCTCCATCCCTCGCCAGTTCAGCGCTCACGATGGGGTTTGTTCTTTACACAACTTTACCAAAAAAAGCGGTGAGATTGACAAAAATCGCAATGTGTGCCAACGAAATTAAGGTGCTAAACCTAACAGTTGTGCGGTAACCCCAAGACTTTCCTCATACAACACATCATGTCCCCAGCGTTGCAGTTGTTGAGCCATTAAGGACTCAGCCTTCTGGTCTGAGAGAGCCGTGACCTGTTCCGTGCGACAGGATTGGGCGCTTCCACCCGCTTCCATGCGCATACAGCCAGTGGTTTCGGAACAGAGAATGGTGCAACAGTCGGCATCAGGGTTCGAGGAATTGAGGCGTAAAGCGATTAAATCTCCGGGAATTTCACCAGTATCCGCCACCGGAACCCCAGCTAACTCCGCCAGGATTTCGCGATCGCACTCTCCCTCGAACTTGATCTGAGTAATCTCGTAATCCCCCGACTCCACAGAATAAGAGATAGGTTTCCAGCCGAGGCGACTAGCAAACCAACCCAGGAACAGCAACGCCTGAGAGTCGTTGCCCTTCTCATAATCAATGGTGATGCTGTCGATTTCCCCCAGGGACATCCGCCGTTCAGGAGGATCGAAGGCGGCGGCGGTTAACTCTTGCCAAGCCGAGAGACGATGCCAGTTGAGGTCAGCAATATAGATTTCTTGCTCGACTAACTCCTGCATTTTCAGCAATTCCGATCGCGGATCACTGAAATAACTCGAATCGACCACCGTACAGTTGCTGGCGGTAGCCAGGGATGCGAACAACTCCTGTTCCGGGTTCGGGGTGGCTTTCCACCAGACGAAGCGAGGTAACTCAGGAACCATCAGGGACGTGACTAAATCCCCCACCCGGTTGAGGGCGTCCTTCGTTCCTCGTAGGGTGATGTACTCGCAACAGACTAACTTGGAACTCTGACGCTGAAGCGGACAATAGGCTGAGACTTGGGCCGTCACGCCCTTATCTTCAATGCCAAAAGTGGGACAGATGGTAATAATGCGGCAGGGATTGGCGGCGGCGATCGCCTCACTAATCTGAAATCCCCGCGCATCTAGGTTGTCATAATGCTGGTCTTGGGGGGATAACCGGTTGAACTCCTCCCGTAACTTGCGCAGGGTAGGAGCATTCATATGTCCCGTCACCTTGAGATCATACTGTTTCTGCGCCGCTTCGATGGCTTGGCGGGCTTCTTCCCCATTAACACCATCAATAGGGCAATCATAAAACCCCAAAGCAGCTAACAACTGCTGAAACTCCTCAGGTTCATAGACCACCATACTAAAGGTTGAGGCCCGACTCGCCAAGGGCGCACCTTGTCCCTTACTCTGTCCCAGCCAAATTTGACTGAGTTCGGCCTCAATCTCCCCCAAGGAAATATCTTTGGGTTTCTGTAACGCAACAACAGGTGTGCTAGTACTCATAATCAATCATCTCCCTAAACGTGCAAACAACCGAGCAACAAGGCAATACCACCTTGATTTTGACGCAACTCGACTGGATTAGCCGGCCAGGTTCTCATCGTGAACCCGTCAAACCGATGCACCAGCCGCGATTCGAGGTTATAAACGCCGCCAGCGACGATTGTCTCGATTCAATAACAATTCCGCTTCGACGGGTTCCCAAGTTCCGGCTTCATAGAGGGGAATCGAATCCGGGGGTGCGGGTGCATCCCAGACTTCCAAAACCGGGGTTAACACCCGCCAGGAGGCTTCGACTTCATCACCACGGGTAAACAGCGTCTGATCACCCAACATACAATCAATCAGTAAACGGCTATAAGCATCGGTACTCGGTTTCCCAAACGCCGCATCATAACGGAAATCCATGTTCACCGATCGCGTGCGCAAAGACGTTCCCGGCGTTTTCACCTCAAAACGCATACTAATGCCTTCATTCGGCTGAATCCGCATCACCAAGACATTGGGATTGGCTTGTTTCGCCGCCGATTGGAACATCAGAAATGGCACATCCTTAAACTGAATAGCAATTTCCGAGACCTTTTTCGGCATCCGTTTCCCCGTTCGTAAATAGAAGGGAACCCCCTTCCAACGCCAATTATCGATACTCAACTTCAAGGCCGCATAGGTGGGAGTGGTAGACTCAGGATCAGCCCCGTCTTCATCACGATAGGCGGGAATCGTTTTGCCATCCATCCAGCCTTTCGTATATTGTCCCCGAACAGCGGCATTATCCAAATGTTCCGTGTCCGCCAAACGAGTCGCTTGAACCACCTTCACTTTCTCATTGCGGATACTGTCCGCATCTAAAGAATTGGGGGCTTCCATCGCCGTGAGGCTGAATAACTGCATCAAATGGTTTTGCACCATATCTCGCAACGCCCCAGCGGTTTCATAATACCCCGCCCGTCCTTCGAGTCCCACCCGTTCAGCGACAGTAATTTGCACATGATCCACAAATTGCCGATTCCAAAGAGGTTCAAAAATGGCATTAGCGAAGCGGAATACTAATAAGTTTTGGACCGTTTCTTTGCCAAGATAATGGTCGATGCGATAGACTTGTTTTTCGTCACAAACCGATTGGACGACCTGATTGAGAAATTGAGCCGAGGCTAAATCCCGGCCAAAGGGTTTCTCAATCACCAAGCGTTGTTTGGTCGGATCGGCCAACATTCCCGCTTCCCCGAGTTGTTGGGTGGCTTCCCCAAAGAAACGGGGGGCTACCGAGAGGTAGAAGACTCGATTTCCCCGTGTTCCTCGTTTTTCATCGAGTTCGCTGAGGAAGGCTTTTAGATCTTGGTAATCTTGAGGATTGTCGATATTTCCGGGACAATAGAAGAGTCCTTGGGCAAAACTGTTCCAAATCTCATCGGATTGTAAACCACCGCCAAATTCATCGACACCTTGGCGACAATGATCGCGGAAATAGTCATGACTCCAGTCTCGGCGTGAGACTCCCACGATGGTGAGTTCCGGGGGAAGACGACGTTCGAGGTGCATCTGGTAGATGGCGGGCACCAGCTTACGCTGGGTTAAATCCCCTGATGCGCCGAAGATAATCAGAATTTGCGGTTCGGGAATGCGATCTTGTTGCAGGCCAACGCGCAGGGGATTGTCTTGGATAGCGACCATAGAAGCTTTAATGATTAGAGTGACAGTATTGAGTTGACAATTGCGGACTCAGGCTTGTCAACTCTCGCCATTGGGGAAGATTCAGGGTTTCCTGACGTTTGGGATGGGGGTTAGTGGCGATCGCCCCGCGTTCCTTCTTGGATAAACGACTCGACTAGGGCCACATCTTCAGGACTACCAATCACCAGAGGGGTTCGTTGGTGGAGTTTCTCGGGAACCACATCCATGATTTTTTGCAATCCGGTACTGGCTTGTCCGCCGGCTTGTTCCATCAAGAAGGCCAGAGGTGCAGACTCATAGAGAAGTCGCAATTTTCCTTCGGGTTTCTTCACGGTTCCGGGATAGAGAAAGACGCCGCCTTGCAGCAAGATGCGGTGGAAGTCCCCCACTAAAGCGCCACTGTAGCGTCCCGTGTAGCCTTCATGGCGATGGACATAGCGAATGTAATCTCGCATCGAGTCGTCCCATTGCCAGAAGTTGCCCTCGTTAACACTATAGACGGAACCATGTTCGGGGACTTGGATGTTCTCTTGCCAGAGGATAAACTCGCCGAGGGTGGGATCGAGAGTGAACGAGTGAACGCCAGTCCCGATAGAGTAGACGAGGACGGTACTGGGACCATAGAGGATATAGCCGGCGGCCAGTTGTTTATGGCCCGATTGCAGTAAATCGAGGGCTTCTCCGCTTTCGTCGTTCCCTTCTTGTTGACGGATCGCGAAGATTGACCCCACGTTGAGATTGGCATCAATGTTCGAGGACCCGTCGATGGGGTCATACAACAGAGTATAGCGGCCAATGGGGCAGTTTTCGGGGATGTAGTAGGGTTTTTCCATCTCCTCGGAGGCTAGGCGACAGACGAGGCCACTTTGTTTGAAGACGGAGATGAAAACTTCGTTGGCGTAGACGTCCATTCTCTTCACGTCTTCTCCCTGGACGTTTTCTCCCCCAGCAAAGCCGAGAACCCCATCCATGAGTCCCGATTGGCTGAGACGACGCGCGGTGAGTTTCCCGGCTAAGGCGATGCGGTTCATCAGGGTACTGAGATCCTGGGCCTCGGGGGAAAAGCTTTGCAGTTGTTCAAGGACATGGCGCGATAGGGTGGTACAGTCGCGGTCTAAGGCCCGTTGGGGCATCTCGAAGGGTTCTGTTGGTGTCATAAAGGGTTCCTATCTAGGATGTTCATGTCGGTGAGGGACTCGGGAGGTTGGGCGATCGCACCCTGGGATGAGTGTACCTTGCTCCTATGGTAAAACCACTTCTCCGAGTTGTTACGCATTTGGCAGGGACTATAGATTTTCTTTAGATTAAACTTCGATTTATATTCCATATAATAGGAGGTTAAGGAGTTAGCGGCTTGGAGTCTGTTGCCCGAAAACCTCCACCTCACCCTCTCATTTATCCCCAGAATACTCTCCTAAACCTGCCCAACTGCCGAGATACTGCTGCCATGTTTGTTTATATTAGCCCAAGCTGCATAACTGAAGCTAGAAATTACAATAAACTCGATAAATTAAACACTCTCAGGGCTTCGATTCAAACCCATGGTACCACTGGCATTCAAAGTCACTTCGATTGGAATTATCCCTATCTCAAACATCGCTTCGATAACTTACGTCTGATTGGCAAAATCCAAAAAGTCGGCAACGACCGAGTTTTCTGCTTCCTGAAAATCTTTCAACGGGGTCAGCCAGATTATGAACATCATTTTTTGGATAATCCTGACCAGTATGGCACAACTCACTTCAAGCTCAATATCCTCGATATCGAGCGTGAAATTCAACATCAAAAAGAGGATCTAACCGCCGAACAACAGCCGAAATATCTGCCAGCACATTTAAAAGAATGGCTGCAAAAACCCAGTTTGCTCATGGATAGCCAAGGGGGAGCCATTTATGAAACTCGTATCTGGGTCGAACAATTTAAAACCGTCGAAATTGACCGTCATTGGCAAACCTATCATGAGTTGGTGTATGGTCTGATTGAACGAGACTCGAATGCAGCACTTCAAGAACAGTCAACGCCCTATGAGGGACTATCATGGTGTTACCACAAAACCCGCCAAAAAGCAATTCTTTTTTCGCGAATTGAAGCAACTGATAGTCCGGGAAATTTGGCAATTCTCTTGATTTCTCCCTTTGACAAACGCCCCAGTTTACAAGATATTCAAAACATCGGGGCCTCTCTGAATTTATATGGCCCTGGATTGGAGAATCGCCTCACCCATTCCCTCTCCCGCAACGACATCGCCCAATATTCTCTCCGCTATTATCCTCGTTATTTACTGCTTGACCCCGATATTTGGTATGAAATCGAGCGAGAAGCGGAAGGGAATTTTGCCCTTTCTTTGGAAGAAGAAAGCATCCTAGAATCTGGGAAATTGCCTATTTTTATCAATGGTCGGGCGGGAAGTGGCAAATCCACGATGTTGTTTTATTTATTTGCCTATTATTGCCAAAAATATATTGATATCCGCGAACATAACCCGGATGTTTCCGATACAGCCTTGGCCGTTCATCCTCTGTTTATTACCTACAATAAACGCCTACTTCAATCAGCACGTCAGGGAGTTAAAAAACTGCTGGATCACCATCATCGTTTTGCGGATAAATCTACTAAAATTAACGAGTTTGAAGAATTTTTTACACCATTTCAGGATTTTCTATTGAGTCGATTGGATTCTGAGACTTTAGAAAAGTTTGAGTCCGATAAACATATCGCCTTTTATCAATTTGAACGAGCCTATCAATCCTCCTTTCCGGGGCAACTGTCTCCAGCGGAATGTTGGCATATTATTCGGGCCTTTATTAAGGGCTATAATTTAGAAGATATGGCGGCTGAGGATTATTCAGATATTCCTCGGGGAGAACGCACCGTTCCAGAAGAAAGCTTTAAGTTTGTCTGCGATCGCGTCTATCCCTGGTATAAAAACTACTTAAAATCAAATCACTATTGGGATGACCAAGACTTAATCCGAGCAGTTCTAAAACAGGGTAACATCAGCCAAAAATATAGCGCCCTTGTCTTTGATGAAGCCCAAGATTTCACCAAATTAGAACTACGGCTATTGGTGCAACTTTCCATTTTCACCGATTACGAACTCTATCCCCCCGTTGCCAGTTTACCCTTCGCCTTCGCCGGAGATCCATTACAAACCCTCAATCCCACCGGCTTTCGCTGGAAAAGTGTGCGGGCGGCCTTTTATGAACAGGTGATTGCCAGTTTAGATCCCGATCGCCATCTGAAACTTCAGATGACCTTCCATGAACTGAAATCGAACTATCGTTCCCTAGGGGCGATCGTGCGGCTAACTAACCTGATTCTTCTCTGGCGCTATTTGTTTTTCAAAAGTCATCAACTGACCTTACAAGTGCCTTGGAAACCGGGAAACGGGATTCCCCCACAAAAATTCATCCTCTCCGAGAACTTGCAAGCCGCTCAATTTCGGGAACAATGCCAAAATGACCCGATTATTCTCATTCCCTGTGAAGAAGGGGGAGAATTAAATTATCTGCAACAGGATGAACTGCTGCGGGATCTCTTTCCCGAAATTCAGCAAGGTAAAGTCCCCAAAAATATCCTCAGTGCCAGTCAAGCCAAGGGATTGGAGTTTCCCTTTGTCATTCTCTATAACTTCGGAGAAGAACTCGCCCAAGGACAAACGAATCTCAACAAACTCTATCGCGCTCAGCAACGCAACTTAGAACTGGAATATTTCTTCAATAAACTCTATGTGGCGGCCAGTCGGCCTACCGAAGCCTTAGTGATTTTAGACTCTCCGGCGGGGGACCAGGCGTTATGGCGATTTGCCAATCAAGAGGGATGCGATCGCGCCATCAACGCCAGCCAACTCGAAGCCCAAGATGCGGCCCAAATTAGCTTTTTGCCCAGGGGGGAGAGTTTCGCCATCTTTAACCGCGACAATCGCCTCGAACAAGCCGAACAGTTTTGGGAAAACGGCTTAAGTCAAGAAAATCCTGAATTTCTCTATCGCGCCGCCGACTTCTACCGTTCTCTGAATGCGTACGACAAGGCCGAGATGTCTCAGGCCTGGGCCTTGAAATTTGAACGAGACTTTCAGGCCGCCGGAGAACGCTTTTTAGCCTTAAATCAGCCTGACGAGGCCCGGACTTGTTTTTGGCAAGGGTTATGTTGGCCGCAACTGTGGGATTGGTATCAACAGCATCGGGGTTCGGCTATTGAGAGGGCGATCGCGGAATTTATGGCAAGTCAACCGGCCTCACTCACCCAACTGCGAGAGTTTAGCCAACAGCTAGACAACCACATCCACCAGGCCCAACGCCATTACACCGAAAAACCCTGGCGCATGGCCATCCAGGCCTACCGAGACACCATCCAAGAGTTCCTTAACGCCAAAGAAACCCTAACCCCCAGAGAATGGCAACAGTATGGCGATTCCTTGGAACGACTGGCCCAAGCCAAATATCCTCAATTGCTACATAGCGCCGGCTGCTGTTTTTACGCCGCCCAAACTCCAGAAAACCGCCGTCGCGCCGTGGATTGTTGGGAGGCCTGCGGCGACACCGAACATCGGGATTATTATTTAGCCAAAGCCCAACAGGTGGGATTTCCTGAGGGGATTCCCTATCTGCGACAAGCCGAAGCCTATAAACAGATTGTCGATCGTTGGGAACAGGCCGGGAAACCGGGGAAAGCCAACTGGCTGAAACAACTCGATGGTATCCGTTGGGCCTTAGAACTCGAACAGCGCTGGGATGATTTGGTGCAGTATCTCTTGCAGGCCCGTCGTTGGTTGGAGGCGATCGCCAGCCTCGATCGCTGCCAAGGCCCCGACTGTCAAGCCCTCACCTGGGAAGTGGTGCGTCAACTGGCCACCTCCAACCTCAGCCCCGACGACACCCGCCCCCAACGTCGTCAGTATGTAGAGTTTCTCCAGCGGGTAATTGCGCAGGAAACCTGGCCCCGTCATCTCACCCCAGCGGAAGTGGGGGCTAGTTTTGAACGAGTGGGGGAGTGGGTTCCCTGTCTCAGCTTTTATGAACAGTTGTTGGAGACGCCGGATCTCAGTCCTCATTGGCGACGTTACGCCCAACGACGCTGGTTAGCCACCAAGTTAAAGCAACAACAGTTCGCCGAGGGAACTAGCCCCCAACGGGCCGAGGCGATTCGCGCCGAAATTCAACGCAAGGGCCAGCAATGGCAATTAGATGCAACGCGCATTCCCCCGCAACCCCAACCCGCTGAACCCACCCGGCTACCGGGAACAGTGCAAGTTGAAGGATTACCCGAACGCGTGCTGTTGCAACGTCACGGTAACGGGGCGCAGTTTGTCTTAGGGGGAGTGTCAGTCGAAGCCGTCCAAACCCGCAAATCGTTACAGGTGACGTTACGTGCTCGGGAGGGGGGGGACAGCGTATTCGTCAAACTCACCCGCAAGGGGGGACTGATTCGTCGCCAGGACTTGACAATTTACACCGATGATGGTAATAGCTTGCTGTTTCGTCTGGAGCCGGTCTGCGTCGGGCGACTGGTGTATCGGGGGGGGAATCCGCGAGTGGAGGTTGTGCTGTCGGGTTTAGACAAGCGTCAACGCATCTGCATTCGTCCAGGGTTGTAGTGGATTGGCAATTGGATAGGAACTTCCCCAATTGGCGCTTGACGAGAGAAGCGATTTGTGAGGTCAATCGTTAAGAGCATGAACTTATATTAAAGAGGAGTTAAATACTAGCCGAGTTAGCTTTTTTATAGTAGAGTGGATTAGAGAGCATTTTGCTAAACAGTTTATTAAATAATTCGAGGAAAAACCAAGAATGGGGCTACAAAAACCGGATGCTAAAACCCGCTTACTGTTAATGCTTTGGGCTTCTGGGGAGGACAGTATTCCCAAGGGAAAATTACTCCAAAAAGTCAAGCGGTCTGCGGAGAAATCGGGAGACTTCGACCCTATTTTTGAGGACTTGGTAGAGCAAAAAGCCATTGCAACGGAGAAAGCGGGTCAGTCATTTCGCGTTCGTTTGGGCGATCGCGGCTTAAACATCCTGCAAGACGGCTTAAATGATGCCAGTTTTAGCTTCCCCGGCAGTATTGTCAGCAGTCGCTTAGCCAATGCACTCTTGCAATGGCATCGTCAAGCCGCTACCACCGCTGTTCCCAAAACCACTGAGAAAGCAATTCTCTCTTATGATGCCTTTAAAACCGCAGCGTTAGAGGTCTATGATCGTCTAAACAAAGAGTATCATTTAGACCATTTAGTGCCAATTTATCAGATTCGTCGGAGTTTGGGCGATCGCGTCAGCCGCTCTCAGTTTGACGACTGGATGCTGGAAATGCAAGCAGAGGACATCTTGCAACTTCAAGGAGGCAGTTTACCCGCTAATCAGTCCAATCCCGAAAGCTTGGCCGATTCCATCACCACAGAACTCAGTGGACTCCGCTGCTACGCCAAGCGGCTTTAAGTTTATCCATCAATTGCCATCACTCTACCCGACTTTTCCCCCTAAGTAGTACGACTCAACCCGTTTAGATCTCTCATGGCAGATTCCGTTTCCCCCCTCAATGATCTCCAGGCCGCCATTCAACAAGACAACCCCTTTAACCGGGAGTTAATCATCAAACGACAAGCCGTTTGGAACGGTGAATTTATCGACGTTCCCAGTATCAATGCCGAAGCCTCTGATACAGTATTTCGCGCCCTCGCCGATATTTCTCAAGGCAAACGCAACGTCGCAGGAGTAAGCTTAGTCGCTGAAAAAGGTCTCGGTAAAAGTCATATTGTCGGCAGAATCCGCCATCATCTGCAAAGCAGTGGTGGAGCCTGGTTTATCTATATGGGAGATTATAACAATCTCAACCACATTAAGCCAGAATTTCTCAATATCCTCTGCCAAAGTTTACGGCAAACCGGCAGTCAAGAGGTCATGCAATGGCAAGAACTGGCGGCCGATTTGCTCAACGAAGCCCTCAAGCAAAGCTGCTCTGCGAAAGACTGGATGCAGGAGATTAAAGCTAGGATAAAAACCGAGCCTGATTTGATTGACGAGTTAGCTAGTGAGGTGAGCAACTGTCAACTTGATAACGGAATCGATAATAGTGATCCCTATCTCATCCGTAGTATTCTCTGGACGTTAGATCGTATCAAAGCACTGCAAGCCATCCGCTGGATTTCGGGAAAAGGAATTTCGTCGAGAGACAGTGACATGATGGGATTACCGGAACAGGAGGAAGATGATCAAATGGATGAGTTTGAGCGTTCCTGCCAGATTTTAGATTTGATTAGTCAATATAATCCAATTTTGATTTGCTTTGATCAGCTCGAAGGAACAGAAATGTCAGACAGTGGCTTTAGCAAGGCACAAGTCATTGTCACCCTAGCCATGGACCTCTATAACGCTCTCAACAAAGGTGTTATTCTGACGGCCCTGTATCCTGATATTTGGCAACATCAAATTAAGTCCTTACCTCAAGCGGAAGCGGTCGTAGATCGCATTGGGGAAACTCGGGTTGATCTGAACTATTTAAACTCAAAAAATGTTGTTGACTTAGTGCAAGATTGGCTCAAGCAGTTTTATGAGCAGCGGGGATTAACGCCCCCAACATCAATCTATCCCTTCAAACAAGAAGCTCTTGAAGCCATTGGCCGACAACGGGCTACCGCTCGGGATGTCTTACAACATTGTAAGTCTCATTGGGGCATTCCTGATGCTCCTGAAGCTGAGGTTAAGGTTGAGGAAACTCCTCCTCCTCCTCCTATTACTACTACGCTCAAGCCTATTTTTGAGAAAGAATTGGCTAACTTGGATATGGAAGAGCGGCTAGAGGATAAATCCAGACTTGCCAAAGCTCTGAAATTTGCCTACCAATTTCTGATAAAACTAAAAAAAAATCTGGGAGATTTTGAGATTGAGGCAGTTGAAGGCATTAACACCCCGGCTTCCGAAGCCCGGTATTGCTTGGATTTCCGAATCATCGGACAACAAACTAATGAGTCCGTTAAAATTGGTGTTATGGTCTTGCAAATGTCTGGAGGTCGCGGCGTACAAGCCGGCTTAAAACGGTTGGTTGATTATGATAGTTATGGGATTACTCGGGGCTGTTTAGTGCGTTCCAAGGATATTAGCCGTTCGGCTCAAAAAGCCCAGTCTTTCCGCGACCAACTATTGCAAGAAAAGGGAGGAAAATGGGTCTCCCTAAAAGCTGAACCCATCAAGCCTTTACTGGCACTGTTAGAAATCTCTGAATCTTTGGACGATTACGAGATTGACGAGGCGCAACTGCAAGAGTTTATCGAAGCGGAAAATCTCCTGATTGATAATCCCTTGCTTCGGAAGATTGTTAGCCGTCCTTCAGGTCAAAAACCTGAAGATGTGGTGGATGAAGATGCAGACAGTGATGAGGCTTAGATGAGCGAGTAGTAGGGGCAAAACATCCCCAATCCTGAAGACCCTTTTAATTAGGCTACGTTGAATCTGTTTTGTCTTACTGTCGATGTCCAATACATCTCCCAATACATCCGTTATCTTTCAAGCGTTGAGTCTCCCCCCTCTGGAGATGGCCAACCTCTTGCAGGGGGTGAGTATTGTGGCGATCGCCCCTCGATTTGTGCGCCCTAAACAACAGCAGTTTGGCCTCTGTGTCAGTCAAACCTTCTCCGATGGTCCCGAGAAGTATCTCTATCATCAAGATGTATTAGCCACCGAGAGAGTTGATTTAGACGAGAAGACTCTCATCATACCCGCTTGGGCGGTATGTGAAGACTGCGAAATTCTCAACGCCGACTCAGATTTAGCGGCCCTATCCGAGAGTAGCATTTGGACCACAGAGATGTTTAACCACATTCTCGCGCAACGTCCGACCTTGTTTTTAGCCTATTTGCGCGTGTACCGACTTCCCGAACCCCTGGTGATGTCTCAAGGGGCCACCCCTCGGGAACCTCGTCAGTTCTTAGGCTTACCCGAAACCCTAACGTTACGCCAAGAGAATCCCGTTTTGGGCGATCGCCAGTTTGAGGAGTACCATCAGGATTTACGGAAACGCCAACCCCTCGACTCCCTACAACGACAACTGCGCCAACTCGCCATTTCCCAACCGAGTCTTGAGGCGGCGATTCAGCAATTTCAGCAACAGTGGCGCGGCTTAGACAACACCACTAAAACCTCCCTTTTACCCCGCCGCGATCCTGACTTAGACTGGATTGAACGCATCAGCGAAGTCGGGAACTCCAGTGACGGCTATGAATTTGAAAAACTGGTGCGTCGCGCCCTCCTGAAACTCGGCTTTCGCAATTCCGAACAGAACCCCAAAGCCAGCCTCAATCCCGATCAGACTGGGGGTGCAGGTGGCTTAGATGTCTATTGCGAGTCTCCCTATCCCCTGGTGGGAGAGTGCAAAGCCAGCCAAGGCGATCGCGTTCCCGACAGCACCCCCGCCCAACTGATTAAACTTGGTCAAAAGTACCTAAATGTCGCCGATGGGGAGTATGCCGGAAGCCTATATGAACGCTGTGTTAAAGTGATTTTTGCAGCCGGAAAACTGACCCCAGATGCTGACCAAGTTGCCCGAGGAAATGAAATGAATGTGTTACGCCCCGAAACCCTAGAAACCTTGATAAAACTCCAAGCCAACTATCCCGGTTCTGTGGATTTACAGGAGTTAAAGGAAAATCTGAATGCTGCGCCCTTTGGGGAAGAGGCGGATCGTCAACTAGAAAACTATATCCAAGAGCTGCAAGCACGAATTAAACAGCGAGCCGATATTATTTCGGCGCTCAAGGTTGCTATTGATACAGCTAACTCAAGCTCGATGACGGTTGGTAATTTTGTGTTTTCACTGAAATTTATTGATGATGACTATAAATATCTCAATCAGTTAGGAGAGCAGGGAATTTATGAGCTGTTAATTGAACTGTCGTCCCCCTTAACTGGCTATATTCGACGGGAGAAAAAAGGCGACTGGCGGCAGGATTGCTTTTCGGTCATCCGAGACTTGAGTCTGTGATTTCCCAGAACCCAGCCGCCAGGCTGGAATTGTTGTCTCTAAAGACTTGACAATTAAAATAAAATATGGTAGAGGCTCAGATTGAGTTTATTGGGGACCCAAGCCAACGCTCCATCCGCTCTGGCTTGCACTAGACCCTTGATGAAGATTGACTAAGTTGCAAATCTTAATAATAGGCGGAAAAGGGCTTGACATCGGGGCAATCCCTGAGCGATTGGCATCCGATCTGACACTGAGAATCAAATTCAGTATAATTACGGAATTACCATAGGAATCTAGCCCAGCCTTGGGTAACGGCTTGACGATAAGATACATCTGGGTGCATCCCCGCTCGACGCAGTGCATCATCCCTTGAGCAACAAAATCAACTTGAATGCTCTTCGGTGGACTTGATCCCGGTTGAAATCCCCTGGTTGATGGTTTTTCATCACCATTGCAACGGGGTATTGTTGTTTTTTAAAATCCAGCTCATGACTCCTGCATTATTGGTTTTTCTGGCTACCGGTTGGTTGGAGGCGGGACTATTAGGAAATCTAGTTCCTAGAGTCGTCGAGGGCAATTCCGGGCGATCGCCCCAACCCCATCAGATCCAGAAACAGTTAAATCCAGTCGCGTCCGACACCGTCGCCCGTTTTGACCCACCTGATCGCGGAGCGCCTGAAGGTGATGTCGTCGATGCAGCAGGAACGCGAGGGAAATGTCCCCAAGATGCGTTACAGCCGAACCCTCCTCTAACAGTGTTAGTTCCTAGAGTCACCCCAGATGCGAGGGACTGGGCCTTCACGGTGTCACCTCGTCCGACGTTTTGGGTTTATGTCCCGGAAACCGTGGCCTCTGAGGGGCTGTTTGTGGTGCGCGATCGCCAATGGAATGACATCTACCGTCAGGAGGTGGCGTTACCTGAATCGGGCATCCTGGAACTGCAATTACCGGACACCGTTGAGGAGTTGGCATTAGAAGAAGATTACCGCTGGCAGTTTGCCGTCATCTGTCCCCCCGATGGAACCGGTGCGCCGCGAGAAGTGGTGGCTCAAGGTTGGGTGCGTCGGGTTGAACCCACCCCCAGCCTAATCGATCAATTGCAGCAGCAACCGGAGCGCGATCGCCCGCTAGTTTACGGTCAAAATGGCATTTGGTATGAGTCCCTCTCGGGCCTGGCACATCAGAGACAGGCGACTCCTGATGACCCACAGCTACAACAGCGTTGGCAAGATTTTTTAGAATCCGCCGGGTTGGCTGAATTTTCGGAATTTTCTCTCGTGAACTGATAGTTAAGTTGGGGTGGGTGTTATGGATAGGCGGAGATGGGGATGGGTGTTGGGTCTAGGACTGGGGGTGGCGATCGCGCCAGGGATTCGGGTTCACGCCCAAATTGTCCCCGATGGTAGCTTAGGCTCAGAAGGTTCCGTAACCACGCCCATGGAAACGGGGGTACAAATTGACGGGGGGGCTTTGCGAGGAGACAATCTCTTCCACAGTTTCCAGGAGTTTTCCGTTCCCACCAATAGCGAAGCCTTTTTCAACAATCCCGATGTCGCCAACATCTTTAGCCGAGTCACCGGCGGCTCAATCTCGGACATCGACGGCTTATTGCGGGCCAACGGAACCGCCAACTTATTTTTACTCAATCCCAACGGTATTGTTTTCGGTCCCAACGCCCGTTTAGACATCGGCGGTTCCTTTGTCGCCAGTACCGCCAACAGTCTTGTGTTTGAGAATGGCTTGGAGTTTAGTGCCAGTGATTCTGGAGACACAGCCCCCCTATTGAGCGTGAATGTGCCATTAGGGGTGCAATTTAATGGTAATCCCGGCAGCCTTGAGGCAACCGGGGCAACGCTCAACGTCTCTGAGGGAGAATCTATGGCCTTGGTGGGAGGCGAGATTAGCCTAGACGATGTTGAGATGAATGCACCGGCTGGACGAATTGACCTAGTGGGAGTGGGGGAAGCGGGACAAGTTAGGTTTGAGGTGGGCGATGCAGACTCGGGATTTCCGTCTGGGGGGTTTGGGGTTCCCGCTGACCTGAATCGCGCTTCGGTGTTGTTGAGAAATGGAACAGCCTTGAATGTAGTAGCTTCCCAAGGTGGGGATATTAAAATTCAAGCTTCAGAGATCGAGCTATGGGATAGCTTTTTAGATGCGGGCATTGCCGAAGGATTTGGGAACCCAGACGGACAATCCGGGAACATTGGGTTGGACGCTCATGGGAGGATTAGCATAGCCAATGGTGGGATCTTGAATTTAGTTCGACGAGATTCTTTCGGCCATTCCGGCAATATTACCCTCATTGCCAATGACATCGAAGTTCGAGACGGAGCCCAGTTAACCTCAAGTACCTTTGGCCAAGGAAATTCTGGGAGCGTCAGGCTTAATGCCGTTCACAGTATTATCATTTCAGGAGCTAATCCCCTGGGTTTAGTCAGTGGAGTCTTTAGCCGTGTGAGCGAAACCGCTGAAGGACAAGGAGGTGATGTGAGGTTGGTTGCCAACCACATAGCAGTGAGGGAGGGAGCCACCTTGGATACAACGACCTTTGGCGCAGGAGATGCCGGACTTGTTCGAGTTGAAGCGGGGGAGACCATTATCATTTCCAATGCTGATGCTTTCAGTGCTGTCGAGGAAACTGGGCAGGGCAACGCTGGAGCGGTAAGTCTTATCGCCAATCAGGTAGAGATACGTGACGGGGCACAATTAACTTCTAGTACGTTTGGTCAGGGTCATGGTGGAAGCGTAAGGGTTGAAGCCACCGATCAGATTGTCTTCTCAGGAGTTAACCCTGAGGGTTTTATGAGCGCTGCCTTGAGCCGAGTTGCACAAGGCGCTCAGGGAGATGGAGGGAGAATTGATCTCGTTGCCAACCGGATTATCATTGAGGATGGCGCTCGCCTAGATGCCAGTAGCTTCGGCGACGGAAATGCTGGGGGCGTCACCGTAGAAGGACATGAGATGGTTATCTTCCGTAATGCCGATGCCTTTAGTCAGGTTGAAGCGAGCGGACGAGGGAACGCCGGTGGACTCAGCCTAATCGGTCAAACCATCGAATTACAAGAGCAATCCGTCGTATCGTCCAATCTGTTTGGAGAGGGGAATGCCGGTCCCGTGACTCTTGAAGCTGGCGATAGTATTCTGATCTCAGATAGTGAGGTGATCAGTGGGGTGGCACCGACGGGTAGGGGTAATGCCGGAGGGATCGAGATCGCTGCAGAACGCGTTATGCTCCGCAATGGGGCACAGTTAAATTCCAGCACCTTAGGGCAGGGAGATGCCGGAACGGTTAGGGTTGAAGCTAATGAAAGTATCCTACTCTTAGGAGCTAATGTTGGGCAGTTGACCACCGGAGTCGTGAGTCTGGTTGGAGAGGCAGCACGGGGAAACGCAGGCGGTATAAGCTTGATGGCAAATCGGGTCGATATCCGAGATGGTGCTTTTGTGTCTTTGAGTACCGCTGGAGAAGGGAATGCGGGAACGGCGACAGTAACTGGACAAGAGTCTGTGAGGTTGTCCGACAGTTTTGTGTTGAGTAATGTCACGGAAACCGGCCGAGGTAATGCCGGTGGTGTCAGGGTCACAGGACGTCAAATCAATCTACAAGACGGTGCTATCTTATCTTCGAGTACCTTTGGAGAAGGGGATGCAGGTAGCGTTAGAGTTGAAGGGCGCGATCACATCGTTCTCTCCAATAGTGCTGTGTTCAGCCAAGTGATTGATCAAGCCGAGGGCAATGCCGGAGGGGTGAGGTTAAATGCTAGACAAATCGACTTGCAAGATGGGGCAGTCTTGTCCTCAAGTCATACTGGACAGTCTAATTCCAACAACTTTGCAGCCGGTGATCTCATGGTAAGAGCCGACTCTCTACGACTGGTAGATGGTTCGGCTGTTACAGTTGATACCCTAGGACAAGGTGGGAATCTCCAATTGAATACAAACACAACCATTTTGCGAGGTGGTAGTAATCTACAGACCAATGCTCAGGGAGAGTTTCCCGGAGGTAACATTGTCATCGACACGGGGGCCTTGGTTGCCTTGGAAAACAGCAATATTACCGCCAATGCCCTTAATGCATCAGGGGGACAAGTTATCATCAATGCCCAGGAGATCTTTGGGACTGAATTCCGCGATCAACCCACTCTTGAAAGTGATATCACTGCAACGTCAGCACTAGGGCCAGAATTCAGCGGCGTTGTGGAACTCAACACTCCCGATATTGACACAGCCGCAGGACTGGTGGATCTCTCAGCAGCCCCTATAGATGTTGCATCGATTCTCAATACTGATCCCTGTACCAGCGGACGAGACAGTGAATTTTATGTCACAGGACGGGGTGGCTTACCTCCCAACCCTGAGGGGACACTTGTCAATGATGTTACCTGGGTAGATTTACGTTCTCTGAATTTGTCGAGGTCTCAAGGCAGGTCTGTTCCCAGAGATGAGCGGGTTGAGTTGGTGGAAGCCGAGGGTTGGCATATGAATCATGAGGGTGAGGTGATCCTCTCATCTAGCAATGGTGATGTCGTCCCCACTATTCCCGAAAGACGAGCAAACTCTTGTTCTCTATTGCCTTAAACAGACTTAGGTTTCTATCTTAGATTTTTATGTCCCATCGCACATCTGTTCCCCTGGCTCTACTTAGCCTCTGTTTCTGGACAGTTCCCGCTCAGTCAGCACTGCCATCTCTGGAGGGATTACCAACAATCACTCTCAACCGGGAAACGGCAACTCGCAACGGTTCCCAGGGCGGGTTGGGGTTTGAGATGCTACAACAGGGACGCGGGTTCTATCAGGGGCAACGCTATCAGGAGGCGGTGGAGGCCTGGCAACAGGCGGCGGCGGAGTTCGATCGCCACGGGAATCGCCCCCAGCAAGCCCTGGCTCTCAGTTATCTCAGCTTAGGATACCAACAGCTCGGCCAGATGGCCTTAGCCCATCAGGTCAACGATCGCACCCAGGAACTCCTGGCCGCCGAACCCATCACCAGCCCGGCCCGCTTGGCTCAGATTCTCAATATCCGGGGTCATCTCTATTTAGCCTCAGGACAGCCGGAACGGGCCTTTGAAATTTGGCAACAGGCCACGCAAACCTATCAGCAAGCCGACGATACCGAGGGGGCGATCGCCAGTCAAATTAACGAAGCCCAAGCCCTGCAAGCCCTGGGACTCTATGCCCGCGCCCGCGATCGCCTCGAAACCGTGGCCAGGACCCTAGAGGACCAGCCCGATTCCCTCGTCAAAGCCCTGGGATTTCAAAGTTTGGGTAATACCTTCCTGGCCATCGGTCAGTTGCAAGAGGCCCGAGACCGTTTAGAACGCAGTCTCCAGATTGCCCAAACCCTGGGAGATGACGCCAGCCTGGCCTCCATCTATATCAGTTTAGGCAACACCGCCAGCAGTCTCGCGCAACGGGCGGACAACTCACTCGATACCGAAGCCTTTAGGCGGGAACAACAGACCAGTTGGCAGGCCTATGAACGAGCCGCCAGCCTGGCCTCTCATCCCATCCTCCAGTTGGAAGCCCAGTTAAACCAACTCACCCTGTTCGAAGATCGCCCCTCAGACGACGAGACCCTCCCCTGGCCAAGCCCCCAAGACCTCTCAACCCTCAAAACGGCGATCGCCCATCAACTCACCCAAGTCCCCCCCAGTCGCCGCAGCATCTACGCTCACGTTCGCTTTGCCCGCCATCTCATGTCCCTCGGCGAGAACTCCCGTGACGTGGCCGAAGTTCTCGCCACTGCCGTCCAACAGGCCCGCGACATTGGCGATCGCCGTGCCGAATCCCACGCCCTCGGCAACCTAGGCGCTCTCTATGAAACCACCCGACAGTGGGGGATTGCCGAAACCCTAACCCGTGATGCGGTGGTCTTGGCCCAGTCCATTGATGCCGGAGATATCGCCTATCGTTGGCATTGGCAGTTAGGACGATTACTCAACGCCCAAGGACAAACCGAAGCCGCTCAGGATGCCTATGGGGTCGCCCTAAGCACCCTGCAATCGATTCGCAGTGACTTAGTGGCAATGAACCCCGAAGTTCAATATGACTTCCGAGAAACCGTCGAAACCGTCTATCGGGAATATGTGGATATCCTATTGTCCGACCCTAACCCCAGTCAGAAGAACTTACAACAAGCCCGAGAGGCGATCGAAGATTTACAACTAGCTGAATTAGACAACTTTTTCCGGGATGCCTGTTTAGATACCACCCCAGTCTCCATTGAAGAGATTGACCCCAATGCAGCGGTTCTCTACTCCATTATTTTGCCTGACCGTCTAACCACGATTCTCTCCCTTCCTGGAGAACCCCTAAAGTTTTATGAAACCGCCGTTTCTAAATCAAAAATTGACAGCAAATTAGATAACTTTCGTCAAAAGGTGGGTCGTCGTCTTGCTAGTCTCTCGGAAGTTCTGGAACAATCGCAACAACTCTACGATTGGCTGATTCGCCCCCTAGATGCCCCGTTAGAGAACAGTGACGTGGAAACCCTCACCTTTGTGCTCGATGGCGGACTACGGAATATCCCTATGGCCGCCCTACATGACGGAAACGAGTATCTCATTGAACGCTACAGCATTGCCCTAACGCCGGGAATGCAGCTCTTGGAAACGGGGGAGCGATCACGGGAACGACTAACCACCTTAGCTGCTGGTTTATCAGAAGCCAGACATGGATTTCCGGCTCTCATCCACGTCCCTAGAGAAATAGAACAGATCTCCGCTCAAGTCAACTCCAGTCGCCAGTTGCTCAACAACACCTTTACCCGTACCTCTATCGCCGAGGAAATTCGCAACTTCCCCTCCCCTATCATCCACATTGCCACCCATGGACAATTTAGTTCTCAGGCAGAGAATACGTTTATTCTCGCCTACGATACCCCCATCAATGTGCGGGAGTTAGAAACTCTACTCCGCCAACGAGGCGAGGATGGGGAATCAGAGATTCTAGAACTTTTAGTTCTGAGCGCCTGTGAAACGGCCACTGGTGATGATCGTGCCGCCCTGGGTTTAGCTGGAGTTGCTGTGCGGGCGGGGGCGCGCAGTACTCTCGCCACCCTCTGGCAAGTAGATGATGCGGCGACATCTTTATTTATGTCAGTTTTTTATCAGAACTTGGGTATACCCGGAACGACCAAAGCGGAAGCTTTGCGACAAGCTCAGTTAAGTTTATTGAACAATGAGGGTTCTTTACTTCCCTATTATTGGTCAGCGTATATCTTAGTTGGTAACTGGATATAATGAGTTTTACTGTTGTTTAGTTGAGGTAGGTTTGATGGATGATTGGCAATGGGGATGGGCGGTTAGTTTGGGACTGGGTATGGCGATCGTGCCTATCGTCCCGATTCAAGCTCAGATTATCCCCGATGGCAGCCTAGGTAATGAAGGTTCGGTGACCACGCCTACGGAAACTGGAGTCCAAATCGACGGTGGGGCCTTGCGAGGGGATAATCTCTTCCACAGTTTCCAGGAATTTTCCATCCCTACCAACAGCGAAGCCTTTTTCAACAATCCCGACGTTGCCAACATCTTTAGCCGCGTCACCGGTGGCTCAATCTCCGACATTGATGGCCTACTGCGGGCTAACGGAACCGCCAACTTATTCCTACTCAATCCCAACGGCATCATCTTCGGTCCCAATGCTCGTTTAGACATCGGTGGTTCTTTTGTCGCCAGTACCGCCAACAGTCTTGTCTTTGAGAATAGCCTCGCCTTCAACGCTGAGGAATCTGGGGAGGCCCCTTTGTTGAGGGTTAATGTGCCATTGGGAGTGCAGTTTAATGATAATCCCGGCCGTATTGAGGCCACCGGGGCAATTCTCAACGTATCTGAGGGAGAGGCAATCACCCTGGTGGGGGGGGAAATTAGTCTAGACGATGTTGAAATCAATGCACCCGCCGGACGAATTGACCTAGTGGGAGTGGGGGGAGCGGGACAAGTCAGCTTTGAGGTGGGCGATATCACCTCGGGATTTCCATCTGAGGGGTTTGGGATTCCCAGAGACTTGAATCGCGCCTCGGTGTCGTTGGATGAGACAACTCTTAATGTCACCGGACTGGTGGGGGGAGAAATTGGGATTCAGGCGTTAGATCTGGAGATGCGCAATAGTCTGTTGGAGGGAGGAATTGTTGAGGGACTGGGGTTTGAGGACGGCCAGTCGGGAAATATTAAGTTGGATGCGATGGGTAACATCAGCATCTCAGGTAGTCTAATAACAAATTCAGTTAGACAAGGCTCGCTTGGTAACGCTGGTGATATTAACCTCGTAGCTAATACGATAGAGGTGACTGGGGGTTCTGGCTTGAATTCGAGTGTTTCAGGGGTAGGAAATGCCGGAAACATTAGAACACAAGCTAGTGACTCTATTATTTTGTCAGGAGAAAATTCTGCTGGATTTCCTACTAGGGTATCAAGTCGCATCCTAGAAACTGGACAAGGAAATGCTGGTCAAGTTTCTGTGGTTGCTAATACTGTAGAACTTCTTGATCTAGCACAGTTATCTTCGGTTAGCTTCGGTCAAGGCAATGCAGGAGACATTAGGGTTGAAGCCCATGATAGGGCCGTTTTTTCAGCAGCAAATTTCCAAAGTAATGAGTTTCCCACAGGTATCGGAACGATAATTGGGGAAACAGGTCGAGGAAATGCTGGAAATATAACTGTGATTGCTAATGATATCGAAGTCCGAGATGGTGCTGAGTTGAATTCTATGAATTCAGGAGAAGGAAATGCCGGAAATATCAGGCTTGAAGCTGGTGAGAATCTTGGTTTTTCCGATGGGTATGTATTTAGTGGAATCGGAGAAACTGGACGAGGGAATGGTGGGAACATTAGAGTGATGGGCAATCGAGTAGACATTCAAAATGGATCTAGGTTAAGTTCCGATACATGGGGACAGGGAGATGCCGGTGAGATTAACCTGTTGGGTCGCCATGTACAGGTGAGTAACGCGGCACAATTATCTTCGAGTACTTTCAGTGAAGGAGATGCGGGCAATGTTACCATAGAAGCCCATGAAACTGTTCAGTTATTAAATGTTGGTGTTTTGAGTGATGTGGCACCGACAGCCCAGGGAAATGCGGGCAACCTCAGCGTAATTGGGGACCGAGTAGAAATCCGGGATGGTACTCGGTTAAGTTCTAATACCCTAGGACAAGGGAATGCCGGTAGAATAAATATTTATGGAAATGAGGCAATTATTTTTTCAGGACAAAACTCAAACGGTTCTCCTAGTACTGCGTTGAGTAATGTAGCAGGAGTTGGCCCGGGAGATGCCGGAGACATTAACCTGTTTGCCAACTCTATAGAGGTGAGTGATGGAGCACACTTGTTTTCAACTAACTTGAGTGAAGGAAATACAGGAAACGTCACAATAGAAGGTCGTAGTACTGTTCAGTTATTGAATGCAAATGTTGCTTCGGCGGCAACAGGACGGGGAAACTCGGGCAGTATTAGCGTGATTAGCGACCAATTAGAAATCCGGAATGATTCTGTTTTGCGTTCCAGTGTATTAGGGCAAGGAAATGCCGGAGACATTAACCTGCTTGGTAACTCTATAGAGTTGAGTGATAGGGCACGATTATCTTCAAATACTTTCGGCGAGGGAAATGCAGGAAACATCATCATAGAATCTAATAATTCTGTTCGGTTATTAGATGCAAATGTTTTGAGCAATGTCGAAGCAATAGGACAGGGAAATGCGGGTAACATTCGTATACTTGGTGATCACGTAGAAGTTCTAGGAGGTTCTCAGCTAAATTCGAGTGTACTCGGGCAAGGAAATGGTGGTCAGATAGACATCTACGGAGCTCAAGCAATTATTTTTTCAGGAGAAAACTCGGAGGGTTCTCCTAGTGCTGCTTTGACCGGTGTAGGAACAAGGGGACGGGGAAATGCCGGTGATATTAACCTGCTGGGTCACCATATAGAGGTGAGTAATAGGGCGCAATTATCTTCGAGTACCTTCGGTGAGGGAGATGCGGGAAATATTACCATAGAATCTCATGGAACCGTACAGTTATTAGATGGAAGGGTTTTGAGCAATGTAGCAGAAACGGTATGGGGAAATGCCGGCAACATTAGCATAATTGGTAATCGCGTAGAAGTTCGAAATGGTGCTCAGTTAAATTCGAGTACATTAGGGCAAGGAGATGCTGCTCGTGTGGACATATACGGAACAGAGGCAATTGTTTTTTCAGGAGAAAACTCGGAGGGTTTGCCGAGTGCTATATTTAGTGATGTAGCAGAAACAGGACGGGGAAATGCTGGTGACCTAAATTTGCTTTCTGAGCATATAGAGATACATAGTGGAGCACGATTATCTTCGGGTACCTTGGGTGAGGGAAATGCAGGAAACCTAACCCTAGAAGCTGGTGATACTGTAATTTTGTCTAATGCAAATGTTTTGAGCAATGTAGCAGAAACGGGACAAGGAAATGCGGGCAACATTAGTGTAATTGGAACTCGTGTAGAAGTTCGAGATGGCACTCGGTTAAGTTCCAGTACATGGGGTCAAGGAAATGCTGGTCGGATAGACATATACGGGTCCGAGGCAATTACTTTTTCGGGAGAAAGTCTAGATGGTCTTTCTAGTTCGACTTCTAGCGATGTGGGAGAAACGGGACGGGGAAATGCTGGTGACCTAAATCTGCTTTCTAACCATATAGAGATATATGGTAGATCGCGATTATCTTCGCGTACTTTCGGTGAAGGAGATGCGGGAAACCTCACCCTAGAAGCTGGTGATACTGTAATTTTGTCTGATGCAAATGTTTTGAGCAATGTAGCAGAAACAGGACAAGGAAATGCGGGCAACATTAGTGTAATTGGAACTCGTGTAGAAGTTCGAGATGGCACTCGGTTAAGTTCCAGTACATGGGGTCAAGGAAATGCTGGTCGGATAGACATATACGGGTCCGAGGCAATTACTTTTTCGGGAGAAAGTCTAGATGGTCTTTCTAGTTCGACTTCTAGCGATGTGGGAGAAACGGGACGGGGAAATTCCGGTAATATTAGCATAGTTAGCAATCGTGTAGAAGTCCAAGATGGAGCTATATTAAGTTCAAGTACTCTCGGTGAAGGAGATGCAGGAAATATCACCATAGAAGCTGGTGACACCGCACACTTCTCAAGTGCTCTTGTTCTGAGCCGTGTGATAGGAATGGGACAGGGAAATGCAGGTAACATTAGCATAGTCAGCAATCGTGTAGAAGTTCAAGATGGAGCTCAGTTAAGTTCAACTACATCAGGGCAGGGAGATGCCGGTCGGATAGATATTCAGGCGTCTGAGGCAATTATTTTTTCGGGAGAAAGTTTAGATGGTTTGTCTACTGCTGCTTCTAGCAATGTGGCAGAAACCGGAAGAGGAAATGCGGGTAATATTAGCGTAGTTAGCAATCGAGTTGAAGTCCGAGATGGAGCCGAGCTAAGTTCAAGTACATCAGGGCAAGGGGATGCCGGTCGGATAGATATCCACGGGGCTGAAGCGATTATTATTTCCGGAGAAAACTCAGAGGGGGTTGCTAGTGCAGCCTTGAGCAATGTAGCAGAAATGGCACAGGGAAATGCTGGTGATATTAACCTGCATGGTAACTATGTAGAGGTGAGTAATCGCGCGGGGTTATCTTCGAGTACCTCGGGTGAAGGCAATGCAGGAACAGTCTCGATTGAAGTGGGTGATACATTCTTGTTATCAAACGGCTTTATTGGGAGTATTGTGGGAGAAACTGGACGCGGCAATGCCGGTAATGTTAGCGTTGTTGCTGACCGGTTGGAAGTCTATGATGGATTCTTATCCTCTAGTAGCTTAAATCAAGGAAATGCGGGAACGGTAACCGTTGAAGTTCATGACACCGCCATCTTTTCAAGCTTAAGTCCCAACCGCGGGCGGAGTGGTTTAGCCAGCACCATTGAAGAAACTGGACAAGGGAATGCCGGAGGTGTCAATCTCATTGCCGGAACTGTGGAACTGCGAGATGGAGCGCGGTTATCCTCCAGCAATAACGCCACATCCAATGCCAATGACTTTACAGCGGGCGATGTGTTCGTCCAAGCCGATCGCCTACACCTAAGCGATCGCGCCGACATCAGCGCCAATACCGGCGGTCGTGGTGGCAACGTGCGACTCGATACCGGAACCACCATCCTACGGCGGGGTAGCACCATCCAAACCAACGCCGAGGGAGACTTCCCCGGAGGTAATATCATCATCGACGCTGATGCCCTGGTGGCCCTAGAAAACAGCGATATCACCGCCAACGCCCTCAACGCCGCTGGAGGGCGCGTGATTATCAATAGTCAAGGCATCTTTGGCACTGAATTTCGGGACGAACTCACCCCCGAAAGTGACATCACCGCCACCTCAGACCTGGGGGCTGAGTTTAGTGGTTCCGTGGAACTGAACACCCCAGAAGTCGATACAGCAACAGGACTGGTAGACCTCGCCGCTAATCCCATCGACGTGGCGGCACTCCTGGATACAGACCCCTGTACCTTGGGACGAGAGAGCGAGTTCTATGTCACGGGACGAGGCGGATTACCGCCGAATCCTGATGGGTCCCTGGCTACGGAAACCACTTGGGTGGATTGGCGTTCCCTAGAAGACAACCCCTCAGAAACCTCCTTGAGCCGCCACGAAGAAACGGCCCCCTTAGTGGAAGCTCAAGGCTGGCACGTCAATGGGGAGGGGTCGGTGGTTCTCTCGGCTACAACACCGGATGGCTCACCCACTCCTCCCCAAGGGAGACCTGCTCACTGTTCTCCAGAACAGCTCAATCGTTAACGATTAACGACGACCCGCCTACGCTCCTTCCCGCAGCTTATCGAGGACACCGCGATCTTGCAGCGTCGAGGTATCGCCCGAGATTTCCTGGCCCGCCGCGAGATTGCGCAACAGACGACGCATGATTTTCCCAGAGCGCGTTTTCGGTAAATCATCCGTGAAGCGAATCTCTTGCGGACGGGCGATCGCCCCAATATCGTCAACGACATGTTGTTTCAACGCCTTCGCCAACTCCTCAGAGGGGTCATACTCCTCTTCAACAGAGACAAACGCCACAATACTCTCCCCTCGTAACTCATCGGGTTTGCCGACAACCGCCGCTTCCGTCACCGCCGGGTGAGAGACTAACGCCGACTCAATCTCCATGGTTCCCAAACGATGGCCCGAGACACTAATCACATCATCAACTCGGCCCATCACCCAGAAATAGCCATCCTCATCCTTGCGAGCGCCATCCCCGGCAAAATAGAAATGTTGCCCATCTTTGGGTTGAATATGCTCCCAATAACTGCGGCGGAAGCGGTCAAAATCCCCATACACCGTGCGCATCATGCTCGGCCAGGGATGCTTAATCACCAAATAGCCCCCCTGATTGGCCTCAACCGGATTGCCCTCTAAATCCACCACATCGGCAAGAATGCCAGGGAAGGGACGAGTGGCCGAACCCGGTTTCGTGGGCGTGGCCCCCGGAAGTGGGGTTAACATAAAGCCCCCCGTTTCCGTTTGCCACCAGGTATCCACAATCGGGCAACGTTCGCCACCAATCACCCGGTGATACCACACCCAAGCTTCTGGGTTAATCGGTTCGCCGACGGTTCCCAAAATCCGCAAGGAGGAGAGATTACGAGATTGGGGATGATGTTCCCCGGCCTTCATAAAGGCCCGAATCGCGGTGGGGGCGGTATAGAAAATCGTCACGCCATATTTGTCCACCACATCCCAGAAACAGCCGGGATTAGAGGGACGAGGAACCCCCTCATACATGACCGTGGTTGCCCCATTGGACAGGGGACCATAGACAATATAGCTATGACCCGTAATCCAACCCACGTCAGCGGTACACCAATAGACATCGGTATCTTGCAAGTCAAAGGTCCATTGGGTGGTGACATGGGTGTAGAGGTTATAGCCACCGGTGGTATGAACCACCCCTTTGGGTTTGCCGGTACTGCCACTGGTATGGAGGATAAACAGCATATCCTCACTATCCATGGCTGCTGCGGGACAGTCAGCGGAGGCGTTTTGTTGCAAATCATGCCACCAATGATCGCGCCCGGGTTCCATATTGACCTTGTCCTGGGTGCGTTGTACCACCAGCACATTGTCGACGCTGGGGATGGCGTTGTCGTCGAGGGCTTTGTCGACTTGGGGTTTCAGGGGAATCACCGCATCTTTGCGATAGCCCCCATCGGCGGTAATGACTAATTTGGCGGAGGCATCTGTGAGCCGTTCTCGTAGCGCTTCGGCACTAAAGCCGCCAAAGACGACGGTATGCACGGCCCCGATACGGGCACAGGCTAACATGGCGATCGCCGCCTCGGGAATCATGGGCATATAAATCCCCACTACATCCCCTTTCTGCACGCCAAAGGACTTGATGACATTGGCCATCTGACAGACTTCCCGATGCAGTTGCGCGTAGGTGAGAGTGCGGGAGTCTCCGGGTTCTCCTTCCCAAATTAGGGCCGCCTTATTTTTGCGCCAGGTACCCAGGTGGCGATCGAGGCAGTTATGGGAGATATTCAGTTTACCGCCGACAAACCATTTGGCCGTGGGAGGGTTCCAATCGAGAACCTTGTCCCATTTCTCGAACCACTCCAGTTCCTTCTCGGCTAAATCGCCCCAGAAGCCTTCAGGATCCGCCGCAGCAGCATCATACAGGGCCTGATAGTCCTCCATGCTTTTGATGCGGGCTTGAGCCGAAAACTCAGCCGAGGGGGGAAAACTACGCTTTTCATGCAGGATCGATTCAATGGTGGGTTGAGACATAGGATTAAAAAAACAGGATTAACACTTGATTTGTATCCAGGCGAACAGACACAAGAACTTCTATTTTGCCTTGAGACGCGATCGCCCGAGAAGTCCTCGTTAAATCAGTTAATAATCAGTTGGCATCCGCCGCCGGATCAGCGGCAATTTGCCCCAAAACACAGGTATTCCGTCCCTGTTCCTTCGCTTCATACAAGGCACAATCGGCCGCCTGGATCAGTTGATGGGGGGTGTGACTGAGTTTCGGGGTGAGATTGGCGACCCCACAACTGAGGGTAACATAGGGGGCAACGGCTGAGCTTTGATGGGATAAGCGCAAACGACTGACGTTTTCATTCATCCGCTGCGCCACGTTCAGCGCGTCCATGAGCGTCGTACCCGGCAGAATGATAGCAAATTCCTCACCGCCATAGCGCGCCACCACATCCCCGTTACGGACCGATCGCGCCAGAGTTTGGGCAATTTTCTGTAAACAGTCATCCCCTTGACGATGGCCATAGGTATCGTTATAAGGCTTGAAATAGTCCACATCACAGAGAATGATGGAAATGGGTTGTTGGCGACGTAAACTCAATCCCCAAGCGCGATCGAGATATAAATCAAAGTAACGGCGGTTTGCTAGTTGAGTGAGGCCATCACAAGTGGCCAGTTTTTGCAGACGATGGATTCTATGCAAACTAATCACAAAACTAGCGGTCAATCCAGCGGCGAGGGGGGAAATGACCGGAACCCAGAGACCGTTCAGGAACGCCAGATAGCCAACGGTGGGGGGAATCAGACAGAGTCCCAGCAGATAGAGCAGTAGGAGACTCCAGGCGGGGGAGGTATGGCTACGAAACTGGCTCGTTTGCCACCAGTACCAACTGATCAATGTCCCCGCCGCTGCCCAACTGAGCACCCAAAGCCATTCTAGGGCGGGACTCGGGACGCGAATAATTTTGCGACCATCAAGGGCCGCGCTCACCAGTTGACTGGTGAGATTGGCGTGAATCACCAGACTCGACATTTGCGTGTCGCGATCGCGGGTTCGGTTACTGTAGGGGGTGTTGTAACCTTCCTTGAGACTCGGGGCCACCGGGCCGATGATGACAATGCGATCGCGCAACTGGTCTTCGGCAACCTCGCCGGCCAGCACTTCGGTCATCGAGATGCTCTCAAAGTTCTCTCGGGAGCCACGATAATTGAGAATAATTTGATAGCCACCGTCATCAATCTGAGCATAACCGCCATCATTCTTACGCAACGACTCAATCAGGGTTTTGCCTAACTGGACGCGACTGGTTCCCGGTGCATCAGGCGCGATGGATATCTGTTCTTGTTGCAAATACATCAGGGCCAAGGCGGCGGCGAAGCTATTGCGAATATTACCCTCATCGTCACGTACCGAGACCAACGCTCGACGAATCACCCCATCGGGGTCCATGACCATATCCGCTAACCCCACCTGATTGAGCTGTCGCAAAATCGGCGGTGGTGGCACCGATTGGCCCACATACTTTTCCATACCGATCAGGTTTGGCGTATTCGCCAACACTTGCGAGAGGCGATCGCTCCCCGGTGCAATGGGAACATCCCGATACAGATGCAGTCCTAGCACACGAGGCTGCTGCGATCGCACCGCTTCGAGCAAAATCGCCAACCGCTCATCAGACAGGGGCCATTGCCCCGCTTCTTCGATATCATCCTCATCAATAGTAATTAGGACAATACGAGGATCAGGGGCTTCGAGGGGGCGATATTGAATATAGCGATCTAACATCGCCGCTTCAAACATTTGAAACAGTCCCCCAGTCGTTGCCGCTAGGACGACACCCGTTGTACCAAAAATCGACCCCAGTCTGGTTCGCCATTGCCGTAATCGGTCTCGAACGGGGAAACTGCTACACATAGATTCAGATGGCCCCGTCTTATTGCGGAAACGGGGAGGCGCGATCAGCATAGATTTTGTCCGTAGATGAAGTCTGATGATCGAGGATGAAGCAGGGGGCGATCGCCTCCCCGGTTGATATCCGTGTCTCCAGTGTAGTTGTTTTTTTTGGGCTGAAAAGTCAGGCCAGCGCCGCTGAGGGCAACGGAACCCATCCTAACTCCTATGCGAGTCTTATCTCTTGTTTAGCAGCTCTGAGCGCCCGTTGCCCGGAACGGTTCGCCTGAAGATTAGCGAACCGGCCCGAGTTCTCCCATCCGCGTCAGTCCAGATCAGTGAACTGACCCCTTAGCCGACGGTTTCTTGAGGTTGACCTTCATTATCATCTCTTGGCTCAAACACTTCCGCCGCGCTGTGAGCGTCAATCTGACGCTCACAGAGAACCGGGGTTAGAGGTTCGAGGCGAAGCCGTGAGCCAAAGCTCAAATCAGCACCTATGACCCCGTTAATCGCGGTCAATAGCAAAATACTGAAACCGATGACGGGTCGAGAAACCCAATCTGTCTTAACCATAATCGATGCACCCTGATGACGATTGGCGAGCTACGCCATTTGCTACTTCCATTGTCTTGGAATAGGCAGCATCCTGTCATCCGTTAAATTGCGGAAATTGAGGCAATCTCGGTCATAACCCATCTACCATGAGGGGACAGACCCCTTATCTTGCTTTGACGCCGCTCATGAAATTGCCATTTTCCTGACGTTATTAGAGTTGATTGTCATCATCTCCAGATGTCATCTGATCCTCCCCTTGAATCTGCTGACAACGTTCGATATACACTTGACAGGGGCGATCGCCTTTGATTTTTTCTAAACAGCTCTCAAACAGTTTTTGGGCTTCAGAATATTGCTTAACATGATATAAAAGTACCGCCTGTTCAAAGGTTGTACGTTGTTCAAACTTAGCCACTTTTAAGGATGGCGGATCCGCATCAAAAACCTCAAACACCGAGACCTTTTGCGACTTTCCTTTTACCTGAACTCGGTCAATGAGGCGAATCATATAATTATTCGTATCTTCAAGCTGTAAAAACGTACCATGAGAAATCAACAACGGTGTCCCATAGAGTTTCGTTAAGCCCTCAACACGAGAGGCTAAATTTACCGCATCACTGATCACCGTCGTGTCCAAATGATTCTGTCCGCCGACAGTGCCGAGCATCAAGGACCCCGTATTAATGCCAATGCCGATACGCAGAGGCAAACGTCCAGGACGTTGACGGGTCGTATTATACTCACTCAGACAGTCCAACATGGCGATCGCCGCCCGAACCGCATCATCAGCCCCCCCACCAAACAGGGCCATAATCGCATCACCAATATACTTATCAATAAAACCATTATTGTCCGAAATTGCCGGTTCCATCCGCGACAAATAGGCATTAATAAATTTAAAATTATCCGCTAAACTCATCCCCTCCGACAAGCTTGTAAAATCCCGAATATCCGAAAACAGAATCGACATTTCCTTCTCAACCGCCTGGCCGAGCTGCACATCAACCAAACTCTCATAGCCCAAAAACGAGAGAAACTCATGGGGGACAAAACGAGCCGCTGCATCCGTTAACTGAACCTCCATATTCAGGGACTGATCCAAATCCTGGTTGAGCTGAAATAGCTCCCGTGTCGCCCGTTCCCGCTCCGCATCAGCCTGACGACGGGACGTAATATCCTGAAAGGCCACCACCGCAAAGGTGACATCTCCCTGACGACTAAAAATCGGCGCCCCCCACATTTCCAAAGGAAGACGCTTTCCCCCCAAATCGACATCGAGGGCATTGGCCTGAGAATGTTGCCCCTGTAAGGCTCGCCAAGCCGGGGTTTGCTCCAGAGGAAACGGTTGTTCCGTCCCAGCAATATAGGCCGCAGGAGCCTGACGCACCTCATCAGTACTCCCCGGAACGCCAATCTGCCCCAGAATTTGATCGGCCATCGCATTAGCATAATGAACCGTCCCATCTTGGTTCAACACACAAATACCAACCGGTAAAGCTTCGAGAAACTGCAACAGACGGCGATCGCTCTCATATTGTCGTTCCCGAATCAAGCCAGTGGCCGTACCTAACCCAGTACCAAACAGGGCCGCGATGGGCGCAATCACCGGCAGCCACCAGCCCACTTGAAACAACAGATAACTCAACAAGACCGGTAAACTTCCCGTTAAGACTAACGTTCCTCCTAACCAGAGCCAACGGAGCATCTGAGACCGGCGATTAAATTGGCGTTCCCCCAACAGGCGATGGGAGACGATGACACCACTGATGGCCCAAATCAGCGTCCACAGCACTTCTTGCCAACCCGAAATCCCCCGCAAGAGGGGTCGTCCCTCTAAAGCCGCTCCGATAATTTCACTAATAAAATTTCCCTGCACCACCAGACTCGAACTGGCAAAGTTCGAGTTGGTGTCACTGTAGGGGGTATACACACTTTGCTGTAAGCTCTGGGCAGCAGTACCAATGAGGACAATTTTATCTTCAAGGGCTTCAGGTGAGAGGCGATTGGCCAGCACATCCCGGATCGAGATTGTGACAAATTGTTCCTGTCCGCCGCGATAGTTCGCTAAGATTTGGTAGCCCCCAGCATTGGTCTGACCATAGCCACTTTCGACCCCTCCTAAGGGAATGAAGCGGGCCTGACCCAACTCCATGATGCCCCGTTGAGGATCAACCACATTCAGCTCTAGCTGATGCTCCTGTTGTAGATAGAATAAGCTCACTTGAGCCGCAAAACTCAGTTGCACCTGCTCCTGTGCATCGGGGTGAGAGAGGAGACTGCGGCGTATCTTGCCATCGGGGTCTCGCACAAAATCAGCAAAGCCAATCAAGCCTCGCTCGGCCAAGATAGGCGGTGGGGCCACAGGAGCGCCAATCAGCTTATGAACCCCAATCAGGTTCGGTCGGGTCTCCATGACCTGTTGCAACGCCTCGGAACCCGGAGAGACGGGCAAATCACGATAGATATTCAGACCGATGACAGCGGGGTTGGTCTCAGCGAGATTGGTGATCGTTTGGGCTAAGATGCGATCGCTGATGGGCCATCCTCCCACGGCTCTCAGGTCATCCTCATCAATGGTGACTAAGACAATGCGAGTCTCGGGCGCTTCGGGAGGACGTAAGCGAAAATAGTGATCTAAGGTTGCCCATTCGAGCAGTTGGAACGTTCCCTGACGCTCCAGGACGACCACAGCAACCATGACCATCAGGACTGACAAAACCGAATCTCGCCAGCGATTACCTTTTGCCCATCGAGTTGCCCATCGAGGTCTTTGCATGAACAGATTAGTCGGTGCAGTATGGCCAGATTCGGACGATGTGAGAGGATGCACCCTGCCATTAAGGGGACGTTGGGGACAAACGTGGTCTCCCTTAACTATATCGGTCTGTTGGCTCTCTGGCTGTGGTGAAACTAGAACTGGCCCTAACTTCACCGAGACTTGGGCTTAGAACGTCAAGAAGGCTTCCTCAGCTAGTTCGCCGAGGCCCACGGTCGTTAGGAGATTCGTCCAACTTTCAAGGACTTGTGGATTCTCGGGTGCTTGACGATACTCTTGAGCTAACAGATTGAGGGTGTCGTACCACAAGCCAGCATCACCATACCAAGCCGCTTGTTCCAACGGAGACCATTGAGCAAAATCACTGGGAATTTCATCGGTCGGACTGACCCGGCGTAGGACGCCACTGACCCAGGGAAGATCTGTTTGAGCAGGATTACATAAAATTCCTAAGTCCCAGTGATAGGTTTGCTCAAGTTCTAAAGGGGCGACGGTTGCGGGCAATTCGACCTGTAAAATCCCGTCACTTTCCTCGATGGGAATAATCTCACTATACAGTTCTTCATCTTGTGCATTTTTCAGACTGAAATAGACGCTCGTTGCTTGGGTGGGAGGAAGATACACAAATATGGCGGGAGTGTCAGTCGTGGTCAGTCCCACTTGTCCCGACGGAATTAACGCCGATAAAGAATGTTCACTATTGGGGTCTTGACGGCACTTTTGCGAAGCGGGACGAGTGGCACCGCCGGCGGAATCGGGTAAACGTTCGTCCGTTGGGGGCTGAAAAGCCACGGGGCCAGAACGTTGAGCTTGGGCCGAGGGGTTGGGGGCGATGAGAAACAAACCGGTCAGTGCAACAACAGTCCAAATCGGGATGTAACGATTTAACATGGGACAACCTTTTTAGATAGGGGTAAACAGACGATTGTCTGTTTTAGGGTAGCTCCATTGTAGTCTGGTGAATTGGCCACTGTCCAAGGTTGAGTGTGCCAGTTTTGACCCACAAGTTTTGACCCACCAAAGGCACGGTTCTCATGGCCGAGTGACACCGCTTTATTCCTCTTCAACAATGGCGGTGCGATCGAGCAAGAGTAAGTTTCTCAGATGGTCTGTATCAAGGTCTGCTAGCCAGGATTCGCCGGAACTTACCACTTGTTCGGCTAGAGCTTGTTTACTCTCAATGAGGTCGTGAATTTTTTCTTCCAGGGTTCCCTGGCTGACAAATTTATGAACCTGAACATTGCGAGTTTGACCAATGCGAAAAACGCGGTCCGTGGCTTGGTTTTCGACGGCGGGATTCCACCAGCGATCGACGTGAAACACATGGTTGGCGCGGGTGAGATTTAACCCAGTCCCCCCGGCTTTTAGGGAGAGAATGAAGATACGCGGTGCTTGGGGATCGTCTTGGAACCGTTCCACCATCTCCTCACGCTGAGCTTTGCGGGTTGCCCCATAGAGAAAAAATACTTCTCCACCCAGTCGTTTTTCTAAATAGGTTTTTAGGACTTTGCCCCATTCTGCAAATTGGGTAAAAATCAAGGCGCGATCGCCTTCCGCAATCAATTCATCCAGGAGTTCTTCGAGTCGCTGAATTTTTCCAGAATCCTGACTCATTTTCGCCAAAATTCCGCTTTTACTTTTCTTGTTTTTTAATCCCAACAACTGAGGATGATTACACACTTGTTTGAGTTGCGTTAATAATCCCAAAATTAGCCCCCGCCGTTGGATTCCTTCGGCTGATTCAATCTCAGTGAGCGAGGCTTGTACCAACTCCTGATAACGTTTTGCCTGGGCAGGGGTGAGAGGACAAAACTCAGTCATCTCTTGTTTTTCGGGCAAATCTTGAATGATATCCTTATCGGTTTTTAGACGACGTAGGATAAAGGGCTGAACCAGCGATCGCAGGGTATTCAGAGAGTCCGTATCTCCATAGCGCTCAATGGGAATAGCAAAGCGACGTTTAAAAAAGCCATGATCTCCCAAATAGCCCGGATTCAAAACATCGAGAATCGACCAAAGCTCTGCCAGGCGATTTTCCACCGGTGTCCCCGTCAAAGCAATGCGAAACTCACTCTGGAGTTGTCGCACCGCCTGAGCTTGTTTGGCTTGATAATTTTTGACATTTTGCGCTTCATCCAAGACCAAAACTCGCCAAGAGATGCGTTTCAATAGCTTTAAATCTCGATAGACCAGAGCATAACTGGTAATCAAAATATCATGCTGTTTAGCCGTAGAAATAAATAGATTGCCCTTAGCCCGTTTCGCCCCATGATGGACTTGAACCGACAGCGACGGGCCAAACTTCTTCACTTCCCGCTCCCAGTTCCCCAACACCGAGGTGGGACAAACCAACAACACGGGGCCAGTCAACGCCTCCTGGGCCTGTAAATGTTGCAAAAAGGCGATCGTTTGGATGGTTTTCCCCAACCCCATATCATCAGCCAAACAAGCTCCCAACCCCCAACGCTCCAGAAACGCCAGCCAACCCACTCCTCGGGCTTGGTAGGGCCGCAACTGGCCCACAAAGGACTCTGGCGCCGGCAAAGGTTCCAGGGTTCGTTTCCCCGTGAGCGTATCCATCAACTCCTGCATGGGGCCACTGGCTTCAAACTCCACCACCGGCAGTTTACCTAGGGTTTGGGTATCTCCCATACTGATGCGCAGGGCATCTTCGAGGGAGAGAGACAACTCTCCCTGACGATTATTGAAAAACTCTTGCGCCGCCCGCACATCGGCCACCCGCAACTCCACCCATTCCCCATCGACTTCAACCAGAGGACTTCCCTGGGTGGTGAGATGGTCAAATTCGTCTTTGGAGATGGTTTTTCCGCCGAGACTTAACTGCCATTGGAAGTTGAGTAACCCTTGCAGACCAAGGGTTTGTCCCGGTTTGGGGGCTTCGGCTCGCACTTGCAGGCCCATACGTCCCGAGGGGCGATCGAGACTCTCTAAACTCGGGGGTAAAATCACCCCCAATCCCGTTTCCTGAAGCCGCCAACGTACCGTTTTGAGAAATTCATAGGCCTGAATGCTATCGAGGGTACAGCGTTCAGGGCGGGAGGTTTGCAAGCTGGCTTCGAGGGTGGGATAGAGTCGTGAGGCCAGGCCTAGACCACTGAGGAGGGTTTCTTGAGGACGATTGATGCTATGGCCGCCGAGGGTGAGCTGATCGACGGGGTGATTCCAGATGGTGGCGGCGGAGACGGTAAAGCTGGGGTCATACACCGCTTGCAGGAGAAATTCTAAGCACCAGGGGTCGCCGCTTTGTTGGGGTGGCTCTAGACGTAGGGCGGTGCGAAATTGGTTTTGGCCTAATAGGGCTGATTCAACGGGAGCGAGCCAGGTGTTGAGGGTGCTGGCTAGGGGGTCCGCTTGTTTGAGACTGAGATTGAGGCTCGGGTTGCGACTCGTCAGAGCGGTGAACCACTCCTTGAGCAATGGGGGAACCGGGGTCTCAGCCGGTTTGGCAAGGTTCTGACGCACTTGCTCGTCAACGATCGCACTGAGAAAACTGCGAATCAGAGACTCGGGAGTGGGGTGGCTGCTGTCAGGGTTGAGGGCCTGAGGTGCGATCGCACGACAGACATCAGGAAAATGTTGACTGAAGCGGTAGAGGCGATCGCTATCTTGGGGGCTATCAAGGAGGAGTTGCCAACGGGCTTCGAGATGCCCATCGGGACAGATGACAAATCCGGGGACAAATTTACCGCGAGCCAGTAGATCTAAACTCCAACGGCTGAGATGTTGCCACAGTTTTAAGTCGGGGCCAACCAGACTTTGTTTTTGGTCCGTCTCGGCCACCGTCAGGGGCAGTTGACGCAACAGATCTAACGTTTGTTCAGGGCGCAGACGCAGGCCAGACACGCGCCACGGATGTAGCGTCACCGTCGAAGCCTCGGGAACGGGCCGGGCCGAATGCAGAGGACGTAGTTGGCCGCTATCATCTTGGACACTCGGGAGTTGTAGGGGCTGCTCCTGTAGAGGACAGTCCTGGGCGAGGTGAAGCTGATGTTGCTGTAGACTCTGGTGCAGTTCCTCAGGGCTAAGGGCGAAGGGATGAGCGACGATGGGGGTCATTTCGCCGGCTGGGTGAGCCTCAGGATGCAGACGCCGCCAGGTTTCTCCCCAGAGGAAGAAGTAATTGTCGTTGAGGAGCCAACTCCCGTGTAAAACTGCCATGATATAGAGATGCGATCGCGCGGTGTAATGAGTGGATAGGGCTAGATCATTGCCTCGGGACAACGACGGACAATCCCGAATCGACCGATCACCATAGGGGATGGGTCTTCGAGATACTAGCGCTTGATCGCCGTTCCAGATGTTGTAGCGAGTCTGGGGGAGCAGCGAAGGAATAAGATTAAGGGATGGGTTAGCTCTGGCAAGAGAGGATCAGACCAACGGGCTGGTATTGGTCTATGCTACTGTGCCACGGCAGCATTTTCTAGATACTTTTCGAGATTTTTCTGGCTCTTGTCGGCTCGTCTCTCGGATTCAGATGGCATCGCTCAGCCGCAGAGTCTATCTGACATCTCCCAAATTCCTGTGTAAGATTGGAGCGACGGAGCAGGGGAGCAATGGGGCGATCGCCCCGGCATCAGGTTGGATCTGTTTGGTTGTTCAGAGGCAGTTTTGCATGAAAGCCCTTACCGTGTTGGGGACAACATCTCAGGCCGGAAAGTCAATTCTTACAACGGCGATTTGTCGCCTACTTTCTCGTAAAGGCATTCGCATTGCTCCGTTTAAGGGAGCGAGCATCGGCCAGCAAGCCTATTTGACGGAAGTTGGCGGTCAGATGAGTTACGCTCAGGCCCTACAGGCTTGGGCGGCGGGGATTGCGCCGGCGGTGGAGATGAACCCGTTGTTATTAAAACCCAAGGGAGATTCGACGTTTGAGATGATCGTCAAAGGGGTCAAAACTGAGACGATGAGTGTCAATGAGTTTTATCGTTGGGCTGAGGCTGAGGGTTGGGCCGTCGTTCGCCAATGTTTGGATCAGTTGGCCGGGGAGTTTGATCTCCTCGTCTGTGAGGGGGCCGGGAGTACGGCGGAAGTGCATCTGAAAGCCTCGGATTTAGCCAATATGCGGGTGGCCCGTTATTTGAATGCACCGACGTTGTTGTTGGTCGATAGTGAGCGCGGTGGGGCCTTGGCCCATGTGGTGGGAACCTTGGAGTTATTAGAACCCATTGAACGAGCCTTGATTCGCGGCCTTGTGATTAATAAATGGCGTGGCCCTGAAGCTGTATCTCGCGCGGCGGTGTCTTGGCTCGAAGATCGCACCGGGATTCCGGTGTTGGGGGTGATTCCCTGGGATGCGATCGCTTGCTCCCATCAGGGGACGTTAAATCTCTTGAAACGTCATGGGAAACCAGCCCATCCAGAGGTGACGGTGGCGGTCATTCGTTTACCCCATTTGACGGGCTTTGCGGATTTTGACCCCCTTGATGCTGAACCCTCGGTGCGGGTGAAGTATATCTCGCCCAAGCAGTCGTTGGGCTATCCCGATGCGGTGATTTTGCCGGGAAGTCGCACCACTTTGGCCGATTTACAGGTGTTACAAGATTCGGGGATGGCGCAAGAGATTTTGGAGTATCAGGCGGCGGGGGGGACGGTGTTGGGGATTTCCGGCGGCTTTCAGATGTTGGGTGAATTTGTAGCCGATCCTGAGGGAATAGAAGGGGTTGAGGGTCGTTTTGAGGGGTTGTCGTTGTTGCCGATGACGACGGTGATTACACCGCAGAAGGTGGCTCGTCAGCGATCGCTCACCTCGACTTATCCTCATGTTGGCCTACAGGTGACGGGCTATGAGTTACATCGAGGCCATTCCAAGTTCTCCAAAACCGACGAGTTTAAACCGCTGTTTGAGGATGCCAAGTTAGGGATCGTCGATACTTATCAGTCGGTTTGGGGAACCTATCTGCATGGCATTTTTGATAGTGGCCCCTGGCGACGGACTTGGTTGAACCGCTTACGGCAACAACGGGGCTTGAAGGCGTTACCGACAGGGATTCCCAATTATCGGGAACAGCGCGAAACGCTTTTGGAAAATCTCACGGATTTTATTGATCAAAATCTTGACATGAGTCAGGTTTTGAGGTAGGGGAATAGGGAACAGGGAATAGGGAATAGGGAATAGGGAATAGGGAATAGGGAATAGGGAATAGGGAACAGGGAACAGGGAACAGGGAACAGGGAACAGGGAACAGGGAACAGGGAA
>OFEU01000133.1_pt1 | contig 87265 bp, 81 predicted proteins | sample 1521221 | NCBI WGS metagenome assembly OFEU01 (sample SAMN03766357, study PRJEB24113) | microbial mat metagenome | isolation source: enrichment culture HLUCC-O from microbial mat sample contains cyanobacterium... | reverse complement strand
GAACACCATCCGCGGCATGGACAACATCCGTGAGCAGATCCAGGAAACCTCCAAGCGGATCAAGCGACTTGGTGAGTCTTCCCAGGAAATCGGTGACATCGTATCGTTGATCAATGACATCGCCGACCAAACCAACATCCTGTCTCTGAACGCTGCGATCCAGGCCTCCATGGCCGGTGACGCAGGTCGGGGCTTCGCGGTCGTTGCCGACGAAGTTCAGCGCCTGGCGGAACGTTCCTCTGCAGCCACCAAGCAGATTGAGGCACTGGTTAAGACGATCCAGTCGGATACCAACGAAGCCGTTATCTCCATGGAACACACCACCGCCGAGGTGGTCCGTGGTGCCCGCCTGGCACAGGATGCGGGTATCGCGCTCGAGGAAATCGAGAACGTATCCATGTCTCTGGCGGAACTGATCCAGAACATCTCCAACGCGGCCCGTCAGCAGTCTTCTTCTGCAGCGCACATTTCCAACACGATGAACGTCATCCAGGAAATCACCTCGCAGACATCTTCTGGTACCAACGCCACCGCGAAGTCTATCGGTAATCTGGCCGAGATGGCGTCTGAACTGCGGTCTTCCGTTGCCGGCTTTACGCTGCCAGACGAAGAGCACGCAGACCAGTCGCTGGAAGAAGACAGCTACGTACCGGTGGTCAGCTGATCACCGGTCCGGGGCAGATGGCGGTTTATGGCTCAGATGCATAGCCAGCTGGCGCCCACTGAAGGTATTTGGGCACTGCGCCGACTTCCGGAAATGGACGAGTCGCAGTTCAGCCAGTGGCAGGCTCTTCTGGAGCACCGTACCGGCATTACGCTGACCGCCGAGCGCCGTTCTTTTCTGGAAACCAATCTTGGTATCCGGATGCGGGAAATCGGTTGTGGCAGCTACCAGACCTACTACGAAAAAATCGTAAACGGTCCGGATGCCGTCCGGGAATGGGCAACGCTGGTAGACCGGCTGACGGTTCAGGAAACCCGGTTTTTCCGGGATCCAGACGCCTTCAAACTGGTTGCGGACTATGTATTGACCCGCCCCAGGGAGCAGTTGAAGAGACGCGCGCTGGAAGCCTGGAGCGTCGGTTGCTCAAGCGGAGAAGAGCCATACGCACTGGCAATGACTCTGAACGAATGTATGGAGCAATTGGCGCTGCAACCATTATTCGGTGTGACCGGCTCTGACATCAGTCAGCCGGCGATCGAGAAAGCGCGCCAGGGCCAGTTCAATGCCCGCAAACTGCTGGGCATGGACGAAGACATGAAAAGCCGGTATTTCCGTCCCGCCGAACGGAGCACCGTCGAAATTGTAAGCAGCATCCGTGATCGGGTCTGTTTTACCAGGCTCAATGTACTGGATCTGGACAAAGCACCGATGCACGGCATGAACATTATCTTCTGCCAGAACCTGCTGATCTACTTCCGCCGCTGGCGCCGGCGGGAAATTGTCAAACGGCTCGCAGAGCGTCTGGCACCGGGGGGCTTACTGGTGCTTGGCCAGGGTGAACTGACCGACTGGCAGCCACCGGGCCTGCAGAGGGTTCCCTCGGAACATGTACTGGCGTGGATCAAACGTCAGTCCGACGAAGAATAACCGGAGTGGTTATGGGCAATCACCATGACAGTATCGCCCTCGACTGGGTTCGGGGCGAAATACAGGACACGCTGACCCAAGGCCAGCATGCACTTGAAGCGTATGTCGACAATCGAGACGACACAGCGCGCCTGCGCTTCTGCCTGAACTACCTCCATCAGGTACACGGTACCTTGCAGATGGTGGAACTCTACGGTGCAGCGCTGCTCACCGAAGAGATGGAAAATCTGACCCAGGCCATCCTGAACGAGACAGTGGTCAGCGTAGACGATTCAGTCGAAGTTCTGATGCAGGCCATCCTGCAGCTGCCACAGTATCTGGAACATCTGGGCAGCAGTCACGACGATTTCCCGATGGTTCTTCTGCCTCTGCTGAATGACTTGCGTGCGGCCCGGGGCGAAGCCCTGCTGTCAGACACGTCTTTGTTCAAGCCTGACCTCACGCCCTCCAGATTCTCGGTGGGCGGCAAGGTATCCGAACGCCTGCAGGATCCAAAAGTACTGGGCCATCTGCGCAAATTACGTCAGATGTACCAGTTTGCCCTGGCCGGTGTGGTCCGGGAAGCAGACCTCGCCGCCCACTTTGATTACATGCAGAAGGTCATCCAGCGGCTGATTCGCCTGTGCCAGAAAACGCCCAGAGGCGAACTCTGGAAGGCCGCCAGTGCCTTTGTTGAAACCCTTCAGGCCAAGGTCAATCCGGTCAATACCGCAGTCAAATCCCTGTTGCGGGAACTGGATACAGAAATTCGCCGGCTGACCGACGAACACGCAGACATTCTGCAGCAACCCGTACCGGAAGCTCTGTTCAAACACCTGCTCTATTACGTAGCCCGGGCCCGAGATCTGGACAGCCCGCAGGTGAAAGCACTGCGTGATGCCTACCAACTGAACAACGCGCTGCCCTCAGAAGATGACGTTGACGCTGCCCGCAGCCGTGTCTCTGGCCCTGGTCGCGACGCCATACACTCGGTGGTCGGCGCACTCAACGAAGAACTGGCCAGGCTCAAGGACCAGCTTGATCTGTTTGTCCGCGCTGAGCTCCGCCAGAACAACGAACTGGAAGAACTGCAACCTGGCTTACGCCAGGTCGCCAATACCCTGGCCGTACTCGGCCTCGGCATTCCTCGCAAGGTCATCACCGAGCAGGTCGAACTGGTAGAGCAACTGTGCAATCAGGCAGAGCCGGCCGACGACGGCACCCTGATGGATATTGCCGGGGCACTGCTGTACGTCGAAGCCAGCCTCGCGGGCCTGGACAGCGATCGTCGCCACGATGTGGCCGGCGAATCCCGGGACAGCGAACGCGCTGACATCGGCTCGATTGAGCTGGGCGACGCCAGCGAGGCGCTGCTCAGGGAATCTCGCAACACGCTTGAGCAGGTCAAGTCTGCCATCGTCAATTTCATCGCATCCCAGTGGGATACCCGTGAAATTGATCACGTCCCCGGGCTGTTGCACAGCATTCGGGGCGGCCTGAGTCTGATTCCTCTGGAACGGATGTCTGACATGCTGGCGTCAGCTGAACGCTACGTCGCCGATGTGCTACTGGGCAGCAAGCAGGTTCCAGACTGGAAGCAGCTAGACACGCTGGCCGATGCCGTCACCAGTATCGAGTATTACCTCGAGCGCCTGGCCGAGGGTATCAGCGACAACGATGCCATTCTGCGCGTCGCCGAAGACAGCCTGGCCGGACTTGGCTTTCCGGTTGGTCAGGAGCCGACCTGGAATCTGGAGCAGCCAACACCAGAAGCGACGGATGTACCGGTACTCGATGCCTCAGCACCAAACGAAATGCCAGCCTCCGCCAAGGCTTCCGATGAGGACCTGGTGGACGATGAAATCCTTGGCATTTTTATTGAGGAAGCCGAAGAAGTTCTCCAAACGATCCACGAATTCTATCCTCGCCTGCGTCAAAATCACGAAGACCGCGAGGCCCTGACCGAAGTCCGTCGGGCATTCCACACCCTCAAGGGCAGTGGTCGCCTTGTTGGTGCCGTGAGCCTGGGTGAACTGGCCTGGTCGGTGGAAAACCTGCTCAACAGGGTAATCGATCAGACCATCAAGCCGACCGAAGAGCTTTTCGCTCTGGTGGACGACGCCAATGAGCGCATCCCTTCGTTGATCTCCGAGTTCCGTGATGGTCAAAGCAGTGGCGATGTTGCAGGCCTGATTGAACGTGCGGAGGGCCTTGCCACTACCCGTCGGGTAGAAGCAGATGTCACCAATGAACTGGAATCGCCGGAAGCAATTGACGAACGTGCCGCCGAGTATGAGCCAGAGCCAGAACGCCACCCCGAGCCTGAACAAGCCATTGAAGCTGCCGCCGAAGACGATCTGATCGACGACGAAATCCTGGAAATCTTCATCGAAGAAGCCGGCGAAGTTCTCGATACCATTCGCGAATACCTGCCGATGCTGCTGCGCCAGCATGACGATCGCAGCGCGCTGGCGGAAGTTCGACGCGCGTTTCATACTTTAAAAGGTAGCGGACGCATGGTCGGCGCTGATGTGATTGGCGAACTGGCCTGGTCGGTCGAGAATGTACTCAACCGCGTGATCGATGGCAGTGTCTTCATGAATGATGACATCGCCCAGCTATTGCAGCAGGTAACCGACTCGGTGCCCGCACTGGTCAGCGATTTCGAACATCGGCGCCCGGCGAGCCTCGACATCAAACCGATGGAAGCATGGGCAAACGCCCTGGCCAACGGTGAAATTCCGGATGCCACCAGCATGCCTCCGGCCGAGGTCGACCTGTCTGATAGCCACGACACCGAAACGACCCTCGACATAGCGGACACCCATATCGGTGATCAGGATCAGGAAGTTGACCCGGTCCTGCTGGAAATCTTCGAGAACGAAACAGAGACTCACCTGCAGACAATCGAAGAGTACTTGTCTGCCGCCGGAGATAAAACCACAGTTGCCTATACCGACGATCTGTCCCGGGCGCTGCATACGTTAAAAGGCAGCGCACACACGGCAGGCATCGGTCCTATCGCGGAAGTGATTACCCCGCTTGAGCGCTTCGTCAAGGAATCCCGTGCCCAGAACAAACGCGCCGACCGCGATGTACTGGAGCTTATCGCCCAAGCCGGCGACTACCTGACACAGGGCCTGGCGCAACTCAAGAACAACCCCCAGGGTTCCCTGGAAGGCACTGAGGAATATCTGGCACGGTTGGCACAGATCAGTCAGCAAACCTTGTTGTCACACGGCCACCACGATGACGAACAGCCATCGGCCCAGGCGCCTTCGCAATTGGTGCAGTTGTTCCTCGGTGAAGGCCTCGACATCGTTCTGGACGCGGAATTCATTCTTGACGGATGGGCGCAGCAGCCAGAGCAAACCGAGTCCCTCGGCACCTTGCGTGCGGAGCTGGATCAGCTGACCCAGGGTGCTGCCAACGCCGGATTGCTCGACCTGGCAGATCTTGCGGCCGCCCTGACACGGACTTATACCGCCGTAGACGACCATAACCTGACACCGGATGACAGTTTCTTCAGCACCGTACGTGCCGCTCAAGAACAACTGATCAACCTTATGGATCAGGTTGCGGCAGGCCTGGCCACTGAGCCCAGTGGCAACCTGATCGACGAGTTGGATGCACTGGCCGACGCCGCAGCACAAGCCAACCAGGGCCCTGACGAGTTTGATCAGCAGTTTACCGGTGATCTTGAAGAAATTGATCTGAGCCTTGAGCTGGAAGAGCTGGATGACAGCCCTGCCGCCGCCGAGCAGCCACCCCTGCCCGAGCTGTCTTCGGAAGACAGCGAACTGGATGACGAACTGGCCGAAATCTTCCTGGAGGAAGCCCGCGACCTGATCGACAGCTCCGGGGAAGCCCTGCAGAGCTGGAGTGACGATACCGATAACCTCGATATCCTGCGCCTGCTGCAACGGGACTTGCATACCCTGAAAGGCGGCGCGCGGTTGGCCGACATTCCCGCCGTCGGCGATCTCTCCCACGAACTGGAGAATCTTTTCGAAGGGCTGACCGAGCTCAAATTCTCGATCAATGACACCCTTTCGGATCTGCTGTTCCGCTGCCATGACCGCCTGGCCGGAATGGTTGACGCGATGGAAGCGAAGGAGCTACCAAGACCGGCGCCAGACCTGATCGCCGAGATACACAGTTACATCGACGGTGCCAAAGGCACCCGTCCGTTGACCAATGTAGAGGTGCCCGAACAGGCTCAGTCCGAAGACGACCTGGAGCTGCCAGAACTCGTGCTGGAAGAAATCTCCGAAGCAGAGCCCGAGTCCGAAGAACTCCTGGCAACGGACATGTCCCACCTGGACCCGGAGTTGATTGGCATCTTCCTGGAGGAAGCCTACGACCTCATCAACTCCACCGGTAGCGCACTGCACAGCTGGAGCGAAAACCCGTCTGACCGGGAAGTGGCAGCACTGCTTCAGCGTGAGGTACACACGCTCAAAGGCGGCGCCCGCATGGCCGGCGTTGATGCCATCGGCGATCTGACCCATGTACTCGAGGATCTGTTCGAGAAAGTGGCTGAAGGTCAGCTTGATGCCAGTGGTGAAATGACCGATCTGCTGTTCGCCTGCCACGATCGGCTTGCCCAGATGGTCGAGCAGGTTGCGACTCAAAAGCCCTGCCCGCCAGCCCACGATCTGGTGCAACAGGTCGAGGCTATTCTGCGGGGTGAAACTCCGACAGCAAAGCCTGAGTTGCCGGTAGCTGACGTTGAAGAGACTTATGCAGCGGCTGCGGATAACGACGACCTGATCGGTATCTTCCTGGACGAAGGCCTCGAAATACACGAGGCGATTACAGAATGCCTCAATCAGTGGCGCGAAGAACCCGATGAACTAGCCGGCATCACCCGTTTGCAGCAAGAACTGCATACTCTAAAGGGCGGCGCGCGACTGTCGGATGTGGATGCAATAGCCGATCTCGCCGAAGCCTGGGCTGATGCTCTGGACCGGTTAGTCGCCAGCGGAAATGGCCAACAGGGCCTACTGGTACTGAGCAAACAGGCGCTTGACGGCCTCAAGACCATGCTCGACAGCATCGAGCAAGGCCGCAAACCTGAATCCGATACCGATTTGCTGGTTGCACTGCAACACTCCGGTGAATTGTCCGAACAAACACCGCCATCCGAGGCTGATCGCGCTGAGGCGGACGCTGGCGATGCGGTCGATCCGGAAGTACTGGAAATCTTCCTGGAAGAAGCCGGTGAGCTCATGGATCAGCTTGAGCAACTGCTGGATGACTGGCGCAAGGAACCCGCCAATCACCATTTCAATCAAGAAGCGCAGCGAGCATTGCATACGCTCAAGGGCGGAGCACGCCTGTCCCAGCTCAGCGAGCTCGGCGACAAGGCCCATGCCTTCGAAACCCGACTGATTGATCTTGGCGGTAATGCACCGGACGAGGCCCAGTGGCAGGCGATTACCAGCGATCACGATGCCATCATTGCCCTGGTAACAGACATACGCAATCGGTTTGAATCTGGCGCTGCAATCACCATTGCGCCCGAACAAACACCGGAGCCATCGCCCGAACAATCACTGCCTGAGGCCAAGGTAGAAACGCCTTCGGTAGAGCCCAAGGTGGCTCCCACAATCGCACCAGAGCAACCGAAGCCGGCCCGGTCGCCAGCGAAGGCTCGAAATAAAGCCGCTGAAGCCCAGCGGGCCGCTCAGGAAACCATTCGAGTATCAGCACCGTTGCTGGACGAACTGGTCAACCTAGCCGGTGAAACCAGTATCACCCGGGGCCGACTGGAACAGCAAAGCAGTGATTTCAGCCATACCCTGGATGAGATGGCCGCGACCATTGAGCGTCTGCGCGAGCAGTTGCGCCGGATGGATATCGAAACCGAAGCCCAGATTCTGTTCCGGGCCGAGCAGGAGCATGGACCGGATTACGGCGATGACTTCGACCCTCTGGAAATGGACCGTTATTCGTCCATCCAGCAGCTGTCGCGGGCGTTGTCTGAGTCGTCTTCTGACCTTGCTGATTTGCGGGAAACACTGGCTGATCGGGTAAGAGACACCGAAACCCTGTTGGTACAGCAGTCCCGAATCAACACGGAACTTCAGGAAGGTCTAATGAAGACCCGAATGATTCCGTTTGCTTCGATGGTTCCAAGGCTGCGTCGTATTGTTCGCCAAATCAGCGGCGAACTGGGCAAGAAAGTCGAGTTTGATGTCCGCAACGCCGAAGGCGAGATGGACCGCAACATTCTTGAGCGCATGATTGCGCCCCTCGAACACATGCTGCGGAATGCCCTCGACCATGGCATCGAAACTCCGGACCAGCGCAAGAAAGCAGGCAAACCCGCCACCGGTGAGGTGGTGTTGTCACTGACCCGTGAAGGCGGTGACGTGGTTCTTCGGATGATGGACGACGGCAAAGGCATTCCAGCGGATATCATTCGAGACAAAGCCATTCGCCAGGGCCTGATGCGGGCGGATGAGGAGCTTTCCGAGCGTGAAATCCTGCAGTTTATCCTGCAGCCAGGTTTCTCCACCGCCGAACAGGTAACCCAGATTTCCGGGCGTGGCGTTGGCATGGACGTGGTAGGCAGTGAAATCAAGCAGCTGGGCGGCAGTCTGGATATCGACTCGGCCCTTGGCCGCGGCACCACCTTCACCGTGCGCCTGCCGTTTACCGTATCGGTTAACCGGGCGCTGATGGTTGCCACCGGCGAGGACTTCTATGCGATCCCGCTGAACACCATCGAAGGTATTGTTCGGGTCAGCACCTACGAACTCGAAGAGTATTACAAACCCGATGCACCGCTGTACGAATATGCCGGTCAGCAGTATCGCCTGCAGTACCTCGGTGGTCTTTTGAACAGTGACCACCACCCGAAACTCCAGGGTCAGGCCTTGCCACTGCCGGTGATTCTGGTGCGCGGTGCAGAACAGCCCATGGCATTGCAGGTAGACCACCTGATGGGTAGCCGGGAAATCGTTGTTAAATCCCTGGGCCCGCAGTTCAGTACTGTTCGGGGCGTATCCGGCGCCACCATCCTGGGTGACGGCAACGTGGTGGTGATTCTCGACCTGCCGGCAATGATCCGCTCCGACATTTTGTCTGAGCGTCAGCGCCTGGCCAACCTCGAGAAGGCGCGGGAAGCCAGCCGCTACGAAGAGAAAGTGACCACCGTGATGGTGGTGGATGACTCGGTGACCGTACGTAAGGTCACCTCTCGTCTGCTGGAGCGCAACGGCATGGAGGTTATTACCGCAAAAGACGGCCTCGATGCAGTCGCCCAGCTGCAGGATCATCGACCGGATATCATCCTGCTGGATATCGAAATGCCCCGCATGGATGGTTTTGAAGTGGCCAGCTTTGTCCGCCACGATGACAATCTGAAAGACACACCGATCTGCATGATTACGTCACGAACCGGTGAGAAACACCGTGAGCGAGCATTGTCGATTGGTGTCAATGAGTACCTGGGCAAGCCGTTCCAGGAAACCGAGTTGCTTGAAACCATCAAGCGGCTGACCGGTAATCACTGATGGCCGGCCGACCCGGCGTCGGAATTGTGTCCGATGTGGTTCTGCAACGTCACCGTTTGCAGGCCGCAACCTCTAAATTCGGCCTGGATGTGTCCTTTTCCGGGGATCCATCCAGGCTGATGGGGTATTCGGGGTTTCCGGATGTATCGCTGTGGTTGGTGACGCTCGAAGACGAAGCCGATCATCCGGTCCTGTTTGACCATTTACTTGAGAACACCGAAGCGCCGGTGCTGTTCGGTGTCGATCAGGCGCCCAAGCCGGGCAGTACCGAGTACTTTCGCTGGGAACGACGGCTGTTGGACAAGCTGGAGCAACAGCTTGGCCATCTTGAAGAACTCGATACAGCCAACGACCTGGAAGAGCTGGTTGATGTTGTACCGCAGGCGTTGTCGAACCCCGAACTTCCGCGCTGGATAACGCCAGCCATACCGGGGTCTCTGGCTGAAGACATCTGGATACTGGGCGCATCCCTGGGCGGGCCTGCCGCTGTGAAAACGTTTCTGGATCATTTGCCGCCCGGGTTGCCGGTTGGATTTGTTTACGCCCAACATATCGATGGTAATTTTACCGAAGTGCTGACCCGGGTACTTGGCCGCCATGCCCATTACGCGCTCAAACAGGCTGAACAAGGCTATCGGGTTCGCAATGGGGATGTGGTATTGATGCCCGTCGAACGCGAGTGGTCTTTCGACAGCAATGGCCAACTCACTGAGCAGAACCGACCCTGGCCCGGCCCTTATGGCCCGTCAATTGACCAGGTGCTGCTCAATGTGGCGGATCACTACGGCAAACGGTGTCATGCCATTCTGTTTTCCGGCATGGGCAACGACGGTGCCATCGCCGCGCCCATGTTGAAGGCATACGGCAGCCTGATCTGGGTGCAGGAAAGTCGCAGCTGCGGCAACAGTTCTATGCCGGAGTCGGTTGCAGCCACCGGTTGCTCCAGTTTTTCCGGCACACCGGAGCAGTTGGCCAAAGAGCTGGTCAAGACCATCGAGAATAACTGCCTGCTCAAGAGCCGGCAAAACCGGAATTCCGCCTGAGGTAAAACGCCATGAAAGAAAACAGCCAGTCACTCTCCTGCGTCATGGTTCCCGTCTGTGACCGGCAACTGTTGTTGCCCAACGTGTCCATCGCAGAGGTGGTTGATTTCAGCAGCACCGATGCCGGCGCCAACACGCCGGAATGGCTGGTGGGCTTTCTCGACTGGCGTGGCCTGACTCTTCCGGTTATTTCTTACGATGCCGCCAACGGCGGCAGCCTGACCGTACCCGGGGACAATCGCGGCCGCATTATCGTGCTCAATACCATCGGTCCTGCCCATCAACAGGCGCCGTTTATGGCCCTGATCATCCAGGGCATACCCAGCCAGGCCCGCCTGGAAGAAGATCAGATCCGCCAGCTGGACGGCGAAGCCGGACCCGCCGACCTGATGCAGGTCGAGGTCGATGGCGAGACCGCCTGGATTCCCAATCTTGAATACCTTGAGTCTCTGGCTCTGAACGCAAAACCCTGATCTGGTTGCACCCGGACCCATAGCCCTGCGTCCTGCAAATGTTATAATGTTGCAAATTTTGCAGGATCCAGACCATGCCGGAACGCGCGCTCCCTTATCGCCCGCACAATCATCAAGCCTGCGTCAGCCATGCACTGGCTGACGCCCGTGCCATCTGCCGCAAGCTAAACGCCCGGCTTACACCCATCCGGGAGCGGGTTCTGGAACTGATCTGGCAATCCCACAAGCCTCTGGGCGCTTATGACATTCTGGCCGTGCTCGGTAATGAGGGCCACAACGCCGCTCCGCCCACTGTGTACCGAGCACTGGACTTTTTACTGCAACATGGTCTGATTCACCGTATTGCCTCACTCAACGCTTTCATTGGCTGTACCCACGCCGGTGAGCACCATCGGGGCGCCTTCCTGATCTGCCGGCAGTGCGGCAATGTGCTGGAGCTGGCAACACCCGAGGTAAGCAAAGCGGTGGAAGACGCCGCCGCGGCCGAGTCTTTTCTTCCAGAAGACATCACGCTGGAAGTCGCTGGTCTTTGTCCCCGCTGCCAAGGGGACAACAACGATGCCTGACCAGCTGGTCCAACTAAATCAGCTAACCGTCCAGTTCGATGACCGGCCAGTGGTGGACCGGGTAGACCTGACCGTCCGTCGGGGCGACATCATTACCATTATCGGGCCCAATGGTGCCGGCAAAACCACTCTGATCAAAGCCATTCTCGGCATACAGCGAGCCAGCTCCGGCAGGATTTCCCGATCATCCCGGCTGGTCATTGGCTACGTGCCGCAGCATCTGTCTCTCGAATCTACCCTGCCCCTGAGCGTGCGGCGTTTCATGTTGCTAAGTGGACGCTCAGACCATGAATGTCTGGCAGCACTGGAACGTACCGGTGTGGGGCATCTTGTCGATGCCTCCGTCCATCATCTGTCCGGCGGCGAGACTCAACGCCTGTTACTCGCCCGGGCACTGGCACGGCGACCAGACCTCCTGGTGCTGGACGAACCTGCCCAGGGTGTTGATATCAACGGGCAAGCCGCACTGTACGATCTGATTCGCCAGCTCCGGGACGAACTCAACTGCGGAGTGATCATGATCTCCCACGACTTGCACCTGGTGATGGCGGCAACGGACAAAGTCATTTGCCTGAACCAGCATGTCTGCTGCAGTGGCTACCCAGCCGACATTTCTCATGATCCGGCCTTTATCGAGACCTTCGGCCACCAGGTCGCAGAGTCGCTGGCGGTCTATCACCACCATCACAACCATCGTCACAATCTGCATGGCGATGTCGTCACCAGCGCTGGACATCACGGAGCCTGCGATCATGAGCATCATTGATTCCGTGCTCGACGACTTCTTCTGGCGAGCCCTGCTTGGCGGCCTGGGCGTTGCGCTGGTGGCCGGTCCTCTGGGCTGTTTTGTGGTCTGGCGCCGGATGGCCTACTTCGGTGATACCCTGGCCCACTCAGCACTCCTGGGTATTGCGCTGAGCTTTCTGATCAGTGTGCCGCTGAACATTGGCGTTATCATCACCTGCATCACCATTGCCATCGCGCTGGTACTGCTGTCCCGTACCCGAGCCCTGGCAACCGATACCCTGCTGGGCATACTGGCCCACAGCGCCCTGGCCATCGGCCTGGTCACCCTGAGCTTCATGCCCGATGTCCGGGTTGATCTGACCGGACTGTTATTCGGCGATCTGCTGGCCATGGCCCGGTTGGATCTGCTCTGGATATACGGCGGCGCGGCTTTCGTATTGACCTTGCTGGCCATTCTCTGGCGCGGTTTGCTGATGAGCACCATTCATGAAGAATTGGCACGGGTAGAGGGTGTTCCGGTAGAGCGACTGCGGTTGGCGCTGATGCTGATGTTTTCGTTGGTGATTGCCGTCGCCATGAAGATCGTCGGGGTGCTGCTGATCACCGCTCTGCTGATCATACCGGCCGCCACTGCCCGCAGGCTGGCAAAAAATCCGGAGCATATGATGGCATTGGCCGTGGTCTTTGGTTTTATTGCCGTCACCGGCGGCCTGAGCCTGTCGTGGCATCTGGACACACCGGCCGGACCTTCGGTGGTCGTCACTGCGTTTCTGAGCTTTTTGCTGGTTTACAGTACCGCCCGCAACACCAGCCATTGATGGCATTCGCTTTCGCATACCGCTGACCTGATCTAGAGTTGACTGGATAACCGATCAGCAACCGCTGCAAAGGCATCCGCGCATGGACAGCGATCTCTCCGACATTTCACCCCCCGGATACCGCCGCTCCAGCGTGTGGACCGGGCTCTGGGCGCCGGCTCTGATTTTACTGGCCGGCGTGGTTATCAGTCTGACCACCGCCCAACGGGCCTCCGAAACCGCACAGCACCTCGCCCAACAGCATTATCAGGCCACCCATCAGGCTCTGGTTCGGCAAGTGGCGATTCACCTACAGACTCCCGACAGCGGCACCCAAACACTGCAAATCGCCCTGACGGAGACCCTTCACGGCGATATGGGGCTGAGAATTGATACCCTGGAGCGCCACACCAAAACACCGCTTTTGCAACTGGGCACCCTCAGAAACGCCGCCCACAACCACACCCTCAGAACGGAGCTGGAGACCAACGGCCAGCACTGGATGGTCACAACCATACCCGATGAGCGTTTGCTTGCCATGCCCGCCCGGCGAACCAGCTGGCTTATCCTCGCCGGCGGCTCGGTGATCACCGCACTGGCAACGCTGATCGCATTGGTTTTATGCCTTCAGAGCCACCGAAGACTAAGGACCATTGACCAGCTGCTCAGCCAACAGCAGACCGCCAATCAACAGCTAACCAATCTGCAGGTAGAGAAAAGTGTGCTGCGCCACGCTCTCAACGACAGCGAATCCCGAAGTCGGGATCTGGTCAGCTTGTCTGGCGCAATCATTGGTGAGTTGGATGAAATTGGACAGATCGGTTTTCTGTCCGCCCAGACCGCAGACTACCTGGGCCAGGCACCATCAGATCTGATCGACCAGCCGTTTGCAGAACTGGTCACCGAACCCGACCGTCAGCGGTTCAACGATTGCCTGGAAGCCGCACGCCGGGAACGGACCATGGCGCGCGTTGACCTGAATCTGCTGCACCGTAACCCGGAACTGATTGTACCAATGGTAGTGCGGGTCATGGTTCTGAAGAATCCGGTTCATGGCATCACAGGGTTCCGGTTGAGCGCTGTACCCGGCGACACTGGCCACCTCTGATCAGAGGTTTTTATGACTGCCGTCGCACAGTGGCTGTGTGCCGGTCTGTTTGCAGCCACAAAACCACAGCCACTCGCTTTTCTCAGCGGTGTATTTGACCGGTGTAAACTCCGTACCCTTATGGGAGCCATCGCAGAACGGCTGGGTTTCACTGCGGCCGCAGGCGCACCAAAAGTAGTTCTTGCCGCCCTCAACCTGCACGGTGTATGGGGTCTTTTTGGCGATGATCGGTTGTTCTTCTGCCATGTTGGTCTCCTCGTCTGATTGTTATTGAGTATAGACTCGGTGTCGGGTTTTGCTTTTGGTTCGGCCTGAGTTGGGGCTCGGAGGGTGTTGGGGAGGGGGTTCCAAAACGAAAATCGTGGATTTTCTGATTGTTTTGGAACCCCCTCCCCAACACCCTCCTTGACGTAACGACTGAGGAATACCCACAAATATTTCTTTTATAACGGAAATCCCGTTTATCACTCGATCAAGGGTTTCAGGGCGGCAGAGGGGTCTAAAACAATCAGAAAATCCACGATTTTCGTTTTAGACCCCTCTGCCGCCCTGAAACCCGAGCCCCCGAAACCTACAAGGGCTGAATCTGGTCCAAAAGCCGTCCGCTTGCAACCAACTCTAAAAATTCATCTCCCAGCCGCTCGCTCTGTGCAATGGATGCGCGCCAGGAACGCTCACGGCCGGCATCGTCGCCAAGATACTTCTCGAAATCCTTCCGGTCGGGCAACTTCCGATCGGGCAGGCCTTCCAGATACTCTCTGGATGGCGACACCAACACTACATCCTGCAGCCGGGTTGCATCGCCTCGCCGCCAGGGCAGGGTTTTATCAAACCAGCCCGGCACCACCTTATCGGTGAAATGGGGGTACAGAATGATACCGGGTTGCTCATATGGCAGATCAAGGTGGTAGTCCAGCAACCCGCCATCACGGTAGACACCCTCCGGAGCGCCGGGAATGTTGCGCACGCCCGACATTACCAGCGGAATGGACGCCGATGCCAGCAGCGTTGGCATCAGATTGCCTCTGGACAGCGCGACCTCGTGGCGAGGGAAGTCCACCAGCTTGGCAATCGGTGTTTTGATGCGGGAGTCGTGCACGATACCCCGCTCCATAAACCGGCTCAGGTGGCGCCGGCTGACCATATTGGCACTGATCGCGCTCATCAGACCCAGCCCCAGCCGGCGACGGGCGTCGTGTTCAAGCAAGCCGCGACTGCGGACCACCACGACGTTTAACCGGTACCAGGGGTGATTCAGAATAAAATCTTCCCGCCCGCCCAGTAGTTCTTCCAGAAACAACACGCTTTTACGCGACACCTCGGCGGCACTTACGCCCTTGGCAAAGCGTTGGCTGGTGTAGAGCTCCGCCAGTTTGGCCAGTTGCGCTTTCGGATCATCGGATGATGCAATGGCGGCAAAACGCCAGCTGCCGATGGAAGAGCCGATCAACACCCGCGCCTGCGGGGCCTGCGGTAACCAGTCACCGAAAATGGCTTTATCCAGACCACTCAGACCAAGCGCCTTGGGGCCGCCGGCGGCGCCCGGAATGACATGAACATCAGCCGGGCTCAAAGGCTTTTCTCTGAGGCGCTGAAGCGCCCGTCGGCCAGCACGGATGGTCAGGGCCGGTGTTCGGATCTGGATTGCAGTCATTCAATGCTCCCTCTCACAATCCAGGGAGTTTATCGAAACCCACAGTGGTCGGCCAACAACTCCGTGCTAGACTCCCAGCAACGGTGTCTCACGGACGTGTCCCAGCCATGAACAGCAGGAGTAGGCTGTGAATCTTTTTACCTCGCCCGATACCATGGCGACCAACCCGACCCTCGCGGTTCTGGGTTTTAAGCGTCAACTGGTCTACCATCTTCACATCTGGGCTCTGATCGCGGTCGCGCCGTTGGTGATGGTCCAGTGGCAACAGTCCAACCTGTTGCTGTCTGTTCTGCTGATACTCTTCTGTATTAATGCGGTGTTGGTTATTGCCTTTCTACGCTTGCGCGGCGTGTATTTCCTTGAAGGCAGACTGTTCCCGATTCTGGCGGTGGTGTGCGCGGCCTTCTCCACCTCGATCAATGGTCATGCGGGATTATATTGGGCCTATCCGGCTGCCGTTGCTCTGTTTTTCCTGTTACCTCTTAAAGAAGCCATTGCCTGTAATATCGTGTTCGTCACGGTGATGGCGGTGGTGTCTTACATCCAGTTTCCGGAAGCAGACTTCTGGCGAATTACCTTCTCGCTGGGCCTGAGTTGCCTGTTCGCCATGATTTTTGCGTGGCTGGTGGGACGCCTGCGGGAGGAACTGACCCGGCTGGCAACGACCGATCCACTGACCGGCTGCCTGAACCGGTCGCAACTGGCCGATGTTCTGAACAGCCAGATTCAGATGCGGGAGCGCTACGAACGGGTGTCCAGCATGGTCCTGCTTGACCTGGATTACTTCAAAACCATCAACGATCGCTGGGGCCATATAGCTGGAGACCGGGTACTCAAGGAAATGGCCATCCGGGTTCGCAAAAGGTTGAGAGAGAGTGACCAACTGTTCCGAATCGGCGGTGAAGAGTTCATGGTGGTGCTGCCAGAAACCCGGCAGAAAGACGCGGACACCCTTGCCCATCAGTTACTGACCAGCATCAGTGCCCGGCCGTTTCTGGACGACATCAAGTTGACCGCCAGTGCCAGCGTGGCCGAGGTTTGCCGTGGCGAAACCTGGTCGGTCTGGCTGAACCGCGCCGATCAGGCCCTTTACGACGCCAAAGCCAAAGGTCGAAACCAGGTGGTCAACGCAGCTCGAGTGGGAAATGAGCCAGACCCTGCAGAGCCTCTGGCCACACCGGATGGTAGCGGCAGCGCTCCGGTGTAACGCCGCTCAGTCGCTGCTGAAACTGGCACGGAAGTCCCGATAGGCAGTAAAGACATCCCAGGGGCTTTCAAAATGTGGGTAATGACCGACATTCCTCAAACTGACCACATCTGGCGCCGGGATCAGTTCGCGGTAGCGCCGAGCCATGGCGCTACCTGAGACAGGATCTGCGGTTCCGGTAATCAGCCGCATGGGCTGCGAGGCATTACGCAGCGCATCAACCCATCGATTACGATGGCAGCGACGCTCTTCCATAAACTGAATCAGTTGATGCAGAATGCCGCGGCCGTTGTTATAGGTCAGCAGGTGCCAGAAATCGTCCATGTCCTGCTGCGTGGGGGGATTGCGCTCACCCATCAAGCGCCGGAAATTGCGCTCGAACGTCCGACGAGTCAGCCCTCGGCTGATCAGACCACCGAGCGGACTTTTCAGGATTTGCTGAATGAACAACGGGCTGTGCATCTCTGGAAACAAACCACCGTTAAGCAGGCACACACTGTCGATCCGGAGAGACAGCAATCCCTCCTGATCCCGCGCCAGCAGCTCCTGAACAACCGTTGATCCATAATCGTGGGCAAACAGGTGTACCGACGCCAGCCCAAGGCCTTCAAGCCAGCCCTGCACCAGATCGGCCTGATCTTCGATGCTGTAGGCATAGTCGCGAGGCTTGTCTGAAAAGCCAAAGCCCAGCATGTCCAGGCTCAACAGTTGATTCTGCGACGCCAGCATCGGCCAGATCCGGTGCCAGTCCCAGCTGGCGGTTGGGAAACCGTGCAGTAACACCAGGGGCGATCCCTTGCCGGCCATGCGACTGAAGATGGCATGGCCATCATAACTGAACCACTTACCCGCCTGTTGCCAGGCCTCAAGGGTGTAGGTGTCCTGCCGATTTTCTGCGCTGATTGCCGACCCGGGTATCGCCTGTTTCATCCGCTTGTCCTGACACGTCCCCAAAGCCACTCACTTTAGTGCAAAGCCTCAATGCCCGCCAGATACACCCATAGCGATCGTGAACTGGTCCATAATGGACTAAGCCGCGTAAAGCGTGGAGATAGCTTATAAATTCCCTTAAGCTTGCGCCTGTATCAGACAGCAACCGGAAAAGACTATGACATTACCCCTGGATGACCTTGCCGGTCACTACCGTGCCATTATCGAAGGCCTTGGCGAAAATGCCGACCGAGAGGGTCTTCAGGACACGCCCATGCGAGCCGCCAAGGCCATGCAGTTTCTGACCCGCGGCTACCAGCAGGATCTCGGTGAACTGGTGAACAATGCGGTGTTTGAATCGGCTATGGATGAGATGGTCGTTGTTCAGGACATCGAGCTCTACAGCATGTGCGAACACCACATGTTGCCGTTCATCGGCAAGTGCCACATTGCCTACCTGCCCCAGGGCAAAGTACTCGGACTGTCCAAGTTCGCCCGCATTGTGGATATGTATGCCCGACGACTGCAGATTCAGGAAAACCTGACACGCCAGATCGCCGAAGCCGTGGAAAGTGTCACCGATGCCAACGGCGTGGCCGTGGTCATCGAGGCCCAGCACATGTGCATGATGATGCGCGGTGTTGAGAAACAGAACTCCCGCATGAAGACGTCCATGATGCTGGGTCAATTCCGGAAATCCCAGGCCACACGTAGCGAGTTTCTCAATCTGATCGGCAACAACCGCTGATATCGGCTTACCCTCGGAGGCTTCATGACAGACATGACCGGAGATCACCTGGCCCGGGTCAGGATCAAACATCTTTTGCTTCGTGCTTACATCGGCATCAAGGAAGAGGAGATCAACAATCAGCAGGATGTGGTGATCAACGTCACCCTGCGTTATGACGCCTCCGAAGCCATCAACCAGAACGAAATCTCGGCCGCACTGAATTACCGGACCATCACCAAGCAGATCATCGCTCACGTTGACGGTAACCGTTTCGCCTTACTGGAGCGTCTGACCCACGAGGTGCTGGCCATAGTGATGGACCATCGGGCGGTGCAATGGGCGCAGGTGGAAATCGACAAGCCGCACGCGCTACGATACGCCGAGTCGGTATCTGTCTGCCTGGAAGCGCATCGCTAATTTCCTGAGGTTCCTGGTTTATGCCCCGTAACAACACAGATCAAATCAAAGCCATTCTCGAGTCGGTTCGCACCATCGCTTTGGTGGGTGCAAGTGAAAAGACCAGTCGGCCTTCTCATGAGGTCATGGAATACCTGCAGCGGCAGGGCTATCGGGTGATTCCGGTCAACCCCAGACTCGCCGGCCAACAAGTGCTGGGCGAAACCGTATACGCAGACCTGACATCGCTGCCAGAACCGGTGGACATGGCGGAGCTGTTTCTCGCACCGGAGCGCACCGATGCGGTGATTGACCAGGCCATTGACCTGAAAATTCCGGTGCTCTGGCTGCAGATTGGCGTGATCAATGAAGCCGGCGCCGCCCGCGCAGAAGCAGCAGGTATCGAGGTGGTTATGGACCGCTGCCCAAAGCAGGAGATTCCGAAGTTGGGTATTGCCCCGGCGGCACCCCGCACCTGAGCCAGCCCTTGAATCAGGAACCCCATCACAGTTTGCGCGAACAACTGTTATCGACGACAAAGCTCTGACATACTCTGAATACACCTTTTCAGATGACTGGCAGAGCCATGTGGTTCCGAAGTAAACCAGGCAAACATGGGCGTCCCCAATCGACGCCGGCAAGCAGCAAAGCGCCCGCTCACCCGCAGCTCGAATCCAGACTGCAAATAGCCCGGCTTCCGGTCGATCTTCTGCAAGACGGGATGCGGGTGGTCAAACTGGATCGTCCCTGGACAGACGTGCCGGTGCTGTTTCAGGGCTTTACTCTTGCGACCGATGAAGAGGCCCGCATTCTTCGCCAATACTGCAACTGGGTGCTGGTTGAAGACGAGGAGAGCCGCCTGATACCGGTACTCGATCAGATTCCTTCACTCAAACAGCGCATCAATGAACCCCTCGCAGAAATGCGACCACTGCACCATGAAATGCCGCGAGCCGTTGAAGCCTGGAGCCGCACCCATCAATTTATCGCGAGCACCATTGTTAACATTTAACAGCACAACGACCTGCAACTTGATGCCGCCAAGCCGCTGATTCACGCCTGTGTTGAAAGTGTTAAGGCCAATGCCAGCGCCATGCTCTGGTTAACCCGAATCAAAGAGCGGGACGCCTACACCGCAGAACACTGCCTGCGGGTTGCCATCTTCACCATTGCCTTTGCCCGCTTTATCGGCCTCCCCGATGAGGACCTGGAAACCGCCGGACTGTGCGGCCTGCTGCACGACATTGGCAAACTGAAAGTGCCAGACCGGATTCTCAACAAACCCGGCCCCCTGACCCCCGAAGAATATGCAGTGATGCAGGCACACACCCTTCTGGGCCACCAGCTTTTATTGAAAGAGCCGGGGCTGGATCGGATCATCAGTGACGTCACCCTGCACCACCACGAGCGCATGGACGGCCGCGGCTATCCTGGCCAGTTACCCGAGCATCAGATCAGCCGCTTTGCCCGGCTGGTGGCCATCATTGATGCTTACGACGCCATGACCAGTGATCGTTGTTACCGGGATGGCATGCCCCCCGCAGATGCGGTCCGTTTGCTGTACCGGAATCGTGGTGACCAGTTTGATGCGGATTTAGTGGAGTCGTTTATTCGCCTGATCGGCATCTACCCGCCGGGCAGCCTGGTCGAGTTGAATACCGGTGAAATCGCGCTGGTCATCAGTACACACCCGGCGCGAAAACTCCGGCCGAAGGTTGAAATACTGCTGGATGCAGACAAGCGCCCGCGGACCCCGCTGGTGATTGATCTTGGCAATCAACCGGAGCAAGGAGATAGCTTGCGGGAAATTCATGCGCCGTTACCGGATGGCGCTTATGATGTGTCTCTGCAGGAAAGGATTCGGCAGTTGATGGTAAAACCGGACAACAATGCCTCATAATCAGACTCGGCCGGCCGTTAACCCTGTTCAGTCTGTCGATCAACCCTGCGGAGCCACCTGTGGAAAAACCTTTATCGCTCACCAGACTGCTTGTCCGATGGCTTATGAGTCCGGTCTTTGTGTTGGTGATCTTTCTGGTTTTTCTGGCCATCGCTGCCGGCCTTCGTGAGGGCCTGAACCAGCAAGACAGCTATCAGATTCAAGCCAACCTCAATAATGAAGCGCGCGCCTTGACCGACAACCTGGAACGGGAATTCCTGGTGCATGTGCAAGCGATCGGGCGAATGGCCAAAAGGCTCAATTCTCAACCACAGACGTCCCGAAGCGAATGGAGCCTGGACGCCAGAAATTACCTAAATGACTTTGGTGTTTACCAAGCCGTGCAATGGATAGACCAGAATTTTATTATCCGCTGGCTAGAGCCCTTGACCGATAACGAAGAAGTGGTTGGCTATAACGTTGCCTTCAACGATCAGCGGCGTGAGGCGCTCAAACAGGCGGCGGCCACCGGGCACTACGATATCTCTGGCATCATTGATCTGCGCCAGGGCGGCAAAGGCTTGGTTATTTATTATCCTGTGGGCGCCGGCGACGCCAACCGGGGCTACATTTCCGGAGTCTTCCGGATGGAAGTTCTGGCAGAACAACTGCTAACCACCCGCGTTCTTGAAAATTTTCAGATCGAGATACAAGATGCCGGAGAACCTGCCTATCTTATGGACTCGCTGTCTGGGGTGAATAGCCGTTTCAGTGCCAGTTCAGCTATACAGCTACCAACCCTGAACTGGACCCTGACGTTACGCCCCGGCCACGACTGGGTTGACGCCCAGCGTAGCCAATGGCCCGGGGTTACCTTTGCCAGCCTGGTGTTTATGGGGCTACTGACGGCATTGACCACCCTACTGGTTCAACTCATCCTGAAGCGCAATCAGGATTTGCTGAAAACCCGCAAAGAACTGGAGCAGGAAATCGACCAGCGCGTTGCCATGCAGGTTGACCTCGAGAGACTGGAATCGACCGACACACTGACCGGCCTGGCGAATCGCCGCTTTTTTATGGAAGACCTGTCCCACACGCTCAACATCGCAGACCGGCAAATGCGCCAGGTCGGCTTGGTGATGCTGGATCTGGACCGGTTTCAAATGCTCAACGACTCGCTTGGTCACCAGTTCGGCGATGAACTGCTGATCAATGTGTCGGAACGCCTCAATGGCCTGAGCAACGAAAAAATCCTGGTGGCCTATTCCGGCGGCGATGAATTCATGCTCTGCCAGCAACAGGTGGACGACATCGACGATGTCATCCATTTGCTGGGCCAGATCAAGCAGTGCTTTGCAGAGCCGTTCGAGGTTCAGGGTGATCCTCACAGTATCACCGCCACCATGGGCGTTGCGGTCTATCCTCAGAGCGGCCTGGATGCTGACACCCTCATGAGAAATGCCGACATCGCGCTCTACAGGGCCAAAGCCCAGGGTCGTAACACCTATCAGTTCTACACCGAGGGTATGCAGGACCGCGAAGTAATGCGCCTGGAGCTGGACAAGGATCTGAGCCAGGCCCTGGCGAACAACGAATTCGTGCTGTTCTATCAACCTCAACTGGATCTGGCGACCGGCGAAATCAACAGCGTCGAAGCGCTGATCCGATGGCAACACCCGCGCCGGGGTTTGCTGGCACCAATGGAATTCATTCCGTTAGCAGAAGAGAGCGGACGGATCACCGAGATTGGTCGCTGGGTCTTATTGGCCGCCTGCCGCCAACTGGCCCAATGGCGGGGCACACCCTGCGAACGGCTACGGGTTGCCGTTAACCTGTCAGGGCGGGAGCTGGATGATGAGTCGCTGATTGATCATGTTCGGGACGCCCTGGCCTCTGAAAACATTGATCCCAGCAAGCTGGAAGTGGAGCTGACCGAAGAGATTTTCATCCAGAACATTGAGCACAACCTGAACCAGTTAACGCGGCTGCGAGAGCTGGGGGTTCAGTTGGCGATTGATGATTTTGGCGTGGGCTATTCGTCGCTTGGCTATCTGCGCGACTTCCCGGTAGATATGCTGAAAATCGACCGTTCATTCATTACTCATGTTACCGAGCGGCATGACGATGCCGTGATTACCCGGGCGGTGATCAATCTTGCCCATAACCTGGGAATTCAAGTGGTGGCAGAGGGCGTAGAAACAGAAGACCAGTTGAATTTCCTTAAAGCACACCGATGTAACCTGGCCCAGGGCTATCTGATCAGCCGACCCATTCCTCATGGGGACCTGTCGAGGGCATTAGCTGAGGGCACACTGTTTACCGGGCAACATGCAGATTCCTGTTTGTAATTGAGGGCTTGTCGCCCCAGAATTCAGGGCAAATTTAATTGGGTGATGTGTATGTCTGGCAGGTATTTGTCTGCGGAGCAGGATGCCAAGCTGCGCCGTTGGGAGCGATGGAACCGGAACTATTTTGTGTTTGCCTTTGTAGCGCTGACGGTGGTGTTGGTGTTCAGCAGTCAGTTGGGGATTTCCAGTGGTGACGAGTGGGGCTCGCTCGGTTTTTTGCTGGTATTACTGGTGGCACCGATTGTGGTGCTTCAATTAAGACTTCAGTGCCCTGCTTGCGGTGTGAAAATTGGCTGGCAGGCAAAGCTGATGGCGCCTGATCAATGCAAATCCTGCGGTACCTTTCTTAAGGCGAAAAACGCCTCTTCCTGAATTCCTTCCGCAAAACCTTTGACCTGTGAGTTGCTCACAGGTTTTAGGCTATAGTTTGTTAATGGCGATAGACGTGCCGTGGCTGGGGGGCTTCCGAAAACCGCTGCAAGTACGTCCCTGTACGCTTGCTTTCCGCCATCCATGGCTACAAGCATTTTCGGAAGCCCCCCAGCCACAACACTCCGCTTACGTTACTCGTGGATTCTTCATCCATTCCTGAGAATCGGTGGGAAATAGCACCATGAAAGTCAAAGAGATTGCAGATGCTGGTGGCGTTAATCCAGACACTGTGCGCTTCTACACCCGCGAGGGTCTACTGAACCCAAGCCGTAATCCGGATAACAATTATCAACACTACAATGCTGAGGATCTGCGCCGGTTGCGGTTTGCCCGCAAATCGCGGCAGCTGGGTTTTTCGTTGCCAGAGATTCGGCAGATTTTGGCGCGGGCAGACGATCAGCATTCGCCCTGCCCGATGGTGCGGGATGTGTTTCAACAGCGCTTGGTGGACGTGGAGCGGGAGATTGCCGAGTTGCAGGAGTTGCGTACGCGGATGATTTCGGCGCTGTCTGCCTGGCAGGATATGCCGGACGGTACGCCGGATGGCCAGACTATTTGTCAGTTGATTGAGCACTGGGACGATCCTTCTTCCACGTCTTGCTGTGAGGAGCCAACATCATGACTGATGCACCTGAGCTGAAGACAGCGCTGTCTATTTCCGGGGCGTCTTGTCAGGGCTGTGCAAAGAAGATTCGCAACGCGCTGGAGCCATTGACCGGCAGTACCGATCTGGTCGAGGTGAATCTCGAGGCGCAAACGGTGGAGCTACCCGACGGAGTGGATCTGGTGGAGGCAGCGCGGATTGTGACGGAGACCGGATATCCGGCGGAGCCGCTGACAACATCGGAGGGTGCCGCCAGTTGCTGTGCCTCGACCAAGCAAGCGTCTCAATCCGTTGAGGACTCAAAGCGCGACAAACCAGAGCCAAACAGCCAGTCTGAGGCTGCGACGCCGGAGGACGATCAGGTGGCACTGTCCGTGTCCGGCGCGACCTGTGCATCCTGTGTCAGCAGTATCGAGAAGGCGCTGTTGTTGGTATCCGGGGTTACCCATGCCCATATGAATCTGGCGGACAACACAGCCACCGCCAGTGGCTCAGCGGATACAGCGGCACTGATCAAAGCGGTCGAGAATGCCGGCTACGGTGCCAGTGTGATTGAAGACGCCGATGCGGCCGATGACCGTCGGCAGGCGCAAGACAAGAAGCAGTACAAGGTGCTGTTGGTGAAGATGGCCATCAGTCTTGGACTGGGCGTGGTGCTAATGGCCTGGGGCATGGGTTTCGACACCATGATGGTGACCGAGGCCAACCAGATTACCTGGCTCAATTTCGGCATCCTGACGCTGGGCGTGATGATTGCGACCGGCGGGCATTTCTTTATCGGGGCCTGGAAGGCGTTCAAACATCATAACGCCAATATGGACACGCTGATCGCGTTGGGCACCGGCACGGCCTGGTTGTATTCCATGGTGGTAGTCAGTGTACCGGCGTTGCTGCCGGAGATGGCCCGGCACGTTTACTTTGAGGCCTCCGCCATGATCATCGGCCTGATCAATCTAGGCCAGGCGCTGGAATTGCGGGCCAAGGGCAAGACCTCGGAGGCGGTGCGCCGGCTGCTGGATTTGCGGGCGAAGACGGCGCGGGTCATCCGTGACGGTCAGGAACAGGATATTCCCGTTGAGCAGGTTCAGAAGGGCGATCATGTGCGTGTTCGCCCCGGCGAGAAATTGCCGGTAGACGGTGTGATTGTCGAGGGTAGCACCCGGATTGATGAAAGCATGCTGACCGGTGAGCCCATGCCCGTCAGCAAAGATGACGGTGATGACGTCTCAGCCGGCACCCTGAACACCCACGGCTCTATTGTTTATGAAGCCACTCGCGTAGGCAGCGAGACGGCACTGGCGCAGATCATCAAACTGGTCAAAAAAGCCCAGGGTTCCAAGCCGGCCATTGGTCGACTGGCTGACAAGATCTCGTCCGTGTTCGTCCCCACCGTGATGCTGATCGCGATCGGGGCGGCGCTGGTCTGGTACAACGTGGGGCCAGAACCGGCGGTGGTGCATATGATGGTCGCAGCCACCACCGTATTGATCATTGCTTGCCCTTGCGCCCTGGGCCTGGCTACGCCTATGTCGGTGATGGTCGGCGTCGGCAAGGCGGCGGAATATGGCGCTCTGATCCGCCAGGGTGATGCCCTGCAAACGGCGGGCAAGATTGATCTGGTGATTCTGGACAAGACCGGCACCGTTACCGAAGGCCACCCCACGGTCACCCGGGCGCAGGCCGTCGATGGTGATGAAACCACTCTGCTCGCCCTGGCCGCCGGGCTGGAGCAACATTCTGAGCATCCACTGGCCGAAGCGGTGCTCAACAAGGCCAAACAGGACGCCATCACGCCAGAAAAAATCACCGGTTTTGAAGCCTTCAATGGCAAAGGTGTGCAAGGTGAGTTCGACGGTCAACCAGTACGACTGGGTAATCGGCGCTGGCTGGAGGCCGAAGGTATCACCCTGGCCAGCCTGGACGCAGCGGGAAAGACCATTACCGAAGAAGCCGGCACACCACTGTTCCTGGCATTGGGCCATCAGGCTTTGGGCGTCATCGGTGTGGCCGATGCCATCAAACCGGATTCCAAAGCGGCGATCGAGCGCCTGCATCAGGCCGGTATCAAGGTAATTATGGTGACTGGCGATGTCGACGCCACCGCCAAAGCCATCTGCGCCCAGGCCGGCATTGATGACTACCGGGCCGAAGTGTTACCCGAAGACAAGGCCGAGGTGGTCAGCGCCATGCGCGGCAAGGGCTACACCGTGGCCATGGTGGGTGATGGCATCAATGATGCCCCGGCCCTGGCCGCCGCCGACGTCGGCTTTGCCATCGGCACCGGCACCGACGTGGCCATCGAAAGCGCCGCCATCACCCTGATGCGAGGCTCCCTCCATGGGGTTCCGGATGCGATCGAAATCTCCCGGGCGACAGTGACCAACATCAAACAGAACCTGTTCGGGGCATTTGTGTATAACTCCATGGGTATTCCTGTGGCGGCCGGACTGCTCTACCCTGTCTGGGGCATCCTGATGAGCCCCATCCTCGCCGGCGCGGCCATGTCGCTGTCGTCGGTAACGGTGGTCTCCAACGCCAATCGTTTACGCCTGTTCAGAGCCAGCCACAAAACGGCGCAGCAAGAGGAGCGGAACTGATGGAAGCCTTTCTGGTCAACGCAGCAGGACTAATCCTGATGGCGGCCGTGATCTGGTGGTTCTGGCTGCCAGGAAAGAATACTGGAACAAAAGACTGACCCTGTTCATAACCGCACTACCGAGGTAATCGCCATGAAAAAACACACCCTGGCATTTGGCCTGGTGGCCGCCCTGGGCTTCAGCACCACAGCTTTGGCTGGCGGCGCAGCCCAAAGCATCCATGTCTACAAATCACCGACCTGCGGCTGTTGCGACGACTGGATTGATCACCTCGAAGACAACGGCTTTGAGGTCACCGCCACCAACACCGACGACATGGGCAAGATCAAAGCCGATGCAGGGCTGATTGCTGGCCTGGGCAGCTGCCACACCGCCTTTGTCGGCGATTATGTGGTTGAGGGCCATGTGCCCGCCAACGACATAAAACGACTGCTGAGCGAAGCACCCAAGGCCACCGGCCTGAGTGTGCCGGGTATGCCCATGGGCTCACCGGGCATGGAAATGGGCGATCACAAAGACCACTACAAAGTCATTCTGTTTAACGAAGACGGCCAAACCCGGGTATTTGCCGAGCACAACGAACCGTTTTAAGCCCAGGACAGGAAATCCGCGCACAGCCGGCCCGGCTGTGCGCCCATGAAGCTTGCGGGTCTGTCTGTTTTTTCTACACTGTCGTTCCTGGCTGTTCTATTATGGTCGTCAGTGTTGGAAACAAAACAAATACTCGCAGGGATTCAGATTGAGCCTTAAAACCCGGATTCTCGGCCTCGCATCGTTACTGATCATTCTCGCGGCGTCTGCCTCCTGGCTGGCCTACCGGGAGTTATCAGAAGACATCATCGAACGCTGGGGCAAACAGGTTACCGAAATCCAGGTGCGCTACGACAGCGCCCGACTGTTGCAGTCCCTGGAACGGGAAATCGGCCTGGCACGGCAAATGGCGCAATCCTCTACCCTGCTGCAATGGGCCGCCAACCCGGACAACCCGGAACTGACCGCCTCCGCCATTCGCCAGATGGAAAGCTTCCGTAACAATTTCAGGGACAACAGCTACTTCGTAGCCCTGCGCACCAATGGCCATTACTACTACAACAACGCCGCGAACCAATACGCCGGTGACCAGTTCCGTTATGCACTGGACCCTGAGAAGCCGGACGACGCCTGGTTTTTCCAGCTAATCGACGAAGGCCGGGACTTTCACCTGAACGTGAACCCGGACCAGGAACTGGGCGTCACCAAGTTGTGGATCGATGTGCTCATGCGGGGCGACGATCAGGAAATCCTCGGTATGGTAGGCACCGGCCTTAACCTGGACGATTTTCTGCAGGACATTGTCGACATAGGCCAGGAAGGCATCACCACGCTATTCGTGGACTACAACGGCGCCATTCAATTGTACCGCGACCGCAATTACATCGACTTCGCCAGCATTATCAAACCCGAAGGGCAGAAGAACACCGTGGACCTCCTGTTCGAGGATCGCCAGGACAAACAGCAGATCCTGGGCATGTTGCAGATGCTCAAACAGCGCAACGGTCAGGATGGCGCGGTGGAAAGCGGGTTTGTCACCATCGATGGCCGCAAGCACCTGGCTGGGGTGGCCTTTCTGCCAGCTATAGGCTGGTTCGAAATCACCTTGCTGGACCTCAACGCCCTGGTGCCTACCAGCTACCTGTGGCCACTGGTGGCCGTCTTTCTGGTGGCGCTGCTTGTCTCGCTGATCACTTTCCACCTGATTATTCAGTCACGCATTCTCAAACCGGTATTGAGCCTGGAGTCAGCGGTGATGCGCCTGCGTGAGGGGCGGTTTGACCTGCCCTACCTGCCCAAACCGGATAACGAAATCGGCCGGCTGGTGGACCACTTTGAAAAGATGACCAGTGCGATGCGGGATACCACCGCCGAGCTGGAGCACAAAGTCGCGAAACGCACGGAAGAACTGCACCGGCTAGCCCGGGTGGATGCCCTCACGGGCCTGAAAAACCGCCGCGGCCTGGATGAAGTCATCGAACAGGAAACCCAGCGGGCAGAGCGTGAGGGCAAGGGATTCGGGCTGATCTGGCTAGACATTGATCATTTCAAAACCATCAACGACACCTACGGCCATCAGGCCGGTGACGACATCTTGTGCCGGGTAGCGCTCTGGCTGAGAGCTGCGGTTCGCCCCTATGACCACCCGGGCCGGTGGGGTGGCGATGAGTTTGTGGTGCTGTTGTCCCCCTGCGACAAAGACACCCTCGAACAGATCGCCAAACGCGTGCACACCAGCGTTGAGCAGGAAAGCCAACGCACCGGTATATCGGTCACCATCAGCGTAGGCGGCTATTTCAGCCATCCGGGCGATGATCTGGACACCTTGCTCCATAACGCCGATCAGGCCCTGTATCAGGCCAAACACGGGGGGCGTAACCGGGTTTGTATCCACGCTGACACTGGCGAGGAGACACACCCGGTCTGACAGATCTGACTCCCTTCGGCATAACCGTTATACTCCGCAGCATCACACATTTATAGTCAGGTTATTTCTTCATGCTTAATGCCGACGCCCTCAATCAATTGCGCCAGCTGAAAACCGATATTAAAGAGAGCAAGGTGGTACTTCCGGGCACGATCAAGCCCACCAATGGGCGCTTCGGCTTTGTAGCTCTGGATGAAGGGCGCGATGTTTTCCTGCCCCCTGAGGAAATGCAAAAAGTACTGCCCGGTGATCGCGTTAATGTCACCGAGCAGGAAGTGGAAAAGGGCAAGACCCAGGGCGTGGTCGACGAGTTGCTCGAATCCCACCTCACGACCTTTGTTGGCCGCTATCTGGTGAAGGGCAAGGGCCATTTTGTGGCCCCGGAAACACCGGGCATTAACCGCTGGATTTTCATCCCGCCCAAAGAACGCATGGGTGCCCAGCCGGATGACTTTATCTACTGTCAGATTCACCGCCATCCGTTTAAAGACGGCAAAGGTCAGGCCAAGGTACTGCGGGTTATTGGCAAAGCCGGAGAGCCGGGCATCGAGCGGGCCTTCACTCTGGCCAACTTTGACCTGGCCGATGCCTGGCCCGAAGAAGTTCAGAAGCAAGCCGACGACCTCAACGAAGACAGCATCCTGCGCCATACCCAGGCGCGGGAAGATCGCACTGGCCAGCCCTACGTTACCATCGACAGCCCGGGCACACAGGACATGGACGATGCCCTGATGGCGACGCCGAATGCCACCGGCTGGACCCTCTCCATCGCTATTGCCGACCCCACTGCGATGATTGCTCCCGGCAGCCCGGCCGAAGAAGAAGCCTTCAACCGAGCCACGGCAATCTACTTTCCGGGCGAGCCTCTGCCCATGCTGCCAGACAGCATCAGTACTCGCCTGTGCTCATTGATGCCCGACCTGCCCAGGCTGACACTGGTGTGCGATCTTCAAGTCAATAACGATGGCAGTCTGGGCGACTACAGTTTCCACCACGCCACGATCATCTCCAAGGGCAAGCTCAGTTACGAGTTGGTATCCCACCTGATCGAAGGCCGGCAGGATGATGAGATCAAGGCGTTGCCCGATGATGTCAGCGATAGCCTGGATCAATTGCATCAGGTCGCAACTGCCCTGCGCAAGTGGCGCGCCGAACACGCCTTGCTGAGCCAGGACCGACCGGAATTCCGCCTGCGCCTGGATGAAAACAAACGCATCCGCCTGATTGAGCCCTCAGTCCAGAACGAAGCTCACCGTCTTGTGGAAGAATGCATGGTGGCCGCCAACCGTTGCGCCGCCGATTTCCTGAACCAGCGCGGGAAGGGACTGTTCATCCAGCACCCGGGCCTGCGCGATGACCGTGCCGACAACATCCGCAAGTTGTTGGAAAGTCATGCACCGCACCTGACTGATCTGGACGCGAACACCGCCGAAGGCTTCAAGGCCTTGATGAAGCACAGCGAGCAGTTAGAGGCCGAGGTGCCGATCCGATCCATCCTGTCACGGCAACTGGCACGGGCTGAGCTGAGCTTTGAAGCTGCAGCCCACCAAGGCATGGGTCTGGCCGCCTACACCACGTTTACCTCACCGCTGCGCAAATTCTCGGATTTTTACGTGCATCGACTGATTAAATCGGCACTGTGGGACGCCCCGATCAAAGCCCTCAACAGCCAACAACTGGAAGCCCTGCAGGCTACTCAGTTCCGGGCTCGTCAGGCCGCCAACACATTGGAAGCCTGGCTCAAGGCGGATTTTGCCAAGACCCTGCCGGAAGACGCCATGGCAGGCACGATCAACCGCACCATGCCTTCCGGCTTCTTTGTGCGCCTGGACAGCAACGGCCTGGAAGGCTTTGTCAGCTGCAAGGATCTGGATGGCAAATACAGCTTTGATCCGGTGACCCTGCGCCTCGTTCATAACAAGAATGGCCGTATCTTCCAGCTGGAACAGCGGGTAACCGTGAGCTTTGTCGGCGTGGATGATGAGCGCCGGCAGATCAATTTCAAGCTGCTGGAGGCAGAAGAAGTTACCAACGGCAAGGACTAAACCTGCAGCACTTGAAAAACCAGTGGCGTGGGCTCACCGTATCTTTCAAGAGCGAACCTTGTAAGGGAGGTGTGCCATGCCCATCAGTCCTCAGGAATTTCTGAAAAAATACGGCTTTGACAAGGAAGACGAAGAGCGCGATCACAGTTTGCGTGAAAACGCTCTTGATCACGCCAAACACCTGAGACGGCCCCATGCGGGCACGCCTCATGACTGGGAGGAGTGGGAGCGTTACAAGCGTGAACACCCAGACGAGGTGGAGGACGAAGACAAATCCTGATCCGCCTCGCTCATTTGCTCGCAGCCTGCACCTGACTCAGGCGCTCATCCTTGCGTTGCCATAATTCACCCAGCCAGTCCTTCACGTTCCGGCGATGCTCCGCGTCGCTGGAATAATCCCGCCCTTTCAGGTGCTCCGGAATAACCTGGGTGCTGATATCCAGCTGAACCTCAGGCACCCGGCCACACATGAAATCCCAGAACGTGGGTGCACCGTTGGGGTAGGCAATGGTCACGTCCACCAGGGTGTCGATGGAATCGCCCATGGCATCGAGCACAAAGGCGACGCCACCGGCTTTCGGCAGCAACAGGTTCTGGTAGTGGGACTTCTGCTTGTCGTGTTTGGCCCTGGTAAAGCGGGTGCCCTCGACAAAGTTCATGACGCTTACCGGGGTGTAGCGGAATTTTTCACAGGCCTTGCGGGTGGCCTTCAGGTCTTCACCGCGTTTTTCCGGGTGTTTGATCAGGTACTCCCGGGTGTAGCGTTTCATAAACGGGAAATCCAGTCCCCACCAGGCCAGGCCAATCACCGGTACCCAGATCAGTTGCTGCTTGAGGAAAAACTTGAGGAACGGCGCCCGGCGATTAAACACCCGCTGCATGGCAAAGATATCCACCCAACTCTGGTGATTACTGAGCACCAGATACCAGCTCTCCCGCTTTAGATTGTCCGCACCCGTGACCCGCCAGCGGGTGCCGTGGGTCAGCTTCATCCAGCCCGTGTTGCAAGCCACCCAGGATTCTGAAATCCAGATGATCACTCTGGTGCACAAAACCCGGAACCCCTTGTGCGGGATGATCAGTTTCAGTACCGCCGGAATGTAGAGCAACAGGCACCAGAACACTGTGTTCAGGCCTAACAGAATGGAATTGAGTATTCCGACGACGGGGGCAGGCAAGAAACTGAGCATGATGATCCTGTTTTGGTTGTTGTGACCAGAGGGGTCATATCATAACAATGGGATACAGGATTGGGCAGTGGCCTGAAGTGACCATTATGCCGGCCAGATATGACGGTTTTGCCATGGTGTGCCGGCGCCTGCCCACTTATCCTAGTCATACGAGACCTGAAGCACCAACGGAACCGCTCATGCCCAACCCCCTGAAAACCGCACTCGACCTTACTTCCGACCTGACCCGCCAGGGCGCACTCTACGCAGGCAACGCCTTTGACCGGGTGTTTCGCGCCGCCAGCCTTGTGCAGGCGGGCCAGACCCCTTTCGAGACCCTGCACTCAGACGGGCTGGTCAGCCTGCGTTATTACCCGCCGCTCAAAGAGGATTTCATTGAGCTGGATGATCTGGTGATTCCGGTGGAACGCACCACCCACCGCACACCGATCGTGATCATCCCGCCCCTGGCGGTGAACATGCTGATCTACGATCTGTTCCCCCAGCGCAGTCTGGTGCGGTTTCTGCGGGCGAAGGGGTTCGAGGTGTATCTGATTGACTGGGGCATTCCCAAGCGGGAACACACTCACTACAACATGCATACCTATGTGGCGGAGTTGCTGCCGGCCTATCTGAATCGGGTGCGGGAGCACAGCGGCGAACAGAAGTTGTCACTGCATGGCTGGAGTATGGGCGGTATGTTCACGCTGTTTTACTCGGCCCTGAGTAAGGACCAGCACATTCGCAACGCCATTGTGCTGGGCTTGCCGATCGACAGCCACGCCTCGGGCGCCATCGGCTGGATGTACCAGCGCATTGCGGATGTTGCCGGGGTGGTTCGTAAGCGCACGGGGTTTCAGTTGCACAGTATGAAGCCGCACTGGTTCCACACCCCGGGATGGGCCAACACCATCGGTTTCAAGCTGAGCAATCCGGTTGGCAGTGTGATGGGTTACTGGGAGCTGATTGTGCGCCTGGGGGACCGGGAGTTTGTCACCAATCATGCCACTACGTCGGCGTTTCTGGACCGGATGGTGGCTTACCCCGGCGGGGTGATTCAAGACACGGTGGTGCGGGTGTGGATTGATAATCAGCTGGCGAAGGGGCAGATCCAGATCGGCGAGGATTTCGCGCGGCTGGAGAATGTGAATGCCAACTTACTCGCGATTGCCGGTCAGGAGGACACCTTGGCGACGCCGGGGGCGGCGAAGCGGGTGATGGATCATGTCAGCTCTACTGACAAAACCTTTCGGGTGGCACCAGGCGGGCACATGGGAATTCTTGCCGGCAGCAAGGCGCCCAAGGCTTCCTGGCTGGAGCTGGCGGAGTGGCTGGCTGCTAGGTCTGGCTGACCCGTTATCGGAGTCTGTCGGCAGGGGTTGGGGAGGGGTTCCAAAACGGAAAACGTGGTTTTCCTGATTGTTTTGGAACCCCTCCCCAACCCCTGCCTTCGCTGACTGCTTGATATGCCTATTGAAAGCTGCTTTCAGGTATTAAGAGCCTTGAGACTCTCGGGAAGTTGAGAAAGGCTTTGGATTACTGCTGACGGCTCTATGCCCCAGTCTTCGAAAACCCTGTTTTCATCCCGCTTTACCCAAATCGCCATCAACCCGGCCGCTCTGGCACCGATCACATCCCAGGCGTTGCTGGACACCAGGCACAGTGGATTGTCCCAGGCGCCGGTGGCGCGGCGGGCGTAGGTGTAGACGGCGGGGTCGGGTTTGAAACTTTTGATGTCACCCACCGACAACATCAAACGCCAGAGTGGTTTTCATGTTTGCTCCTGTTTCGGCGGAGTGTGCCTCAATATTGAACGATTACTCAATTTAGACCAACCGGACTTTAGTGGCAAAACCGCTTAACCAGGCCCGGCTCCCTGATGACTTGGCCCTTACGCTCGCCTAAACTGCCAACCATGAAGCCCGTTGATATGTTGAATCTGGACCTGAGATCTCTCGCCACCTTCGTTGCCGTTCTGGACGAGGGCGGGGTGTCGCGTGCGGCCGTTCGGTTGGGAGTGACCCAGTCGGCGGTAAGCCATACTCTGGAGCGTTTGCGCCAGGCCTTCGGCGACCCCCTGTTTGTAAAATCCGGGCGGGGCATTGTGCCCACGGACTATGCCTTGCGCACCGGGCCGCATATTCGCCAGCTACTGGACGACTTACGCACCCTGCCCTCGGGGCCGCCGTTTGAGCCGGCGACGGCAGAGTTCACCTTCACCATCGCGGCCAACGACTACCAGCGGGATTTGTTGCTGCCGGGATTGGTCAAAATGCTACGGGAGCAGGCACCGGGCATTCACCTGCAAGTGATTCCGTCCGGCATTCCCAATCCCGACCTGTTGCGCAAAGAGGCCTGTGATCTGGTGATCAGTCCGTTCGCGCCGGAAACCACGGACATCATGCAGCGGGGCTTGATGGCCGACCGGATGGTGGTGTTCTACGACCAGAACCACCGTAACGCGCCAGCTGACCTGAAGGATTACATGAACGCCGACCACATCACCGTGCTGTTCGCCACCGGCGAAAAGCCGGGCCTCGACAGCACCATGGAAGCACGAGGTCTGAAAAGGCGCAGCGTGGTGACGGTCTCCAACTTCTCCGGCCTGCCCGAGTTTCTGCGCGGTACCACACTACTCGCGTCTGCGCCTGAGCGCATGAGCACCCAGCTAATGCGCGACTTTGCCTACGTGCCCCTGCCATTCCAGTTCAACCCCTTCACCCTTTTGATGCTCTGGCACCGCCGCCACCAGACAGACCCTGCCCACCGATGGGTTCGCAACCAGGTGAACTCCGTGGCCGCCACGATGAACGGCTTGCACGATTAATCAATCAATTTTGTTCATGTATTGCATGAAAGTCTGACCTGTTATTTTCCTGAGCACATAGTCCTAGACTTCACTTTCGCTGCAGGTCGGCAGGTGTGGGGGTGTCCTTCCGAAACACGCTCCTTCGGCACGTCCATGTGACGCTTGGGCTCCGCCATCCATGGCTCCGCACAGTTTCAGAAGGACACCCCCACACCTGCCTCGCAACCATCATCCTGGCCGTCAGAATCTTAATGCTCGCACTCACCAGTATCTGGACAACAATTTTATTAGCCGCAGCGGTCGCTCTGGGGCCAATGGCGATTGATATGTACCTGCCTGCGCTGCCGCAGATTGGGGCTGATTTTAATGCCGGCACAGATCAGGTTCAGTTCACGCTGAGTATCTATCTGATTGGTTTTGCCCTTGCGCAGCTCGTTTGTGGACCTTTGGCTGATCGGTTTGGACGTAAACCGGTCATGATTGGCGGCATGCTGCTTTTCGCCCTCGCCAGCATTGGTTGCGCGCTGGCCAGCAACATCGAAACATTGCAGTTGTTCCGATTCCTGCAAGCACTCGGCGGTTCCGCTGGCCCGGTTCTGGCTCGCGCCATTGTTCGCGACGTATACACGTCCAGAGACGCAGCTAAAATCCTCGCCCTGCTCGCGGGCATGATGGCTTTGGCACCGGCCGTGGCACCCACGTTCGGCGGCTTAATTGTGGCCACCATGGACTGGCACTGGATCTTCATCGTCATGGCGGGCTACGCCTTAATCATGGTGGCCGTCATCGCCTTCGGCATCCCAGAACCCCTGCGCCCGGAAAACCGCCAGCCATTCCGATTCTGCCACCTCATGCGCAACTACCGCCGCATTAGCACCGACATGACGTTCATCGGCTACACCCTCACCAGTGCGGCCATCTATGGGGGCCTGTTTGCCTTCCTGTCCGGCTCCGCCTTCGTGCTAATCGACGTCTTGGGCGTCGCCCCCGAACACTTCGGCCTGTACACCGCCATCACCGCCGGTGGCTACCTGCTCGGCAACATGGCCTCCATCCGCCTTGCAAGGCGTTACCTGCCAGACCAGATCCTCCTCTACGGCCTGGTCACCACCCTCACCGCCGGCGCCATCATGGCATTACTCGCCTATCATCACGTCTACAGCCCCTGGTCCGTGGTGCTACCACAAGCCCTGTTCATGGCCGGCACCGGCATGGTCCTCCCTCAAACCATGGCTGGAGCGTTAGCCAACCACCCCACCATGGCCGGCTCCGCCTCCGCCCTCCTCGGCTTCGTCCAAATGGCCGCAGCCGCCGCCGCGGGCGCCCTCGTCGGCATCCTCCACGACGGCACCCCACTGGTTATGGCCACGATCATAGCTATCTGCGCAGGGCTCGGCCTGATTGGTTACCTGTTTCTAGTGCAGCGATATCCAGCACCGGGTTTTGAGGCCCAAGGCGTCTCCCACTAGCCACAACATCATGCACCCAAAGACTCCCGGAAAAGGCTACGGAGCTTTCTAGGGGGATCGCTTTCCAAAACCTTGCGGAGCCATGGATGGCGGAGCAGAGCTTACAGGGACGTATTCACAGCGTGTTTTGGAAAGCGATCCCCCTAGAAAGCTATGCACGGATTACGGAAAGGGGATGAAAACTCATCCAAAGTAAGCTACACAGAGTAGATTGCAGAGATTCAAAAACCACAAGACAAGGAGCACACCATGAGCAACGTCACCCTGGACGGCAACCCCATCGACGTCAGCGGCAAATTCCCTCAGGTCGGTGAAAACGCCGCCCCGTTCACCCTCACCAACAGCGGCCTCGAAGAAGTAAAACTCGACAGCTGGGCCGGCAAACGCAAGATTCTTAACATCATCCCCAGCATCGACACCGGCGTCTGCGCCGCCAGCACTCGTAAATTCAACGAAAAAGCCGGCAGCCTCGACAACACCGTCGTACTGGTCGTCTCCGCCGACCTGCCCTTCGCCGCCGCCCGCTTCTGCGGAGCCGAAGGCCTGGACAACGTTGAAACCCTCTCCACCTTCCGTAACTACAGCTTCCAGCAAGACTACGGCGTCGCCATCCAAGACGGCCCCCTGGCTGGCCTCTGCGCACGGGCCGTGGTGGTACTGGACGAGAGCGACAAGGTGCTGCACAGCGAGCTGGTCAACGAAATCAAAAACGAGCCGGATTATGAAGCGGCGTTGAAGGTGCTCTGATCAGGCTTCGCCAGTAACTCACTCAACGTAGCTTCGCTTTTTAATGAGGCGCCGGCACAACGCTGGTGTCGGGGCAGATGGGCGGGATTGTGTTTCTGAAACCTTGCGGAGCCATGGATGGCGGAGCAGAGCGTACAGGGACGTATTCACAGCGTGTTTCAGAAACACAATCCTGCCCATCTGCTTACTCCTAAGCCAGACCTGTTAGAATCCACGCCCAGATTCCAAAGCCCAAGGCATCAACCCCCAAGTGCAGAACCAACCAAACAGCCCAAGCCTGGCCCGCCAGCTCTACCACATGACCTGGCCCATGCTGTTCGGCGTGCTCTCCCTGATGACCTTCCAGCTCACCGACAGCGCCTTCGTCGGCCAACTGGGCAGGGACCCACTCGCGGCCCTCGGCTTCACCGTGCCCATGCAACAACTCGTCAGTGGCATGTACGTCGGCCTTGGCATTGCCACCACCGCCATCATCTCCCGCACCCTTGGCCAGGGCGACAACTTGCGGGCTCAACGCCTGGGCGGCCTCGTGGTTGCCATAGGCGCCAGCCTCGCCCTGATCCTGTGCGTCTCCGTGTGGCTCCTGCAAACCCCCATCCTCAATTTTCTCGGTGCCGAACAGGCACTGCGCCCCGTCATCCGGGAATACTGGGTACCCTGGCTGATCTCCGCCTGGCTCGGCGCCCTGCTCTACTTTGGCTATGCCGTCTGCCGCTCCAACGGCGACACCAAATTGCCAGGCTACATGATGATCGCCACCAGTCTGCTCAATATCGGCCTTGATTACCTCTACATTTTTATCTTTGGCTGGGGCCTCCCCGGTGCCGCCTGGGCCACCATTACCGCCTTTGGCCTGGGGGCGCTTGTGGTCTACCCGGCTCTGGTTCGGCGCCAATGGTTGCGCTTTGACCTGATGCAACTGCAACTGGCCAAGGCCATTCAGCAACTGGGCAGCATCATGGCGCCGGCCATGGTCAGCCAGCTCATGCCGCCGCTCTCCGCCATGCTGGCAACGGCCCTGGTGGCCGGTTTTGGCTCCGCCGCCGTCGCTGCCTGGGGGCTGGGAACCCGACTGGAGTTCTTCTCCATCGTGGTGGTACTGGCCCTGACCATGTCTATGCCCCCCATGATTGGCCGTATGCTCGGCGCCGGCGAACTGGAAAACATCCGCCGGCTGGTACGCATCGCGGTACGTTTTATTGTGATCTGGCAACTGGTGTTAGGGCTGATCTGGCTGGCAGCCTCCGGGCTGGTGTCTACACTGTTTACCAAAGACGGTGACGTTCAGGACATTCTGGTCAGCTATCTGCTCAGAGTACCCCTGAGTTACAGTGGTTTGGGCGTGTGCATGCTGATGGTATCGGTCAACAACGCGCTGGGACTGCCCATGCGGGCACTGCTGATCAGCACCTTGCGGCTGTTTGCCTGCTACTTGCCTCTGCTCTGGCTGGGAGCTCAGGTCAGTGGCCTGCCCGGGCTGATGTCTGGCGCACTGGTGGGCAATCTGGCGGCCGGTGTACTGGCCTACAGCCTGTACCGTCAGGGTGTGAACCATCTCCGGAAAAAAACACTGTAAGTTGACGTTTAACAATGCATATTTTGGCGGGTCTTTGCTACGCTGTGTTTGGCATTGCACCCCGGATAGAACGATTCCCGGGCTCAACAACCACTCATAAACTCTCCGGGCTACCGACCCTATTATGGTACCAGGACTCATTATTCTGTTGCCCGTACTGGGAGCCCTTGCCTCCTGGCTACTGAGCCGTAATGCTCCTGATGCAGGCATTCGCATTCATACCGCGCTTGCCGCCCTGGCGCCACTGACCGGGTTCCTGCTGCTGGCCGTTTACTGGCCCAATGTGACCACCAACGATCCAATGGTCACCACCGTGCAGTGGATTCCCCAGCTCGGGCTGGATCTGTCGTTCCGACTGGATGGCCTGAGCTGGCTGTTTGCCACCCTGATCACCGGTATCGGTTGCCTGATCATCCTGTACGCCCGCTATTACTTTGACGGCAAAGCCTCGGCCCCACGCTTTTTCATTCTGATCCAACTGTTCATGACGGCCATGCTCGGCATTGTGCTCTCTGAGAACCTGCTATTCATGCTGGTGTTCTGGGAGCTGACCAGTCTGATGTCTTTCCTGCTGATTGGCTTTAACTGGTCCAGCCGGGGCGCTCGCCGGGGTGCACGGATGTCGCTGGTGATTACCGGTGGCGGTGGCCTGGCGCTGCTGGCGGGTATCCTGTTACTCGGCAATATGGCCGGCAGTTTCCAGCTTTCAGACATCCTGGCTCAGGGCGAGACGCTGCACAATCACAGCCTGTACCCCTTGATGCTGAGCCTGGTGCTGCTGGGCGCCTTCACCAAGTCGGCGCAGGCGCCCTTTCACCTGTGGTTACCCCATGCCATGGCCGCCCCTACGCCGGTGTCGGCCTATCTGCATTCCGCCACCATGGTGAAAGCCGGTCTGTTCCTGATGGCACGGTTGCATCCGGCCCTGGGCGACACCGAACTCTGGTTCGGCCTTATCACCGTGACCGGCATGGTCACCCTGATGGTGGGCGCCTTTGTGGCCATGTTCATGCACGACATCAAGGGGTTGCTGGCGTATTCCACCATTTCCCATCTGGGCCTGATCACTATGCTGATCGGCATGGGCAGCGAAATGGCCATGGCCGCCGCGCTGTTTCATCTTGTGTGCCATGCATTGTTCAAGGCGCCGCTGTTCATGATGGCGGGCTATGTGGATCAGGCCACCGGCAGCCGGGACATGCAGCTGATCAACGGTCTTTGGCGCTGGATGCCGGCGCTGATGATCGTCACCGTGATACCCGCTGCGGCGATGGCCGGGCTGCCATTGATGAGCGGCTACCTGAGCAAAAAAATGCTGTTCTCAGAAAGCCTGCTGGTGACCGCACCCCCATGGGCCGACGTGGTGATTCCAATGTGGGTAACGGTGGCAGGACTGTTCTCAGTGGCCTACTCAGTGCGCATTTTCCACAACATCTTTCTCAACGGTCTGCCCAGGGATCTGCCCGTGTGGCCGCTCAAAAAGAAACCGATATACGCTCTGATCCCCTTGGCAATTCTGGCTTCGCTCTCCCTGGCCGTCGGGCTCATGCCGCAGGCGATCTATGATCACCTGGTGCATATCGCGGTGCTGGCAGCGACTCCCTCACACTTGCCGCTGTATGATTTTAGTGCGCTGGCTGAAGCCCACACCCCGGCCATGATGAGCCTGCTGGCGATGCTGGCCGGCCTGGCAGTCTATACGGCCCGCAAACCGTTGTTTGCCATTCACGCCCGTTTGCCGGAAGTTGACGCCAAAGATATTTTCGAAACGCTGATGCAGCGCACCATCCGGTTTTCACAAACCCTGGTGTACCAGCTGGAAAACGGCTCTTTGCAGCGCTATCTGGCACTGATACTGATGACCACCGTCGCCCTGGTCGCCTGGAATCTGACCGGGCTGGAGCAATGGCAGGGCCCGGTGCCGCTGTCGGCGCTTGACCCGCTGGTGGTGTTTGGCGTCAGCATTCTGTGCCTTTCGGCCATCGGGGTGGTGCTGTTCCATCGCTACCGGCTGCCCGCCTTGTTGCTGCTGTCGGTCACCGGCCTGTTTGTCACTCTGATTTTTGCCTGGTTCTCGGCACCCGATCTGGCATTGACCCAGTTATCGGTTGAAGTGATGGCCGTGGTGATCATGATGCTGGCGCTGTCGTTTCTGCCCCAGACGTCTCCCAGGGAATCCCGACTGCCACGGGTATTGCGGGATCTGTTTGTGGCGGTGGTCGCGGGCAGCGGAGTGGCGACCTTTACCTACGCGGTACTGACTCGCCCGGCCAACTCGATTTCTGACTTTTTCATGGCCAACAGCGTGCCGGGTGGCGGCGGCACCAACGTGGTGAATGTCATTCTGGTGGACTTCCGGGGCTTTGATACGCTTGGAGAGATTACCGTGTTGGGCATCGCGGCGGTCGCTGTCTTTGCCTTCACCCAGAAACTGAATCTCAAACAACGGGTTGCAGAATCCGGCCACTCCCACTGGGTAGCCGAGCCTCATCCGGTGTTCCTGCAGATGGTGGCGCACATGGCGTTACCCATCGCGCTGCTGGTGTCTGCGTATATTTTCCTGCGGGGCCACAACATGCCCGGGGGAGGATTTATTGCCGGGCTGGTGACGGCGGTCGCGCTCACGCTGCAATACATGGCCGGCGGCCTGGTCTGGGCTCATGAGCGCATGCGCACGCAATTCCGATCGCTGATCGGAGCCGGGCTATTGATCGCCCTGCTGACCGGGATGGCCAGCTGGGTGTTCGGTTATCCTTTCCTGACCACCACCTTTGCCCACATGGACTGGCCATTGATCGGCGAGTTCGAGCTGGCCAGTGCCCTGCTGTTTGATCTGGGCGTGTACACCACCGTGGTCGGTGCCACCCTGCTGATCCTGGCCAATCTGGGCAAACTGATGACCATTGCCGGCCCCGGTAAGGAGATAGGCTGATGGAGCTGATGTTTTCGGTGGCCCTTGGCATTCTGACCAGCTGCGGCGTGTTTCTTATCCTGCGAGCAAGGACCTTTTCGGTCGTGCTGGGTCTGACCTTGCTGTCCCACGCCGTGAATCTGTTCCTGTTCAGCATGGGGCGCCTGACCTCCGGCGCGCCCGCCATCGTTGGTTTGACACCCACTAGCGCGGATCCCTTGCCACAGGCACTGGTGCTTACCGCCATTGTGATCAGCTTTGCCATGACCGCGTTTGTGGTGGTGCTGTCATTGAAAGCCGCGGTCGAACTGCGCAGCGACCACGTTGACGGTGAAAACCCGAACGAGGACCGGCCATGACGCACCTGATGATCCTGCCGGTGGTGATTCCGATGCTGGCTGCCGGGTGGCTACTGCTGAACCACCGTGCCAGCATCGGTCGCCAGCGGGTCTGGAGCATTCTGTCCACCAGTGCCTTGGTAGCACTGGGAGTGTGGGCGGTAATTGCGGCGCAGGTGGACTTCCACACTTACTGGTTGGGCAACTGGCAGCCACCGTTTGGCATCGTGCTGGTGCTGGACCGGCTCAGTGCCATGATGTTGCTGCTCGCGGCCTTGCTGGCGCTGTTCTGTGTGCTCTATGCAAGCCGCGGCAGTGATCGCGAAGGCCCGCATTTTCATGCCTTGTTTCAGTTCCAGCTGATGGGCATCAACGGCGCTTTCCTGACCGGCGACCTGTTCAACCTGTTTGTGTTCTTCGAGATTCTGCTGTTGGCGTCTTATGCCCTGTTGCTGCATGGCGGGGGCCGCGCGCGCAGCCGGGCAGGCCTGCATTATGTGGTGATCAATCTGCTGGGCTCTGCGCTGTTTTTGCTGGCGCTGGGCATTCTCTATGGCCTGACCGGTACCTTGAACATGGCCGATCTGGCGATTCGGATTGCCGCGGCCAGCCCGGACGATCAAACCTTACTCAGAGGCGCGGCCCTGCTTTTAATGGTGGTGTTCGGCATCAAAGCTGCGATTCTGCCGTTGCTGTTCTGGTTGCCGCGGGCCTATTCCGCCTCCAGCGCTCCAGTAGCCGCATTGTTTGCGATCATGACCAAGGTGGGCTTTTACGCCATGGTGCGGGTGCTGTTGATTGTGTTCGGGCTGGATTCAGTGCAACCGCTCAATGCCGACGTTTTCCTGTGGCTCTGGCCGCTGGCTCTGATCACCCTGGGCCTGGGCGCCGTCGGCATACTGGGTGCCGCCAGCCTGCGTACCATGGCAGCCTATATGGTGATTCTGTCGAGCGGGCTGCTGATGGCCAGCTTTGCCATGGCCGAGGCTACAATTCTGGCGGCCAGTCTGTTCTACCTGTTGCACAGCACCTGCCTGGCCGCAGTGTTCTTCCTGCTGGCTGACCTGATCGGCCGGCAACGGGCGGAGGGCTACGATCTGTTGTCCGTGACCGCGCCTTTGACCAGTCGCTGGGTGCTGGGCACGCTGTTTCTTGTATCGGCTGTCAGTATGGCCGGGTTGCCGCCATTTTCAGGATTTGTCAGTAAAGCCTGGTTACTGCAGAACGCCATCGACCATCCACAGTATCTCTGGCTTTGGGGCATCACCCTGGTGGCGGGCCTGTTCATGATTGCCGCGCTCAGCCGGGCCGGCTCAGGCTGGTTCTGGAAGCCGGAACCCTACACCGGCCGCCAGCGGCGTCGGCTTGATCCGGCCCGGGTTGCCACAGTATCGGTTCTGATCGGCATCAGTGCGGCCCTGGCCCTGTTTGCGGCACCGGTCATGGACTACATGAGCGCAACGGCCAGCCAGCTTTACCAGCCCTCTGCGTACGTTGAAGCGGTGCTGGGTGAAACGGCATTGGCGAAGGGAGGGCTCACTCCATGACCTGGATACAGCGCTGGTTGCCACACCCCCTGTTCGCCGGCTTTCTGTTGCTGTTATGGCTGCTGATGAATGCGTTCAGCTTTGCCCATCTGCTCCTTGGCTCGGCACTGGCCGTGGTCATTTCCCGGGTTACCCAGCCGTTTTGGCCAGAGCGTTCCAGAATCAAGTATCCAGGCAAATTGATGCTCTACCTCGGCCGGTTACTGGTGGATATTCTGAAATCCAATCTGATTGTCGCACGGCGTATTCTGTTCCATTCCCGGCAACTGCAGCCCGGTTTCTTCACCTATCCCCTGACACTGACCGATGACTTTGCCGTCACCATGCTGGCCAGCACCATTTCCCTGACCCCGGGCACGGTCAGTGCCCACTATGACCGCGAGGGCCGAACCTTGCTGATTCACTGCCTGCATCTGGAGGACGAGGCGGCGCTGATCAGAGATATCCACAGCCGTTATGAGCTGCCGTTAAAGGAGATTTTTGATGATTGAATGGGCGGTTAATCTGGCCATCACTGTGTTTGCGGTGGCGATCATACTGAATCTTTACCGGCTGGCGATCGGGCCGGACATTGTCGACCGCATCCTGGCTCTGGACACCTTGATGATCAACAGCATCGCTCTGATCGTGCTGTTCGATATCCGGTTGTCGCTGGGCATTCTGTTTGAAGCAGCCATGCTGATTGCCCTGATGGGCTTTGTCGGTACAGTAGCCATGACCAAGTATCTGCTGCGGGGGGATGTGATCGAATGACGCCCTCATCCATGCCGTTTTTACTCGAGTTGCTCATTTCATTGCTGTTGGTGACCGGCGCGCTGTTTGCCCTGATTGGTTCGATCGGACTGGCCCGGCTGCAGGATTTTTTCATGCGGCTGCACGGCCCCACCAAGGCCAGCACCCTGGGGCTCGGGTGTTTGCTGATTGGCTCATTACTGTATTTCAGTTTTCAAAAGGGCACGGTGTCTGTGCATGAGGCGATCGTGACGGTGTTTCTGTTCGCCACGGCGCCGGTCAGTGCCCATATGATGGCCAAGGCCGCTCTGTTCCGGGGTGTCGGGAAAGGCGGCCCCAGTCGGAACTATCCGGAAAATTAGTCAGAAAACCGTGCCCGAAAGCTTTCTGGCATGGGGGTGACTTCGCGGGTCTGGTAGTTGAAGAAGACAAAGCCGTATTTGGCCATGGCGACGGACTGACCGGTTTCGGCTTTGGTGACACGGAAGACGAAGTCACCGCCGTATTTGTTGAAGTCCAGCAGGCCGACTTCGAACCGGAGCATGTCTGGGTAGAAGGATTCGCCCTGATACATGGTGGCCAGGTCGGTGACGATGATGCCCATGCCGTTCTGGTCGGCTTCTTCGATGCCGTATTCGACGAGGAATTGGGCTCTGGCTTCGGAGAGCATGGAGATCAGGGCGTCGTTACCCAGGTGGTTGGCGCCGTTGATGTCGGTGATTCTGACGGGCATTCTGGTTTCGAAGCAGAAGGCGTTGTCCGGGAATTCGAGTTTGATTCTTGCCACGGGGGTGTCCTGATCGAGTTCAAGTTTGGTCTGGGCCGGATGATACGCTTTCAGTTGTGACTTCTCATCTTGTGTTGCTATCGGGTATCTTGCTTCTTGTCCCTGCGCTTTTAGTTTCGGAGTTTGCGGGGATTGGGGCTGAGCTTTCCAAAACACGCTCCTTCGGCACATCCATGTGACGCTTGGGCTCCGCCATCCATGGCTGCGCACAGTTTTGGAAAGCTCAGCCCCAATCCCCGCCGATACTTCCTGCGCGCACCCTTTGAGACTTAATAACAAGAGTGATTTATGGATATTCGTCCTGCAGCCACCCTGGCTTTGACCCGAGATACCTCAGACGGCATTGAAGTGCTTCTGCTGCAACGCACCTGGGAGGCTATTTTCCTGCCCGGTTACTTTGTTTTTCCCGGCGGAGCGGTGAACGAGCAGGAGTCGGCGGCACAGCCCCATGCGGTGGGTGTGGAAGACGGGGACATCAGTCAGACCATGAGTCTGGACGAAGGCGGTGCCGACTATATGCTGGCGGCAGTGCGGGAGTGTTTTGAGGAGGCGGGGATTCTGTTGGCTCAGGATGGCGGCGGTCAGCTCATCGGGGCGGAGCATCCGGTGCTTGGTGAGCGTGAGGCGTTGTTTCGGGATGAGGTGTCGCTGGCGCAGTTGTGTGCGAAGCACGGGCTGGTGGTGCCGCTGGATCGGTTGGCGTATCTGAGCCATTGGGTGACGCCGCCGGGACCGCCGCGGCGGTTTGATACCCGGTTTTTTGTGGCGGTGGCGCCACAGGGGCAAGCGGCCAGCCATGACGGTGAAGAGACCATTGATTACGTGTGGATATCACCGGCAAAGGCGCTGGAGGAGCATCGCGCCGGGCAGCGGTTGTTGGGGTTGCCGACGATTCGTACGTTGCGGGTGTTGTGTGATTTCAGTACCACAGCTGAGCTGATGCGTTATGCCCACGCCAATCCGCCAGAGGCGTTTCCGACCGATCCCTGGCCGGCGGTTCGCAAGGGTAAGCCGGTGCTGCTGGAACCCAATGCGCCTGCCTACGATGAGGCGGTCAAGCTGGACCCGGAGGCCGAGGGGTCGGTCAGTGCGGAGATCATACCCGGTGAGGCGGTTGAGGTCGCCGCGGGGGTGGTCCGGCTGACGGCGCCGAATCCGGGGATGATGACCGGGCCGGGGACCAATACTTATATTCTGGGGTTTGAGCGGTTTACGGTGATTGATCCGGGGCCGGCAAATGAAGCGCACATCGAGCGCATACTGGAGGTGACTGGCGGGGTGGTAGACCAGGTGTTGGTAACCCATACCCATCTGGATCATTCACCGGCGGTATCAGCTCTGAAAGAACGCACCGGGTGCCGGGTGTTTGGCTGGCCCGCGCCGGAAGGCGCCGGGCAGGACAAATCTTTCAGGGCAGATGATGAGCCGGAACATGGCGATCTGATTGTCACCGAGGCGGGCATCCTGAAGGTAATTCACACCCCCGGACATGCCTCAAACCATCTGTGTTACCTGCTGACGGACCAGGAGCTGTTGTTCTCAGGTGATCACATTATGCAGGGGTCGACGGTGGTGATTAATCCACCGGACGGCGATATGAAAGCTTACGTGGAATCTCTGTACGACCTGCTCGACGAATCGATTCGGTTTATCGCGCCGGCCCACGGTTTTCTGATGGGGCAACCGGAGGCGGTCATTGATTATCTGATTACTCACCGCCTGTCGCGGGAACACAAGATCGCCAGAGCCCTGGAGGCGCTGGCACCGGTCAGCCTGAAAGACCTGACTGCCAAGGCGTACGACGATGTGCCAGCCGCTATTCATGGCCTGGCGGCAAGGTCAGCGCTAGCCCACTTGTTGAAGCTGGAGGCCGAGCACAGAGCCGCTCACAAGGGTGAGCTCTGGCACCCGATACGCCTGGACTGAACGGCCGGGCTATTTTTTGGCAATCACCCAAACGGCGTGAACAATGCCCGGAATGTAGCCCAGCAGCGTCAGCACAATGTTAATCCAGAAGTGCTTGCCAATACCCACCTGTAAAAAGACACCCAACGGCGGTAACAAAATCGCTATAAGAATTCGCAAAAGATCCATTTAGTTCACTCCCCGTAGAACGTATAACAGTCATATCTCTGCAAGATAGCAGTGTTATTACATTTCACCACATCGGGCTGCAAGTTGTGCGCCCGTGATCATGAAAGTGGCATTAAACCTCTGTCACAGCGGTATTCATGAACCCCACAGGGCCCTATCCTTGGGCACTGGTCAGGTACTAGAGGACTTATGCTGTTGCGAAGGCTTATTCGAACCACACTCCGACATTTCCCGATGCTAGCGCTCGCGGCTGCTTTGCCGATGGTTGCCATGGCCAGTTCCGGTAGCTCTTCGTCAGTTCCGATGGTTGCTCAGCTAGCCGAGGATGAAAATGTCGAGGATGTCATTCGCTCCGAGCCTCGCCGCAGCCGGGCCACGGAGGAGCCAGCAACCAACAGCGTTCCCGAGCCATCGGCAGCTGGAGATCAATCGCCAGCGCCAGACGCCGAGCAGGTGGTTGTGCCAATCGCACGCAAGATTGCACCCAATATCGACCTTAAAGAAATAGCGCCGCTGCCCGAGCCGGAACCTGAGGAGGTTCCCACCTCTGAATTTTCAGAAGAAGTATCTCTGGAGCAGCCATCGGTTGCGGGAGAGGAGGCACCCAGCGAGCCGTTGGTCGACGAGCCTGAAGAGCCCGTACCTGCGGAAAGCTTTACCTTACTGGGCAAGGAGGTGCTGCCGGGCACATCCACACGCCTGGCCTGGTCACCACAGATCCAGATTGCCGGCCTGTCGCAGATTACGCCGGTACTGGTGGTTAACGGTGTTAACACAGGCCCAACTCTGTGCCTGACCGGCGCCATCCATGGCGATGAGCTCAACGGCATCGAGATTGTCCGGCGCGCCATGTATGACCTTGATCCCGAGAAACTCAGCGGACGGGTGATCGGCGTCCCGATTGTTAATCTGACCGGGTTTCAACAGGGTAGCCGTTACCTTCCGGATCGCCGGGATCTGAATCGCTATTTCCCGGGGCGCAAGGAGGGCAATCTGGCCGACCGCGTGGCTTACTCACTGTTTGAAAACGTGATTCGTCACTGTGACATGCTGGTTGACATCCACACTGGATCACTCAAACGGACCAACTTGCCGCAGCTTCGGGCTGATATGAACAATCCTGACGTTGCGGAGTTTACCCGGGGCTTTGACCGCATGGCGGTGGTTCACAGCACTGGCTCGCTCGGCATGTTGCGCACATCGGCCGTTGATGCCGGCATCCGGGCGGTCACCATGGAGGCGGGCGAATCCCTGCGGATTCAGGAACATCAGATTGACGCCGGCGTGAACAGCCTGAACAGTCTGATGGAAAAGCACGGCATGATCTCGCGGATGTTTGTCTGGGGCGATCCGGAACCGGTCTATTACGACTCCACCTGGGTGCGGGCCGAGCATGGCGGCATTCTGTTTAGCGAGATTGATCTGGGTGCCAACGTCTCAGAAGGTGAGGTGCTGGGTTATGTGGCAGACCCGATTACCAATGAACAGCACCCCATCCGCTCTACCTCGAACGGCCGGATCATCGGCATGGCCGTTGATCAGGTGGTGATGGCCGGTTTTGCCGCCTACCACATTGGTACGGAAGCAGAAGTTCCGGGAGAGTAGTATGCTGGGCGCTTTATCTGATTGCATCTAACGCACAGGAGCGCCCGTGTCTGCGGTAAACACCGGACTACTATCCCGTATCCCCGCGATGGCCTACATTGGCCTGGTGCTCACGCCGCTGTTCTGGGCCGGCAACGCGGTGCTTGCCCGCGCCACGGTCGATTCAATCCCACCCTTATCGATGTCATTCTGGCGCTGGGTGATCGCACTGGCGATTTTACTGCCGATCGGGTTGCCCGGCATGTGGCGCCATCGCCAGGTGATCCGTGATCGCTTTGGCTCCATGCTGGCATTGGCCACGTTCAGCGTCGCTGCGTTCAACTCCCTGCTGTACTACGCCGCCATCACCACAACAGCCACCAACATTGCCCTGATCAACGCCACCATTCCTATTTTTGTGGCCCTGCTGGCCTGGGCTCTGTTGGGTGATCGCACCCGGCCCATTCAGGCACTGGGTATCGCGCTGGCCATTATCGGTATACTAACGGTGGTTGCCCGGGGCGATATCTCGGTACTCACGGGCCTTGAGGCCCAGCCCGGCGACCTGATCATGGTGGCGGCGGTATTCAGCTGGGGCTTGTTCTCAGTTTTGTTGAGGCGCCAGGCCGTGCCCTTGCCCGCACTCACCTTTCTGACCACCCAAATCCTGATGGGCACCCTGGTGATCCTGCCGTTTTATCTGGTGGATGTAATGATGTTCTCCGGAGGTTTCGAACTAACCCGGGGTACGGCCATGCCGCTGCTGTATTTTGCCGTTTTCCCCGGTATCCTTGCTTACGCATTTTGGAACCACGGCGTACATCAGATCGGTCCTGCCAGAGCGGCGATATTTATGTACCTGACGCCGGTCTTTGCATCCATGCTGGCAGGCATCTTTCTTGGCGAATCGCTGGGAGTGTTCCATGTGATTGGCGGCCTGCTTATTCTGGCCGGCCTGATCCTGGCAACACGAACCGGTCGCCGAAAAGCCACGTATTAAATCCTGAGCCAGGCACACAGAGGAGATTTTCATGAAGAACACCACTCAATGGCCAGCCCACATACTTTCTGGCCTGTTGTTGGTCATTCTTGCACTCGGGTTGCCGGCACTAGCATCTGCCCAGGACTGTGAGGCGGAAGATCACCAATGGGCAGAATCCCAGTATTACCCGGCCGGTGCATTGGTGTACCACAACGACAGCTGGTTTGAGTCTCGGGAAGTGCATCAAGGCAAGGAACCCGGCATCAGTTTTGACTGGAAGCGCCTGCACTCAAAACCCGATTGCAGCGACACTGAGCAGCACCCTGCCCCCTTTGACGCGGCCGAGGCAGAACAGGGCCTGACCGAGGCTGGTGAGAATGTCGAGGTGTGCGAACGGCCGGAGCAATGGCTGTTCGCAGAGACCTATGACGAAGGCGATATGTCGAGCCATGGTGGCAACGTCTGGGAAGCGCTGGAACAGACCAAAGGTGACATGCCCGGCGTCAAGCAACCACCTGTATGGAGACTGGTCGAAGATCACTGCTCCATTCAGCAGTCCCGGCAGCCAGTTCTATAACCCGGCCAGGGCCTCCTCGATCCGGGCTATCACCTGCTCAAGCACGGATCGGGGGCAACCAATGTTGAGCCGCATAAACCCGGTTCCGGGCTCTCCAAAAGAGACCCCCGGGTTCATACCAACCCGCGCGCTCTGAACGAACAGATGTTTCAGCCCCGCACTGTCAAGCGCCAGTGCGCGGCAGTCCAGCCACATCAGATAAGTGCCTTCCGGTGCAGCAACACCAATACCTGGTAAACGAGTGGCGACTGCCTGCATCACGTAGTCCCGATTGCCCTGCAGGTATTGCATCAGTTCGTCCAGCCAGCCCGCGCCCTGGCGATAACCAGCCTCAAAACCCGCCACACTGAACGGATTGCACTGGGGCAGGTGCATCGAATCAAACACCGCCTTGATGGCCTTTCGTCGGTCAGGATCGGCAATGACCAAAGCAGACAGACCCAGACCGGGCATATTGAAGGTTTTGCTCGGAGCCACTGCGGTTACCAGCGCATCGTCAGGTCCGGCCAACTTCGCCAGCATGGTATGCGGTTGCTTGTCGGGAAAGGTCAGATCGCAGTGAATCTCATCAGAAACCACCACCAGCCGGTGCTTGCGAGCAATGTCCAATACCCCGCGCAACTCGGCCTCTGACCATACCCGGCCCACCGGATTGTGAGGGGAACAGAGCATCAGGATGCGGGCATCCGGCCGCGCCGCAAAGTGTTCCAGGCGCTCCAGATCCATCCGGTACTGGCCAGTCCGGGGATCCTGAACCAGCGGATTCTCGATCACCTGTCGACCGCTGTCGCGAACCGAACTGAAAAAAGGCGGATACACCGGTGGCTGAATAATCACGCCCTCACCATGCTCCGCATAGGCCATGCAGGCAGCATGGAGGGAGGGCACCACGCCGGGTGCCATCAGGATCCAGTCACGCTCGATGGACCAGCCATGGCGCCGGGCAAACCAATCCATCATCGCTTGGTACAAGCTGTCCGGGAACAAAGTGTAGCCATACACCGGGTGCTCTGCCCGCGCTACGAGTGCGTTGGTCACCGCCTCCGGTGCCGCAAAATCCATATCGGCAACCCAGACCGGAATAACATCATCGCGCCCGAACACCGCCTGGCGGGCATCAAATTTCACGGAGCAGGTCTGTTCCCGCACGATTAGCTGGTCAAAATCTGTGGCCACAGGCATTCTCCCTCAACAAGACCAACGGCTAGTTGCTGTATTGATAACGGCTTGCGAACCTGTCGGTTTTCAGACAGGCTCGCTTCGGAACCTTTTATGATCACCCAGATTCTGTCCACGATGCTACCGGTGTTTCTGATCGCCGGCTGTGGTGCCCTGTACGGCCGATACCGAACACCAGACATTCAGGGCCTGAACGTTCTGAACATGGAATTGTTTGTGCCCATGCTGGTATTTGCGGTGCTGGCCGACCAGCAGGCCCCTCTGCAGGAGTACGGTGGCCTGGCATTGGCCGCCGCCGTGGTGGTGCTGGGCTCTGGCATCATTTTGTATCCGGTGGCCCGGGCTCTGAACCTGAACCTGAAAACCTTCTTGCCACCCATGATGTTCAACAATTCGGGCAACATGGGCATTCCGGTGCTGGTACTGGCCTTTGGCGAGGCCGCATTACCGGCCGCCATCGTGTTGTTCATCGTGGAGATGCTGCTGCACTTTTCCGTGGGACTGTACATGCTGGACCCGCACACATCTATCCTTCGGCGCCTGCGATTGCCCATCGTGTTCGCCAGCATCGCCGGCCTGGCGGTCAATTTCAGTGGCGTTGCCCTGCCCGGCTGGCTGCTGGAAACCCTGAATATGCTGGGTGGCGTGTGTATTCCGCTGATGCTGTTTGCGCTGGGCGTGCGCATGCTGGACGTGGATTTCAGTGATTGGAAGCTGGGCATGATCGGCGCCATCGCCTGCCCGGTCAGCGGCCTGTTGCTGGCCTGGCCGATGATTGCCCTGCTCGAGCTGCCTGGCCTGCAAGTCGCCAGCCTTTGGGTGTTTGCCGCGCTGCCACCGGCCGTGCTCAACTACATGGTGGCGGAACAATATCAACAGGAGCCTCAGAAAGTGGCATCACTGGTATTATTGAGCAATCTCGGCAGCCTGCTGGTCATGCCGATCGTGCTTGGGCTCGTCTTCGCCGCTGGCTACATCTGAACGGTCACATAATCACAAGGAAGGGTTATCCATGTCTGAAGCGGTTGCGGTCATTCGCGCCTCCCGCCCTAACTTCCTGGTTCTCGCCCCGCTGTGTGTTGGGCTTGGTTTCGCCATCGCCTGGCAACAGGGGCAGTCACCAGTGCTACTGGACACCGTTCTGGTGTTTGTCGGAGCCATACTGGCCCATGCCGCGGTCAATCTGCTGAACGAATACGAAGACTTTACCTCTGGCCTCGATATGATCACCCAGCGAACGCCATTTTCGGGCGGCAGTGGTGCCCTGCCAGACGTACCTTCCGCAGCCAATCGGGTGCTGTGGGCAAGTCTTGGCACTCTGGGCCTGGTGGTGGCTATCGGCGTGTACTTTCTTTGGCTGCGTGGGTTGCCCATGTTTGTTCTGGGCGCGGCGGGTGTGGTGCTGGTAATAACTTACACGCGCTGGATTACCCGGTCGCCCTGGCTGTGCCTGCTGGCCCCCGGCATCGGGTTTGGCCCGATCATGGTGCTGGGCACCCTGATTGCTCTGGGCGCCAAGCTGGACGGCACCTCGATCATCTGCGCCACCGTGGCGCTGTTACTGGTCAGTGAACTTTTACTGATCAATCAGATTCCAGATGCCGAGGCGGATCGCATAATTGGCCGGCGGCATCTGGTCATCACCTTGGGCACGACAGCCGCCGCCAAACTCGTGTGTTGCCTGTTGCTTGCCAGTTACCCACTGATTTTAGCCGCCGCATTCACTGGCTTTTTACCACCCTGGAGCCTGCTGACACTGCTCACACTACCCGCAGCACTCTGGGTCAGCCTGAAACTGCCGGGTGCACTGACCAGGCCAACTATTCTGAATCAGATTCTGGGCGTCAACGTTGCCGTATTGCTGTCTACCCTCGCGCTACTGATTATCGGGCTCAGTTTTTGAGCTGAAAAACACTAACTCTGGAACGCAGCTGACCCGCCAGTACCGCAAGATCACGGCTAGAGGAAGCAACCTGCTCAGATCCGGCTGAAGTTTCCAGCGTGGCGTCGTGAATCCTGGCAATGTTGCGATTGACCTCTTCGGCAACGGCGCTCTGCTCTTCTGCCGCACTGGCAATCTGGGCATTCATATCATTGATTGAGGCAACTTCCTCTCGAATTTTAATCAGAGCCGTCTCGGCTTCTGCAGTCTTCTCAACCGTCACCCGGGCCCGTTCGCGGCTGCGTTCCATTTCGCTGGCCGCTTCACCGGCGCCGGTCTGCAAGCGGCCGATCATGTCCTGGATTTCACGGGTGGAGTCCTGGGTACGGGAGGCCAGCGAACGCACCTCATCTGCCACCACGGCAAAGCCACGGCCGTGAGTGCCGGCCCGCGCCGCTTCGATGGCGGCATTCAGGGCCAGCAGATTGGTCTGCTCGGCAATGCCGCTGATCACTTCGATGATTTTCTCAATGTTACTGCTGTCCTCGGAAACCCGGTTCACAGAGGCGGCCGCTTCTTCGAGCTTGTCTGCCAGCTCCGTGATTGATGCGGCGGTTTCCTTCACAACCTGATTGCCAGTCTCTACCTCGGCATCCGCTTTACGGGTGGCGGTGGCTGCATTAGAGGCAAAACCAGCGACTTCATTGACGGTCGCCGCCATCTGATTAACCGCCGTTGCCATCTGTTCCGCTTCCGCGGCCTGCATCCGGATCTGCTGGCTGTTGTTGTCGGAGGTGCTTTCCAGTTGATTGGAGGCCGAAGACAGTTCCTCGGACGCCGAGCGAACTTCGCGAATAATACCGGTCAGGCGTTCAATGGTATCCACCAACGCGCCCATCACGCTGTCCGGGTAGCGGGTTTCAAGGCTTTGATCCAGATGTCCGTCCGCCAGCTTCCGGATAACGCCGGCCACTGCCTCCGGCTCCGCGCCGAGAATCCGCTTGAGTTTGCGGATAATAACCAGTGCGATCACCACACTGAACAGCACTGCAAATCCAGTAATGGCCAGAATCGTGACATTAAAGCCACTGGTGGCGGTGCGCACGTCATCCAGATCAGCGGCAATCGAGCCTTCCTGGTAATCGATAAACGCATTCACACTCGCGAGCCATTCGCTGTAGGCCGGCGATACCTGTGTTAGCAGAAACTGACGGGACGCTTCCCGGTTGTTACCGCCGGCGAGAACCATCAACTCATCGGTCAATTCGAGGGTCTGGCGTTCAATCGACTCGATCGCCCGCAACAGCCGCCGCTCCTCATCGCTTGCGCCCTGGTCGCGAAACAGCTGCGCCATATTCTCGGCATTTTCCCGATACATGGCCGCCAGCCCATCAATATCCCGGAGGTGTCGGCGGCGCTCAGCGTCGCTGCTGACCAGCACCGCGTCCCGGATGGAAATAGCCCGATCGTGAACGCTGCCCCGGAAGTTAATGGCGTAGCGCTGCTTCAGGGCGGCGCCATCATTAACCAAGTTCAGGGTTCGGTCGATAAATCCCACCTGATGGTTACCAACAACACTGATCAGTACCATCAAAGACACGATCAATCCGAATCCCAGCGCCAGACGCTTTGCAACCGTCAACGGACCGCTCATACAACACTCCAGATATTTGTTCAGTGTCAAAATTACGATTAATAAATGGAATGGATTTATTTGTTTTGAAAGGATTTGTAAATAATTCATTAAATAGTGTATTGCGCGCCAGGCTCAAGCCGGTGTTTTGCTTGCAAGTGCGCAAGCTTTGGCCGATGGTTAAGAACACATCTGCCTGTTTCAGCCAGTGATATGGAGGTCTGCCTGTGAGCGTTCTGCTTCTCTTACTCAGTGCCCTGGTACTGATTTATTTCAGCATCGGCGGCAAAACCGCTGCCATCGTGATGTCCGTTGCAACCCTGATTGGCGTCGTTCAGGACGACTGGCACCTGCTCAGTTTTCTGATTGGCGGTGTCCTGCTGGCGCTGGCGCTCCTGGTCACACTGCCCGGCGATCTGCGCCTGGACAAATTCAGTCGCCCCTTGCTGGGCTGGGTTCGCGGGCGCTTACCCAAGCTTTCCGATACTGAGCAGGAAGCCCTGAAATCCGGATCGGTCGACTGGGATGGCGAACTGTTCTCTGGCCAGCCGGAATGGGACAAGCTGCTGGAAGCCGCCCCAGCGCACCTGACCAGCGAAGAACAAGCGTTTCTGGACGGCCCGGTGGAAGAGCTGTGCAAAATGCTGGACGACTGGCAGATTACACACGAGCACTACGACCTGCCCGACAAGGTGTGGAAGTTCATCCGCAGCAAAGGCTTCTTCGGCCTGGTGATCCCCAAAGAGGATGGCGGCCTGGGTTTTTCCAACACCGCCCATTCTGAAATCGTGATGAAGATCTCCACCCGCAGTGTCTCTGCGGCGGTGACCGTCATGGTGCCCAACTCCCTCGGCCCCGGCGAGCTGCTGATGCACTACGGCACCGACAAGCAAAAGCAGCACTACCTACCGCGCCTGGCCGGTGGTGAAGAAATCCCCTGCTTTGCCCTGACCTCGCCAGTCGCCGGCTCCGACGCCGGAGCCATTCCGGATAAAGGCATTGTCTGCAAGGGCGAGTGGAATGGCAAAGAAGTGATGGGCCTGAAGGTCACCTGGAACAAGCGTTACATCACCCTGGCACCCGTCGCCACCCTGATTGGCCTGGCCATAAAGGTTTATGACCCGGAACATTTGCTGGGTGAGCAGGACGACATTGGCGTCACCTGTGTGCTGGTACCCCGTGACACCGACGGCGTCAACGCCGGTACCCGACACTTGCCCATGAACACCGTGTTCATGAACGGACCGACCTGGGGCACCGAAGTCTTCATCCCCATGGACCAGGTGATCGGCGGCCAGGACATGCTCGGCAAAGGCTGGACCATGCTGCTGGAATGCCTGTCGATCGGCCGTTCCATCTCCCTCCCGGCACTCGGCACCGGCGCCGGCAAACTGGCAAGCCTGGCTACCGGATCCTACGCCTACACCCGGGAGCAGTTCGGCCGAACCATCAGTCAGTTTGAAGGCGTGCAGGAGGCCCTGGAGCCCATCGCCGGCTACACCTACATGATGGATGCCGCGCGCCTGCTGACCGTTGGCATGCTCGACCGTGGCGTTCGCCCGGCGGTGCCCTCGGCTGTCTTGAAGTACCGCAACACCGACCTGATGCGCGAAGTGATCAACCACGCCATGGATGTGGTGGCCGGCCGCGGTGTCATCACCGGGCCCCGCAACTTCCTGGCCCGCGCCTATCAGGCCGTACCCATCGGCATCACTGTGGAAGGCGCCAACATACTGACCCGCAGCCTGATGATCTTCGGCCAGGGCGCCATCCGCTGCCATCCGTTTATTGTCGAAGAAATCGAAGCAGCAGGCATGGAAGATCAGGACAAAGCCGCCAAGAAATTCGACGGCATCTTCTACCGGCATCTGGCCCACACCACCCGCAACGCCCTGCGCTCATTTGTGCTGGGCCTGAGCAAGGGCCGACTGGAAGCGGCACCCCGGCACGGTGAGATTCAACAATATTACCGCCAGCTGGGCCGCTTCTCGGCCGCCTTTGCGATGATGACGGATGTTACCCTGTTGACCGTCGGCGGCGGCTTGAAAGCCCGCCAGCGATTGTCTGGCCGGATGGCCGACTGCCTGGTGCATCTGTATTACGCCACCGCAGTGATCAAACAGTGGCACGAAGAGGGCTACCCGGAAGACCAGCGGGATCTGGTAGAATGGAGTCTGCAAACCTGCCTGCACGACCTGCAGGATTCCATGCGTGAAGCCATCATCAACTTCCCCGTGGCCGCGCTGCGCTGGCCGCTGCGACTCATCGTGTTCCCACTCGGCGCGACCGGCCTGAACGGCCCGGATGACAGACTGGGCGCGCGGGTATCAGCCACGATTGTGGATGATACCCCAGTGCGCCAACGCATCAGTCGCGGCACCTTCGTGAACCTGGACCCGGACGATCCGCTGGGGCGCGTGCTGAATGCCTACAAACTCGCCAATGAGACCGCCGGCATGCGCCAACGCCTGCATGAAGCCATTCGCAGCCGGGACGAAGACGAGCTGGATGGCATTGCCTTGCTCATGGGCCACCAACGCAAAGAACTGGTGGACTGGGCCTGTGCCCAGGGCATTGTCACCGCGGATGAGTGTCCGAAGCTGGAAGAAGCGCTGACCGCTCTCTACGACGTCATCCGCGTGGATGCCTTCGACGCGGACGGCCTGAAAGCCCTGGCCAAAGCCGCCAAGGGCAAACGCAAAGTCGTCGAAAGACCCTCGAAAGGCTGAAAAGAACGCTACTAATTGAGGGGCGATTACTCGCCCCTCAATCCTCCACGAATCGCCTCATCCACCAACCACCGCCGCAGTAACTGAATACCGCGCTCCTGCCGACGGCTGGTCTTCCAGGCAAAGTAAAACTTGTCACCCGTCACCACCGAATGCGCCGGCAGCCGAACAAAATCCTCGGAATCCTTACGGGTACTGAGCATGTAATCGTTGGTCAGCGCGATGCCCTGATGGAAACGCGCTGCCTCCAGCGACAACAGCATATGGCTGGAATGCAGCAGCCGACTGGACGCAGGCAGCTTCATACCGGCCTCCCGATACCAGGCCTCCCAGTCACCGCCCTGTCTGTCATAAATACTGTGAGTCGACAGCAACGGAAACCGGGCTATCTGTGCCGGCGCCACCGGCTGCTCATCCCGCCGCTCTGGCTCCGTATCCCGCCCCAACTCACGCCGTATACGCTGCCAATAATCCTGACTGCACACCGGAAACAACCGCTCCTCATACAGCAGATCGTAACTGTAGGCCCGCGAATCCCGGTGAATCGTAATAAAACAATCCGCCACCCGATCCGACAACACCGGATTCTCGCTGCTCATCTCCAGAGCCAGATCAATCTGCGGATGCAAGCGCTGCAAATCCGGCAACCTTGGCGCCAGCCAGCGCACCGCAAACGAACTGAACACCGACAACCGCAACCGCGACTCCTCATGCCCCAACAACTGTCCACTGGCCCGCTCGATCTGCAATAACGCAGAACCAATGGCATCAAAATACTGCCGCCCCTCATCCGTCAACATCACTTTCCGACCCGAACGCCAGAACAGCCGTTCCCCCAGATAGGTTTCCAGTTGTTTGATCTGGTGGCTGACCGCACTTTGCGTGATGGACATTTCTTCGGCGGCAGCCGAAAAGCTGTTAAGGCGAGCAGCGGCTTCGAATACCGGGAGGGCTTTTAGTGGAGGTAGCTTCATGGGCTTAGTATCTAATTTTCTAATGCGTGGTTAATAATCATCATTTTATCGGATAGTTAAGCACAGATAGACTCCCACTCACAGCTCAAGGAGGTGATCGGGGGGATTGCTTCCGAAAATGATCGGAGCCATGGATGGCGGAGACAAGCGTACAGGGACGTATTCACAGCGGTTTTCGGAAGCAATCCCCCCGAGCGCCTCTAGCTCCAAAGATCGAAAGTCAGTGTTAGAGAGGTAAACAAACAGTGTCAGGCAAAACCGTCAACAGCGCGATCCTTCTGCTGATCATCGGCAACGCCATGGCCCTGATCTCAGACGTCTTCATCAAGCTCCTGGAACCGAACGCCCCGATCTTCCAGTTCGCTTTCCTGCGCTGCCTCCTGACCCTGGCCTTCCTGCTGCCCCTGGCCAAAAAACTCGATCGCCAACACCTGTTCAGCGGCCTAAAAATCCACGCCCTGCGCGCCCACATTCACCTGGCCGGCATCGTGTGCATGGTCATCGCCCTCACCAACTTGCACCTGGCCACGGCCAACGCCATCTTCTATGCCGCACCCATACTCGTCATGGTGCTGTCGGTGTTCCTGTTCCGGGAAAAACTCACGCCTTTGAGCGTTGTCGCTGTCTTCAGCGGGTTCACCGGCATCATCGTTATCCTGCGCCCGGTGGAATTCAACTGGGCCGTGATCGCTGCACTGGGCTCTGCTTTTGCCCTGGCCATCAATGCCGTGATGGTGCGCCAGCTGCCCAAAGAACAAAGCACCGTGCACAAACTGTTTCTGAATTACGTATTGATCGTGCCGGCTGCCGCAGCTCTGGCGTGGTGGGAAGGCGCCAGCTGGAACCCGGAGATCCTGTTCAGCGCTGCCGGCTCCGCCCTGTTCATTCTGGGCTACAACATCACCGTCTTGCTGGCCTACAAGCAGGTAGACGCCAACCAAGTCACCAGCGCCGAATACACCGGGCTGATCTGGGCGGTCGCCATTGGCTGGATCTGGTTTGGTGAGGTGCCGGACCTGTGGTTCCTGGCCGGCAGTCTGATGATTGTGGTGCCGCTGGTGCTGATCGGCCTACTCCACCGGCGCCGCTCACCGGCGCGGGGCTTTAACCCTGCAGCCCGGGAAGAGGCGCCGACCAGACTGGCCCCTCACACTAGCGGCGGGACTGCTCAATAAGTTTCTGAGTATCACGAATGATCCGGGCGGCACGGTACTCCGGCGCCAACCGGTCATGATGGTTGAACGTCCCCCGGTAACCATTACGATACCGGTTGTAGTGATTCTGGTCCGGATAGGTGTTGCGGTATCTGCCACGGTGCTTGTTTTTACGGTCATAGCGGCCGTAATGGAATTTCTGGTGCTTGTCCCGGTAGTTCTTGTTGTAGCGATGATCGTGTTTGCTCTGGCGCCATTCCGATCGCAAGAATTTCTTCTGGTGGCCCGCCGGCAATGCCTTACCCCGCTCGAGCTGCTTGTGAATACCCGGCGGATGGCCGTGACCACGGTAGCCATCTGCGCTGGCAATACCGGCAAAGCCCAAGGCGACCACTAATACACTGCTGACAAGAAGTCGTTTCATGATGACTCTCCCATTCACTAACCGACTGGCAACGTGCTACGAGGAAACAATCCGCGCAGCCTTTGTGTCAGGTTACCTTATGGAACAGGTTTGTCAGCGCATGGGGGCGGGCTTTGCAAAAGCTTTACGCCGGTTGACGTTCAGCGGTCAAAGCGGTCGGTTGAGGCAACATTTTGAAGATGGGATTCAATAGCAAAGGTATGACAGCAATCATCCCCCAGTGCCCTGAGCGATTCCGCCAGACGCAGAAGGTACTCTGAATTGGCTCCGCTGGGGCCAGACGCCAATGCAATCTGGCGGGCAATATCCGCTTCCGGTGCCTCACCCAGAAACGCCTCGTTGTCCTCGGTGGCGATGTACACCAAGCCTTCTGCATGGCTGCCGTTATCAAAGGTCATGGTGGTACTGAAACGCAAATAGCCGTTTTTCTCCCGCACATCCAGGTACTCGAACACCTTGGGCGATACCCGATAGGCCATGCCCTTGCACACGGCACCGGGCTGTTCGATCAAGGTCACCACCCGGCCTGGCGATTCCGGTGTGCCCCGGTGGTCATGGGAGCCCTGCCAGAAGCGCCGTGCCCAGTCGCGAATCGACGCAGGGCGCTGCTCAAGATAGGGAAAGTCCACCTTGTAGATCAAAGAGCCATAACCGAACAACCAGACAGAATCGATACCGTCAAAGTTGTAACGGGCGCGATTGTGGTCAATGGTGTTGGCGGGCATAGTCATCCTGCGTGCTCACGTGAACCCGCATTTTGTCAGGCCGCCTGAGTACTGGCAATAAAGCCGGCGATGCCAGTGAGCACGATTTCCGCCGCCATGGCCGCCAGAATCAGGCCGCTGATTTTTGACATGATGTTCAGACCGGTTTTACCCATGGCCCGCTCAAGGTAACCCGACAAGCGCAGCAACACCGCCAGAATCAACAAACCGGACACCAGCCCGAGCAGACCACCGGCCACTTCGTGAACGGCTTTCAACTCGGCGCCGTACACCAGGATGGCACCAATGGTGGCCGGGCCAATCATCACGGGAATCGCCAGGGGTACCACGGCAATGTCGTCACGATCCTCCTCCGGCAAACCGGTGGCGTGGTTGCGGGTGCCACTGGTGACCAGGCTGATCGCGGTCAGGAACAGCAAGCTGCCGGCACCAATCCGGAACGAATTCAAGGTAATGCCGATGGCGCTGAATAGCAGCGGACCGGCAAAGAACAGCACAACACCCAGAATAAACGCGGAGATACAGGCCCGGCGAATGATTGAGGCCTTCTCCGCCGCCGGCAGGCCCCGGGTCAGCGCCAGGAACATGGTGACCACAAAGAACGGCGCCAGCAGGAACAAAAAGCGAATGGTACTGCTGATGTAAGTGGAGAAAAACGTCTCAAGCATTCTGGCAAATCCGGCAAGGGGTTAAAGCCGGTAAGCATAGCGCCTGTGGGCCCATTCTGCCGTAAGGGAGAGGACCTATTTACCGGCAACCATTTACCGGTGAAACAGGCGCCTATATATAGACGATGCTATCGCTTGATAGAAGGCTTTCTCGGTTTGGACGGTTTGCCCTTTGGCCCGGTCTTGCGGCCACCTGATTTCGGACCATTACCAGGCTTACCGACTGGCCGGCCTGGCCCCTTGCCCGGACCAGATCCGGCACCTTTGCTTCGCCCTTTTGCGGGAGCTTTACCGGGCACCTTGCCGCCACGACCCGCTGCCGGTTTGCCCCCGGTTTTCGAAGGTTTAGCGCCAGCACCCTGGCGTGGGCTCTTCTGGTTACCGGGTTTGTTCCTGGGCTTGCTGGAAGGCGCCTCTGCGGCTTCAGATGACGAATCGCGAATGGCGTCAAACAGGGTTTGCAGTTCCTGTTCAGTCAGATCACGCCAGGCCCCCACGGGCAATCCCCGAAGGCTGACATTCATAATCCGAACCCGCTCCAGCTTGGTCACCTCATAGCCGAAATACTCGGCCATGCGCCGGATCTGGCGATTCAGGCCCTGCACCAGCGTAATGCGGAAAACAAACCGGGACACCTGCTCCACCGGACAACGCTTGGTCATCGTGCCCAGAATCGGCACACCACTGCTCATGCCCTCAACAAACTCTCGGGTAACCGGTTTGTCGACCGTCACCAGATATTCTTTCTCATGGTTGTTGCCGGCCCGCAGGATCTTGTTCACCAGATCGCCGTTGCTGGTCATAAAGATGAGACCCTGGGAATCTTTGTCCAGGCGGCCAATGGGGAAAATGCGCTCGCTGTGACCGACAAAGCGCTGGATGTTGTCTTTCTCCGCGCTGTCAGTGGTGCTGACCACACCCACCGGCTTGTTCAAGGCGATGAAGACCAGATCCTGCTCATCCCGGGGCTCCACCACCTGGCCGTTCACCTTAACGGTATCGCCGGGCAGCACCTGATCCCCCACCTGGGCCCGCCGACCGTTGATGTGGACATTACCCTGTTCGATGTACCGGTCGGCATCCCGCCGGGAACACATCCCGCTCTCGCTGATGTATTTGTTCAGTCGGGTGGAGGTTCGGTTGACCATGACATCCTGCCGGTTTTAAATGATGGGTAAATGCGCGGGCAGCACACAACCCGCGCATCATCCCATTGCATCACCCTGACGGCAACTGTCGGTCAGCGCCTGCGGAACGGATAGAACAGCTGCCCCAGGTAGGAACCCGGCAGTTTCTGGGTAGTACCATACTCCGCCGGCCAGTGCGCCTTCGGGAAATGGTATGTGCCAAACAGCCGGTCAAAGAGCACCGTGTGTGCCGAGTAATTGGTATCAATGGCCGGCCTCTCCGAACTGTGGTGCCAGTGGTGAAACTGCGGCGTTACCAACAGGTACTTAAGCGGCCCCCAGGGCACGTTAAGATTGCTGTGGATAATGATGGCCTGCAGCGCTGCGAACGTCACATAGATATCCAGCGCGTCCTTGCTGGCCCCGAGCAGATACAGTGCCAGCATAACCAACCCCCGCTCAATAAAAATCTGAACCACATGCGCGCGGGAGCCTGCCAGCCAGTCCATGGTTTCCACCGAATGATGGACCGCATGAAACGGCCACAGCCGACGGACTTCATGGAATACCCGGTGTTCCCAGTACAGCACGAAATCGGCAACCAGAATCAGCAGTACAACCTGCAGCCATAACGGCGTGCTCTGGATCGCCGCCTGCAGGCTATCGCTGGCCACCCACTCGAAGTGTGTCACCAGGAAATTGCCAAACAGCAGAATCGCTGAGATCAGCAAGTGATTAAGGCAGAAGTAAAAGAAATCCAGGCCCCATTCATCCCGCAAGATGACCTGTTCCCGATACTTCGGAAAGAGCTTCTCCAGGCTGGTGAAGACAATAGTGGAACCCAGAAAGGCCAGAATCAGCCAGTCCACACCAAGCGACAGCGGTTTCGGCTCCACCGGCCCAACAGGAACATTGTAGCCCCCCAGGGCAAACGCGATCAGCGTCATGGCAATGCCCGCAGCGCCAAGCCGTTTGCGCCGATCAAGCACAAAGGTGGTGATGCCAAAAAACAGGGAGAACCACATGCCGTACTTCAAGACATCTTGAAGTGCTTCAGCATCATACGCAACACGAAGATCGGTGGTGGTCAGGTAGGAGGGGAACAGGTAGGCGAGCACCGCCGCCAGGCTCAAGCCGCCGAGAAATATCGAAAAATATCCCGGAATTCGTCCGTTCCGAAAGCGAAGCTCTTTTTCCGGGCGGGGCTCTAGCACCCGCTCGCGGTATTGGTAATCGGTATCCTGTTCCGTGTTCATGCGTTCCCTGCAAATATTCTTGTCAGCACTGTTTTAAACAATATCTTCTTATCGTTCCAAACATCACCAGATAAATCGGCAACATCATTCTGCAGATTTAAAACCAGGCAACCCGTTCCGAGCTCGCCATTGCTCAACAATTTCGACAATACGCTCTGGCGTTGAATCCTCGGAATTTTCCGGATAAAAAATCAGGTCAGAACCGTTTGGATGCTTGGATAACTTCTCAAATAGGTCTATGAGTTCATCGTGGACATAACGGCTCTTCGATACGTCGAATATATCCCTTAACAATGAGAGGAACTCTTCCCTATTCATATCTGTAAGTTGTATGGGAGCGCATGGCCCGGCTCATTGACTGCCAATTAATTGCCATTGACCACTTTGCGCTTCCTCGCTTGACAGTAGGACCTTATCGTTTGTTTCCAATGCTTTTTGATCTATTTTAAACTTCTGATTAAGCATTTTATTCTCACCCGATATGGTCAGAGTCTGCCGAACCTCATCCTCACGCACCAGGCTCAGCTTCATGCCAATCACATCAAGCGTTGGATCATAGCCAGAGCATGCCAAGATTGTAATACCATCCGCTAGTTCAAACTTTTCGGTAACGTTCATTTGTATCCCCACAATCACAATCCTTTATCTCTGAGTATTTGTAATATCTGAACGTCTTCATTACTAAGGTTCAGCATTTTCTTGTGATTGATCATAAAATCTTTGACATGTGTTTCGGCACTTCCAAGTCCACTGGTTCCCAAGCGATCAGTGATGCCAAGCTTGGCTTGCGTGCCGTGCAGGAACTCCTCAAGTACGGCTGCTTTACTTGGGTTTTCACGAAGAAGAATGTGGGTATTATCAACGCCTCCTACTGATGCCTCCGCTCCGAAGTAATCCAACATTCTAAGCTCCTCAGAACCAGGTTGAGCAATTACGACATAACGCTTCCTTGAAATCGCTTCAATCAGTTCTGATGAGGCGGGTTCAACCTCCATCAAATCATCAGCACTGAGCATGCTCATTTTGTCTGATTCACCCTCTCCAGCGCCGCCAGCCCGCTTCTGAAAAACCAGATACAACGGCTCAATCCCACTATCAGCCGGAAAACTCACAATCAGCTCAACCTGATCTTCAAACGGCCGCTGGTAGCCGGGTGGCGAGTACTCCTGGCCATCCTCCTGGATGGGTGTCACCAGAATGCTGTAAGGATCAATACCGGAATCCGCCGGGTATTCGGTGCTCACTACCGGGCGGTGGCCGCTGCCCCCTAAACGACGCCTACTCGCGAAAGCAGATCTTTCCTTGTTCGCGATACCACCTCTTGATTTCATTAACGACGCCCAGGGGCGAATCTTCGCGATTAGTCTCTGGAAAAAAGATCAAATCGCTTTTTGCAGGGTGCTCAACCAGCTCATTGAACCGATCAACGAACTCATTCTCCTCAACTTCACTAACATCCTCGTTCCAGAACCAGTTCAGAACAGCCATGAACTCTTCTTCGGAATATTCATTTAAGGACGCTTTAATAGCGAACGACTGCATATCAGCCTCACTCTTGAGCGAATACCCACGCACCGTCTTCAACCATTGTTCGTAACTAGTTCCCTGGGGTTCAGGATCAAAGTAACAGCCAATCTTAGTGATCAGAATATCCCTCAACTCAATTTCAGAGGGGGTTTCAGCCAAAAGCGAATCTATTTCCGCAACTCCAGCCCGAATTTGGTCAATTGTTTCAGATTCAACGATTGCCTGAAGTGCTGTCACATCGCTATCGAATTCATCCGGCCAGTCCTGATGAAAATAACCACCGAGTAGCAGACCAAGAGCTTCTATTTTTTTGTTCATCATGGCTTTGTTGGATCTAAACTTGGATTCAATCTTTGACTACTTCAAACGTTTCATCCAAACCCCATTCCTCATCCTGAGCCATGACTCTGTTCAGAAGATCGACAATCCGGGCAAAGCTATGCTCCATAGACGCCTTTGAGCAATCAGCATTCTCCCAAACCAAAGTCACGGGGCGTTCTACATCAGTGCACAAGACATCCCAAAGGGCGTCCAAGTTTTTCCCATAATAGGAAGGGAAATTCATTACCTCGGAAATTTTGTTGTGAAAATCAGCTTCTGAGAGAATTTCACGACCGTTAATAACCACAGCTTTCTTCACCATTTCTGCTATAAATCGTAACTTCTTCCCTCGTCTGCATAGTCACCCATTCCGGCTGAACTGATCTCTTCAAGAGAAGCCCATCCGGAATCACCTCCACTAATAGAAACATTAGAGTTAGGGAGTAAAAAAAATCTTCGTGCCTCAGGATATAAAGGGTATTTATCTTCCACTTCATCCGGAGTCAACCAAACGGAGCTGCACTCTTCACACATAACCACTATCGTTCTTCCGTCACTGCATCGGAGAAAACCAAGTATCCCATCACCACATACACTGCAATTTTTTTCGAGATAATACATTTAGTCCCCTACGGTAGCACCGGAAATGAACCAATAACGCTGGAACCATTTTCAATAACTAATCTTATGCGTGTATCTTCTGGCAGCCCATTAGCATTACCCCATTGCCCACCCTACAAATGTTCTGTTCCGCACTAATTTGACAAAATTTTCTTATCGTTCCAAGCGATGGCTTCAATTTGACCCTATTTTACAATAGAAGTAATTTTACCGGGCAACTACTATCAATTATAACTCTGCAGTGATTTCTGAACTTAATGACTCTGGGAGATTGAGAAACTCTCGCCATGCACTTAGAACTGACTTAAACTCCTCAAGTGAGAATCTACCGTCTTCTTGACCGACCCAATCTTCATTAACATTTATGTTAACCTGAACAAAACTATTTGAGATAAAGACGTCAACATCATTACCCTCTATCTCTAAATTTTTTATTTTTCCTTCTTCAACCATTTTTATTTTGGATAGTATCCTGTCACAGTCCTCAATGTTCTGAGCAATACTAGTTAAGGTATTAGCTAGATATCTCTGATACCGAGCCACTTCAGGATCACCAGAAAACTCTTGGCGCTGATGATAGACTTGCCCTAGAACAGGGTGTTTTCCGCCATCAGAATAGTACAGGTTTAATTTCATTTTTCACCTCTAAGTGTTCTTGGTGCCTGGTATAATGGATAGACTGTCGTTCTTGGTGAAATCCAACCCTCAACTCTAACACCAGAGGGTGTTACAGAAATCCACTTGTCGCCCTGGACAATTTTATTTGGATCATTCCAGGCTGCATCAACTTCCCTTTTAATACGGGTTTCGTCCCAGTCCTTAGGGAACATTGTGTTGCGAGAGTTGTTACTCGTCTTCGTTATCCACTGACCTGGATTCGCCGGATCGTGGACCTCAACAGTAGCAATGTATACACCCGCAACATCAGGCGCCGTTTCCGTGCCGGGAACTATCCTGACATCGCCATAAAGCAACGTATGGCCACCGGTCGGTTTTCCTCTACTGGTGTAATCAGCCTTCAGTACATGCTCAAAATCAATTGGTGATTGCTGAACATATTTGACTAGGCCACTATCTCCGGCACTATCAGCCCGCTTCTGAAAAACCAAATACAACGGCTCAATCCCACTGTCCGCCGGAAAACTCACAATCAGCTCAACCTGATCCTCAAACGGCCGCTGGTAGCCGGGTGGCGAGTACTCCTGGCCATCCTCCTGGATGGGTGTCACCAGAATGCTGTAAGGATCAATACCGGAATCCGCCGGGTATTCGGTGCTCACTACCGGGCGGTGGCCGCTGTCATCCGGGAACCACACGAGCGTGAAGTCGTCATCAACCACCACTTCAAAATTCTCGCCCACGAGCTCTGCGTGAGCAACGGGAACCCGGTCTTTGTATCCGGTGCTGTCGTTGACATGATAGCCCGCCACCCGGAGGTTTCCGGTGGCATCCACGTGCAGATGAAAACGTACCCGAATGGCCGCTTCAGCCATCTCAAGGAGTTCTTCCTCGGTGTACAGGGTACTGTCGCCCAGTTTGGATGGCCAGAGTGCCAAAAGCGCAGTACCAGCGGCGGTACCCAATATGCTGGCACCCAACCTCGCGGCCATCGCCCAGCCTTTTGTCATTCTCATTGTCGAGCCGGAGATCAGGCTCAGGGGCCGCAAGCCGTTTGCACCGGGGCTGGTGACGGGGGCGGGGGCAAGCATCGCAAGGGTGCCAAAGTTACTGGCCTTTTCCTGGCCCTCATTACTGTCGGTATCCCCGGAGGGCCGGGTACAGGATTTGGCAAACACTTTGGGCCCCAGGGGCGGAAGCCCAAAGTTTTCTGAGATCACTACCGGCGGTGGCAGCGGCTCAGATGGTGGCTCAATCACCGGGGGTTCTGGTGTGTATTCGAGCTTGGGCGGCGGTGGCAGGCTATCGGAATGAGCGTAGGCGGTGCCTCTGGAAGGAAACGCTTGCCGGTCACCGAAGCGTTTTTCGAAGGCCGTGACGGCATTCTCTGCAATGGCGACAGAGGCTCTTTCCGTGGGAACAATGCGCCCGGATACCAACCTGAAAACGGGAACCGCCGGGATCTCTTTGAGCAACACCAGTTCGCCACTGGCAAGCTGGTCTCGTAATCGGGCAGAGGTAAAACTGGAACTCGAAAGGTAGCTGGCCAGTTCCTTATCGGAGTATTGGTCCCAGCCACCCTCGATCATCAACGCTTCGTGAAGCGCAAGCGAGTGCGGGTCTGCTATTTTGGTCACGTCCGTGTATCCACAAGATGTTAATCGGCACAATCCATGCCTTTAGTGTGGACAAATGTACCGGAAAGCTGGCGCCTATCCAAGATCAAGCCAGAAAAAGCCGCAGAGCTCGGAGCCATCCAGGCTCGGACTCTGCCGTTTCTCTCGCCCTAGCCAACCAATGCCGGCTCGCCGCCCTGTTCCATAACCTCCACCTGCTCACACAGATACTGCTGGGCATCAAACTGCCGGGTCTGCTGCCGGAACTTCCAGGTGAAGCCAGGCCAAAGGGTGGTGTTCTTGCCGTTCTCGTTTACGTACCAGCTTTTACAACCGGTCTGCCACACGGAATCACCCAGCTTGGCATGAATGGACGCGTTGTATTGACTGAAGGCCTCTTCTTTGACCTCCACGCTCTTCCAGCCCCGGTGGTCCATTTTCTTGATCGCGTCCAGCACGTACTGCACCTGGGATTCGATCATGTACACCATGGAGCTATGACCCAGACCGGTGTTCGGGCCCATCAGCATGAAGAAATTGGGGAAACCGGCCACGGTGGTGCCCTTGTAGGCTTCCGCCCCTTCACGCCAGGCATCGAGCAGGTCCTGGCCGCCGCGCCCGAAGACCATGCCCCGGGGAATCGGCTCCTGGGCCTTGAACCCGGTGCCATAGACAATGCAGTCCACCTGGCGCTCGGTGCCGTTGTTATCAACGATGGTGTTGCCCTTCACCTCGCGAATGCCGTCGGTCAGCACATCTACATGGTCTCTATCCAGGGCTGGATAATAGTTGTTGGAAATCAGCACCCGCTTACAGCCAAAGTGGAAGTCTGGCGTCACTTTCTTGCGCAGTTCTTTATCTTTGATCTGACTGCGAATGTGACGCCGGGCCTGCAGCTCACCAACTTTCAGGATCCGCGGGTTGCCCACAAAACCCAGCACGCGGGCTTCCAACATCCAGTAAATACTCTGACGGAAGGCGTTCAGGGTTTGCGGCACTTTACGGAACATCATCCGCTCCAGTGGACGAATCTCACGGTCCGGCTTGGGCATGATCCATGGCGGTGTGCGTTGATACAGGTCCAGATGTGCCACATCCCTGGCAATCTCCGGCACAAACTGAATGGCGGAGGCACCGGTACCGATGACCGCCACGCGCTTGCCCCGGAAATCGTATTCGTGGTCCCAGTTCTGAGAATGGAAACGGGTGCCGGTGAAGGTGTCCATGCCTTTGATATCCGGATAGGCCGGCGTGCTCAGGCCGCCCATACCAGAGACCAGAATGTCTACCCGCAATTTGCCGAATTTCGGCAGAGTTTCATCACTGCGATCCAGAGCATCACCGGGTTTTACGCCGTTGCGCTCCATATAGGCCCAGAGTTCGGGGCTGTCGCAGGTTTCGATGGTCCAGGCAGAGGTTCTCTCCTCCCAGCGGGCACCGGCGACATGGGTATTAAGTTGGATGTGCTCCATCAAGCCATACTTTTCGGCGCAGCGGCGCAGGTAGGCTTTGATTTCCGGCTGGGTTGCAAACATGCGGGTCCAGTCCGGGTTTTGCTCAAAGGAGAAGGAATAGAGCGCGGACTGAACGTCGCAAGCGCAGCCGGGGTAGTGGTTTTCGTGCCAGGTGCCGCCGATGTCATCGCTTTGCTCAAGGATGACGAAGTCGTGGAAGCCGGCTTCTTTGAGTTTGATGCCCATGCCAAGGCCGGAGAAGCCGGTACCGATGATGGCAATCTTTGCGGTTTGTGTCATTGCTGCACTCCTGGTGGCCTATCTGGCCTTGCCTGTTGTTGTCTGGGTGGTCATGATGACCGGTAGACACATGTATACCGCCTGGAGTAGACAGCTGTATACTAGGGCTCGGGGGTTTGGCCTTGGGTGACAGATTGTTGGCCTCTCTGGCCTTTAGTTCGGTGGTTTGGCCGCTCTGGGTGCTTGGTTCGGCGGGCCTCTAGTTTGGGGAGTGGTTGGTTTGGGGGGAGCTTTCCAAAACACGCTCCTTCGGCACGTCCATGTGACGCTTGAGCTCCGCCATCCATGGCTGCGCACAGTTTTGGAAAGCTCCCCCCAAACCACCCTTTAGACTTTTATGATGGCCGTCTCCCAAATTTCCTGTTGTCAGGGCAGGCTACTCCGTTACTTTGGAAACCGTTCTGGTGCCCCTTCCGAAAATGCTTGAAGCCATGGATGGCTGAAAGCAAGCGTACATGGGTGAGGCCGAGCGCTGATGAAGCGAAGCTTCATGCGCCAGCCGAACGACAGCAATCTATGATTGCTGGCTGGACCCCGGAGGGGTACTCGCAGCGGTTTTCGGAAGGGGCACCAGAGCGGGCTAACTCCAGAGATGAAGACGGTCCACCACCCGGCCTGACTCCAAAGCAAGAGGTAAAAAGTGAACTCACTAGCCGGCGGAAAACTGAAACTGGTGCAGGCTGCACTGCGGTTGATTACCGAAACACGGAGCCTGACGTCACTGGGGTTGCGGGAGCTGGCCCGTGAGGCGGGTTTGAATCCGAATACCTTTTACCGGCACTTCAAGAATCTGGACGAATTCGGACTGCAGGTGCTCGGCTATATAGCCGAAGATATGAAAGCTGGCGTGCGTCAGCTGCGGCAGATGGCAGACACTTCTGAACAGGCGTCTCATGACACCGTCACGTTTGTGTACCGCTACTTCCTGGCGAATCCGGCCGCCACCACTGTGGCCGTTCGCGAACTGCACGGTCCATCACCTCTGCTGCGCCGTGCGCTCGAGGCACAGCTCAACGCCAGTGCTCGTGAAATGGCCGAGGATATTATTGAGCGCGGACTAGTGCCGGGTGTTGAGGAATCGATAGTGCATGAGATTTCCCACATGACCATCCGGTATATTCTGTTCAGGGCCATGGACTACATCGAAAAACCAGAGCAACGGGAACAGATCCAGCGTGAGACTGAACGGTTTATCAACCGGCAGTTCCGGGGGGCATTGATTGAGGGTCTTCAAGTCGAAGATGTGATGGCGTTGAGGGAAGCACCGGGCCAGATTTAAAGTCCGGCCCGGGAACACCTCATCTTACTCGGTGGTATTAAACACGTATGACGACACTGTGCCATCGTTGTTAAAGCGCACCACCAGATCGGTGGTTTCGGCGTCACCGAAAGCAGTCCAGCGATACTTGCCATACGTCCAGGTGCGCTTACCGTCTTCAACGCCGGTGCGCCAAGGCTCACCGAACATGGTTTGAATGTCGGCTCGGGTGGTTTCACCGATGTTGATCTGATCCACGTTGTGGGTCGCAAAATCCTGGCCTACCGTGGCGCATCCCACCAACGCGCTGAACAGAACAGCAAGGCCTGCCAGTTTGAATCTACGAACCAAAGCCATATCGAACTCCTTTTTCGGGTGTTGAGCAGTCGGCTCTCATCATAGCGTCTCTGTGGCGCAATGCGATTACCAAGCGGATAACTTTCAGACACAAAAAAGCCGCGGGCCCGAAGGCGCGCGGCAACTGTGATCGAAGGGTCGATCAGTAAAGCTTGGCCAGAGACTTCTTGGCAAACGCTTCCACCTCATTGAGGCGGCCTTCTTTGACTTTCACCAGCCATTCAGGATCCTGCAGCAGGGCTCGGCCCACCGCGATCAGGTCGAACTCGCCGCTGGTCATGCGCTCAACCAGCTCATCAATACCAGACTGCTCAACCGCTTCTTGCTTGCTGGCAAAGGTACCACTGATGAAGTCTTCAGTCAGGCCAACGCTGCCGACCGACATGGTGGGCTTGCCAGAGAGCTTCTGGGTCCAGCCGGCCAGGTTCAGGTTGGAGCCTTCAAACTCGGGCTCCCAGAAACGGCGGGTAGACGCGTGGAAAATATCCACACCGGCTTCAACCAGCGGCTTGAGGAACTGCTCCAGCTCTTCCGGAGTATTTACCAGCTTGGCTTCATAGGCCTGCTGCTTCCATTGGGAGAAACGCAGCATGATCGGGTAATCAGGCCCAACGCGGTGGCGTACTTCTTCAACGATTTCCACCACAAAGCGCAGGCGGTTTTCCATGCTGCCGCCGTACTCATCATCGCGCTGGTTGGTGCCTTCCCACAGGAACTGGTCCAGCAGATAGCCGTGGGCACCGTGGATTTCCACACCGTCAAAGCCCAGGGCCTTGGCGTCTTGAGCGGCATCGCCGAACGCCTTGATGACATCATCAATATCGTCTTTGGTCATCGCTTTGCCGTTAGGCTTGCCAGGAGCAAACAGACCAGACGGGCTGTAACCCGGTACCGAAGGATCTGGCTCAGTACCTTCCTGGCGCACTGCACCCACGTGCCACAGCTGCGGGAAGATGGCGCCGCCAGCTTCATGAACCGCATCCACAACCCTCTTCCAGCCAGCCAGGGCTTCATCACCATAGAACGCCGGGACGTTGGGATAACCGTTGGCAGCGGCATGGTTAACGATGGTGCCTTCGGTAATGACCAGACCTACTCCGGCTTCGGCACGACGACGGTAATAATCGACCACGTTGTCACCCGGCACGCCCTTGGGGGAAAAGTTACGGGTCATCGGAGCCATGGCTACGCGGTTACGCAACTGGAGGTTGTGAAGTTCAAACGGCTCAAACAAAGGACCAAGATTCATACTCATGTAATGTGCAACCTCATCAATTTGGTTTCGTTAAGCAACCCTATTCAATTTGGTTTTAAAATGCAACCCTATTGGGTACACTCCCTGACATGGCCAGAAAACGTTTTGATGACTCCAGCTGCTCCGTCGCCCGCGCCCTGAATGAAGTGGGTGACTGGTGGTCCCTGTTGATTGTGCTGCACGCCATGTACGGCACACGGCGCTTTGTCGATTTCCAGCAGCAGCTGGGCATTGCCAAGAATATCCTGTGTGACCGCCTGGCCCGCCTGGTCGACAATCAGGTGCTGCGCAAGGAAGAAGTGGGTGAGCACGGCTCCCGCTTTGAATACCGCCTGACCGAGAAAGGCCGGGATCTGTTCCCGGTGGTGGTGGCCCTTCGCCAATGGGGTGACAAATGGAATCCGGCACCGGACGGCCACCCCCTGGACTTGCGTGACCGGAGCACCGGCGAGCCGGTGCAAACCGTCACCGTCCGCAATGCCCAAGGCGAGACGCTGGGCATTCGGGACGTGTTCGTGGCCGAGGAGCCGGGCAGCACCTCCAAGTCGGCCTGACCATACGGGCAAACCGCATTTCTCTGAATCCCCATGGTTTTTTTGAGCTGAATCAAGCGCAGTCCGAAACCCGGTCTGCGGCCAGCCATTTCTTGCGCTAAATCAAGTTCCCCGCGCCAGCGTCTATTACAGTCTAGTCATCAACGTTCTTGATTCTTAAATGAATAGGGAGATGGCTATGTCTCGTGGTTTCAAACTGGGTGTATTGGCAGCGGCTGTAATGGCCACTGCACCGGCCGTTCAGGCTTTCGAAGCGGGTGATTTCATTCTGCGTGCGGGTGTTGTGCATGTGGCACCGGATGATTCCAGCGACTCTATTACCGTTGGTGGCGCTCCGCTGCTTGCCGGTGCGGACTCACAAGTCACCGTAGATTCCAATACGCAGCTGGGCCTTCGAGCCACCTATATGTTCACCAACAACCTTGGTATTGGTCTGCTGGGTGCAACCCCGTTCAAGCACAATATCAATGGTGGAGGCGATATTCCGAGTGACGTCAAGCTGGGTGAAACCAAGCACCTGCCACCTACCCTGACGCTGCAGTACTTCCCAATGGCAAGCTCTTCAGCATTCCAGCCGTTCGTCGGCGTGGGTGTGAACTACACCACTTTCTTCGAAGAGAAGACCACCGGAACTCTGGATAGCGTCGTTGGCGCTGAGTACGGCATCCCGGGCGCAGGCACGTCTCTAGATCTGGACGACAGCGTAGGTGTGGCCGTAGAGGTCGGCATGGACTACATGCTGAGCGAAAACTTTGGTCTTAACGCGGCGATCTGGTGGGCAGACATAAATACCGATGCCCGAGTGAAGGTTTACGATGCAAACGGTGACTTTGCCGCGCAAACCGACAAGTTCGAAGTAGAAATCGACCCCATGGTCTACATGGTAGGTTTCACCTACAAGTTCTGATTCCGCATCCCGGCAGCGCCAGTCTATCAGGGCGGCCGGGAAGCGATACTCAGACACAAAAAAGCGGGGCTCTTCAGCCCCGCTTTTTTATTGTCCGGATAACCAGATCAGATCACGCGCTCTGGCGCTGAGCCGGGCGGCTGGTTCTGCCCTGCCCCTGGCTCTGGCCACCGCGGCCACCGCTACGACCAGCCGGCTTGGGGCCGAAGCTTTTACCAGCGCCACCCTGCGGCCGACGGCTGCGAGCCTTGCTCGGATCGGCCTTGGCTTTCGGCTTCAACGGCAAGTTGTTCTTGGGCTCAAAACCTTCGATTTCCTTGCGTGGAAGCGTCTTTTTGATCAGCCGCTCAATGCCTGCCAGCATTTTGCCTTCATCAGCACTCACCAATGACAACGCATGGCCACTCTCACCGGCACGGCCAGTACGTCCGATACGGTGCACGTAATCTTCCGGCACGTTCGGTAATTCAAAGTTCACCACCTGGGGCAACTGCTTGATGTCCAGACCACGGGCAGCGATATCGGTGGCAACCAGAACACGCACTTCACCGGCTTTGAAGTCGGCCAGTGCACGGGTACGGGCACCTTGGGACTTGTTGCCGTGAATGGCGGCGGCGGTGATGCCGTCTTTTTCCAGCTTCTGGGTCAGGCGGTTAGCACCGTGCTTGGTGCGGGTGAAGACCAGTACCTGTTCCCAGGCATTGTCACGCACCAGCTTGCTCAGCAGGGCCGTTTTCTGGCTCTGATCCACCGGGTAAACCGACTGAATAATGTTCTCGGCGGATGTGTTGCGGGCAGCAACTTCTACCTGCACCGGATTGGTCAGCAGACCTTCGGCCAACGCACGGATCTCGCTTGAGAAGGTGGCGGAGAACAGCAAGCTCTGGCGCTTGGCCGGCAACAGCGCAAGGATCTTGCGAATGTCGCGGATAAAGCCCATGTCGAGCATACGGTCTGCTTCGTCCAGCACCAGCACTTCTACTTCGTTGAAGCGCACAGCGTTCTGCTGGTAAAGGTCCATCAGGCGGCCCGGTGTTGCCACCAGAACGTCTACGCCTTTGCGCAGCTTCATCATCTGCGGATTGATTTTGACACCACCAAAAACCACGGCGGCTTTGGTAGGAACGTATTTGCTGTAAAGGTTTACGCTGTCGTGAACCTGGGCTGCCAGCTCCCGTGTTGGCGTCAGAATCAACGCGCGGGGGCCTTTGCCAGTGCGGGGATTATCCGCCAGGCGCTGTAGAATAGGCAGCGTAAAGCCGGCCGTTTTGCCGGTACCGGTCTGGGCCGCAGCCATCACATCTCGACCAGACAACACCGCAGGAATGGCCTGAAGCTGAATGGGAGACGGGGTATCATAACCCTGATCGGAAGTGGCACGAACCAGCTGCTCGGACAAACCGAGGGAAGAAAAACTCATATAAGGTGTACTCTTGATTAATTCTGCCTCCACGAACACCGTCGTCGGCGAATGCGGGCAGATGCCATGAAAATTCATGGGATAAAAGACGACTACGGTCACGCGCCGATATCGGGGTGACGTCCTCTGACAGGTCGTATGGATAGTTCGCAAAGCGGCAAAAGCCAGAAACTGCGGAATCCCTAGAGGCAGGATGCAGGCACGGTAACAGAGGGTCTGGTAAATAGCCATACGTGGTTTTCATTAGCAGACTTACATGTTCAGGCAAAAAGATGGAACTCCGGTCAATGTCTGTGGTCACTAGCCGCCGTATCGCACTATAAATCCACCCTGATCTGGAGATGCCATGCTCAGCGTAGGCGTTGGCCCCGTTAGCCTGTCCCTCGGGCACTTACTGCTGGTTTTTGCTTTTGTGGTTGCCTTGATTGTCGGCGCCATTGTCGGCCGAAAACACAAAACGCCGATAGCCGGCACCCTGTCTGATATTTTTGTGGTTGCCATGCTCAGCGCCCGTATTGGCTTTGTTATACGTTACTACGAGCATTACCAGGGTGACTGGCTGGGCATGATTGATATCCGCGACGGCGGCTTTGATATGGTGTCGGGCCTGATCGTGGCCCTGGTGTTTGGCGGTTTTTTGATGTGGCGTCGTGCAAACAGTCGCCGAGCATTAGGCACCGCCATGGTCGCCGGTCTGCTTACCTGGGGCTTTACCACCGGCACCCTGGGCCTGATTAATCAGCAGCTGAAAGGCCTGCCCGAGGTCGCCCTGACCGATCTCAGTGAGCAACCGGTCGATCTGACTGCCCTCGCCAATGGCCAGCCAACCGTCGTTAACCTGTGGGCCACCTGGTGCCCACCCTGCATTCGTGAAATGCCGGTATTGGAAGAAGCCCAAAAGCGCTATCCCGGAATCAATTTTGTGTTTGCCAACCAGGGCGAACACCCGGAAACCATTCAGAAGTTCCTGTCGGAACAGAATCTCGACCTGCACCATGTGCTCAGCGATCGCCAGGGTCAGTTTGGCCGGGTAACCGGAAGCCACGGCCTGCCGACCACGCTGTTCTACAACGCCGAGGGCAATCTGGTCGACAGCCACATGGGCGAACTGTCCCGCGCAAGCCTGTTCCGCGGCCTCGAGCGCTTTGATGCCAGGCACCTGACACCCTCAGAGGAGATCACATCCAATGACTAGACCAACGATGACACGATTACTTCAAAGCAGCCTTGTGTGCGCGGCCCTGATTGCCGGCACCGCACAGGCGGAGGGCTATCCACCCGCGATCCAGTCACTGGAACAACAAGGCGTGACCGTGATCGACAGCTTTGACGCCCCCGGCGGAATGACCGGCTACGTAGGCGAAATGCAGGGCCGCTCGCTGGCCTTCTACCTGACGCCGGACGGAAACCATGTGATTGTCGGCACCCTGCTGGATGCCGAGGGCAACAACCTCAGCGCCGCCAGCATTGACGAACTGGTCACCGGCCCCAAGTTCGCCGAAGCCTGGTCACAACTTGAAGAAAGCCATTGGGTACGGGATGGCTCGGCTGATGCCGAAACCGTGGTGTACACCTTCACCGATCCCAACTGCCCTTACTGCTACCGCTTCCGCCAGCAGGCGGAGCCGTGGATTGACGCCGGCAAGTTACAACTGCGGCATATTATCGTGGGTATTCTGCGGGAAGACAGCCTGACCAAGGCCGCGACAATCCTCGGCAGCGATGACCCCGAAGCCGCACTGCACCAGCATCTGGATAACTATGAGCAAGGTGGTATTGAGGTGGACCGGAAGCGGGTCAGCGCCGCCCATATGGATGTGAAAGCCAACGACCGGCTGATGCAGGATCTGGGGTTACAGGCAACGCCCAGCACCCTTTACAAGGATGGTGAAGGCAACGTGAAGATGGTCCAGGGCCTGCCCAACCCGCAAGCCCTGCAGCGCATGATGGGCCCGCGGCCCTGATTTGCTGCCGTTGGTCAGGCCAGCCAGACAGTCAGGCCAACGGCTATAACGCTGGCGGTGGACAAGGCGATTAATGACAACGCCAGGCTCCAGCGCAACGACGCATCCCGGGCGCGGTAGCCGGTCAAACGCTCCATGATCAGGGCATTGGCCGCAAACGGGGTGCCGAACGCAGTGATCCCCCATCCGGTGACCATGGCAAAGCCCAGCCCCAACACAGCGCCAGGTGGCCACGCTGGCCCCAGGATACCGCCAATCAAGGTACCGGTGAGGATCGGGTTGGCACCCGCCAGCCCAGCCAGAAAGAAACTCCAGGGCACCAATGCCGCCAGTATCGGCCACGCCCAGCCCGGCAAGCCCATATCGCCGTCCACCTGCCCCAGCACTACTGCGCTGATCACCGAACCAATGAAAGCGGAACCACCCACAATGGCCAGTTCATTACTGACGTTGGCCATAGTAGGTGGTCTCGGGGTGTTACCCGCAAACAAGGACAGGGCCCAGCCAATAATGACCGCCGCCAGGCAGCTCAGGGTAACCGAATGGGCGTAGCTGAGTTGGTAAACATGGCTGAACAGGAACACACCGATACAGATACCCAGGATAATGCCGCCAAACCGCAACCAGGCTGCAGCACCGGCACGGTCTGCTGACCCAGTTGCAAGCTGCGATTCTGGCTCACGCCAGAGAAAACCAGCCAGAAGCACCAACATGGCAAACGGCAGTGAAAGGCTGATGAGCTGAGCGCCGCTAAGAGTTGGCAGAAGCGTCAATGTCAGCGCTACAGAGATGGATAACGGCGACCAGATTGGCGAGACACCAAAGCCTCGAAGCACTGCCCGGGTGCTGTTGCGGGTGGCCGCCGAATCGCCGGAACGGCGGATTCGCTCGGAAATCAGGCTACCAACTACCGCCACGGAGCCGAAGTTGAGTGGTACCGACACCAGCGCCGTGCCGAACGCCAGGCTCGCATACCGGGTACCCGGCTTACCACTGAACAGACTGCTGGAGATTCGCTGCAGGTCCCGGGAACCGGCCATTACCGACGACAACAACATCACCGAAAGAATCAGCCCGGCCAAACGGGTCATGTTCCCAGCCGCCCCTTCCACCAATCCGGGGTCACGGCCGAAAGCAAAGGCCATCGCCAGTACCGCCACCGCAAATACCGCACGAGGCACCCGGCGCATGTCCTGCCAGCCAAGACTGACCGCCAGGCTCACCGCCACCGCACCCAAATACGCCATACCTGGCAGAGTCGCCAGAACAGCAGAGAGTAAAGCAACATAGGCTAACGCGGAGCGAAGTGGCAGCACGACCGTCTTCCCGAACAGATCAAAGGAACCTGAAAAAACGATCTATGTTAAGGAAGCTACCTTCATCGCGCCATCAGCAATTATGAGGATGGCCATCAAGCCAGCCCATGCTCCCTTGCACTGGCCTCCAGACAGGCCTGTTCCTGTTTCAAAAGTTCTCTGACCGCCGTTAACTCGGCAATCCGGGCATCCACCAGGGCCCCCTTGCGCGCCATTACCGCCGCGCCCTGCAGACAGTCGATCCGGTCTGAACGAACGGCATCCAGCAACTCGCGGATTTCACTCAACGAAAAGCCCAGTCTCTTGAGCTGCCGTACCATCGATACGCGTGCTACTGCCTGCTCCGGATAATCCCGATAATTGTTGCCGCTGCGGCCCACCTCCCGAATCAGACCCTGCTTTTCATAGTAGCGCAGCGTATCCCGGCTCACGCCAGTGCGCCGTTCCAGTTCCGATATTCTCATGCCAAGCACTCTCCCTGTTGACCCTGGAGCATACTCCATACTTTAGGCTGCGTTCGACTCAATGAACAAGGAACGCACCATGACCATCCTGATCACCGGCGCCAACGGTTTTATTGGCAAATACGTTTGCCTCACCCTGTTGCAGCAGGGGCATGAAGTCCAGGCACTGATCCGCTCCAAATCCAGCCTGAACCAGCTCACCGGCTTTCTTCAACAACAGGGCGCCGCCATGGAGCGGTTTTCCGCACTGGAAGGCGATCTCGAAAAGCCTGATCTGGGGCTGATCGTCTTGCCGGACCGCATCGAATGCCTTGTGCACCTGGCCGCCCGGTTCGCCTGGAACCTGCCCGAGCAGGAGGCCCGGCATACCAACGTTACAGGCAGCCTCCGGGTGGCGGAGTTGGCCCGTCAACTGCGCTGCCGGTTGGTATTTATCAGTGGCTTCATGCTGGCAAACACCGGGCATCTGTCACGGCTTGGAATCAATCGGAGCCATCCGGAGCAGACTGACTGGAGCCGGGTGTACCGGCAGGCCGGTGGTTATGAGGCCAGCAAACTGGAATCCACCTTCCGGTTGCGGGAATTCGTCGCAAGGCAGGGCATGGATGCGGTCGAGGTACAGCCGGCGACCGTTGCCGGCCACCGTTTAACCGGGGAACTCGACCCGGCCCAACCGCTATATGGTTTACTGGACAACCTCTACCACGGACGACTGGCCATGATCCCGGGTTCGCCGAAGCACTGGTTGCCTCTGATTCCGGTGGATAGCCTGGCCCAAGTGATTGCGGCAGCCTGCGTGGCAAATCATGTGCCCGACACGCTGTTGGCGCTGGACCAAAACACGCCAAACCTGGCAGCGCTTTTACAGGCAGCGGCGCACTCTCTGGGCAAGCCGGGCCCCCGCAGGCATCTTCCGATCGGCGTGATGAAAGCGTTGCTGACCATCCCGGGCCTGCCCGGCCTGCTGAAGGTTGCCCCGGAATCACTGGCCTTTATTCAGACCTGCCGTTTCGATACAGCCGTCACAGACCGCTTTCTGGCACAACAGCAGGTGACACTGCCACCGTTCCGGCAGTATCTCGAATCAAGCTGCCGTCACTACCTTAAGAGTGAGGCTGGCTCCGGGAAGCTGACAACGCACGGGGCCTGACTCAGGCCCCGAACAGCGCCGAGCGCAGCGGTTTCAGGAAGCCCGCCTTCTCCGGGCTGGCCTGCTGGCTGCGCCGGCCATCAAATTCCAGATAGCCATCCTCGATCGACTCAAAGCGCAAAACCTTCACGTCTTTCAAATAGTTCTGGCTGGCCTTCCAGGGGCCGTGGGTACCCTGGCGGGGCAGTCGGTCTGCCGCCCGTTTGATGTAACCCGCGTCCAGCGAGCCCATAACGGTATCCTCGCCCAGACTGTTTTCCGTATCCCGTGGCACCGCCACCCTGTAGTCTTTACGGTCCATGTGGTTGATCAACCGGCACAGATACTCGCTGGCGATATCCGCCTTGAGGGTCCAGGAAATGTTGGTGTAGCCGAAGATCATGCCGGCATTGGGCACACCCTCGATCATGACATTCTTGTAGACCACCTTGTCTTTCAACACCACGCTCTGGCCATCAACCGTGGGCGTGATGCCCCCCAGCATCTGAATATCCAGACCCGTAGCCGGGATGATGATGTCGGCCGTCAGCTCTGCGCCGGATTTCAGGCGAATGCCGGTTTCGGTAAAGGTATCGATGTGATCGGTCTTGATAGACGCCGTGCCGGCTTTGATGGCGTCAAACAGGTCACCGTCTTTCACCACACACAGACGCTGATCCCAGGGGTTATAGTCAGGCGTGAAGTGACGCATGTCGGCCTTGCCTTTCAATTGCCGGCGAATGACAGACAGGAACAAGCGGCGCATGGCCTTCGGGCTCTTGCGGGAACGCTCATACAGCAGACGTGAGATGGAGATATTCCGGGCCCGGGTCAGCCGATACGCGGCTTTCTCAGGCAACACCTTCTGCAACGCCAGGGTGACCTTGTCTGTCGACGGCAGCGGCATCAGATAAGTGGGCGAGCGCTGCAGCATGGTCACGTGGGCAGCCTTTTCCGCCATGGTGGGCACCAGGGTAATAGCCGTCGCGCCACTGCCAATCACCACCACTTTCTTGCCGGTGTAATCCAGGTTCTCCGGCCAGTGCTGCGGGTGCACCACCTGGCCCTTAAAGTCCTTCTCACCTGGAAAATCAGGCTTGTAGCCCTGATCGTAGTTGTAGTAGCCGGTGCAGCCCACCAAAAAACTGGCGGTGTAAGTTTCCGCTTCGCCGGTCTTTTCGTTATGGGCGGTTAACTTCCAGCATTTTTCCTCACTGGACCAATCAGCGGTTTTCACTGCCACTCCGTAACGGATGTTTCTTTCCACATCGTTTTCCCGGGCAGTGTCAAACACGTACTGTCTGATAGACGCGCCATCCGCCAGCACCTTGCCACCAGTCCACGGCCGGAAATTGTAGCCAAAGGTGAACATGTCGGAATCGGAGCGAATGCCGGGGTAACGAAACAGATCCCAGGTGCCCCCCAGCGATTGCCGGCGCTCGAGAATGGCGAAGCGCTTACCAGCACACTCACGCTTCAGATGGCAAGCCATGCCAATGCCGGAAACGCCAGCGCCGATGATCAGAACGTCGTAATGTTGGTGGCTCATGTCAGGTATCTCCCGGGCTTATCTTTGTTATCAATACCCTCTAAGGTACGCCCGTCACTTTAGGCTGCAATTGGCCCTGGCCTCCCTGAATCGCCGTAAGGACAGCCAAAAGCCAAAACGCGGCCTAGGTTTCAACCCCGGGATACTTCTTACGGATTCGATACAGCCGGTAAATGGTAATGACGTTGGTCACCAGCACGATGGCCTCGGCCAGAATACCGCCCACCGAGCCAATCACAATGTTGTTCAGCATCCAGCAGAACGCAGCCAACCCAAGCACAAGTCGCAGCGGAATTCCCCTGAGCAGGAACATGCCGATAGTACCGAGTATGGCCGCCGCCAGCGGAAACACATCGGTAGCGGTTCTCCAGGTAGCCCAAGCCACCAGCGCATTAACCATCAACATTGCCGCCATGATTGCCCAATTACCCTGATACTTCCTGGCCAGGGCGATGCGCACAATCACCAGCACCGTCAACGCGGCAGCGGTCCAGCTCTCGAAGAAGGCGAACATCAGGGCAAAAGCGACGTTGGCAGAGATCAGCAGCACCATCAGCCGGTCGTCGTTCTTGTTGGCGAAGCCGGCAATGCAGAAGGCCAGCGCAACCAGACCGAACAACTGGCCCAGAATTTCACTCAACGGCATGATTCATGAGATCCATAGATTTAAGGCTCCAGCGTGCCATAGTTAACCCTCTGGAGCCACGGCACGCCGTGGTGACACCGGGCAACCGTAATGGTGGAAAAAGTCATTGCCCATAGCTTGCTAACCGGGAGATTATCGTTCAATCATGCGCCAATGCCGGAAGACCACCATGGAAAACTACCTCAAGCCCACCGAGTTCTTCGATTACGACAAGCCGGAAGTCAAAGCCTGGATTGGCCAGCAACTTGAGGGGGTGGCCAATGAACCGGTAGATCAGGCCAAGGCGTTGTACCTGGCAGTCAGAGACAGCGTTCACTACAACCCTTACGTGTTCCAGACCGACCGGCGCACTCTGTCCGCCAGCTATGCCCTGGAAAGTCGGGAAAGCTACTGCATTCCCAAAGCAGTGTTGTTAGGTGCCGCCGCTCGCGCCATCGGCATTCCCAGCCGTCTGGGCCTGGCAGATGTGCGCAATCACCTGTCCAGCCCGAAGCTCATTGAATGGCTGCAATCTGACATCTTCCGCATGCATGGTTTTATTGAGCTGTACCTGAACGGTCGATGGGTGAAAGCCACCCCCGCCTTCAACCAGCAGCTGTGTGACATGATGAAAGTAGAGCCCCTGGAGTTTGATGGCGTGACCGATTCGGTATTCCAGGAATTTACGGAAGACGGCCAGGCCCACATGGAGTACATCAACGACCACGGCGTGTTTGACGACGTGCCCTTCGACTTTATCGTCGACGGAGTGCGCGCCGCCTATAGCCATCTGTTTACTGAAGAAGGGCAGCCGACTCAGGTTAAAAGCAGCCTGGAGCAGGATTTCTTCAAAAACTAAGGGCATAGCCAAAAAAAAACCGATACCTGCGTCCAACAGGTATCGGTTTCAGGGGTCAGCCCGAATGCATCAGGCTTGTGTGAACAACTTACTCCGCCGAATTCCGAATCAGGAAGTCGAAGGCACTCAGGGCGGCCTTGGAGCCTTCGCCCATAGAAATCACAATCTGCTTGTACGGTACCGTGGTCACATCGCCGGCGGCAAACACGCCCGGAATCGACGTTTCGTTACGGTCATTTACGATGATCTCACCGTGCTGGCTCAGTTCGATATCCCCTTTCAGCCACTCCGTGTTTGGTACCAAGCCGATCTGAACGAACACACCTTCCAGTGACACCTGGTGGGATTCACCAGTGTTACGGTCGGTGTAAATCAAACCATTGACCTTGCCGTTGTCACCGGTGATCTCGGTGGTCTGGCCAGAGGTGATGATTTCAACGTTCTTCAGACTGCGCAGTTTTTTCTGCAACACGTCGTCAGCACGCATTTCCGCACCAAACTCGATCAGCGTAACGTGACCAACGATGCCAGCCAGGTCGATGGCCGCTTCCACACCGGAGTTACCACCACCAATGACTGCCACACGCTTGCCTTTGAACAGCGGGCCGTCACAGTGCGGGCAGTAAGCCACGCCCTTGTTGCGGTACTCCTCTTCACCCGGCACGCCCATCTGGCGCCAGCGGGCACCGGTCGACAGAATCACCGTGCGGGATTTCAAAGACGCGCCGTTCGCCAGACGCACTTCGTGCAGACCGCCAGTTTGCGCTGCCGGAATCAACTTCTCGGCCTGCTGCATGTTCATGATGTCGACTTCGCATTCTTTAACGTTCTGCTCCATGGCCGCGACCAGCTTCGGGCCTTCGGTGTAAGGCACAGAAATCAGGTTCTCAATACCCATGGTGTCAGCTACCTGGCCGCCGAAACGCTCAGCCGCCACGCCGGTCGCGATGCCTTTACGGGAGGCATAGATCGCTGCCGCGGCGCCGGCAGGGCCACCGCCGATGATCAGCACTTCAAAGTTACCTTTCTGGTTGATCTTCTCAGCCTCTTTGGCGCCGGCGTTGGTGTCCAGCCGAGCCACGATTTCTTCCAGCGTCATCCGGCCTTGGCCCCAGGGCTCACCATTCATGTAAACACTGGGCACCGCCATTACTTCACGCTTTTCGACTTCGTCCTGGAACAGAGCGCCGTCGATAGAGGTGTGTTTGACCTTCGGGTTCAACACGCTCATCAGGTTCAGCGCCTGCACCACGTCCGGGCAGTTCTGGCACGACAGCGAGTAGTAGGTTTCAAACTCGAAATCGCCATCCAGCCCCTGGATCTGCTCGATCACGTCCTGAGACGCCTTGGACGGATGACCACCCACCTGAAGCAGTGCCAGTACCAGCGACGTGAATTCGTGGCCCATGGGAATACCGGCAAACCGGACACCAATATCAGTACCCACACGATTGATCGCGAAGGACGGACGACGCACGTCGGCCGAATCCTCGGTGCGCAGGCTGATTTTTTCGGACATCGGCTCAAGCTCTTCCAGCAGCGCCTTGAGTTCCTGAGACTTGGCGCTGTCGTCGTAGGCTGCCACCAGTTCAATCGAGTGCTGCAGCTTTTCCATGTACGCCTTCAACTGTCCTTTGATATTGGCATCCAACATGTGCGGTCTTCCCCTTAATGTCGTGAAACTAACTTTCTGAATTCAATAATGAATCGTGAAATAAGATGGAGCCAAGATAAGCGCTACCAAGACTGTGCTCAAATTAATTGATGCAAACTGTTTGATAGCTCTTTGCTATACGATTCAGAAAAAGCGATTAATAAATACGAAAAAGGCCCGCAATGCGGGCCTTTCGATCAGCTTCACCGTAAAGGAGAACCTTAGATCTTGCCTACCAGGTCCAGAGACGGAGCCAGTGTGGCCTCGCCTTCTTTCCACTTGGCCGGGCACACTTCGCCAGGATGGTTGCGAACGTACTGAGCGGCTTTCACCTTACGCATCAGGTCGTCTGCATCACGGCCAATGCCCTCAGCAGTGATTTCCATCGCCTGGATAACGCCATCCGGATCGATCAGGAAAGTAGCGCGATCTGCCAGGCCCTGGCCTTCACGCATAACACCAAAGTTGTTGGTGATGGTACCGGTCTGGTCGCCTACCATGTAGTAGTTGATCTTGCCGATGGTTTCAGAGCTGTCGTGCCAAGCTTTGTGGGTGAAGTGCGTGTCGGTAGACACAGAGAACACTTCAACGCCCAGCTTCTGCAGTTCTTCGTACTTGTCTGCAACGTCGCCCAGCTCGGTCGGGCATACGAAGGTGAAGTCAGCCGGGTAGAAGAAGAATACGGACCACTTGCCTTTCACGTCTGCGTCAGAGATTTCTACAAACTCGCCCTGCTTGAATGCGGTGGCGTTGAACGGTTTGATTTCGCTGTTAACGATACCCATTTCAGAATAACTCCTGTTGGTTCATTGAGGGATGATGAAAATCGGTGAAAACCATACTCCTTTAGCGGATCAGGCGAAAATTGGTTATTTCCACACAAAGAATAGGAAAAACCTATTGTCTCCGGATGGCCATCAGAAGCGGCCATCAAGGCTGTGTATAACGATCGTATAAAAGGTTAGTGGGGGCTTTTTCGGCGACTTCAACGTACCAACCGTCTAATACCGAGCATATTATTGCAATCTCCAGCGGGGCAACTGCCCGTTATCGATTGGCAAGCCACAGCGTAGCAAAGCGGGAAAAAGGCATCCGAGTGACGCGCCTGGTTAGCTGCTTCCAAGCATGTACGCACGAAGCTGCTGCTCCTCTCGCATCACATAGAGGATGAGAACCCGCTTCTCATCTTCACGATAAAAAATGCAACACGGTGGAACCACCACCTCCCTGTATACCGAGTTAGGGAGCTCTGGGGGAATCCGTGCATATTCTGGCCCATTCCGATCACTGATTCCGGTTTAATCCGATCACTCATTC
>OFEU01000132.1_pt1 | contig 87537 bp, 84 predicted proteins | sample 1521221 | NCBI WGS metagenome assembly OFEU01 (sample SAMN03766357, study PRJEB24113) | microbial mat metagenome | isolation source: enrichment culture HLUCC-O from microbial mat sample contains cyanobacterium... | reverse complement strand
GTCCCCGGCAGCGGATGCGTACTTTACGGCTTCACCGCCGGGTTGGCAAGAGGGTTATGAGAAAAAGTTTTATGATTAGGCGCTATCCACTGTGAAAGCGCTTCGGCGATAGGCTGGTTGGCGGTTACACTAGCGATACTTACTTTCCTGCCGAGGTCCGTGATGAGCCAGAGCCAGCATCTGTTAACCGTCGATTCATTAGATCGCGAAAGCGTTGATCATTTACTGCGTGTTGCTGCACGTATGGAGCCAATTGCTCAGCGGCGTCAAGTGACACGAGTTTTGGAAGGGGCGGTACTCGGCAATCTATTTTTTGAAGCCAGTACGCGCACGCGCGTAAGCTTCAACTCAGCGTTTTGCCGTTTGGGCGGCAGCGTATGTGATACGACAGGCTTTACCTTCTCTTCCATGGCCAAGGGAGAGTCGCTGTATGACACCAGTCGTGTGATGAGCGGCTACTGCGACGCGATTGTGATGCGACACCCCGATCAAGGCTCAGTGGCGGAGTTCGCAGCTGCAACCAATGTGCCGGTGATTAACGGCGGGGACGGGCCAGGCGAGCACCCCAGCCAAGCGCTGCTCGATCTTTATACGATTGATAAAGAGTTCCATCGCCTAGGGAAATCTCTTAGCGGTGCGCATATTCTGCTCACTGGAGATTTAAAATATGGCCGTACCGTCCACTCACTGATTAAGCTACTGTCACTCTATGATCCACTACGCATTACGCTAGTGTCGCCGCCAGGCCTTGAGATGCCTGCAAAGCTAATCGATCTCGTCACCTCGCGCGGCCACCGCATTGAACAACGCAGCTCGCTGGCTAGCAACTTCTCGGATTTGGACGTGGTGTACGCGACCCGGATTCAGAAGGAGCGTTTTACTGACGAGATGAACGAGAGCTTTCAGGGGCTTTCCGACGACTTTATGGTCAACCGAGACTTTCTGGATCGACGCTGCAGCCAAAATACGATTGTGATGCACCCCCTGCCCCGCGATAGCCGCCCTGGCGCGAATGACTTGAATGTGGATCTAAATGGCGACCCTCGGCTGGCCATCTTCCGGCAAACGGATAGTGGCATTCCCATGCGCATGGCGATCTTTGCCACGCTATTAGAAGTCGATGAACTGATTGAAAAAGAGATGCGGCCCGTGCGCTGGTTTGTGCCCGCTCAAACCGGCACCCTCGACCGTTAATGCACTCGCAAGCTGGCTCTTATTGAGATAAACGCCCGCCGGGAAGCCCTTCCTGGTGGGCAAACCAGCCTTCCAAAATAAGTACCGCGGCAATACCATCGACACTGTCTTCGCGGTAGTTACCGCGGTGGCCCGCCGCATGGGCGATTTGTTTGGCTTCCTGGGTAGAGCCGCGCTCATCGACCATTACACAGGGCTTTCCAAAACGCCCGTGGAGCCGGTTGGCAAATTTACGCGCGCGGGTACTCATGGCCGACTCGGTGCCATCCATGTTGAGCGGCAAGCCTACTACGAACATATCAGGCTGCCACTCCTTTACCAGACGCGCTACCAAGTCCCAGTCGGGAATGCCGTCACGGGCGGTGAGCGGGGCAAGCTCACGGGCGCTGTTTAGCAGTTCATTGCCGACGGCTACGCCGATGCGGCGCGTACCAAAATCAAACGCGAGTAACAGACGCTGCCCTATTTCAGCCATTATCCTCAACCATTATGCGTGCCCTGCGTCACGGGTCATCAGGTTAAGGTCAACGCCAAGGATGCCTGCCGCGGCGGCGAGCCGTTCAGCAGGCGGGGTATCGAAAAGCACCGACGCTTGGCCTTCCACGGTCAGCCAAGCATTCTCTTTTAGCTCTTCTTCCAACTGACCTACTTCCCAACCGGCACAACCTAAGCACACCAGAAACTGCTCGGGGCCTTCACCATTTGCCAAGGCCTGCAAAATATCCATCGACGTCGTCAATGCAATGCCGTCCTCCACTTGAAGGCTTGAGTCCCACGCCTGGCTATCGCCGATGTGGAGAATAAAGCCGCGATCTTTATGCATTGGCCCGCCGTAATAAACCGGTGCGTTGCGGCACGGACTCTCGTCTCCCCCTAGTTCCAACTGTTCAAACAACGCGTCTAGGGTGATTTCCAAGGGACGATTGGCGATGACCCCCATACAGCCATTGTGATCATGGTCGCATAGATAGATAAGGCTTCCCGCAAAATTAGGGTCGTCTTGGTGCGGCATGGCCATCAAAAAATGATGCTTTAAACTTTGCATGCGTCTCCTGCGGCCAGCTGACATCAACAGCCGACCTAAAAAATCAATAAATAGTGCGCGCCAGAGCCATAGCAGCCCGCTTTATGCAGCAAGACGACGCTCAATGGCATCCAACAGCAAACCTGCGATATCCGTGCCACGCTGATCGTCAATTTCACGTACGCAAGTTGGGCTTGTGACGTTAATTTCCGTAATGTAATCGCCGATCACATCCAGACCGACAAACATCAGCCCTTTCTCGCGGATCATGGGCTGTACTTGCTGAATGAGCCACTGGTCTCGCTCGGTCAGCTCACGACTCACACCACGACCACCGGCAGCAAGGTTGCCACGCGTTTCACCCGCTGAGGGGATGCGTGCGAGTCCGTAAGGAACAGGCTCGCCATCGACCAGCAAAATCCGCGTGTCGCCTTCTTTAATAGCGGGCAGGTAGCGCTGCGCCATAATCTGGCGTTGGCCGCGTAGAGTAAGCTGCTCAATCACCGCGCCGATGTTGCGCCCTTCAGGGCCAATGTGAAAAATACCGGTGCCGCCCATGCCATCCAGCGGCTTAAAAATGACATCGCCATGCTCGGCATGAAAGGCGCGCAACACATCGGCGCGGCTGGCTACCAACGTCGGTGCGCAGCACTGCGGAAACTGCTGGGCAAACAGCTTTTCATTGCACTGCAATAGAGCGGCGGTTGGATTGACGACCAATACGCCCTCGCGCTCTGCAAAGCCAAGCAAATGAACCGCGTTGGTGAAATCCGCATCCACCGGCGGGTCTTTACGCATCAATACTGCGTCAAGCTCGTCGAGCGGCCGCGCAGAAGGCTCACCGAGTTCATACCAATGCGCGGGATCTCGATAAACCGTCAACGGCCGCATGCGTGCATAAGCTTGCCCTGCATTCAAGAAAAGATCTTCCTGCTCCATGTAATGCAACGTATAGCCGCGATCCTGGGCCGCCCATAGCATCGCCATAGTGGTATCTTTCTTGTAAGCGATATCGCTGATGGGGTCCATCACGACACCAAGGTGCAATGTTGACTGACTCATTGGGGCACAATCCATACATGAACAATAGTTGAGCAGTATGCCGTACTGCTTCTCAGGCTCCAACCGCGAGCCGCCTCAATCGCTGAGCGCACCGGGCACTAGGCGTATGGCACCGGGTTCCAGGGTGACCAACCCTTGCTTGTAAAGTCGCCCAATCGCCTGTTTATAAGCGCTTTTGCTCACGCCTAGGCGCGCCTTGATGGCATGAGCGTCACTTTTATCGCCCAGCGCCAGATAACCGCCGCTTGCACGCAGTGCCTGGAGTACTTTATCGCCCACCACATCCAAGCGAGCAGCACCTGGGGGAAGCAGAGAAATATCCACTCGGCCATCTTCGCGGCGCTGCTTTACAAAGCCTGTTAACGACTGACCTCGCCGTAACGGCTGACTAATATCATCCTGATAAATCAACCCCCAGTAACGGTGATTGACGACGACTTTCATCCCCAGATCGGTGCGGTCGGCAACCACTACCGCCACAGGATCGCCCGTCTCGAGTGCCCAGGCGTCGTCGGTTAAAAAGCGATCAAGTCGCATGGTCGCCACGGGCCGCCCCTGGTCGTCGCTGTACAGCATGACCAGCACGCGTTTGCCAGGGTCGGGGCGAAAGCGCTGCTCGCTGTAGGGCAATAGCACATCTTTAGGCTGGCCCCAGCGTAAAAAAGCCCCAGTGCTATTCACGGCGGTCACCGTTAAGTAGGCCACTTCACCCAATTGGGCGGAAGCATCGCTAGCAGATCGGGTGGCGGAATGAGGCTCGCGAACCATGGGTGCCGTCCTTACAGTAAGTAGGCCTTCATTATGGGGCCTTGGCAACGCAAGGCAAAGCGTAGCCAGGCTTACAAATCGCCGAAATAGTGCTGCAGAAGCGTTAACGCCACTATCGGCGCCGTCTCAGTACGCAGCACCCGTGGGCCCAGGGTGAGTGGGGTAAAATCGGCGGCTGATGCAGCCGCAATATCCGTGTCACTCAAGCCACCTTCGGGCCCAATCAATAGCGCCACTGCCTCTGGGGACAGCTCGCGATCAAAAGGATGACCGGTCGCTAAATGAAGCATTAAACGCAGTGGTTCCTGGCGCTCGTCAAGCCAAGCTTGGAGGGTTACCGGCGAATTCACAGGCGGCACTACGGCCCGCCCGCTCTGTTCACAGGCACTGGCAGCTACCGCCTGCCAATGGGCAAGCTTTTTCTCCTCCCGGTCGCCTTTAAGGCGTACATCACACCGCTCGGTATAAAGTGGAGTGATGGCCGACACGCCAAGCTCGACGGCCTTCTGAATGGCATAATCCATTCGGTCGCCTTTGGAAATCGCCTGGCCTAAATGCACCGCCAATGGCGATTCATCGCTGCCCGGCCAAACAACGTCTACCCGGGCCACCGTTCGCTTACGGCTTGCCTCAACCAAGCGCACACCTGCTTCATGACCTTGGCCATCAAATAACACCAGCGGTGCGTTTTCTGTAAGCCGAAGCACGCGGGTAACGTGTCGTGCGGGGCCTTCTGGCAGCACCACCTCATCGCCTGTACTAAACGCCAAGGGCACGTAAAGGCGAGGCATTTTGCCGTGCAAGGCGTACCAGTCGGCAGCGCGCATCGCTTAGTGAGTGTTCTCTTCGGTTGGGCTGGCTTGTTGTTTCTCGCGCTGTTTACGCTGCGCGTACATCGCTTCAAAATTCACCGGGGCCAGCATCAACGGCGGGAAGCCACCACGATTGACCAGGTTGTCTACACATTCCCGGGCATACGGAAACAACAAATTAGGGCAGAAAGCGCCCAAGGTTTGATCCAACTGAGCACCTTCGATACCGGCAATGCGGAACAAGCCTGCCTGTTCGACTTCCGCCAAAAAGGATGTCGTGCCGGTTTCGTTATCGTTAACCTGGGCGGTCACTTTGACGACCACTTCGTACTGGTCATCGGCAATTTTGGTGCTGCTGGTGTTAAGATCGAGATTGACCTTGGGCTTAAACGCCTCCTTGAACACCGACGGGGAATTGGGTGCTTCAAACGAAATATCTTTCACATAAATGCGCTGTAGTGAGAACTTGAGCTGGGGCTTTTCGTCGGTTTGCGCGCCAGCCTGCGGGGTGTTGTTATCTTCCGCCATGGGAGAACTCCTCGTTGTTGATGCAATAAAAAGAGAGATACGTTTGTGCTTACTTTTTAACCACTGGCAGGCCGTCTGCCTGCCACTGCGCCATGCCGCCTTTCAATTTAAAAGCCCGTTCAAAGCCTGCTTTAGCGAGCTTGGCCTGGGCAGCGCCCGAACTTTGGCCGTGCTTACACACCACAATGATCGGCTTGTCTTTCACCTTATTCAGCTCATTCATGCGGCTATCAAGGCTGCTCTGGGGAATGTTGCGCGCACCGGCGATATGGCCCGTTTTAAAGTCTTTGCTCTCACGGATATCCAACACGACAGCGTCCTCACGGTTAATAAGCTGCGTAGCTTCGGAGGCCCCCAACGCATGGGTGGAAGCACTGCGTGTTTCATAAATAATCCACGCTATCAGTGCCAGCAAAAACGCCCCCACTAATAGGGGATGATTCATTACGAATTCGAACAGCTGATCGATCATCGCGACACAATCTCTTGGTCAATACGGAAAAAAGCGGCGTTACCACCGTTAAAACGCGACAAGTATACACGTCTGGCGGCGGAGCGCGCAGGCCTGAGCCATGACGCTGTGCCATTGGCTGCGTTATGATGCCCCAAGCATGCGTTGGCCGCGACCCCGATCCACTTTATGTCGTTCGGCTTGCCACTCATCAGGAGGATTTCATGGACACTGTACGCACCCCACGCCCCGTCGCGCTGATTATTTTAGATGGCTATGGGCACAACCCTGATAGCGCGCACAATGCGGTGGCCGCCGCCAAGACCCCGGTAATGGATAAGCTGTGGGCTAGCTACCCCCATGCGTTCGTACATACCGATGGTCACCACGTAGGGCTTCCTGATGGGCAAATGGGCAACTCCGAAGTCGGTCATATGAATCTGGGCGCCGGACGCATCGTCTACCAGGACTTTACCCGCATCACCAAAGCGGTTGAAGACGGCGACCTGGACACCATCGACGTGCTTACCCAGCCCATCGACGAAGCCGTGGCCAACGGACGTCCCGTTCATCTATTGGGTCTACTCTCGCCCGGCGGCGTTCACAGTCACGAGGACCATTTTATCGCCATGGCAGAATTGGCTGCCCGTCGCGGTGCCCAGCATATCTATGTGCACGCCTTCCTGGACGGCCGGGACATGCCGCCACAAAGCGCTCTACGCTCCATAGAACGTGCCAACGCCCGCCTGGCTGAGCTGGTAGGGGCTGACAACGGCTTTGTCGCTTCAATTATCGGTCGCTTTTATGCCATGGATCGCGACAACCGCTGGGAACGCGTGGAGCAAGCCTATCGGCTGCTCACGGAGGGTGACGCTGAGTACTACGCCACCAGCGCCGAAATGGCCCTGCGCGATGCCTACGCGCGGGGAGAAACCGACGAGTTTGTCGCCGCCAGCAGCATACCGCTGGGCGACGGTTCCAAAGACAAGGCCATCACGTTGCAGGATGGCGACGCGGCGATTTTCCTGAACTTCCGCTCAGATCGTGCCCGCGAACTGACTCGCGCCTTCGTCGAGCCTGACTTCAACGGCTTCGAACGGCGCGTATGCCCCAAACTCGCGGGTGACGGGCTGGTTATGATGACCCAGTACGCTGCTGATATTGCTGCACCTGCCGCCTTCCCACCCAGCGACCTTAACGACAGCCTGGGCGAAGTCGTCGCCAAGCGCGGTTTAACCCAACTGCGCATTGCCGAAACCGAAAAATACCCCCACGTAACGTTCTTTTTTTCGGGCGGCAATGAAGCCGAGTATGAGGGCGAAGAGCGCATTCTCATTCCCTCCCCACGCGACGTAAAGACCTACGACGAAAAGCCCGAAATGAGCGCCTTCGAGATCACCGACAAGTTAGTTGAGGCCATCGAGACCGGCCGCTTTGACCTGATGGTGTGTAACTACGCCAATGGCGATATGGTCGGCCACACCGGCGATTTTGACGCAGCGGTAAAAGCCATCGAGACCGTCGATACCTGTGTGGGCCGCGTGGTCGAGGCCATTGAGCGAGCCGGTGGAGCCTGCCTGATCACAGCCGACCACGGCAATGCCGAGCAGATGGTGCACCCCGAAACTGGCGCGCCGCAGACCGCCCACACCACCTTTATGGTGCCGCTGATCTATGTCGGCGAACGCACCGGTGCGCTTGTGGATGGCCGGCTGTGCGATCTCGCACCGACGCTTTTACGCATGATGAATCAAGAGGTTCCTCAAGCGATGACCGGTCACCCATTGATTACCTTCGGTTAATTCTTTCATGCGACGACTTGTCGGGTTGGTAGCTGGGATAGCGCTGATATACACCACGTCCAGCGCTGCCCAGCCCAGCGAAAACCAAGCCCGCCAGCAGCTGGACAATATTGGTCAAGCGATTGAGGCGCTTTCCGAGCGTTTAAACGAAACCGATGATGCCCGCGATGGGGCTAAACGCGAGCTGCGCGAGGTCGAAACCGAGCTCGCCAAGACCCACCAGCGGCTCGACCAACTGCAAGGTGAGCGCCGAAAGCTCAATGAAGAAACCGATCAGCTTCGCAAGCATCGCGATAGCCTTCAGGCAGACCGGGAAGCCCAGTCCGAAGCCCTTGGCCAACAATTAGCGGCGCTCTATCGGCTGGGTCCGACCCCCCAACTCAAGCTGCTGTTAAATCAGGGCGATCCTGCCGAGCTTGACCGTATGCAGGCCTACTTGAACCGGCTAACCGAGGCGCGCCAGCAACGCTTGGACGAGATTGCCCGGCTGGATAGTGCGCTTGCCGACACCCAGCAAGCACTGGCCGAGCGACAAGACCGCCTGGCGTCACTGGCCGATGAGCTGGAGGACGAAAGTGCGCAACTGGCTGAACGGACCCAGGAGCGTCGCGGCGTAGTGGAAAACCTTGATGACCGTTATGGCAGCGAGGCGGCGCGGTTGGCCGACTTAACAAATGACCGCGAGCAGGCCGAACAACGACTACGTGAGATCCAGGCAGAACTAGCCCGCCTTGACGAGCCCACACCGACCACTCATATTGCCCGTACCCAAGGGGACTTACCCTGGCCGGTTCAAGGCGACATTACGGCTGACTTTCAGCGTCGCGACGGTGTCCATTACAACGGTATCGTCATCCAGTCCTCAGCAGGCACATCAGTAAGCGCAGTGCATGAGGGCCGAGTGGTGTTTGCCGACTGGATGCGCGGGTTTGGCAATCTACTCATTATCGACCACGGCGATCAAATCATGACGCTTTACGCCCATCTGCAACAGTTCACCGCACGCCCCGGCCAACAGATCGAGCGCGGCGACGAAATTGGCCGGGTTGGCGATAGCGGGGGCCAGCCACGTAGCGCGCTTTACTTTGAAGTTCGCAAGCGGGGCGAACCAATTAACCCACAACGTTGGATTGCACGCCGCTGACGGGATAAGCTGAGTCATTATTATTGTCACTTCGGGTAGCGACGCACGCTGCCCACCTATCGCTCGCGGAGTCTGCATGACGCTATCTGTTACCGAGGTATCGGCCCCCGCCAAACGCCTCTTGGCAACCCTGCTCTCTATCGCTTTACTATCGGCCCCGTTACCGCTGCTGGCTCAACCCAGTAGTGAAGGCAGTGGTGCTGGCGATAGCGTCAGCGACGACTTGCCGCTTGAAGAGATCCAGACATTTGCCGAAGTGTTTGAACGCATTAAACGCGCTTATGTTGAAGAAGTTGACGACCGCACCCTGCTGCGTAATGCCATGCGTGGCATGCTGAGCGAGCTAGACCCTCACTCCGCTTATCTTGATAAAGAGGAATATCAAAGTCTGCGCGAATCCACCGAGGGTGAATTTGGCGGCATCGGTATCGAAGTCGGCATGGAAAACGGCCAGCTCATGGTCATTACTCCGATCGACGATACGCCTGCCTCTCGGGCGGGGCTGATGTCGCGGGATATCATCATCAGCATCGACGGCACCCCTACCGACAACATGTCCTTGCAGGAAGCGGTTACCCTGATGCGCGGCGACCCCGGCACCAAACTGGAGATTTCCGTGCTACGCGCCGGTGAAGACTCTCCTCGGGCCTTCACCCTGACCCGCGAGGTTATCCGCAGCGAAAGCGTTAAACATGAGCTATTGGAAACCGGCTATGGCTATTTACGCATCAGTCAATTCCAGTCGCGTACGCCAGAGCAGGCCCAAAAAGCGCTTGAGAATATGGCCCGCGAACAACCGCTGGAAGGGCTAGTGCTCGATTTACGTAATAATCCCGGCGGCGTTTTACAGGCTGCTGTTGGTGTAGCTGATTTATTTTTAGACGACGGCCTGATTGTCTATACCGAAGGCCGTATTCCCGACAATGAGCTGTCCTTCTCAGCCTCCGCTGATACACCTGCAGCCGACGTGCCACTAGTGGTACTGATCAACGGCGGCAGCGCTTCAGCCGCCGAAATTGTCGCTGGCGCCCTCCAAGACCAGCGCCGTGGCGTCATTATGGGTACGGATAGCTTCGGTAAGGGGTCTGTTCAGCAGATTATGCCACTGGGCAACGGTGAGGGCCTTAAGCTTACCACCGCGCTTTACTACACCCCGGACGGCCGCTCGATTCAAGCACAAGGCATTGAGCCCGACGTTGATGTGGTGCGTGGACGGCTAGAGGTTGCCGAAGGACGGCGCGAGACCCGCGAAGCCGACTTAGAAGGCCACCTTCGCTCCCAGCAGGCTCCGCGTGACCGCGAGGAAGCCTCGCAGCGCCTGCGCGACGACTACCAACTAGGCGAGGCGCTGAACTTGCTGAAAGCATTGAATGTGGTCGACCGCCGTCGTGATTAACGACACGGGGCCGGCAAGCGACCGCGCTCGCCGGTCGCTTGCCGCATAACAAGGCGCTTGAGTGGGGTCAGCCGATGCATGCCGCTCATACCTAGATTACGCATTAGCGTGAGCGCCGGATCGTGGCTACCAAACAGGGTTTTAAAGCCTTTCATCAAGCCAAGCATCGCGCGATTATCCCCACGCCGTCGGCGGGCATAGCGATTCAGTGTGCTCAGCTCTCCCCAAGGAGCCCCCCGCCGCCAAGCCGCGGTGACCTCGTCAGCCAAAACGGCAGCATCCATCAACCCCAGGTTAACTCCCTGGCCAGCGAGGGGGTGCAGGCTATGGGCCGCATCCCCCACTAGCGCAAAATGCGGTTGCACGTAACACGTCGCATGGCGCTGCACCAACGGAAATCGATACGCTCGATCACAGGCAGTAACCGTCCCCATACGACCTGCCAGGGCGCCACCAAGCGCCTCGCCTAACGCCGCTGGGTAAAGCTTGCACAGTTGTTTAGCGTGAGCAGGCGTGGTCGACCACACAATCGAACAATAGTGGGCATCTCTGTCTACCGTTAGCGGCAAAAAGGCCAGCGGACATCCGTCGACAAATGCTTGCCGCGCGGTGTCGCCATGGGGTTTGTCACAGCGCACCGTGGTGACCACGGCATCCTGGCCCATTGCCTCGCTGATCACGTCGATTCCGGCCATGTCACGCAGCAGCGAGCGCGCCCCATCGGCTGCCACCACCAGCGGCGCGTGCAGTGACTGGCCGCTCGCCAAACCCAGCCGACGCCCCGACGCCGAGCCCCCCAATGTTTCTACCGGCGTACCGAAAAACGCGCTAACCCGGCCCTGACCTTGAAGCGTTGTGTGCAACGCCGACAGGGTTACGTCGTTTTCAACGATATGCCCCAACACGGGAACGCCCGCCTCGTCGGCGGAAAAACCAATCTCGCCGCTGCCTTCGGCGTCCCACACCTGCATATGGCGATAGGGGGTGACGCGGGCATTGACCATTAACGGCCAGGCCCCGATATAAGTTAACAGCCGCTGTGAAACCGGCGTCAGTGCGCTGACTCGAGGTGACGGAAGGCCGCTCACCGCATGTGACGGTGGCCGTGCTTTCGCTTCAACCAGCGCCACCCGCATCCCGGCATCGGCCAACAGCCAACTCAAGGTGCTACCCACCATGCCAGCGCCGACCACGATGACGTCAAAGTCACTCGCCGCCGATTTATCTGACTCATTGAACGTCTGCATAACGCTCCTTATGTTGGCTTGATTTTCGTACAAAGCTTGGCGGCGCTGCCAGGGCTCAACGTTCGAGTCCCATTGCTCTGCGCGCTAGCCCTTTACGTAATGGTCCAACGATATTGAGGCCAATCAAGCCAGCCGCTCTGGCATGGGACAATAGGGGGAGCGACAAGCCAAACAGGCGAATCAGCCCATCGCTAAAGCGAATCACGTTGGCGCGGTCGCGCGCACGTTGGCGCTCGAACGCCTGCAGCGTAGTCATATCGCCCAGTGGCCGTTTTGCCCACTCGCCTTCTTCCAGAGCCTCGACCAGATCCATCACGCCACGCAGGGCTAGATTGAAGCCTTGACCAGCTACCGGGTGAAGCGCATGGGCTGCGTTGCCCAACACAGCCAGCCCAGGGCGGACGGGCTCTTCGGCGGTGATTAAATTCAATGGGTAGCTGTGGCGCTGGCCCACCTGAGTAAAGCACCCAACCCGATCGCCAAAGGCGGCCTGGAGTTGCGCCAGGAATTCGCCGTCCGAGAGCGCCAGACGTGCCTGCTCCTGCCCGGTGGTATGCGTCCAGATTAACTCCATTGCCTGCCCCGGTAGGGGAAGTAGCGCAATCGGCCCTGCGCTGGTAAACCGCTCATAGGCGACGCCACGATGTGGCTGACTGACGCCTACGTGGGCAATCAACGCGGTTTGCTGATAGGCCTCGCGGCGGCTGGCTATACCCAGCTGTTCTTTTAACCCTGAGCGCCCACCATCGGCCAACACCGTTAAGGCGCCGTGCAGGCAACTACCATCAGAGAGCCTCAGGTCGTGACCCTGAGGGGTCGGGGTAATGCTCTCGACCTTGGCGGGACAGTGCCATTCAAGGGGTAACGTATTGAGCCGTTGATGAAGCACGCGCCCCATCCAAGCGTTGGGAATCACATGCCCCAGCGCATTGACGCCAAGCTCATCGGCGTTGAGCCGGGTGGCCCCCAGCCGGCCCCGCTCGCTGATATGGATACGCTTTATTGGCGTGGCTTCAGCTTGCATGGCCTCCCAAACGCCCAATTGACGAAAGCGCTGGGCCGAGCCTTCGGCAATGGCGCTGGCGCGGGCATCAAAGCTTGGCTGCCAGCTCTCATCCAGCGACTTAACGGGTAGCGGTGCCGCCTCGATAATGGCGACTTTCCAACCAAAGCGCTCAATCAAGGGAGCCAGGGCACAGCCTAAGCTCGCGCCCACTAACCCGCCCCCCACAATCACAATGTCATGGGTTACCGTTTGCCCAGACGCTTGCATTGGCTCTCTCCCACTGGTGACAACGCTCTCAAGTACAGCGCTTATTGCGTAACGTAAATTACATAATGCACTGCAATGAATTAATCAGATGCCATGAGTGCTTCTATATCGGCGACCCGTTTAGGGACCTGGTCGGTTAGTACCTCGTGCCCCTGATTAGTGACCACCACGTTGTCCTCAATGCGGATGCCAATGCCTCGATACGCTACCGGTATGTCCGTTTCATCCGGAATATAAAGACCCGGCTCAACGGTCAGCACCATACCGGGCTCAAGCGGCCGGGGGGTGTCTGCGTTAAGACGGTAGGTGCCCACATCGTGCACATCCAGCCCCAGCCAGTGCGACGTCGAATGTAGATAAAACCGCCGGTAGTGCTGCTCGTCGATGCAGGTTTGCAGCTCGCCTTCCAGCAGACCAAGCTCAATCAACCCAGCGGTCAAGTCGGCTACCACACCCTTATGGATGTCGGCGAGGGTGACGCCAGGCTGAATAGCCGCAACGGCGCGCTCCTGGGCGTGAAGCACCACTTGATAAAGCGCACGCTGTGCATCGTTGAAACGCCCAGAGACAGGGAAGGTACGGGTAATATCGCCTGCATAGAGCTCAAATTCCGCGCCTGCATCAATCAATACCAGTTCGCCGTCAGCCAGCGGTGCGCTGTTCTCAATGTAGTGCAACACGCAAGCATTGGCACCGCCGCCCACAATGGTGCTGTAGGCCGGGCCGCTGCCGCCCTGCCAGACAAACTCATGCTCTAATTCAGCTTGTAACTGGTACTCACTAAGGCCAGGCCTCGCCGTGCACATGGCACGCACATGCGCATGGGCCGAAATTGCCGTGGCATGACGCAATAGGGCGATCTCCGCCTCGCTCTTAATCTGGCGCATGGCATGAATCAGCGGATTAACATCCATCCAGCCCTTTAACGCGGGAAGTCCACGGCGTTGGCCTGCCTTGGCCTGAGACAAGGCTTCTTCAGCAATATCGAGGGCACCGTCATGATCAAGCGGTAAATAGAGCAGTTCACGGCCCGCCAGCAGCTCAGGCATCATGGCTTCGCGCTCGGCGTTTTCGAATGCCTGATCAATGCCGTGCGCTGTTATCACCCCTTGAGCGCCCAGCCGTCGCCCTGTCCAGGCTTCCATGGTGGGATCACGGTCCTGGCAAAACACCACGCTTTGACCTGCTTCACGCCCCGGCAACAGCACCAGCAGGGCATCCGGCTCGCTGATACCTGTGAGGTAGTAAAAATCACTGCTTTGCCGGAACGTGTACTCGCTGTCGTTGGAGCGCGTCACCAACGAGCCCCCCGGTAAAATAACGGCGGCATTAGTCAGCAACTGGGCCATTAGTGTGTCGCGCCGCTGGTGATACTCTGCCCGCGTGATAGCTGGCGGGCGAGGCAATACATCAGTCAACATAGCGTTTTCCAACAACAGTTTAATGAACGGGCGTATCGGTTTTCTCGACCTGCGGCTGACCAGGGTGCTGCTCGGTATACAGCAGCATAGCGGCCATACGGGCATGCTCGGTAAGCGCAAATAGATCGTTTTCGTTTTCAGGGCTATCGTCGATGTCGGTATCGATTCGGCCTAACCCTTCTAGGTCACTTATTGCCTCGCGTAGCGCCTGTGACCAGCGCTCGCGCAGCTCGTTGTCAGCTACCTCATCGACTACTTCGATAAAGCCCAGCGTCCACTCTTTAAGGCCCTGTGCCTGCTCGCCCAAAGAAAACAGTTCATCAGGTAGCAGCGGCGTATAATCTAGGTCGCTGGCGCTTAGCGCCTCCAGGGTTTGCCGCCGCCACCCAAGTAGGCGTTCGGCGCTAGCGGGATCACGAGGCTGGTCCACACCGAGGCTTAAGCAGACCTCCTCCAGCCAGGTTTGGGCATCCACATCGCGCAAGGCAAGCAGTGCGCATAACCGACCATCGAGAAAGGCGGGCGACTGCATGCTTCCGTGCAACAAAAAAACATCGGCGACATCCGAAAAATCTTGGCGTTCGTCAATTAGCGACATGGTCTTCACTCGTCAAATGGGTTTGCGATCATATGCCGCTCCGGCTTGCGCGTTGACCCCGTGCAAGCCGCTCTCTTATAGTGAACGACATCGTCCTTCCTATGCAGTGATGTTAACGCATTGGGCATCCCTTTGACCCGTGCCGGAGTTTGTCATGAGTAACACTAAGCGGCCTACTACCGAAATCAGCCTATTGGGGCGTGATTACGTGATTGCTTGCGACCCCGGTGAAGAAGCCAAGCTTGAACGCGCGGCCCGCTACCTGGATCGCGCCATGCAGGGTATCCAGGCACAAAGTAGCCTGCTGGGAAGTGAGCGTATCGCCATTATGGCAGCACTCAACATTACCCACGAATTGCTTGAGGCAATGGACGAACATCGCGCCGGGGAAGCCAGCTTGAACCGGCTAAATGAGCGGCTCGAACACGCTTTGTCACAAACTCGCAAGCCGTGAGGTCGTTTAACGCAAGCCTTTGGCATTGGCCCCCGCTCTGTTAGGATAACCAAGTTCTCTGGGGTGTGCGCCAGTCGTTATAGTCCCTCGAGCCTATGCGTAATACCCAGGGGGCCAAATGCTAGCCAGGCCCGTGTGCATGTCCGTGCGTCGGAAAGCCTGACGGTTTGGCTGCGGCCACCCACCTGAACCAGTAGGTTCAGGGCCAGAACGACAGCGGCACTCTGGGGAACACTCATTATGATGGACAGCCTCCACAGCGCTGACCAAAAAAGGATGCTACGGCGTGAATTGCGCCAGCGGCGTCGATCGCTTTCACCACGAGAGCAACGCGAAGCGGCCTCCCGCCTTTGCCAGCAACTCAAGCGCCTTCCCGAAATCCGCCGTGCCCGGCGAATTAGCCTCTACCTACCCGTGATGGGTGAAATCGACCCAACCCCGTTAATTCCCTGGCTGCGGCGACGCGGGGTAACCGTTTATTTACCAGTGTTGCGGCCATTCGTAGCTAATACGCTGTGGTTTGTGGCTTATCATGCGCATACCCCGATGGTTAAAAATCGCTTCGGCATCGCCGAACCCGACACCCGCTTTGCGGCCAAACGCCTAAACCGCCTTCCCGCGTGGGCATTAGATACGTTGATAGTGCCGCTGGTCGGTTTTGACGCCCAGGCCAATCGCATGGGTATGGGAGGCGGTTTTTATGATCGCAGCCTCGCCTTTATGCGTCGCCCTGGTCCTAAGCCTACGCTGCTGGGCGTGGCCCACGCTTGCCAGCAGGTAGACACCCTACCCGTCGAACCCTGGGACATACCGTTAAACGCCGTGGTGAGCGATCAACATATCATTCGCCCTGGGGATGTTTAATCGGCCTCATAGCAAAACGGGCTGGCCCAAAGGCCAGCCCGCTCGACGTTGAGCATATTATTTATTTTGCCAAGGTATGGGTTAACTTCCCGATAACGCCTGCGCGTAGCCGGTGGCTAATACCCCGAGCGCAAACACAATCATCAGTGCCATTACCATGTCGGGCTTTTTACGCCGCATATTGCTTCTCCAACCCCCTGAGTGTTGCCAATGCAATAAAACGTCACCTAGCTTACCCAATTATGAGCAGCCTAATACTGCCCTGATGACGCCTTTCATTAATTTCGCCTCTGACTATAGGGCCAATAGGCTACCGTTGACAACGGTTTAAACGGCAATATGCTACGAAAAAATAATCGCACAGCGTTTCTTAATAGGCTGACTCATGGCGGCCTGCAATGCGAGTAACCACTAACTCATTATGCGGAGGAATATTACGCCATAAATAACCGGTAAGCGGGATTATCACTTTCCCGCCAGTAGCGGTATCCAATGGTATCCAAATGCTCCGCGACGTGTGTGCGGTCACCGTTGGGGACTTGCATGCCAACCAGGACGCGGCCATAGGCGGCCCCGTGGTTACGATAATGAAACAACGAAATATTCCAGTCGTGAGGCAGCTGGGTAAGGAAGTTCATCAGCGCCCCTGGGCGCTCAGGAAACTCAAAGCGGTACAGCTCTTCTTCAAAATGTTCACTAGGGCGACCGCCACTCAAGTGACGAATATGCAACTTAGCCAACTCGTTATCAGTCAAGTCTTCAACCTGGTATCCCGCTTCTCGGAGCTTGTCGATAACCGCCTGGCGGTCTTCACCGCCGGGCTTTACCTGCACCCCGACAAAAATATGCGCTTCACTGTTGTCCGCATAGCGATAGCTAAATTCCGTTACCATGCGCTTGCCCAGCGTGCGGCAGAACTTTTTAAAGCTACCCGGTTTTTCGGCAATCGTCACCGCCAGGATAGCCTCACGCTGCTCACCAAGCTCGGTCCGCTCGGCAATATGCTGGAGACGGTCGAAGTTGGTGTTGGCCCCGGAATTGATACACAGCAGGGTTTCGCCTTCCGCGCCGGTTTGCTGAATATATTTTTTCAGCCCGGCCAACGATAGCGCGCCTGAAGTTTCCGCGACGGCACGGGTATCTTCAAAAATGTCTTTGACCGCGGCGCACATTTCGTCGGCGGTGACGGTAATCACATCGTCGATAATGTCTTTCACCAGCGAGAAGGGCACTTCACCAATCTGCGCCACAGCGACACCTTCGGCAAAAACGCCCACCTGGTCCAGCACTACCCGCTCACCGGCTTCCAGTGCCGCCTTCAGGCAAGCACTATCCTCGGATTCGACGCCAATAACCTTGATATCTGGGCGCAGGTACTTGACGTAAGCCGCAATACCGGCAATCAGGCCACCGCCGCCCACTGGCACAAAAATAGCGTCGAGACGCCCCGCCTGCTGGCGCAGGATTTCCACCGCGATGGTGCCTTGGCCGGCAACCACATCGATGTCATCGAAGGGCGGAATATAGGTGTAGCCGTGCTCCTTGATGAGTTCCTGGGCATGCTCGGCGGCGGCTGCAAAGGCATCCCCCTTTAGCACCACCTTGGCGCCCCGGGCACGCACCGCCTGCACTTTAATTTCAGGGGTAATGCGCGGCATCACAATGACCGCTTTTACGCCCATCAATTTGGCGGCCATGGCAAGCCCCTGAGCATGATTGCCCGCAGAGGCGGCAATCACGCCTTTGGCTTTTTGTTCTTCGCTGAGCTGGGCCATTTTATTGTAGGCCCCGCGGATCTTGAACGAGAAAACCGGCTGTAGGTCTTCGCGCTTGATTAAAATCTGGTTATTGAAACGACGCGACAAAAAGGGAGCAGGCGAAATGGGGGTCTCACAAGCGGCCTCGTAAACGTGGGCCTGGAGGATCTTTTTGACGGTAGCTTCAAGCATGCGGAGAATTCCAATGAAGAGCATAACCCTGACGGGCGTGGGGAAAACCCCTATTGGTAGCAGATTACGCCTTACGTCGTCCAGCGGCGTTTTGATCGGCAGGCCGCGTTCGCGTCGTTATAATGAGCAGTGAGTCCAATGTTCCCAGCGAAAAGGCATACCATGACCCAAGACGAACTCAAGGCCGCCGTCGCGGATAAAGCGATCAGTGAAATTGAACCCTGGCTAGAGAAAGATACCGTGCTGGGCATCGGCACCGGCTCGACAGCCAATCTGTTTATCGATCGACTCAAGCCGCTCCGGGATCAATTCAAGGGCGCGGTGGCGAGCTCAGAGGCCAGCGCCCAACGCTTGTCGGCGCTGGGCATCGAGGTATTCGAGCTTAATAGTGTGGGCACGATGCCCTTTTATATCGACGGTGCTGACGAAGTGACCGCTCACTTACAGATGATCAAAGGCGGTGGGGCTGCACTCACTCGTGAAAAAATCGTGGCGGCCTGCGCAGAGCGTTTCATTTGCATTGCCGACCACTCTAAGTATGTCGCCCAGCTTGGCCATTTTCCGTTGCCGGTGGAAGTCATTCCCATGGCCCGCTCCTATGTTGCCCGCCAGCTTGTCACCCTGGGTGCCGAGCCAGTGTATCGACAAGGCGTGGTCACCGATAACGGCAACCAGATTATCGACTGCTATGAATTTATGATCGACGACCCTGTCGCCATGGAAGCTAAAATTAACGCCATCGTCGGTGTCGTCACTAATGGCTTATTTGCTGCCCGAGGGGCCGACATACTGTTATTAGGCAATCCAGAAGGCGTTGAACGGATCACGCTACGCTGACTGACACCGCCAGCTTTTAACTTTTCCAGGCCAGCTTTTACGCTGGCCTTTGTTTTATAGGGCAACGCGGATAAAAAACGGCGACTCTTCCTCCCCTCTTTCCCCCGCTCATCACTCGAGTATGAGTAAAAGCATGCTTTGCTTGTTAGCAATTCCATTACCCCGGCTATTGCGCGAATTGTAATTATAATTAAACATTAAGATACAAATTGTTTCAAAAACTAAAGCGCTGACTAAGCCCATATGCCGCAGGCGTCATCAGCCAATAAGGGATAGGGAGCATGATCATGGACAACGACGACAAGCATGTTCTGGTAACGGGGGGAGCGGGTTTTATTGGCTCTCATACAGTCGACCTGCTGTTAGCCAGCGGGTACTCGGTACGCGTACTGGATAATTTCTCAAGCGGTTGCGTTGCCAACCTTCCTCAACATGAACACCTGGAAATTGTTCAAGGCGATATTCGTTCCCGCGACGATGTCAGCACTGTGATGCTAGGCATCACTCACTGCCTGCATCTTGCCGCTCAGGTATCTGTTTCCCGCTCGGTTGAAGACCCTTACGACTCTGCCACACATAACATCCTTGGGGCGCTTAACGTAATGCAAGCGGCGGCCCAGGCAAAGGTCACGAAGCTCGTTTATGCCTCTTCTGCTGCGGTGTACGGCACGCCTACACAACTGCCGCTTGGCGAAGAAACCCCTCTACAGCCCCTGTCACCTTACGGGCTGGAAAAATGGGTGGATGAGCGCTACGCAGACCTGTTAGCAAGTCTGCATCATTTACCCAGCTTGGGGCTGCGCTACTTTAACGTTTACGGCCCGCGCCAAGATCCCCACTCACCTTACGCCGGTGTCGTGGCACGCTTTATCGATAGAATGCTCACCGATCAAGCCCCCGTCGTTTTTGGCGATGGTAGCCAATCGCGCGATTTTATTTACGTCGGCGATGTGGCCCGCGCCAACCTTACTGCGCTGTTCAGCGCGCAATGCGGTATTTGCAACGTCGCGACAGGCCAGCGGATTGATCTGCTTGAACTAATCGACCTGTTGACCCAATTAACCGGCTGCCCCTTACCCACTAAGCACCTGCCCGCAAAGGCGGAAGACATCCACCATTCTTATGGGGACCCTCAGCGCTTAGCCGATTGGTTATCACTCACCCCGCAATGGACGCTGCGCGAAGGGCTGAGCGAACTAATTCATGACTACCGTCAAACCATGCTCCGTCACACGCCCCCCCCGCTGATAATGAACGCCTGATAAACGCGCCGGGTTCATGCGAACTTACCGATAAAGGTGATGCTGTGGCTACTTATCTCTTCCGCGGACTGCTGTTGGCACTAACCATGCTAAACAGTGGCCTGGTGCATGCGGCCACAACGCCTGACCCACCCAGCGTTGCGTTCTACTACGGTAATGACGCCCCCACCGAGCTGCTCTCACAATTCGACTGGATCGTGGTCGAAGCAGCCAATATTGATGGCGACCATTATCGCCAACTGGAACAGCACGGCGGACAGCTTTTCGCCTATGTAAGTATTGGTGAGCTCGATGCATGGCGGGAAACCAATACCCCCATTGCCGAAGAGGCACTGGTCACCCGTAACGATGCCTGGAATAGCCAGGTGGCCGACCTAACCGCCCCTGAGTGGCAGCAGTGGTTGATCGAGGAGCACGTTCGCCCGCTTTGGGACGCCGGCTATCGAGGCCTGTTTCTCGATACCCTGGATAGCTATCGCCTATTTGCGCCTGACGGAGACGCCGCTGGGCGCCAGCAGGATGCCCTGGTGGAGATCATTGCCCAGATCAAACGCCAATTTCCCGATATGCAGTTGATACTTAACCGTGGGTTTGAAGTCCTAGACCGCGTTCACGGCGATGTGGTTGGGGTGGCGGCTGAGTCACTCTATCGCGGCTGGAATCCTACCACTGAAGTCTTTGGGGCGGTGCCTGACGAAGATCAGACTTGGCTTTACAAACAGCTTGCCCGGGTCAGGGATGACTATCGACTGCCTGCGATTGCCATTGACTATGTCCCCGCCAATAACCGCTCGTTAGCGCGAGAAACCGCCCAGCGCATTCATGCCGAAGGATTTATTCCCTGGGTAAGCGTGCCGCATCTCAATCAAATGGGCGTCGGGCTAATCGAAGCCATGCCGCGACGGGTGTTGATCCTGTTTGATAAAGCTAAAACGGAAGCTGGCGAGCTAGCCTACACCAACGCCCACCGCTATCTGGCGATGCCCCTGGAGTACCTAGGCTACGGGGCTGAGTATCGCGACGTTAACGACCCGCTACCCAACGATATCCTGCATGGCCGCTACGCTGGGGTGGTGACTTGGTTTGATGAGTCGCTGACCGGTGCATCGCATTATGCGCCTTGGTTGCAACACCAGTTGGAAAACGGCCTGCGCGCAGCGATCGTGGGTGACCCTGGGGTGCCACTATCAGGCGCGCTAGGCAGTTTAATGGGCGTGCGCGAAGTCAGCGGTCTCGCGGCCGCCTCATTGACGCTGCTTAACCATGACGAACTGGTTGATTTTGAGGGTTTTTCTCACCCATCTCCCGCTCCTCAAACCAGCTACCAAATACTCGACAGCACCATCACGTCGCACCTTACATTAAGCGATAAACGGCAGCGGCGCTTTTCACCCATCCTCACCGGCCATTGGGGGGGGCTTGCAAGCTACCCGTGGATTTTCGAGCAGGCAAGTGAAACGCAAATGCGCTGGAACCTTGATCCCTTTGCGTTTTTACAGCGCGCCTTAGCACTACCTGAAATGCCGATTCCCGATGCCACCACCGAAAATGGTGCCCGCTATTGGATGACCCAAATCGACGGCGATGCCTTTGTCAGCCGCGCTGATCTGCCCGGCACACCCTTCACCGGCGAACTGATGCTGTCGGATATTTTAAGACGCTACCAGGTGCCCACTACGGTATCGATTATTGAAGGCGAGATAGGCCCCGAAGGCCTCTATCCCCAGCATCGCGCGACGCTGGAGCCTTTGGCACGACGTATTTTCAGCCTCCCCTGGGTCGAGGTGGCAACGCATACCTTTAGCCATCCTTTCGAGTGGGAAAGCCTTCGGGAAGACGACTTCGCAGGTCAAGGCCAAACCCTTGCCAAGTTCAATTACAACCTGCCGATTCCCAATTATCGCTTCTCATTGCGGCGTGAAATCGAAGGTTCCAGTGACTATATCAACCGCGAACTGGCACCCGCCAATAAGCCGGTCAACGTAGTTCTGTGGACAGGTAACGCACTGCCGCCTGAAAAAGCCTTGGCAATTGCTGATGAACTGGGGCTACGCAATCTAAACGGCGGTAACACAAGCGTTACCCATAGCAACCCGACCATGACCAACGTATCGCCCATGCTGCGCCCGCAAGGCCAATACCTCCAGGTTTACGCCCCACAGATTAATGAAAATGTGTATACCAACAACATGTTAGGTCCTCTGTGGGGCTACCGACGGGCAATCGAGACCTATCAGCTCACCGACCAACCGCGCCGCTTAAAGCCCATCGATGTTTACTACCACTTCTACTCCGCCGCAAGCCCCGGCGCGCTACGTGCCCTCCATCAGGTGTATGAGTATGTACTCACCCAGGAAACATTGCCGCTGTATGCCAGTGCCTGGAGCGATGTGGCCACCCAGTGGTACCACACCGGTATCGCTAAACGGTTAGACGGCGGTTGGCAGATCAAAGGGGCTGACCACATGCGCACCCTACGACTCCCCACCGTCATGGGCTGGCCTGATCTTGAACGCTCTGACGGAGTTGCGGGCGTTCGCGACATCCCTGTGGGTCGCTATATCGCGCTCTCAGGCGAAGAGAATGCCACGCTTTACGTAACTTCCAGCCAACCGCAAACGCCTCACTTGCGCTATGCCAACGGACGTATCACCGAGTGGCAGGCAAGCCCGACTGGGCAACTCAGCTTTAGTATTGCCGCCGAACAGGTACCGTTAAAGGTTGAGCTTGGCGCCACTCAAAACTGCCAGGTTTCGGCCCCCGGGGCACGCATTGATCAGCGGGGTAACGCTACCCTGCTCGCCTTTGACCACGCTCGCGCTGAGCGGATCGAGGTGCGCTGTGCAACACGCTAAGCCTAAAGTCACTACCGACATGCTGCGCCAACGGCGCTTAATCCGCCCGTTAACCCTGCGTCTGGTGGCCTTGGCCATTGCCCTGATGCTGGTCTTGCTGTTTCCCGCCCACCATCTGCTGACGCTTGAGAACAGCGACAGCATGCCGAGTCGAATTTCACTGCTCTACTCCCAGGCGCTGCTAAATACCAACCCTGATAACGTAGAGCTTCGCGTCAACCTGGCAAGCAAGCTGCTTAAAGTGGGCGACGCCCCGCTTGCCCGTACCATCCTGTTGCCGCTACAAGACACAGACGATGTAGCAATTCAGTGGCTGCGCCTATCCATTGAGTGGCAGTTGCTGGCGGCGGTCACGGCAGAACAGCCAGACCGGCAACAAGCCGCTCAATACTTTCAGACAATCCTAGAGGCTTTTCAGGCCAACACCCATCTTCCTGCTGAGTATCTGGAACGTATGGCTGATTATTGGCTGGCTATTGAGCATCCTTCGCAGGCGGCCATGCTTTACGAGCGCCTTGCTGACCAGCAGGTCGATCGACAATATCATTGGTTATCACTGGCCGGTTACTGGTGGCTGCGTGCTGGCCATCCAGAGCGCTCGGCCGCCGCCTGGCATCGTGCGTATCGGGTTGCTGAAACACCCCGCTTAACGCTGGGCTGGCTTTCCTGGCTGATTGCCCCAGCGCATGCCCAACAAAATGACGATAGCGCTGAATCACCGCGTCGCACGGCTGCGCTTGAGGCTCTGCGCTCCGCCCAACAGAGTCAGCAGGATGAAGGGGTCGAGTATGCCCGCGAGTATTTGGCGGCATTTCCCAACGACCGCGAACTGCTCGACTTAGGTGTCCGCTTAGCGCTTGCCCATGATCAGCCGCAGCAAGCGCTTGACTGGTCACAGCGACTGATCGACCAACAACCTGATACAGCTAACTTAGAGCGTCACTTGAGCATTGCGCTGGGCCTCAACGATCAAGCCAGCGCCATGAAGTCGCTTGAGCAACTGCGCCGCCAGCATCCAAACAATCTCGATTACCTTGAGCAGCTCACCCAAACGCAACAGTGGTCCGGCGATGCCCCAGGGGCCCTGAAGAATGCTGAGCAACTCGCGCGCCAAACAGACAAGGAAAGCCATAATCGGTGGGTTATCGCGCTGGCTCTCAGTGTCCGTGAGCGTCCTGCCGCCATTCGTGCCCTGAGCCGGTTGGAACGAAAGCGTCAGCTGACGTTGGAAGATCGCCGCTTATGGGCTGATTTGCTTGAACAATTGGGCGACCCCGATGCCGCCATCGAGCATATACAAGCCTGGCAGGCGGCCGGCATTCGTGATGAAGCGTTAGGCATTCGCCTAGCCACCTGGCTTGAACAAACCGGACGTCTGGATGAAGCCACTGAAAGCTGGGCGGCACTCAATGCCCGCTATGGGGCACGGCCTGAATTTATTCAGGCACAACAACAGCTAATGAGCCAAAACTGGCAGTTGGATAGCGCCTTGCAACTACTCGGCCAGCCCACGGACAGCGCCAACACCGACTCTGACCAACACCGTGCTGAGCTGGCTTGGCAGCTGGGTGACACCCAGGCCAGCATGGTCGCCTATAGTGCGCTGTTTGAGCAGGATGCTCTGGACGCCGAAGGCGCCTCGCGACTCATCCAGGCCGCCGCCGATAACGATAACCTCAACCTCGCCATGCGGGTGACCGAGCATCGCTGGTCCCAGGCGCGTGACGGCGACGCGCTAATTCAAATGCTCTATTTAGCTCAGCGCGACCGTCAGCCAGCCTTGACTCAATCGCTATTAGCAATGGCAGAGCAAGCGCCTGAAACATTTGAGCCATCCGCCGATTATTGGGCTGCGCTAGCGCAGCAAGCACTGCTTCAACGAGCACCCGATGAGGCCGTCGAGGCTTACCAAAAAGCCCTTGCGCGCTCACCCCAGGACCCTGGCCTGCGCGCCGGCATGCTGTATGCGTTAATCGCCTCAGGTGATGAAGAAGAACTGCGTGGACGCATAACAGAGTGGCAGGATCAAGCCGCTCAAACCCCCGCCATGATGAGCGCCATAGCCGATGCACAGCGATTTTTAGGCAATCTTGACCAAGCACTTGTGTGGTATGCCTTAGCGGGCGACGCAGGCGTGCTGGATGCATGGCAGCAGCTTTACCATGCCGATGCCCTGAGCCAGAGCGGTGAAGAAGCACTGGCGTTTAACATGCGCTTGGCCGCCTTCGCCGAGCTTTCGCCATCGTTTACCTCAGCGCTAGAGGCTCCCCTGAGCGAGGCGCAACGCCGCGACCATACCCAGGCGATGGCACTAGTGGCCAAACGGCATGGCCCCGATAGCGTGCGCAGCTGGTATGGCCAACTCGTGACCAATGCCTTGGCTGAAAAGCCCATTCAGGCCAGCGACAGTGAATGGCTGTTCGATGCGCACATGGCCATGCAACAGCCCATTCACGCCCGTTATTTGCTACTCCGCGCCCAGTCACAGGGGCATGTCAGCCCCGCCTGGCAAACGCTGGCTGTGGCCTTAGCAAAGAATGATCGCGACACTCTGGCACAACTGCTGGATAGCGATGCCGGGCGCGAACTTTCGGCCACCGATCGCTTGGCGATTATGCGCCAGCTCGACCGCCGTCAAACCGCCCGCACACTCGCCAAACGGCTCACCGCCGAGGGCATGGACCGACGGCATGATATCGTTGAACTGGCGGCCGATATGCCCCACCGGCTGGCCACTTCCGCTGAATATCAGCGCCTGGGCGAGCTGGATATCACCTCGCAGGAAGCGCTATACCAGGTGAGCGGAGAGCGTTTTTGGGGCCAGCTTACGCTGGTGCAACGTCAGCTTGACGCCCAGGACGAGATTGCCGATAGCCAAGGCGTCACCGATGAACAAGACACCGAATTGACACTAGGTTTTAACGGCACACGACTTGATACCACTCTTACGCTGGGCCAATTACACACAGAGCGCCACAACCGGCTTTACGCTGGTGCGTCGCAACGCTGGCAGGCAACCTCACGTTTGGCGGGCACGCTGTACGGTGAAGTTAGTCATGTATCCGACATTAACGACACCCTGCGGCTGCTCGCCGTCGAAGACCGAGTCGGCGCTCAGTTGGAATGGACTCCCACCGCCCGAGATACCCTCACTCTAGAGGCTAGCCACGTGAGTCTACGCAGCCGCGAAACGCGCGATTCCCTCGGCGATGGCTATCGGGTGGACGCCGAGTTGCGTCATGCATTGCTGAAAGGAGCCACCCGTCAGTTGGATCTAAGCGTGTTAGCAAATCATGCCGACTATTCCATCGACCAACTGCCTGATGATATCCGCCAGCGGCTGCCAGCCACTTTTCAAACCGATGACCTACTCACCGATCAATCGAGCTTTGTTGGCGTCGGCGTTGCTCTGCGCCGCGGCGACCCTGCCAGCACCGCGCCTTTATTGGCGTCGCCGAGTTTCGAGCTGGCGTTGGAAGCGGGTTATCAGCTACCCGAAAACGATATTGGTCTCAACGCACGTTTTGCCCTGGGTAGCCGGCTTTTCGGCAACGATTCACTCAGTCTGAGCGTAGAAGCTGACCAAGGGTCGGGGAATGATGGCGACACCAACCTCGGCGTTTCACTGACGTATCAATACTTCCTGGGGCACTGACGATGTCACAGGCAACCCAACGGCCACGCCGTTACCCCTACCACTGCTTGAGGCGCCGACCTAGCGCCCTGGAGATACCGCGATGCGTATTATTCGATTAAGGCCGTTGGTACAGCTGGTGCTGCTCGGCGTGTTAATGCTAACTGGCTGCGCGGTCACGGATGTTCACCGCACAGAACCGCTAAGCCGCCAAGCGCAATGGGCTTTACTGCCTATCGCCAATCATTCCGAAACGCCGCTGGCAGGACAGAAGGCGGAAGCCAGCCTGCTGACGCTTTTGCATCAGCAAGGCATAAGCTCGCTAAGCCAAGCACCACGCCCAGCCCAGCAAAACTTATTAGCGCTGCCCAGTGAGCAGGACTATCAAACGGCGCTTGACTGGGCTCAGCAGCAAGGGGTTCGTTACGCGTTAACGGGCTCCGTGGATGAGTGGCAATACAAAGCCGGCTTGGATGGCGAACCCGCCATTGGCATCAGTTTGCGCGTGGTGGATGTTAATACGGGAGATATTTTATGGAGCGCCAGCGGCGCACGCACTGGCTGGGGATTTAGTACCACCAGCGGCGTGGCGCAGAAACTGATGGCGGAGTTAGTCGACACCCTGCCCGTGCAGCAGTGAGGCCACCATGTCCCCATCTATCGATGAACTTCAGCCTGCACTGCCGCCCCGAGGGTTACGCCTGCTAGAAAGCGTTGTGATTACCCTCGCGTTTCCGGTTATCGGCTGGGCGATCAATCCAGACGACCCGCTGCTACTTGGCAGTGGCTTGACTTGGTTATTGGCCATCGCCCCTTTGCTGGTGGGGATGCGCTATGGCTTCGCACTGGGCTTTAGTAGTGCCTTGGGCAGCGTTATGTTGATGGGGCTTGAGGGGTGGTGGTACCACGGTGACCTGCTCACCGAGCCGTCCCAGCGCCTGCCGGTTGCCATCGCGCTGATATTGGTCGGTATGATAGCGGGCGAAATGGCCGACACTTGGCGTCGGCGTTTACAGCAAATGGCCGTTATCCACCGTGCTCAGTCGACACGACTAGAAGAGTTCGTCCGCCACTATCAGTTATTGCGCGTCTCCCACGACCAATTGGCCGAGCGCTTGGCGGCCAATCCGTTCACCCTGCGCGATGCCCTGAAAGCCCTTGAGGAAAAATATCAATCGCTCGCGCCTGGCGGCGATCTGCTCAAGCAGCACGGTGGCGAACTGCTGAACTTCCTGGCGCTGCACGCTCGGGTTCAGCAAGCGGTGTTGATACCCGTGGATCATCGTGGGCAATTGCAACCCTCGTTCGCGTCCTGGTTTGGCGGTGAGGTTACACTCCCGTGGCACGACCCGATGCTGGCTGCCTGCCTTGAACAGCGCCGTATGATTTGTCTCAAAAGCGCGATGGATCAAGGTATTAATATTGATAACGCGCCGTTGCTAGCCGTCGTACCTCTCATTGATGTTGAACAACGCATCTACGCTGTGGTGGCCATCACTGCCATGCCCTTTATCGACTTTCATCGTGGCCACTTACATTTACTGGCGGTGTTGGGGGCTCAGTTGGGCGATATGTTGCAGCAGGCCCAACACACTCGGCAAGGGGAAGACACCGATCCTCGCGCCGTCGTCGCCCAATGGGTACGTCACGCCCGCGATCATCAACTTACCTCTCTGCTGATCACCATTGATTTCTCAGCGAAGTTAAGCGATGACCAAGTCGCCAACGCTATCGATAGCATTGTCAGCCAGCAACGCGGCCTCGACCGGAGTTGGGTCTCCCCACAAGATGACCGGTCACAGCGACTCTATGTACTGCTGCCACTCACCCAGCAGGGTGCCTTTGCGATTTATGCCGAGCGTTTGCAGGAAACACTTGCCGCTCAGCCGGGGCTCGGCGAAGACTGCCAGCACATAACCATTAGCTACAAGGTGCTTGACGGCCGCGTATCGGCTAAGAAATTGCTGTCGACCAAGATCCTTCCCGAGGTCCATCATGCTCACGCCTAGCCCCCCAAGACGTTTTACAGCCGTGTTGCTGCGCAGTCTGCCATGGCTGAGCGTCGGTTTCTCTGCGGAAGCGGGGGCGGCTTACCTTTGGCTAGCCACTACAGCTATGCCTTCACTACATGTCATCGCGTTGCATGGGATAGGGGCGCTGCTACTCGCGGAAGGTAGCCGCCAAACCCTACCCGTTGCCTATCAACGGCCCGTCATGGGTAGCCTGTTAGTGCTGTTGTTGCTGGTTTTTTTACTGCCCGGCATAGGCATATTGGGCTTAGCCATGGGCGTAATCCCAGCGCTTTACCGCGCCGTACCAAAGCATGACGTGCACTGGCAGGCGTTGGATTTACCACCGCTGCCCTACCAGCCGCTTTCCCCACCTAGCCCTGATACAACCGCCATGCGAGAAGGGTTAACCAGCGTACTCAGTTATTCCGAGAGCCCCGTGCTACGCCAGGAAGCCATTTTGGCCTGCCGCCATTTACCACGCCGCCAAGCAGTAGGCCTGCTGCGCATTGGCCTGGCCGACCCAACCGATGACGTACGCTTGCTGGCCTATTCCATGCTCAGTGGCATTGAACGTGAGGTAGACGAACGAATTCAACTGCTTGCGCAGCAATACGGGCGTGATGGGGACCCCTTTGGCCATTACGCCGAAGCGCTGGCCGTGCTGTATTGGGAATATGATTACCTCACTCTTGCCCAGGGCAACACCGTCGAGTTTTATTTAACCCGTGCCTTAGCCTACATCGACCAGGCCATTTTCCAAGCTAACCGCGCTCACCGGCAGCTATTACGTGGCCGCATATGCCTCGCCTTGAAGGATTATCAAAGTGCTGAAGCCGCCTTTTGCCAATGCGAAAGACTGGGCATGAACGACGACGATCTCGCGCCATATCGCGCCGAACAAGCCTTTCTAACCCATCACTACCATACGCTTCGTGGCTATCTGTCACGTCTTAGCCCTGCGACCCAGCGGCACCCTGTGCTGCACCCCTTAATGGAGTATTGGCAATGAGCTGGCCGACGCTGAACCAACGTGACGCTCCGGCGGATGTCACCTTGTTGCTGGAAGGAACCTATCCCATGGTGCGAGGGGGCGTGAGCGCCTGGGTGGATCAACTGATTCGTGGCCTGCCCCAGCTGCGTTTCGCGCTGGTTTTCCTGGGTGGCCGCAGCGAACATTATGCTGGCATCTTATTTGAACGACCCGCTAACGTGGTGCATTTGGAATGCCATTATTTGATGGAGGACTTACCCGCGCATCGCGCCATAAAAGCGCGCCGAGGGCGGCCCAGTACGTTTGCTAAAGTCCGTGAACTTCACGAAACGTTGCGCAAAACGGCGACTATCGACCAGCAACGAGCACTGTGTGACGTCGCCCGGATGATCGGCCAGCACGGGGGGTTAAGTCAGGAGGATTTTCTCCACAGCCAAGAAGCATGGCAATACATTGTCGACCACTACCTTGAGCATGCAACGGAGCCTTCTTTCATCGATTATTTTTGGTCAGTGCGCAATATTCATACGCCGCTCTTCATGCTGGCGCGAATTGCCAACGCGTTGCCTAAAAGCCGCTGCCTTCACACCATTTCTACCGGCTATGCTGGCTTTTTAGGTGCTATGGCGCACCATATTCACCAGCGGCCATTGGTTATCACCGAGCACGGCATCTATACCAAAGAGCGTCAAATCGACCTGCTCGAAGCCAAGTGGATTAAAACGTCCCGCGATGCGCTCTCCCACGGGTTTCAAATTGATACCGGCTATATCCGACAGATGTGGATCCGTTTTTTCCAGGGCCTTGGGCGGATGACCTACGCCAGCGCTGCGCAAATCACCACGCTCCATGAAGGCAACCGCGCACGTCAGTTGCTGGATGGCGCCCCCGAAGCGCGTACGCGACTGATCCCTAACGGCATTCACATTGAGCGCTTTTCGCCCCTGCGGGACGCCACCGCCCACAATCAGGCCCCTATTGTGGCATTACTGGGTCGCGTCACACCGATTAAGGATATCAAGACGTTTATTCGTGCCATGTGCCAACTCATCAGTCTAACGCCCGACGCCGAGGGCTGGATTGTCGGTCCCGACAGCGAGGATCCGACCTATGCTCAGGAATGCCGCGACTTAGTGGCGCAACTTGGTGTGGAAAGCAGCGTTCGCTTTCTAGGCTTCCAGCGCACCGAAGACATCCTCGCCCAGGTGCGCTTGGTGGTGTTGACCTCAATTAGCGAAGCACAGCCATTAGTGGTACTCGAAGCCATGGCGGCAGGCGTGCCGGTAGTGTGCAGCGATGTCGGCGCCTGCCGCGAACTGGTCATTGGCAACCCGGCCACACATCAAGCCGCGGGACAAATTGTACCGATTGCCAACCCCATGGCGACGGCTAATGCTATGCATCATTTACTGGCTAATCCGTCTGCATGGCATAGCGCACGCGCGGCAGGCATTGCCCGCGTTGAGGCCGAGTACACCGACGCTTTAATGATGGAACGCTATCAACAGTTGTATGAAGACGTCATTCATCCCTCCTTAGCCGTCAGTGAGGCCTCCCCAACGGGAGATAGCCTGCTGTCGACAATGAGTACCCGTTAACCGTTGGCGTCAGGAGACGATATTTATGGCCGGCATTGGCTTTGAACTGCGGCGGTTACTCCGTCAGGACAGTTATTTCAGCCTGTTGCGTGCCTATGGCTACGCGGGTTTGATCAGCTCAGGCCCTTGGGTCTTGTCTATTCTGGCGGTAATGGCATTGGGCGTGCTGTCTGCGGCGGCAAGCCCCTCTAGCACCGCCCATGTAACGGCGTTCTTGGTCTCCGTCACATGGCTAGTCGCCGGGTCGCTGCTACTGACATCACTGGTGCAACTGCTGTTTACCCGCTTTGTGGCCGACAGGCTGTTTGAAAAACGCGATGCCGCGATTTTGCCCAACGTGATGGGCCTGCTAACGCTGGTCATGTTAGTAGCTACCCTCGTTGGCGGCGCCGTGCTGTGGTGGGCCTTTGCACAAACGCCTTGGCTCTATCAGTTGGAAATGCTGATCAGTTTCGTGGTGCTCAGCATGATTTGGTGCGTCACGGTATTTGTTGCGGGGGTAAAAGCCTACCGCCAAGTGTTACTGGCGTTTACCTGCGGTTATGGGGCCACCTTTATTGGCGGCGTGTTGCTCAACGAACATGGGCTGGAGGGCCTGCTGGGTGGCTTTGTGCTCGGCCAAAGCCTACTGCTTTTCATGCTCCTGGCGATGGTCATCCGGCATTACCCCAGTAATCGGCTGTGGGGTTTTGACTTACACCGAGCAGGACAGTGTCAGCGTTCGTTGATCGCCATCGGACTATTCTATCAGGCCGGCATTTGGGCTGATAAACTGGTGTTCTGGTTTAACCCCGCCACATCCGAGCCGATTATTGGCCCGCTGCGTGCCTCACCGATTTACGACTTACCCATCTTTTTAGCTTATCTCTCCATTGTGCCGGGAATGGCGGTGTTCATCATGCGTATGGAGACCGACTTTGCAGAACGCTGCCATGCGTATTACGACGCTATACGGGGTGGAGATACGCTGGGGCACATTGAGGCACTGCGCGGCGAAATGGTCGCCAGCGTTCGTCACGGTATCTACGATATTTTTAAAGTACAGGGCATCACCGTTGCCGGGCTGCTATTAAGTGGCCCGCTACTATTCACTTGGTTGGGCTTTTCCCACTGGTATTTACCGCTATTTAATATCGATATTGTGGCGGTGGGAATACAAGTACTGCTGATGGCCATCCTGAACGTACTGTTCTATCTCGACCGACTCAAACCAGCGCTATGGCTTTGCCTGCTGTTCTTATTAAGTAACGTGGTCCTTACGCTGCTGAGCCAGCTGTTAGGCCCAGTGTTCTATGGTTACGGGTACGCGCTATCGCTATTGTTCACCACTTTAGTGGGCTTAGCCGTGCTCGACCACGAGTTCGAACAGTTGACCTATCAAACCTTCATGCTGCAACCGAACAAAGCCTAATGAAGGCGTCATGGCGATTGGGGGACCAGCTTGCCTAACCCGTCCAGCGTGCGCTTGAGGGCTCCCTGTTGGGCGTTAATCACCGCCAAGCCGGCCTGACCTTTTTGTTGGGCACTGCTAGGGTCGTCAAAATAACGGATCAACGCCTCAGCTAGGGCGCCGGGACTGTCCACTAGGGTTAGGGCGCCAGCGGCTAACAGCGGCTCGGCCACATCAGCAAAGTTCTCGATCGAAGGCCCGCTTAGCACAGGTCTCCCCATGGCGGCGGGTTCCAGCACGTTTTGGCCGCCCAGCGGCACCAAACTGCCACCCACATAGGCCACACTGCCTGCCGCATAGAGCACTGCCAACTCCCCCAGCGTATCAGCCAAGTAGACGTCGGTTCGTGCCGTTACGGGCTGCTGTTGACTACGACGGCTTAACGACCAGCTGTCATCGCGACACAGGCGGGCCACCTCATCAAACCGCTTTGGGTGGCGCGGCACCAAGACCAGAAGCGCGCCAGGGTAGCGTTTGCCAAGCTGGCGGTGCGCCTCAAGCAATAACGCTTCTTCGCCGTCACGGGTGGAACCCGCCACCCATACAGGCCGCCCGCCCCACTGCCGATGTAAGTACTCACCCTCTTCATAAGCCTTGCTGTTACTAGGCATTTCAAACTTCAGCGAGCCCACTACGCTGGTCACGGCAACGCTGCAGCCTAGTGCATTAAAGCGCTCGGCGTCAGCCGATGACTTGGCTGCCAGCCAGCTAACGTTCGCCAGGGCATTGGCTAACAATGGTCGCCACCGCCGGTAACGTTGGTAAGCACGAGGCGATAAACGGCCGTTGACCACGGCCACAGGAACTCTCTGGCGATGACAGGCGTGTAGCAGATTGGGCCATAGTTCGGTTTCAAACATCAGCGCCATGGCTGGTTTTAGCCGAGCGATAAACCGCTTGGCCGCGCCTGGGTAGTCGAGCGGCAAAAGCCGATGGGCAAGCCGTCTCTGGTCACTTTCAGACTGTTCATAAATAAGCGCTTGAGCCTGCTGAGCACCGGTGGCGGTCATGGTGGTCAGCAGTAGACTGTGCTGGGGATAGCGCGCAAGTAAGCCTTCGATCAACGGACGCGCGGCACGCACTTCGCCTACCGAGGCGCAGTGCAGCCAAAGCCGTGGCCCAGAGGGAAGCGGGTCAAGGCGCAAACCTAAACGCTGCAGGCGAGAGTAAGTGGGTACTTGCTCTCGCCAAATCCGCCATGTAATCAGCGGTGAGAGTGCATACAACGCGATGGAGTAGGCAAGCCGTGGCCAAGCGGATACCGCCATTAGCGCTCACGATCCAGAATTGAGCTGATCAACGCCGTGGTTGAGACACCATCTTCAAAGCCCAGTACCTTGACCTCCCCCCCATTGGCGATCACGGCTTTGCCGCCGGCAATATCTTGCGCCCGGTAGTCACCGCCTTTCACTAAGATATCCGGCAGCACCACCTCGATAAGTGCTTGTGGTGTGTCGTCCGAAAAGGGGACAACCCAGTCCACCGCGCCTAACCCCGCCAGCACCTGCATGCGACGGTTGAGCGGATTGATCGGCCGCGTTGGGCCTTTCAAGCGACCGATGGAAGCATCGTCGTTGACGGCCACAATTAAGCGATTTCCCAGGCGCTTTGCCTGTTCGAGATACGCCACGTGCCCCGCATGCAAAATATCAAAACAGCCGTTGGTCATTACCACCCGCTCACCACGCCGCTGGGCAGCTCGTACTGCCTCAATCAGCGATGCCTGCTCAATAACCCCAAACTCGGCAAGTTTATCGCCGTGCAGAGCGGTATACAGCTCGGCAATCGACAGCGTGGCGGTCCCCGGCTTGGCGACCACCAATCCGGCACCTAAATTGGCCAGCATCATTGCCTCGGGTAGCTCGTGGCCAGCCGCAAGCGCTAGCCCCATCAAGCCAATCACAGTGTCTCCCGCGCCCGTCACGTCGAAAACCTCTTGGGCGCGGGTGGGCAAATGCAGCGGCTCATGCCCCTCGCAAATCAGGGTCATGCCCTTTTCGCTGCGCGTGATCAACAGTGCTTCCAGCTCAAGCTCAACGCGCAGCGCTTCACCACGCTTTGAGAGCTCAGCATCGGTGCTACACGGGCCCACTATCGCCTCAAACTCCGTCAAATTCGGCGTAATCAAACTGGCCCCACGATACTTGCTGAAATCGCTGCCCTTGGGATCTATTAACACCCGTTTACCCTGGGCACGCGCCAACGAGATCAGCTTTTCCACCTGATTCAACGTGCCCTTACCGTAGTCGGAGAGAATCATCACGTCGCAATCAGGCAGCGCCTCTTCTACCTGAGCAAGCAAGTTGCTGGTATCGACACCATCCAGACGCTGCTCGAAGTCCAGGCGCAGTAACTGCTGATTACGACTCATCACACGAAGCTTAGTAATCGTTGGTATATCAGGACTTCGCTGAAAGTAAGTACTTACATTTGAAGCAGACAATTGACCCATAAGCAGGTCGGCATTGTCATCGGCGCCCACTAACCCAGCCAGGGCGACATGGGCACCCAACGCCGCAATATTCAGCGCGACGTTCGCCGCCCCGCCGGGCCGGTCGTCTGCATCTTCAACACGTACCACCGGCACGGGCGCTTCTGGCGATATACGCGAAGTGCCACCGTGCCAGTAGCGGTCTAACATCACATCGCCCACAACGAGAACGCGAGCATGTTCCAGGGCGTTCAAATCAACTTTCATCCGTGAGTCCTGTTATTGGCTGTGCGGCGGTGTGTGCCAGCAGCGCATCGAGCTTAGCAATCACGTCGTCGGCTTTGATGAGCGACATGGCATCCGCATGGCGTACTCGCTGCCCCCAATTTACCTCCTCCACCGACTTGTGCAGAAAAGCATTCACCGCTTCGGGGTAGGCGTTCACCGCATAATCACGCCACAAATAGGGCGCAGCACGCTGGGGATTGGTCGTCGCGTAAAGCCCTAGTGTTGGAGTACCCATAGCATTAGCCATATGCGCAGGGCCGGTATCCGGTGCAATCACCGCCCGCGCGCCATCAATCAATGCCAGAAGGCCCTTTAACGACGTTTGACCAATGGCATTGATAACACTGTCTGGCTGACAGAGCGCTTCAAGTTGTTCACCGACCTCACGCTCAAGCGAACTGCCACCTCCGGTCAACACAGTTTTCAGACCATGCTGTACCCAGACATGTTCAACGACACTGGCATACCCCTCTGCTGACCAGTTACGAAAATTTCGCAGCCGCACGTTGCTGCATGGATTAATTACTAAATAAGGCGCTTCACCGCTGATCAAACGCGCTTCGTCATAAGCCGCAAGGGGCACCGGCAAATCCCACTCCAGTGGCCCTTCTTCGACTCCCAGCAAACGTGCGAAATCCATAAATGATTCCAGCACATGAGGGTTGGTTCTGGGCGCTATATGGAGCTGAGTAAAGCGGTGCTGAGCATCTTTGGCCCGCGCCTTGTCGTAACCTACGCGCACTTTGGCTTTCAAACCAAGCGATAAAATACTGGCACGAATGGCTTGCTGCATATGCAACAGTACGTCAAAGCGCGTGTCCGACAGTTCACGCCACAGGGCGCGCATCCCCTTAAACCCCGTCGATTTGTCATACACAACAAACTCGACCCCGGACAGACCGGCCAGTAGACTGTACTCCCCTTTGCCGATGATCCAGGTAATGCGCGCGTGCGGCCACTGGCGCTGCAACGCTCGCACGGTGGGCACAAGGTTGCACACGTCTCCTAACGCAGAGAGGCGCAGAATCGCAATATGATTAGGTTTAGCAGGCAGAGAGGGCTTCATGCGCTTAGCGGCACTCCGGCAAGGAAATAGTCTGATTTTACATGATGAAGACAGTTTATGTGACGCCGCCGTGTCACACCAACCCGCCCCCGCTTTGTTCAGCGCTGAATACTGGCACTCGCGCGACTTAGTGGTCGGCGAAGCACCGGGCCGGGGCAGCAGCCTTTTTGTACAGGCCACTCCTACTGAGCAATGGGTTTTGCGCCCTTACCGGCGAGGCGGTTTAGCCGCGAAGCTAAGCAAGCAGCGCTACTTTTGGTTAGGCGCTGAACGCAGCCGCGGCTTTCGCGAAATGCGCCTGACGGCGCAATTATTCGAAAAAGGACTGCCTGTTCCGCGCCCTATCGCCACCTGCGTGGTCCGTTATGGACTCACTTACGAAGCAGCTTTGCTCACTCAGCGCATTGTCGGTGCAAAAGCGTTAGCCGAGTTGATCATCAATAATTCAGCTGACAAAGCACTCTTGCAGCGGGTGGGCGACATGATTCGACGCTTTCATGATATAGGGCTTGATCATGTTGATCTGAACGCTCGCAATATTCTGATTGATTCCAACGGCGCGCCATGGCTGATTGACTTGGATCGCTGCCGTATCCGCCCGCGAGGAAAATGGCAGCAAGCGAATTTAGATAGGTTGGAACGGTCAATACACAAGTTTCAGCCGACCTTGTCAGCATCTCCGATTCTACAAGGATACCGCACAACCAATTGATCTATAGACCTTTCATGGCCATGTAAAGTGCTTAGGTGATTCGTGAGGATCTAGTGTGCCGGGTTCTGTCTCGGGCACACAATGTGGCAGCGCTTCCACCACACGTTCAAGCGCTTCAGCGCCATGCGTATGCTCGGTTACTTTTTCCCACCACGCTCTATGGACAGCTTTAACTTTCACCGGCACTGACGGCAAGCCTAGATATTGCGCCATCGCTAATCGATGTAGACCACGGTTTATTTTTATCAACTTTCCCTCACGACTTACGGCTACTCCGAGTTCATCCTTTCCCTTGCTAAGATCAAAACCATTCAGCCTCATATCATCGATAAAACCCAAATACACATCTAGAAACTTTAGTATCTTTTCATCAGTATTTAGAATTACTTTTCTATGGTGGCAAGACCAAGGCTTCCCAGCTTCAATCTTTTTTTTGGCCTCTTTAAAAAAGTGAGTTTGACTAAGATCATATCGACAATACGCTATGTCAGTAACAAAACGATAACGACTATTGGTGCGCAAGTCACCTCTACTCAAATCCCAGTCACCCTTCCAAATAAAACAGGAAGAAGATGGTTGATCACGACTATGAAAACCAGACCAGTTCCTTATCTTTATTAATTCACGCGGATCAATATAAACAAACAAATCATCTGGCAATTCGTACTCAATACCACGTCTTAGAAGACCTTTTTTTTCAAGCAAGCTACTGAAATGCCCTTCTCTCATCCAAGTCTTTGTAAGATTTTTCTCAACTGGGAAAAAAAACGTATTATAAAGAGCATCTCTTAGCCTAACCTGAGCAAGGTATCTTGCATGATAAAAGAAGACCTCTTCTTTTTTATTAATGTGGGAAAACTCGTTTTTCTGATAAAAAAAACTCATATTAGTTATCCTCAAAAAAAATAACAAACGTATAACCGAGATTTTATAGAGAATGATTAACTTATATTTTTTTGCTGATAAACAGAGAGTATCTTCTGATAGTTATTTTCCATAATTTCATTGACATCCAGCTTTAATGCAAGCGCTCGACATTTTTCTCTTAATATTTCACTACCTTTCATATCTGTCCACTTTAACATTGCTGAAAATAATTCTTCAGCATTCACCTCTGAGCCGACTACTGTTGATACATCAGGCGTTAACACTTCTTTTGCCCCACAGTTTTCCGAGGTAATCACAGGTGTGCCACAAGATAATGCTTCTAATACAGTAAAGCCAAAAGGTTCGTACAAGGCCGGCAAGACATAACAATCTGACATTGAAAAATACACTTCTGGCTTATTACTTTCACCTAAAAATTTACAATTATCGGCAATACCTAAATCGACGGCCATTTTTTTATAATCATCTTTCTGACTATCTCTCCCGACAATCAGAAGATTGGCATTAATATTGATTTTTGAAAAAGCTTCAAGCGTTTGTTTTAACCCTTTCCTTTTATATCCGGTACCTAAAAATAAAAACAACATTTTCTTATCATCAATGTTGAGTTTAGCCTTAAGCGATGTAACCTCTTTAGACAGCGTCTGTCTATTAAAACGTGCTGTGTCTACAAAATTATGTATGACGGAAATTTTATCTTTTGATACTTGATAAGCTTCAGCAACCTCATCAGCGCTTTTAAACGAGTTCGTCACAATATGATGATAAGCACCTAATGCCATGCCCTTTTTTTCAATTCTCACCGCGACTCGATCTTTTAACCGGGGCGTTTTACGTTTAATATATTTAAGGTGATGCAACGCGGTGCCCCCGCCAATTCTGAGCATGTCATGTGTCCATGTCTTACCAAGACCATATACAAAGTCATAGTCTGAAACTTTAATATGCTTTTCGACTGCTTGAGCAAATCGCCAAATTCGGTGTGCTTTACCAAAACTAAAGGGGCGTAATCGAACAAACTTAATGGCTGGGTGCGAGGCTTCAACATGTGACCTGCAAATAATAGTAACGTCTTCCCCTCTTTCAGCTAGGTGTCTTGATAGGTGGTTCAAAAAAAGCTCTGTTCCACCTGAATGGGCATGACGCATATGGACTAATGCTATCTTCATAGTTAATTACCTTCAAACTTATTCATCACTGTAATTTTTTATATACTTCCAAAAAACACCGTTGGCATTCGCCACGGCGATTACTAAGCCTCTCCACCCATCAAGAAAGCCTAGCTTGAAAAAATACGTACGTATAAAAGCAAATATAGACTTAAATAAAATACTAACAGGCGAGTATTTTTTTAACTTTCCCGACTGAGCGCGAAGAGAAGAGTAGCGGTTAATTTTTTCAAGAAATTGGGACAAGTCAGTAACAGCTGAATGTTGAATGCAACCATTAAGACGATAAACGCTGGCGCTACTATCAATCGCAACCGACTCATGAACCATTACATCGTTAAAGTTATACTCGCATCTATTAAATAATCTAACTAGCCAATCATTTCCCCAACCAGAGTGACGCACAGGTCGTCCTAGCATCCAATTCTCACGAAGCACTTCCCCAACATCGTGTGAGCATGCGTTTGGCAACCATTCCTCTAGACTATCAATAAATAACTTGTTGGGTTTTTCATCTGCATCAATCGATAAAACCCAGTCATTTTTAGCCAGTGATACTGCATGCTGCTTAGTTAACCCAAAGCCTAAAAAATCGCCCTGATATAATGATACATTAGAATAACGAGTAGCAATGCTTAAGGTGTCATCTGTTGAACCATTATCATAGATAACGACCTCTTCAAATTTATCAAGGGCATCCAGCGTCATTGATAGAGTCTGCGAAGCATTGAGGGTAATAATAACGACACTCACCCCTATGTTCATCATCAGTAAATCCTTTTTTCGAGGAGAGACAGTGTTATGATAGCGTTAAAATGTAAAATGCGTTGGAGCCATACTTGCACATTATACACGTTAATTTGGCAAAGGGTTTTCGCGGTGGTGAACGGCAAACGATCCTGCTGATTAAAGCCCTTGCGGTCCATGCGCATGTGGCTTCTCAGACTCTCGTTTGTCAGCCTGACTCGCCCATGCGTGTGGAGCTATCAGAAGTACCTAATTTGCGTATCGTCACAGCTAAACACCAGTTAATGGGGCACCATGCTACAGGCCAAGCCAGTATTGTCCATGCTCATGAAGCAAAAGCAGTACACTGGGCTTGGTTTCACCGTGTACTATACAAAACGGAATATATAATTACTCGTCGCGTTGACACCCCCATTAAACGAAAACCCTCTAACTTACTGTTCTATAAAAAGGCGCATTTCTGTGTTGCGATTTCTAATGTAATCGCTAACGAATTGTCGTCGTTGAATTCCAAACCAATACCCGTTATTCCAAGCGCTTTCACACCTTCCTCACCAAATCCAGAAATAGCTGCAACACTTCGCCATCAGTACCCAGATCGATTTATAATAGGCCATATCGGCGCTTTAGTTGATCGACACAAAGGTCAGCGTGTTCTAATAGAGGCTGCAAAGCTAGTAGAGAAAGAGCACCCAAACTTATTATTTTTATTCTTTGGTCAAGGAGAGGATGAAACAGCACTCCAGAAAGAAAGCTATCATTTAAAAAATGTTAAATGGATGGGATTTAAATCTAATATATTTGACTACATAAGCGCGTTCGATATTTTTGCTTTTCCATCCCGTAACGAAGGTTTAGGATCTATTTTACTTGACGTTATGAACGCAGAAGTACCCATTATCGCAAGCGACGTAGGTGGTATACCGGATATTATAAAACAGAAAGAGACAGGAATTTTAATTCCTCCTAATAATGTAAATGAATTAAAAGAAGCCATTATCACGCTATATAAAGACCGATCCCTGATGGCTAAAATTTCCTCAAACGCATTGTTAAATTTAGAAAAATACGCATCGAGCACGATGGCAGAATCATATCTCCGTCTGTACCAAAATGTTAGACACTAGGATTTCCTTTCGCTCTAAATATATGTCACTTGTTGGATATCCATCTTTATAGGTTTGTTTTGAAACATAAGAATTCAAAAAACAATCAATTGAATCTTGATTGTTGCAAAATTTATTAGGAAGTCTAAAAAAGTTTTCTTGTTCAAAATCATCAAGTGATGTATTCATGCTTTCATTTAAAAAGTAAGCCAGTGCAAAATACGGCATGAAGCCATATCTTTCTGCGTCATACACACTTTCCGCATAAATTCTATAAGGATAACTTTTTTCAAAACCTAATTTACGCATCATTTTTTTGCTGTTAGAGACAAAAATCGTGGTATTCCGTTCCTTTAATAAAAAATCTAAATAAAGAAAAAACGTCTTAGCAATTACTGGTGATCCTTTTTCCGCATACATAAACCATACTTCAAGGGGCCTGCTTTTTACTTCTTTTTGCCTAAACATAAAAAAATCGGTTTTATCTTTAATATTTGGCAGCCATTGTTTAAGTGGTTTAATGCAAAAACTAGTGGCATCTGCCCAGATACCGCCAAACTTAGTCAACAAGTAAGTTCTTAATAAATCCGACTTATTGGCTTTTGTTAAACGTATTTTACACAAATCAAATACAGCATTAAATTCAAACCCCAGTTTGCTTTTAATATTTTCATCATTTAAAAGCACCACCTTATAGTCTGGGTTTAATTTTTTCCAAGAGATATAGCTAAGTTGGACAACCTCAGGAGCTTCCTCTATATGCGAGTCCCAATACATCCATATTATTTTCGCATTATCACTTGCCTCATAACGGGTAATGCATGCTTCTTTTAAAAACCTTATGGCATTTTCAGATTTTTCCTTTAACTTTTCACTTTCAAACGCTTTACCAATACCATGGGCTAACCTATATTTCTTGTCAATGAACGAAGACTTTTTCCTTAGGTTAATAAATTTCTTCTCGAAAAAATTACTTCTAAAAAATTTTCTTAGCATCGATTAATTCCATCATAAGTTTATTTTGTAATAATCCATAACGTTAGCTATTTGCTTATCGTTATAACCCCTATCGACATTTAGTTTATTCAGGCCCTCAGAATACCCATCTGACAACTCAACAAACTCTCTAAAATCTCTACCTTCAGCATTTATAATTTTAGTCTTATTCAATTTTGCCATAAAGAAAAGCCATACATCATCTGCATAAGGACAAATTTCAGTAAATATTTCTTTTTTAACCACATCTTTATGTAGAGAGTTTGGAGGATATAGAATTGCACCGCACCCTGTTAAGAATATATTATCACTATTATTTTTCGTTTCCTTTATCCACTTTTTATACGCCATCACCTTGCCTTTCTTATAAGTAATCTCATGTGCTCTATTTCCTATTATTGAAGTAGGGTTTTTTTTATGCTCATTTACCAATAATTCGATTGTATCCGCGGGATATAAAACATCATCATCTAATGTAATAATTACACTATTTGGGAAGTTTTCAATCGTTGGTATTATTTTTTTATAGCTTTTTATATCGTCGCAAAATCTCACCTCAAGGCCAAATTCCATTCTTTCTTTAATTGAAATAGGCAAGTTATTATTATCAAACTCATCCTCAGCAAGCCAAAGTATTACCCTGTTAGGTAACACTGTTTGCTGGCAAATAGTTTCAAGCACCAAGTACACATCATGAATTCTCTTAGAATATGTAGTTAAGCTTACAACCAGTTCTTGATCTATAACACTATCTTCTTTAGTTAACCTCTTGAGTTTTTTCGCATCAACCTGACATTGATTTTTAACTACCGCTTTCTTTACAAGGGTATCTATTTTATTAATATTTTTCTTTTGCGTTTTCTTAAAAAACATTTTGCTCTACTCACTTTGTAAAAGTAACTTTCAAAATATTTATAACTGACTGTATTTTCTATTTTCAAGAATATATTATACTCGTTATATAATTAGTCGACAGACCATCTTTACAGACATGGTCAAGGGCATATCTTTTGTCACCCTCTGCCCCATCATAGGAGACGCATGATCGCGTTTATACGTCAAAAACCCTCTGCATGGTTGCCCGTTACAGTCATCGGCCTATGCCTTGGCTATGCTATCACCGTACTCACTCGCTTACCTTGGTGGACGCTGTTCTTCTTTGCGATGGTATGGATAGGTATCGGCCTTAAATTACGCTGGGGTCGTCCACTCAATGCACGTTATCGCAAAGTATGGCCCTGGTCACTCGCGCCGTTAAGCTTATGGGGCATCTATGTCTACCTAGCGGACAGTTTCGGCAACGTCGATTTAGGGGCTGTGTTTTTCCATCTCCAGGCGGGAATGGCGGAGCACGGCGGTGCAGGAAAGTTGATTATCGCCGTTGTTTACACACTCAGCATGCTTGCTGTATTGGCTTCTGTCACCTGGTTATCGCGCCATGACCAACGTTGGCGATTGACGGAGCGCTTCTTGGCGCTTGGGTTGCTCGCCAGCAATCCTTTGCTTTTCGGTCTAGGCCAGCGTAGTGCGGCCGTGGTAGCCGACGACGCCGATTGGCTTGATCATCGCTATGTCGCCCCACCTTCGTCTGATCAAGACGACGCCCCCAACTTGCTGTTACTTTACTTAGAGAGTATCGAGCGAACCTATAGCGATCCCCAGTTTGGTGATGCCTACAACGACCTTAACCGTCTGGGTGAGCGAGGCATTGTCTTTGAAGGCGTTCAGCAAATGGAGAATACCGGCTGGACCATGGCGGGCATGATCGCAAGCCAATGCGGTGTACCTTTAATGCCTGCCGGACTTCTCCACGACAGTCAGTTCGAGCCTTTAAAGAGCGTGGTGCCAGGTATTGATTGTCTCGGCGATATCTTAGCCGCTCAGGGATATCGACTCAGCTATTTAGGCGGTGCCAGCACAGAGTTTGCCGGTAAGGGGCTATTTTACCGCGGGCACGGGTTTCAGTCAGTTAAAGGTAAAGAGGAGTTGGAGCGTCAGCTAAATGACTCAGAGTACGTAAACAGTTGGGGAATATACGACGACAGCCTTTACGACATGACTGTCGATGAAATTCGCCGCCTTGAGGATGCTGATGACGGGCCTTGGGGCGTGGTAAACCTGAGCATTGCAGGCCATGCACCCAGTGGATTTCCTGCACAGAGTTGTCTCGATCGTCAGGGGCCATTTGATGAGCAAGACATCCTTTATTCGGTCGAGTGCTCTGCTTGGCTGGCACGCAAGCTTATTGATCGCCTGGAAGATGAAGGATTGCTGGACAATACCGTCGTAGCAATCATGAGTGACCACCTCACCATGCGCGTATCAGTATGGGACCAGCTAACCATGCTGGACCGCGAAAACACCTTTATGCTGATAGGCGATCACTTGCATCCCCAGCGTATTCAACGTGATGCAACTATGTTGGATGTCTTCCCCACGATTCTTGAAGCACTCGGCCTTAGTCTTGAAGAGCATCGGGCTGGGCTTGGCACCTCACTGCTTAGCGATCAAGAAACCCTGGTCGAGCGACATGGTTTCGAGACGTTAAACGAGCGCTTACGCGAGGAAACCGCGTTGCAACATCGCCTCTGGGAAGGCCTTGCCCCACAGCGTCGCGATACTGACAGCACCCCGCAGGAGCAAGTGATTGAAACGCCCGCAGACCAAACAGAAGAAGTCGATATTATGCGTTAACAATCACATTTTCACGCGGTCTATTAGCCACAATTGCTTGGTAGACCGAATCCACGTGTAGCTCATTTAAGCAGTTAGTGTGGCCCAATGGGCAAGTGCGCTCAAAGCATGGAGAGCAGGAAAGGCCAAGATAATGAATTACTGCATTATCGGTAAGTGGTGGCGTATAAGCAGGCGAAGAGGAACCGTAAAGCGCATGGATACGCACGCCTACCGCAGCCGCGACATGCATTAACCCGGAATCGTTAGTAACCACTTGGCGACAATCGGCTAGCAAATCGACGGCATCCACCAAGGATGTTTTACCACATAAATTGTGGGCTTGAGGGAGGCCCTTCACAATAGTCTCAGCAGCAGCGTGATCTTTTGGCCCGCCGAACACACGGACTTCATAGCCATTGGCAACCAGCGATTGAGCTAATTGATGAAAGTAAGCAAGCGGCCACTGCTTAGCTGGCCCATACTCAGCCCCCGGCATCATGCCAATCGCCGGGCGGGAGGAAAGCGCATGGGTCAAGCGCAAATTCACTAAATTGTCCCGGTCAATGAATAGCCGCGGCTTGGGTATGGCGAAGTTACCCTTCATAGCCTCATCAAGCGGCAAACCTAACGAAACGAACCGCTTTACAGTTTGATCCAATACTTGTTTATCCAGCTTGCGGCGCTCTTTCAAAAGACCATAGCGATGTTCACCCAGAAAACCAATCCGCTCGGGAATGCGTGCCATAAAGGGGACCAAGGCTGCTTTCCAGGACCTGGGTAGGACAATAGCGCGGTCAAAGCGCCCTTTTATACGACTGGCAAGATCACGGCGACTAGCAAGACCCAATTCTCCGTGGCCTACCGCTAAGGGAAGCACCTCATCCACCTCAGGCATGCGCTCTAAAATAGGCTGCGACCATGCCGGCGCCACCACACCAATGGTGGCCCGGGGGAACCGTGCTTTTAGGGTCATAAACAGGCTTTGGGCCATTACCATATCGCCGACCCAGGAGGGGCCAATGACCAAAAGCCGCATTGCGGGATTAGCCATTGAGCCACTCCAAATACGCTTTTACGCCCTGAGCAACGGTTTTGAACTCAACGTTGCAGCCTGCTGCACGTAGCTTGCTGATATCTGCCCGGGTATAGCTCTGGTAACGCCCTTTCAATTCTGCGGGGAAATCAATGTAATCGATTTGCCCTTTAGCGTAGTAGTCGATTACCGCTTCACCAATCGCTTTAAACGGCTCGGCTCGGCCGGTGCCTAAATTGAAAATACCCGAGGCGCTGGGATTATCTAAAAACCACAGGTTCACATCCACGACATCACCCACATAAACAAAGTCGCGGCTCTGCATACCAGCCTCATAACCCGCATAGGCGCCGAACAATTTCAGGGATTCGCCATTACGGATCTGCAGGTGGTTATGGTACGCCACGCTGGCCATCTTGCCTTTATGCTGCTCGCGAGGGCCATACACATTGAAGTAACGAAACCCCACCACCTGAGTGGTCAGTTCGTTCCACCGAGAACGTACATGCTGGTCAAACAGTAGCTTCGAGTAGCCATAAACGTTGAGCGGTTTTTCGCATTCGGGTACTTCTTTGAATATCTCGCTTCCCCCGTAGGTAGCTGCCGACGAGGCGTAGAGGAACGGAATACCCAATTTTTCACAGTAATTGAGCAGTACCTTGGAATACTCGAAGTTATTTTCCATCATGTAATGCCCGTCCCATTCAGTGGTATCGGAACAGGCGCCTTCATGGAAAATGGCATCGATGGCCGGCAAGTCAGCCGACTCACCGCGAAGCGCTGACTTTACGCGCGCAAGAAAATCATCTTTATCCAGGTAATCGGCTAACGTACAGTCCGCCAAATTGACAAACTTGGTACCGTCGCGAAGATCGTCGACAACCATCACATCGTTACGGCCACGCGCGTTAAGCGCTTTGACAATATTGGCTCCAATAAAACCCGCACCGCCTGTTACAACAATCATTTTCTTTCTCCTTGCCAAAAGCGGCTCTGTTGGCTTAAGCGCCTATAACCTATCTGCCTGGGATTGTATACTTGACGGCTTATGAATTCATGGCCAACGGTGCTTTCCGCGATGAGTGTCTCGACAAACCAATCGACACCTGATGTGTCGACCTTTCAAGGCTTGATCCTTGCGCTGCAACAGTATTGGGCAGAGCAAGGCTGCGTCATCCTCCAGCCGCTCGATATGGAGGTCGGCGCAGGCACTTTTCACCCCGCCACCTTCCTACGCGCTATTGGGCCGGAGACCTGGAATGCGGCCTATGTCCAGCCTTCTCGCCGCCCGACGGATGGCCGTTACGGTGAAAACCCCAACCGACTGCAGCATTACTACCAATTCCAGGTGGTCATGAAGCCATCGCCTAGCAACCTGCAAGACCTTTACCTTGGCTCGTTAAAACGCTTAGGCCTGGACCTGCTGGTCCATGACGTGCGTTTTGTCGAAGACAATTGGGAATCTCCCACGCTTGGGGCCTGGGGGCTTGGCTGGGAAGTATGGCTCAACGGTATGGAAGTCACCCAGTTTACCTACTTTCAGCAGGCTGGCGGCATTGAATGTTATCCCGTCACGGGCGAGCTTACCTACGGCCTTGAGCGTATCGCCATGTACTTGCAAAACGTTGACAGCGTTTATGACCTTGTTTGGGCCATCGCGCCTGACGGCAGCGAAGTGAGCTACGGCGACGTTTACCTGCAAAATGAACGTGAGCAGTCCGCTTATAACTTCGAGCACGCCGATGTTGACCAGCTGTTTGGTGCCTTTGACCACCAGGAAAAAGAGTGCGGCAAATTGCTAGAAGCCAAATTACCGCTGCCCGCCTACGAACAAGTTCTGAAGGCATCGCATACGTTCAACCTGTTAGATGCACGTCACGCTATTTCGGTCACCGAGCGCCAACGCTTTATTCTACGCGTTCGTACCATGGCAAGGAACGTCGCCACTGCTTACTTTGATTCGCGCAAAGCTGAGGGTTTCCCCATGGCCACGGAATCACTACGCCGCGAACTATTAGCCGACCAGGGAGACGCATAATGGCTGTTGATACGCTTCTATTAGAACTAGGTGCGGAAGAGCTTCCGCCGACCGCACTGGATGCGCTGTCTGATGCGTTTGCGGCTGGCATCGAGAAAGGCCTACTGGAAGCCGAGATCCCCTTTCAAAAGGTTACTGCTTACGCCACCCCGCGTCGTCTGGCGGTTCAGGTCGCCGCTCTAGCCAATAAGCAGCCAGACCGTGAAGTTGAACGCCGTGGTCCGGCCCTTGCGGCGGCCTTCAAAGATGGTGTGCCCACCAAAGCAGCTGAAGGCTTTGCCCGCTCCTGCGGTGTCAGCGTCGATGAATTGATTCACCTTGAAACCGACAAAGGCACCTGGCTTGGCTACCGTGAACAGCAGCCGGGTGAGAATGTACAAGCGCTGCTACCCGACATCTTGCGCAAAGCCATCCATGGATTGCCGGTGCCTAAAAACATGCGCTGGGGTTCCTCGCGCATTGAGTTTTCACGCCCTGTGCATTGGCTTTTAGCCCTGTATGGCAACGAGGTGGTTGCTGCCGAAGCGCTTGGCTTACAAGCCAGTCGGACCACCTATGGCCATCGTTTCCACGCGCCGGATGCCATACAACTTGAGCATGCGGACGATTATCTTGACGCCCTTGAGAACGCGTTTGTACTAGCCGATCGCCAGCAGCGTCGTGAACGTATTCGTGAACAGGTGTTGGCAGAAGCCGAAGTGCAAGAAGCCAACGCTGTGATTGACGAAGACTTACTGATCGAGGTCAGTGGCTTGGTTGAGTGGCCTGTGGCGCTAACCGGTAGCTTTGACGAGCGATTCTTGGAAGTCCCTGCAGAGTGCTTGGTCTCCTCCATGAAGGCCAATCAAAAGTATTTCCACCTGTTGGATGACCAAGGCAAGCTTAAGCCGTTGTTCATTACCATCTCCAACATCGACAGTGCAGACCCTCAACAAGTGATTTCGGGCAATGAAAAAGTTATCCGTCCGCGCCTCGCGGATGCGGCTTTTTTTTACGACACCGATCGCAAGCACAGTCTCGCCTCGCGCATCCCACAGCTGGAAAGCGTGGTATTTCAGCAACAGCTGGGGACTTTGGCTGACAAAGCGCGTCGTAACACCGCAATTGCAACCTTTATCGCCCAGCAGATTAATGGTGACGTGAACCATGCGCAACGTGCCGTAGCGCTCGCTAAGTGCGATCTGGTCACTGAGATGGTGCTCGAATTCCCTGAACTGCAGGGCATTATGGGTCGTTACTACGCCGAGCAGGACGGTGAGGCCGCAGAGGTTGCCCAAGCGTTAGAAGAGCAGTATCTGCCGCGTTATGCCAGCGATGCTATCCCCCAGACGCCCACCGGCCAAGCCCTGGCCCTAGCCGACCGTTTAGATACGCTGGTGGGTATTTTCGGTATTGGCCAGCGCCCTACCGGCGCTAAGGATCCTTTCGCCCTGCGTCGCGCGTCTATTGGCATGCTGAATATTCTTGTCAAAGGCAGACTAAATCTCGACCTTCGCGAACTGCTAAGTGTGGCCGCAGAGCAGCATCAAGGCTTGCCTAAGGCAGACGGGTTAGTCGAAGACGTGCTGACCTACATGCTGGACCGTTTCCGCGCCTGGGGGCAGGAAGAAGGCATCACGGCGGAAATGTACTTGGCCGTTCGTGCACGCCCAGTCAGCAAACCATTGGACTTTGCTCGCCGTCTAAGAGCCGTAAAGGCCTTCGCTCAGCGCGAGGAAGCTTCCGCGCTGGCCGCCGCCAATAAGCGTGTTTCTAATATACTCAGTAAACAGGAACATGATGGCAGCACCCAGGTTGATCAGAACCTGCTACACGAACAGGCTGAACAAGCCTTATTCAAGGCGGTGGCTGCAAGTCAACAGCATGTGGCGCCGCTGTTTGCCGCGGGCGATTACCAGCAGGCTCTGGATGCATTGGCAACACTGCGCGAGCCGGTGGATAGCTTTTTTGATCAGGTAATGGTCATGGCAGATGATGAAGCGGTTCGTCGTAACCGTCTCGCCCTGCTCGCCAGCCTTCAGGCGCTATTCCTTGAAGTGGCTGATATCTCTCAGCTTCCCCAATAATCAGTAAAATCACTTGAAGCTCACATGAAGCACCTAGCCCGGCTTGCAATCAATAAGCCGGGTTTTTTATGGTTAATAGTCACTGTTTCACGTGAAACACCCTCGCGCTCTTGCTGCTAGCGTATTACGCTGACTCACATTCGATCTGCGCAACGTTATAAGGCCCTCTATGATCAGCGCCAATCAACTGGTTATCCTCGATCGCGACGGAGTGATCAATCATGACTCAGATGCTTATATTAAGTCGCTTGAAGAGTGGATTCCCTACCCTTCATCGATCAGCGCTATCGCGCAGCTAACCAAGGCTGGTTTTACCGTAGCCGTAGCCACTAACCAATCGGGTATTGCCCGTGGCTATTATAGTGAAACAACGTTGCGTGACATACATGCTCACTTAATTGACCTTGTGGAGGCAGAAGGGGGGCATATCGCTTATATTGCCTACTGCCCGCATGGCCCAGATGACCATTGCGTTTGCCGTAAGCCACTACCGGGGCTGCTCACCCAAATTCAAGAGCAGCTAGGGATGGCAAGTTTAGAGGGCAGCTGGATGGTAGGCGATAGCCTTCGCGATCTCCAGGCGGGCGAAGCTGTAGGTTGTCGATCTGTACTGGTTAGAACCGGGAAAGGCGAGAAAACGTTGCAAAAGAATAGCGGACTTCGTAAAGCACTAATCTATCGAGATCTTGCCGATTTTACTGACTGGCTGTGCATGCAAAACTAGTTGTAGTTACTTCAGCATGAAAAAAACCGCACCGGCATTAAGGCTGGTGCGGCATTTTTTTACAACTATCTGGCATGTTTCACGTGAAACATGTAGTCACATACTTATATATCAAGGTTGGCTACCAACGCATTCGTCTCAATAAAGTCACGGCGCGGCTCAACCTCATCACCCATTAACGTATTGAACATCATGTCAGCAGCAACGGCGTCTTCAATTGTAACACGCAGCATGCGCCGACTATCGGGGTCCATCGTCGTTTCCCACAGCTGGTCAGGGTTCATCTCGCCAAGGCCCTTATACCGCTGTACAGAAAGCCCTCGTTGCCCTTCCTGCATCAACCAAACTAGCACTTCGGAGAAATGCGAAACAGACTTCTGGCGCTCACCACGAGCAATATAAGCCCCCTCCTCCAGCAAACCGTTCAACGTCTCGCCCAAACCTGCAATGGCGCGATAATCTGCACTTTCAAAGAAATCCAAGCCCCATAGGTACTCGGTGGTAACGCCGTGAGCGATTAGTGACACAGCTGGCAGGTGAAGCCCGCGCTCAGTGTCTTCCTGAAGGTAGAATTGATAACGCGGTCCTCCTTCATAAGCCACCATATCGTCCATGACTTTCTGCAGCTCAGCAATCCAGTTTTCCATGGTAATGCGATCTTTAAGACTTGATTCACCCTGGAGTGCGGTGGCATGAACAGCCTGCTTGAGAACCTCAATGGGGTAGACACGGGCAAGTCGATCAATCCGCTTCATCACATTGCGATATTGATTCACCAACGCTTCTAATTGCGAACCTGCAATCCCAGGCGCGTCAGCGTTAACATACAAGCCGGCTCCATCAAGCGCCGTTGTGGTCAAATAGTCGACCATGGCTTGTTCATCTTTTAGATACAGCTCTTGCTTGCCACGCTTAATCTTATATAGCGGCGGCTGGGCAATAAACACGTGTCCACGTTCAATTAGTTCAGGCATCTGCCGGAAAAAGAACGTAAGTAGTAGCGTTCGGATGTGCGAGCCATCTACATCCGCATCGGTCATGATAATGATCGAATGATAACGCAACTTATCGGGATTAAATTCTTCGCGACCAATGCCACAGCCAAGCGCGGTTATTAACGTACCGACTTCTGCCGACGACAACATTTTGTCGAAACGAGCCTTCTCAACGTTAAGGATCTTACCTTTAAGCGGCAGTATCGCTTGCGTGCGACGGTCACGGCCCTGTTTCGCACTACCGCCCGCTGAATCACCCTCTACCAGGTAAAGCTCAGACTGACTGGGATCTTTCTCTTGGCAATCGGCAAGCTTACCGGGCAAACCTGCGATATCCAGCGCACCTTTACGGCGAGTCATATCCCGGGCTTTACGGGCGGCTTCACGAGCCCGCGCTGCGTCCAGCATCTTATTGACGATCGATTTGGCTTCGTTTGGCTTCTCAATCAAATAATCAGAGAACAGACGGCCCATTTCCTGTTCAACCGCTGTTTTCACTTCAGAGGAAACCAGCTTGTCTTTGGTTTGTGAAGAAAACTTCGGATCAGGTACTTTTACTGAGATAATCGCGGTCAAACCTTCGCGTGCATCGTCACCAGAGGTATTGACCTTGGCTTTTTTAAGCAGACCCTCGGCTTCTATATAGCTATTTAACGTACGGGTAAGCGATGCACGAAATCCTGCCAGGTGCGCACCACCATCGCGCTGGGGAATATTATTGGTATAACAGAAAATATTTTCGGTAAATGAGTCGTTCCACTGCATGGCCACTTCCACTTCTATGCCGTCTTCACGCACAGCATTGAAGTGAAACACAGGGTTGAGAACCGATTTATTCTGGTTAAGGTGATCAACAAACGCTCTCAAACCACCTTCGTAATGAAAAAGCTCTTCCTTTCCGCTACGCTCATCTAACAAGCGGATGGCAACGCCAGAATTCAGGAAAGACAACTCCCTTAGCCGTTTCGCCAAGATATCATAGTGAAATTCGATACTTGTGAAGGTATCCGGCGAAGGTCGAAAATGTACCCGGGTGCCACTTTTCTCTGTCTTCCCGACAACGCCGAGCGGAGCCTGAGGAACACCGTGGTGATAAACCTGCTCGAAAACGTCACCCTGGCGCCAGATCGTTAACCGCAGCTCTTCAGACAATGCGTTAACCACGGAAACACCTACGCCGTGGAGACCGCCAGAGACTTTATACGAGTTATCGTCAAACTTACCACCCGCGTGTAAAACGGTCATAATAACTTCGGCCGCTGATACGCCCTCACCTTCGTGAATCTCGGTAGGCACACCACGCCCATTATCGCTAACCGTGATGGATTCATCAGGGTGAATAACCACACGGATTTCGCTGCAGTGACCCGCCAGGGCTTCATCGATGGAGTTATCCACCAATTCGAAGACCATGTGATGCAGCCCTGTGCCGTCGTCGGTATCGCCGATGTACATGCCTGGACGCTTGCGCACAGCGTCCAGCCCTTTGAGCACCTTGATGCTTGATGAATCGTAAGCCTGCTCGCTCATTGACCACTCCGTCGTGAAGTCTGTCTCAATCCGTGTCGTCTAACCTTCAGGCGCCAGCTTGCTCAGTCCATTGGCAACATGTTTCACGTGAAACATGCTAACCGGAGTATGAGCTTGCCATGTTTGCCTTAAAGCTCCAGGTTCGACGCTGGTTATAAATACTTGGCATTGCATATCTTCGAGTAACTGACAAAACCGTGAACGATGCCGCTCATCAAGTTCGGCGGGTAAGTCGTCAATCAGGTAAATACAGTGTCTCTGTGATGCACTTTCCAGAAGCCGACCTTGCGCTAACTTTAACGCACTCACCACCAATTTCTGTTGGCCTCGGGAAAGTACTTCAATAGCGGGCTGCTTGTTTAGCTTAATACGTAAGTCAGCACGTTGAGGACCTTGCTGTGTAAAGCCCATTTGCTGATCTGTCGAGCGGCTAGCCTGCAGCACATCAGCTAATGCCCTTTTTTTATCCCACCCTCTCGCGTAGTGAAGCGTTAAGCCCGGCAATGGAAGCAAACGCTCAAGTGTTTCTTCAAATACAGGTAGAAACTCAGCAAACCAAGCACGCCTAAGCGCATCCATTTGCTCACCCCATGTGGCAAGCTCAAGCTCCCACACTGAAAGTTCTTGAGGTGCTATTCTACCATGCCTCAACAGTGCATTCCGATGTTTCAACGCTCGACGTGTTCGCTTCCATATTTCCAGGAAACGATGTTTCACGTGAAACACACCCCAGTCTAGAAACTCACGACGCCCTGAGGGAGACCCTTCCAAGAGACGAAAGGCATCAGGGTTAATCAGCTGCAACGGCATTGCTTCAACTAAATCCGCAAGACGCGCATTCTTATCCCCCTTGACGCGCAGTTCTAGCTCACTAGAGCTGCGCAAACGACGCACCCCTAGGGTCACATCAGGGTCTCCTGCCACACGGCCGTATAGCGTTAAATGAGGCGCATCGGTTTGGATAGCATGCTTGAGCTGACGCGTTCTAAACGACCTGCCCATACCCAAAATATGGATACCTTCAAGCAGGCTTGTTTTGCCACTTCCGTTAACCCCGTTAATCACATTAATGCCGGACGACGGGGCCATATCTACTGGCATCAAGTTGCGTAGACCATCGAGATTAAGCTGGAGAAGACCCATTAACCCGTCACTTATTCTGTGCGCCCTAAAAACATAGACGGCGCCTCCAAGTTAGAAGCGCCGCTATCGTTGGCCTTTGCCGTGAAATGAAGGCTTATAATCGCATCGGCATGACAACGTAGAGCGCATCACCACCGCCAGGCTCTTCTAAAAGCGCGCTACTATTCGGGTCAGCAAGGGTGATCTGAACCCGATCCTCATCCAATACACCCATTACATCGACCAAATAGCCGACATTAAAGCCCACTTCCATGGCTGGACCAGAATATTCAACACCAATGTTCTCTTCCGCTTCTTCCTGCTCAGGGTTGTTGGCCATCACCTTGAGATTATTTTCTTCTAGATAGAGACGCACTCCTCGGTACTTCTCATTTGACAGAATAGCGGTACGGGAAAGAACTTGGCGAAGTTCTGCGCGCTCGGCGATCAATACTTTATCGCCGTTGCGGGGAACCACACGCTCATAATCAGGAAATTTTCCGTCTATCAACTTAGAGGTAAATGTGAAATCCCCCGTATGAGCACGTACATGGGTCGAACCGAGTGTCAGACTAACCGGTTCGTCACTGTCATCCAGTAAGCGTGACAGCTCAAGAATCCCTTTGCGCGGCACGATGAGCTTTTGCGATTGGTCAACCGTCACGTCAACGGGGCGCGAACACATCGCCAAACGGTGGCCATCCGTAGCGACGGTACGCAATAAATTGCTCTGTATTTCAAGGAGCATGCCATTAAGGTAATAACGCACATCCTGCTGCGCCATTGCGAAGGATGTGGCTTCGATCAAGTGCTTTAACGTGCCTCGAGGGACGCTAAACTCCTGGCTTCCTTCAGCATCTTCAATAGATGGAAACTCGGCGGCAGGTAATGTGGAAAGCGTAAATCGGGAACGACCGCTACGCAGTACAGCCCGGCCTTCTTCTACCGCTAGCTGAATATCTGACTGATCAGGTAGCGATTTACATATATCCATCAGCTTACGCGCCGGCACGGTTGCCGAGCCTTCCTGATCTACCTGACTGGCGACAGTACGACCAACCAGTTCAACTTCAAGATCTGTACCGGTCAGGGCGACCTGATCGCCGTCAACCTGAATCAGTACATTAGATAAAACAGGCAACGTTTGACGACGCTCTACCACGCCTGCTACCAGCGTTAGTGGACGTAGCAGCGCCTCTCGGGAAATCGAAAATTTCATCAATACTCCGTTCTATATCCTGAAAGACCTGCTAAAGACAGGTCCGTCCTAGGGGTTAACTGGTCAGTAGGCGTAATAAATTTTTATAATCTTCACGAATATCCGCACTTTCTTCTTGCAAAGCCTTCACTTTACGACAGGCGTGCAGCACCGTCGTATGATCACGCCCGCCAAACGCATCACCGATCTCGGGTAAGCTATGATTAGTCAGCTCCTTGGCAAGTGCCATGGCCACTTGACGAGGACGGGCGACCGAGCGAGAGCGACGCTTGGACAATAAATCGGCGACCTTGATTTTGTAATATTCCGCCACCGTGCGCTGGATATTATCGACCCCTACCTGCTTGTCTTGCAGGGCCAACAGATCCTTCAGCGACTCACGGATAAAGTCCTGGGTAATGGTCTTGCCCATGAAGTGCGAGTCAGCAATCACTTTTTTGAGCGCGCCTTCAAGCTCGCGAACATTCGAGCGAATCTTTTGGGCAATAAAAAACGCCGCATCATGAGGCAAGTCGACTTTGGCCTGATCAGCCTTTTTCATCAAAATAGCGACCCGAGTTTCTAATTCAGGCGGTTCAATGGCGACGGTAAGCCCCCACCCAAAGCGTGATTTGAGACGCTCTTCCACGCCACTAATTTCCTTTGGATAGCGGTCTGAGGTCAAAATCATCTGCTGACCGCCTTCCAACAACGCATTAAATGTATGGAAAAACTCTTCTTGGGAACGCTCTTTTCCGGCAAAAAACTGAATATCATCAATAAGTAAAGCATCAACGCTGCGATAAAACCGCTTAAAATCATTAATCGCATTAAGCTGCAGCGCCTTCACCATATCGGCCACAAATCGCTCTGAGTGGAGATAAACCACACGCGCATTTTCGCGACGCAACGCTAGCCCATTACCCACTGCGTGCATCAAGTGGGTTTTACCTAGCCCGACACCCCCATACAAAAATAGTGGATTGTAGGCGCCCCCCGGATTCTCAGAGACTTGTCGAGAAGCTGCGCGTGCGAGCTGATTGGACTTACCTTCCACAAAGGTATCGAAAGTAAAATTAGGGTTTAGTCCACTGTTATGCTTTAGGCTGCCCTCAACCTGAACTTGGCGCTCGTTGGTGCGGCGCCCGGAACCACCTTCCTCGCGCAACCTGTCAATTTCACGCTCATCAGCAATATCACCTCGCGGCGGAGTGTGAACAGCCGCCGACGAGCGCGGTGCTGGGGAGGCAGAAACGGGATTACCCAGATCACGGGGTTGCGGGGCAGGGGTCGCGGGGCGACGACTGCCCACAGTGAGGCTAACTTTAGGGGGTTTTGAAGGGGCAAGCTCACGCATCAGCTCGCTAATCCGCTTGGCATACTTGTCACTCACCCAGTCGCGTACAAAGCGATTAGGCGCCAACAAGCGCAGCTCATTGGCCTCACTATCTTCGGCCTGCAATGGACGTATCCACGTGTTGAACTGCTGCGAACTCAGCTCGTCCTGCAGGTAATCCAGGCACTGCTGCCAAAGCGCGAGTGACACTCATCTCACCATCAGTTGAAAACGGCCGACCATTGTAGCGCCCAACGGCGTGGTTATCCACACGGGCGTAGGTTGATTTAACAAGCTGTGGAAAACTTTCTCATAGAGGGCAATGATAGCTGCATCATCCAATGTGACTGAGGCCCAGAACTCATCGTAATTCGACATTAATTCACAGCTAATCAACCGTTTATCATCGCCTTTTGCGCAACTTATACACAAGCAAACAATGAGTATAGCTTATTGAAATTTAGGAAAAATATAGGGTTGTTAACAAAATGTATCCCCATTATTAGCCACAACACAGGAAGTAGTTTATTTATGTCTTGTATGCCGCCTCCACGTAATTTCATATGGCTATCACCAAGCGTTGATAACTTACTTATAAGCCTTTTTTGTAAGGAAAAAATTGCACGCGACGCGGTAAGCCTCTACAATTTCCGGTCTTGAATTGAATCTCCCGGCTAGTTCCTCACTGGACCGGGCATTTTGGAATTCATTTTCCGTCCTAACCACGTGGGAATAACGAGTTATGAAACGCACTTTTCAACCTAGCGTTCTCAAGCGCAAGCGCGCGCATGGCTTCCGTGCTCGTATGGCAACTAAAAATGGCCGTGCCATCATTGCACGTCGCCGTGCCAAGGGCCGTAAGCGTCTGAGCGCCTGATCTCGGATTGCGTGTGCCGCATCAAGGGTTCCCCCGGTGTTTTCGGTTACTTAATGCTGGGGATTACCGCTACGTGTTTGAGCAAGCAGACCTCAAGGTACATGGCAAAGGGATGATGGCGCTAGCGCGCTGGAATACGGTAGGACATCCCCGCCTAGGCTTGGTGGTCAGCAAAAAAAATGTGAAGCTCGCCGTTGATCGAAATCGCTTCAAAAGACTCGTCCGCGAGTCAGTTCGGCTACGTCAAGACCAGCTTCCCGCAGTGGATATTGTGGTACTTGCTCGGCGTGGCGTTCAGGATATGGATAATGACGTATTACATCGTCAACTCCATGGCATGTGGAAACGGCTACGGCGCGACACACAGGCGGCCAACGAGCCCCCTACAGGCTCAATACGTAATACTTGATGGGCACCTCACCGCTCGACCTCGGCCTGCCGCCTGGCAGGCTTTCGTGTGTCATGGGTCGAGTAATTGATACAGCGCCATTAGCATGTTCACCACCCAGCGGGCAGAACCCTCATGGACGTAAAACGACTTATATTACTGATTCCACTTGCCATTCTGGCCTATCTACTGGTTGTACAGTGGAATCAGGATTACGGGCAGACGTCTTACCAATCGGCGTCCGAGGAATCGCAAAATCAAAGCAGCGATAACAACGCTTCTGAGAGCAGCGATTCATCTCGTGACAATGATTCAGACGATCTATCGGTCCCCAGTAACGACGCTTCCTCGTCTGAAGAAGAAGCGCTCGACAGCAACGAAAGCGATAGCGACAGCCGTGACTTCATCGCCGTCACCACTGATGTGCTGGACGTGCGCATTGATCCGCACGGGGGCGATATCGTATACGCCGCCCTGCCAATGCATAAACAGTCGCTCGATTCAGACCGCAGTTATGTTTTGCTATCCGATAATCAAACGCGCAGCTACGTAGCGCGCTCGGGCTTACAGCTCGACGGGGAAGCTCGTCGCATTGCGTTTACGCCGGATAGCGACGAATACCTACTTGGCGACGACGACGATCAGGTTGAAGTGAACCTGACCGCTGAAGTGAATGGTGTTGAGGTCATCAAGCGCCTTACCTTCGAGCGTGGCAACTACGCCGTTGACGTCAATTACTATTTGGCCAATAACACTGAAGAGCCCGTTAGCGCTCGTTTTATCGGCCAGCTCGCCCGGGACAACAGCCCTGATCCGTCAAGCGGCGTTAGCATGGGCATGAACTCCTACCTTGGCGCTGCGTATTCAACCCCAGATGAGCGCTACGAAAAAATTGATTTTGATGATATCCAAGGCGGCAACTTCAACAATAAAGAGGCGCAAGGCGGTTGGATGGCGATTATCCAACATTACTTTGTCTCGGCTTGGGCACCGGCTCAGGATCAGCAAAATCTCTACTACGTCTCAACGGATTCGCGCGATCGCAACGTTGTTGCCTTTGCAGGCCCCACTAGTGAATTAGCGGCAGAAGAAGAGGCTTCTTTGGGTGCCACGCTCTACATGGGACCCAAGATTCAGGATCACCTCGAGCAAGTAGCGCCTAATCTGCGCCTAACCGTGGATTATGGCTGGCTGTGGTTCCTGGCCAATCCGCTATTTTGGTTACTAGACAAGATCCACGACATCGTCGGCAACTGGGGCTGGTCAATTGTACTGCTGACTGTGTTGGTCAAAACCCTGCTGTTCCCGCTCTCCGCCAAGGCTTACAAGTCGATGGCTCGGATGCGCAAGCTCGGCCCTGAGATGCAGCGTCTCAAAGAGATGTACGGCGATGATCGCCAAAAAATGTCTCAAGAGATGATGAAGTTCTACCAGAAGGAAAAGATCAATCCTCTGGGTGGCTGTTTGCCGATTTTGGTACAAATGCCGGTCTTTATCGCGCTTTACTGGATGTTGTTGGAGTCCGTTGAGCTGCGACACGCACCCTTCATGTTCTGGGTACAGGATCTGTCTGTGAAAGACCCGTACTTCATCCTGCCGATTCTGATGGGCATCTCGATGTTCGTGCAGCAACAGTTGAACCCTACACCGCCCGATCCCATGCAGGCGAAGATCATGAAGATGCTACCCATCATCTTTACGTTCTTCTTCCTATGGTTCCCGGCCGGTCTGGTTATTTACTGGGTGGTCAACAACATCATCTCGGTGGCGCAGCAGTACTTTATTACGCGCAAAATCGAGCAGGACCCAAGTATTGGCAAAGGCATGAAAACCAAAAAATAAGCCGATACTAGAAGACACCCAGACCCCCGCCTTTGCGGGGGTCTGGCGTTTTAGGGATGAAAAACTCAAACTAGCTTTTTTTCAGCGAGAAACCTCATGGCTGACCGACTCTATACCCAAGACACTATCGCCGCCTTGGCTACCCCGCCCGGTCGTGGTGGCGTCGGTATTATCCGTGTTTCTGGCCCGGCCTGCCGCGAAATCGCCACCGCTATACTAGGTCTCTGCCCTGCCCCCCGCTACGCACACTACGGCGCTTTTATGGGTGCTGAAAGCAACATCGATGAGGGGATCGCGTTACTGTTTCCCGACCCTCACTCGTTCACCGGTGAAGACGTATTGGAGCTCCATGGGCACGGCGGACCAGTGATCATGGATATGCTGCTTGAACGCTGCGTTCAGTTGGGCGCACGCCTGGCAAAGCCAGGCGAGTTTTCCGAACGGGCTTTCCTAAATGACAAGCTTGATCTTGCCCAGGCCGAGGCGATTGCTGATCTGATCGATGCCACCTCCCGTTCGGCGGCCGAAAATGCCGTACGCTCGCTTCAGGGCGAGTTTTCCAATCGGGTATCTGAATTGGTACAGCGGCTCATTGAGCTACGCGTATACGTTGAGGCAGCGATTGATTTTCCCGAAGAGGAAATCGACTTTCTTGCCGATGGCCATGTGGCTAGCTTATTGGACAGCGTGAGCCGTGACCTTACAGACGTACGAGCGGCCGCAGGGCAAGGGGCGTTAATGCGCGAAGGGATGAGCGTCGTCATCGCGGGGCGTCCCAATGCGGGTAAGTCGAGCCTGCTTAACGCGCTGACCGAGCAAGACACCGCCATTGTGACCGATATTGCAGGCACCACGCGGGATGTGCTGCGCGAACATATTCATATCGACGGAATGCCTTTACACGTGATTGATACCGCAGGCTTACGCGATACCCCTGATGCGGTGGAACAGATAGGCGTTGCCCGGGCCTGGTCAGAGATCGAACGCGCCGACCGAGTGCTTCTACTGGTGGATGCGTCCACCACCGACGAAACCGACCCCATGGCGATCTGGCCCGAGTTTGTTGCCCGGCTCCCAGACCAGCAACGCCTCACGCTGGTGCGTAATAAAATCGATGCAAGCGCCGAGCAAGCGGGCATCGACTTATCCACAACTCCCCCCACGGTGCGTCTCTCAGCAAAAACCGGAAGGGGTGTGGATAATTTAAAAACACACCTGAAAGAGATCATGGGCTTTGCGGCTACCACGGAAGGCCGTTTTTCAGCACGTCGTCGCCACCTAGACGCCCTTGACCGGGCAATGAGGGCGCTAGACACCGGCCGCCACCAGCTCGAGGGTAACGGTGCAGGTGAGTTGTTGGCGGAAGATCTACGCGACGCTCAACAGGCCCTTGGCGAGATCACCGGCGAATTCAGCGCCGACGATTTGCTGGGTGAGATTTTTGGTAGCTTCTGCATCGGCAAGTAGATGGTTTACACGCCGAGAGACCTACTCCCCAACCAACCATTCAGCACGATAGTCGCTTTGCTCTCCTAACAGTGGGGTCAACTGCGCCATGGCCCCCGCTAGACGCTCATCCAGCCCCCAAGGCGGATTAATCACTAACATCCCGCTACCGTACATGCCGTGCTCATGGGCACCTGCCGCTCGCAGGCGTAATTCGCTGCGCCAAATTTTGCGGATGCCGCTGCGCTGAAGCCCTTCCAATAATACCTGGTGATGGCCGGCCGGCAGTAATGGATACCAAATTAAGACCACTGCATGACGCGCTTTTGAAAGCGCCACGCCAAGGGTATCCGCCACTTCCAGATACTCGTCTTTTCGTTCGTAGCTTGGATCAATCAATATACATACCCGAGGCGTTGAAACGGGTAGCCGTTGGCGCAGTCCCTCTAGGCCATCGCCATGAATACGCTCTACACCTTCCGGTAGTGCCTGGTCGTCTAAATGTTGATGCTCACCAGGGTGCAGCTCGAATCCGTACAGCCGCTCCTTAGGGCGCAGTGCTTGGCCGATCCACCAGGGTGAACCCGGATAATGCATCAACTCGACTGGTTGACGCTGTGCTCGGGTTAAAGCGGCCAGCCACCCGCATAGCAAAGGATCGGACACCGACTCGGCAGCTTCCCAAAGAGGCCATACGCCATCGCGATACTCCTTTAGCCGCTGGGTTTCTTTACTCGACAACGGATAAAACCCGCGACCCGCATGGGTGTCGATATAGGTCACCGGCGAGGGCTTACGTAGCAAGTATTCAGTGGTCGCAAACAACGTTAAATGTTTATGTACGTCGGCAAAATTGCCTGCGTGATACGCGTGTTGATATGACAACATGATAGTTCTACAACTCATAAAAAAACCCGCTACATCAGCATAGCGGGCATTGGGGAGGCTTCACGACAAGGTCATTGCTTAGCCTTGGCTTTCGCCTTCCCCGGTGGGCGTTAAGGTAATTTCAACGCGGCGGTTTTGGCTGCGCCCGTCCTCGTTATCGTTACTGGCCACCGGCTGTGATTCACCGTAGCCGCGGGTGTTTAAACGCGACGACGATACGCCATTCTGGCTTAGGTAGCCGCCTACCGACTCGGCCCGACGCTCAGACAGACGCTGGTTATACGCATCTTCACCGGTACTGTCGGTATGGCCAGCGATATTGATACGGGTATCGGCATATTCGCTGACCACGCTGGCTACCTCATTGAGAGAGCTGCGCGCTTCGCTGGTTAGCTCACTAGAATCAACGTCGAAGGTCACACTGCTAGGCATGTTTAATACAATGTCATCGCCCTGGCGATCGATTTCAATACGCGAGCCTTCAAGGTTTTCACGCAGTTGCTGCTCTTGGCGGTCCATATAGGCACCGATGCCGGCACCGGCAGCGGCACCTGCCGCAGCACCAATCACGGCGCGGTCACGGCGGCTACTGCTACCATCACCTGACAGCGCACCGGCAATCGCACCTACCGCCGCACCAATACCTGTGCCGGTAGCCGTTTTAGAGCGCTGTGTTTCACCACCGCCAGAGGGGTTCGAGGTTGCACAACCGGCAACAAACACGACGGCCACTAACGGGGTCAGTAGTCGAGAAATACGCATTGCTCACTCCTTAACGTCTTCTTGGCATATTATGAAATTACTCATCGCTGACTAATGCCAGCAATTCGTTCAAGAATAATAGACCTTGAGGCGAAGCTTGTAGCCTTTTAGGCATTTCCATCAAAAGTCCTTTTTTCTCGGCATTGTGTAAACGCGCCAATAACACATTTTCCGACAGTCCAGTATGCGCCGACCATAGCGAAATAGGAGTACCTTGGATTAAACGCAAGGCATTCATAGCAAACTCCAAGGGCAATTCACTTTGGGCAATAGACTGCTTGCCCGCGATAAAACCACGCGGATCATTCACCCGCCTTAAATAGGCGTCTGGCTGACGCGTTTTCCAGCGCCGTTCAATGTGCCACTGCCCCTGCAAATCAATGCGACTCAGCTTGCCATGAGCACCCGCGCCAATTCCTAGGTAATCACCAAATTGCCAATAATTGAGATTATGCTGGCTCTGTCGATCAGGCCTCGCATAGGCGGAAATTTCGTAGCGCTGTAAACCCGCCTGCTCCAAACGTAGGTGCCCCTGGTCCTGAATATCCCAAAGGGTTTCTTCTTGGGGTAGTGTAGGTGGGTGAACATAAAACGCCGTATTCGGCTCCAGGGTCAGTTGATACCAGGAAAGGTGCTCAGGTGATAACGCTAGGGCTTGCTCGATATCCGCCATCGCCAGTTGCGGGGTTTGCGCCGGCAGGCCATGCATCAAATCAATATTGATGTTATCAAACCCCGCCTGACGCGCCTGGCTGACGGCCTGGATAGCCTCTTCACCACTGTGTATTCGCCCCAGTGCTTTTAGTTGATCCGAATGAAAACTCTGCACCCCGAGCGATAGCCGATTGATACCGGCATCTCGATAGCCAGTAAAGCGGCTCTGCTCGGTCGTACCTGGATTAGCCTCAAGCGTAATTTCAATCGCATCCGAAAATGGTAAGCGAGCATTCACTTCGCCTAAAAGGCTCTTATAAAAGCCTGGTGAAAGTAGGCTTGGCGTTCCACCGCCAATAAAAATGCTCTGAATCGTTCGGCCAGCCGCAAGGTCAAGATCGCCATCAATATCCTGTAATAACGCCTTTAGGTAAGCCGCTTCGGGCAGCTCGTTGGCCTGGGGCTCGTGGGAGTTAAAGTCACAATAAGGGCATTTGCGTACGCACCAGGGCGTATGGATATACAGCGAAAGCGGCGGCAATGGCTCAGCCATGGGCCACCTTCAATACCTCGACGAGCCCGGCCAGGGCACGCCCACGATGGCTCAAGCGATTTTTCGTTTCACTGGGTAATTCAGCGACGCTCATTCCCTGATCAGGAAGCCAAAATAGTGGATCGTAACCAAAGCCGCCTTCACCGCGCGGAAGCGCCAGGACCTCCCCTTCCCAGCTGCGCTGCACAATAACGGGCACCGGATCCTGGGAGTGGCGTAAGTAAACCAGCACACACCAGTAGCGCGCTGTTCGCTGGCCTTCTGGGTAGCTTTGTAACGCCTCAATCAACTTGGCGTTATTTCGCTGGTCGCTTTTGGGCTCTCCGGCATAACGTGCGGAATAGATGCCCGGCGCGCCCTGCAACGCATCAACCTCCAGGCCTGAGTCATCGGCTAAGGCAGGTAACCCACTTTGTCGGCTCGCTTCGCGGGCTTTAATAAGCGCGTTCTCAACAAACGTCACCCCCGTTTCTGCTACGTCATGGACACCAAAATCGGCTTGGGGACGCACATCAAAGCCAAGTGGCGCTAATAATTCATTGAATTCTTTCAATTTACCAACGTTGCCGCTGGCAAGCACAAGCGTTTGCGTACTGGTCATCCGGCGACCTCCTAAGGTGGAGAACCAGTTTACGCATGCCCCAGGCTCGACAAAAGCAATCATAATGTAACGTGATGTAGTTTTTTAAAAAACGTCAAAAGTATTAGAAAAATAATAACCTTTAATATTCAAATACTTATTATAGAAAAAGCAATATGTGTCATATTATTTGATGATTTTCTAGTAACATACGTTTACATTTAAAAACTAATAGACAACACTTGAATGGCTACCTGCTCAATCGTTTTTTCTACGAGGGTCCTCCAATGCCGCAGGAAAAGGCTACCAATACGGTATTCGTCGTTACCGAAAAAAGCCCACAATCACAACTATTTGCGGAATATCTAGGGACTCATACCGAGTGTCATGTGCATATTCAGTCGCCCCATGAACGGGCCACCGCACCGACGGCAGGTAGCACCTTGATGCTAATCGACAGCGATCATATCAGCGTTGATACCCTTCCAGACTGGCAACACCAACTGCCCGAGGCGCTCAGCAACACACCCTTGGCCGCGTTTAACATCCGCGATATGGATCATGCGCTTGAAGCCTTGTCATGCGCACAGTTGAAAGGGGTGTTCTATCGCCACGAGAGTCTGGATGTCATTTGTAAGGGAATTCATGCACTGCTCGAGGGCGAGCTATGGATGTCCCGCGAGCTAATGACACGGTTGATTCTGTTTTATCGTAAATATCAAAACAACGCCTTCCGCCCCGCCTGCGGGCTCACTAACCGAGAAATGGAAATCATCTCGCTGCTGAGTGCCGGGGCGTCTAACCATCAAATTGCCGAAAAGCTGTTTCTTAGCGAACACACCGTAAAGTCTCACCTTTACAACATTTTCCGCAAAATCAACGTCCATAACCGTATCCAGGCGCTGAATTGGATCCATCAAAACTTGGGCCCCATTTTGCCGAATATTGAAACCGCAAGAAGCTTGCAGCGTCACCGTTAGCGCATCGCAAAGGGGTTTTACTATGAAAGCACTGCGCTATAAGCCCGTCATTCTGTGTTACTTCCTGCTCTGGGGAAGCACGTTTCCCGCCTATGCCGAAGAAATGACAGAGCCGGTATCTCCTACTGACGATGGGCAAGCCGCTATCGCCGATGAGCAAGAAGCTATCGATGCCATTAACCAGCTTTCAGGCCCCGATGGGGCAGAAGTTGAGCAACCTTCACAAGGGGGCAGCGAACTCACCGGCGTTATGGTTGACCGTACCATCACGATGGCGGGCAAAACCTTCTATCGTGCCTTCAGCCAACGCGCCATGGATAACATGATCATTGCCAATGCCACCATCACCATTCAAGAGCGGCCCGATGCTCGTTGGGGCAGCCAGGTGTGGATCATGGAAGGCAACCAGATGCATTTCCGTACCCAGCTCTCCCCAAGGATCAGTGAGGCCGACCGAGCGGCGGGGGAAGCCGTACAAATCGTGGAAGAAGCACTACTGCGTCAACAACTGAACTCAGCGCTATCTTCCGACAAAGACTTAGGAAGAGAGGAGTTACCATAATGAAAACTAACCTAATGCACACCGTGGGTTTAGGCTCAGCCCTACTGGCCGGTCTATTAACCTTTCAAGCTCACGCCGGGGAAATGATTTATGAACCTTTGAATCCCTCCTTTGGGGGCGATCCTTTTATGGGCAGTTACATGCTCAACAAGGCTCAATCCCAGGATACCAATTCTGATCCAGACTCACGTGACGTCGATCGACTCTCCTCCACCGACCGGCTAATTCAAAGCCTGGAGAGCCGTTTGATTTCACAGCTATTGACCGACGTGGGATCGGGAGATATCGGCGAAGGCGGCTTTGATAGCGACGAATTCAGCGTTGTGGTGCGTGATGAAGGCGGCCAGCTCGTCGTACGCGTAATCGACAAGCTGACAGGGGATGAAACCAATATCAGTGTCGGCGGCTTATTTAATCCATGAGATAGCCCAACTATCGAACCAAAACAGTACGAACTAAAAAACCAAACATCATAAATGGTGGATAAGTCAGGGGATCATCATGAAGATTATAGCTACTTTTTTAATAGCGGGTTTGCTCAGCGGCTGCGCGGGAATGGTTGCCAATTCAGAGAACCTTGAGGGAACCGAGGCCACCTTAACGCCGCGCGGTGCCACGTACCAAGATCTCGTATCGCTACCGCCGCCAGCGGGCAAAATTTTTGTCTCGGTATACGACTTCCGTGATCAAACCGGTCAGTATCGGCCTGCTCCCGCCAGCACCTTCTCGACGGCAGTGACGCAAGGCGCGGCCGCGATGCTAACGGGTGCTCTAGCCGATTCAGGCTGGTTTATCCCGCTTGAGCGGGTGGGGCTGCAAAACTTGTTAACGGAACGGCGAATTATTCGCGCTGAATTTGAGCGCTTTAATCAACCCGACACGCTCCCCTCATTACGTGCGGCTTCCGTCATGCTGGAAGGCGGCATTATTGCCTACGAATCCAACGTTAGGACCGGCGGTGCGGGTGCAGAATATTTTGGGATTGGGGCATCGGGAGAGTATCAGGTTGACCAAGTAACGGTTAACTTGCGCGCGGTAGAAATTTCTACGGGTGAAGTGCTTGCCAATGTGACAACGACAAAAACTATCTATTCGAAAGAATTACGTGCTGGCGTGTATCGGTTTATCGATTTCCGACGCTTATTAGAAGCAGAAGCTGGTATTACCACCAACGAACCTGTGCAAATGGCGGTGATGTCTTCCATTGAATCTGCGGTTATTCATTTGGTGGCACGAGGAGTAGAAAACAACCTTTGGAACCTCAGCGATGATGTCGATTTTGAGGATACCATCCTGTCCGATTACTTAAGTGCGCCTATTCCTCAATTATAAATTAAATGCTTAAGCATTAAAAAACTAAACTATTAAACTTAGGCACAAAAATAAGGCTACCCAGTAAATGGGTGGCCTTTTTTAATAAAAGCATGAGATCACTCATAAAAGCATTAGAAACGTCATCCCAAAATAGACGGTTATAAGTAAAAAAATAGTTCTACAAACCATAAATCTTACGATAGCGAAAACCGTTAAATAGTCCAAACTCAACACATGAAATACATTCAGATACAAAATGTTTCAGAGGATTTCATCATGAATCGGCAGCGCGCCAATGGAGCACCAATGCGGCTCTTCCCAGCCAAGCACCAGATGTGGTTGGTCACATTATTGGCCGCCACCTTACTTACCTCCACATCAGTTAATGCTGGCGATAATCGAATCGAACAGTTTTTTAATCAAGTCGATACCGATAATTACCGGGGTAACTACAGCATTATTGATCAAGTCGGTAATAACAATAGTGCTGACGTTAATCAGTCTTACTCTGCCAGTTATCAACGCGGTAATTTTTCAAATATTCGCCAAGTGGGCAATTTTAATAATGCCACTATTAACCAGACAGGTGGTAATAACTTTGGCGTGATTTTACAGAAAGGCAATGAACACGAAGCCAGTATTAGCCAAGCAGGAAGACAGCGCGAACTCAAAGCGTATGTTTCTCAGTCAGGCAGTAGAAGTGATATCCAGATTTCACAATCGGGGAGTGGCTACCGAAGCATTAACGTTGAGCAAAAAGCTTATTCGGGTAATGCACGCCCAGTCACCGTCGAAACCTACTGAGCAACACAGGTTGCCTCAGTAATAACTAAAGCAAGTATATCGTAAAGGGGAAACACCATGAAAACTCAAATGACTGCTATCGCCGCTGCTATCGCTCTTGCCATGAGCGCCTCTGCACTAGCACAGACTGAGCCAGCTTCTGAATTCGATGGCTCACGTGCAGCGATCGATGGAATGGCAGGCGCTGCTTATGACGGCAGCGGTTTAGGCAACGACTCTTACATCGATCAGGAAGGTGATTACAACAACACCGATGTAACTCAGTGGGGTACGCAGATTTCACGCATCGAACAAAACGGTGATGACAACACTGCCAACGTCACACAAGACGATGTGGTTGGTACTTCTGGCCCCGGGGAAAACTCTTCGCTAATTGAACAAGCTGATAATGGCAACCGCGCAGATGTGGCACAACTAGGCGAAGAAAACGACTCCATTATCAATCAGGAAGGTGGTTTCTGGGGTGCAGCCGTTAACTACGCTAATGTTGACCAAGATGGCTACCGCAATGACTCTTGGGTAGATCAGGATGGCTTTATGAACAAATCAAGTGTCGTCCAGGATGGCGACCTGAACGATAGCTTCGTGAAGTCTGAAGGCAACTTCAACAAAACCTATACTACACAAACCGGTGATGAGCTGGATAGCGATATTATCTCGCTAGGCGACTGGAACTACACCGCTGTCACCCAGGATGGCTACGGACATGATTCCTTTGTTCGTTATCAGGGTAACGGTAACACCAGTTACGTAAACCAAAGTGGTGACGCAGGCGTAGCCTCTCAGCAAAACTTCTCGCAGATCCGCACTACCGGTAATGGCAACTACAACAATGTTAATCAAGCCAACTAAGCGTTCGTAACGCTCTGTCGGCATAAACCGCCCCTTTTCAGGGGCGGTTTTTTGTTAGCGGATCGAAACCGTTAACGTACCGCCCTTACCTTGGGTAGAAGAGCGCGAGCGGTTAGTGCCTTTTTGAATATCAACCTCTAGGCGCTCGCCGTCACTCAGTAGCGTCACGGTTCCTTCCAGCGCACTACCTTCAAAGCTAAACTCCGCCGGTACCGTGCCATTTTCCTCAATATGTTCTGTGGTTTCGCCCTCGTGTGTCACTTTCCAATGGGCGGAAAACGCAGCGCCTTCCGTGCCTTCCATGGTAATTCGGATCGGATTCATCGATGGCTCCTTTTGCGATTGCGCGCTTAGCGGCAGGACGGCTAACCCCGTTGCCAATAGCGTGGCACTTAGCCACATCCAGCGTTGTTTCATAATGGCTCCCACGACGCAAAGAGCCGCTGGTTATCAGCGGCTCTTTGAGTATAGTGGGATTTTGGTTACTTGCTGTTACATGTAAGAAAATGCTTTCTCAGCGGCATCCAGGGTTCGTTGGATATCTTCCGGCGTGTGGGCACTGGACATAAACCCGGCTTCGAACGCCGATGGGGCTAGGTACACCCCTTGATCCAGCATCGCGCCAAAGAAGCGCCTAAACGCTTCTGGATCACAGGCGGTGGCCTGGGCGAAGTTATCCACACGGCGTTGTCCGGTAAAAAATATCCCAAACATACCACCGGCCGACTGCGTCATCATCGGCACGTTGGCGGCATTGGCGCGTTCTTGTAAGCCGCTGCAGAGCGTTTCTACCCGCTGTGCCAAGGCATCATGGAAACCGGGTACCTGAAGCTTGGTCAACAGCGCAACACCGGCGGCCATGGCTAGCGGATTGCCTGAGAGGGTGCCCGCCTGATAGATCGGTCCCATCGGCGAAATATTTTGCATAATTTCGCGTTTGCCACCGAAGGCGCCCACCGGCATACCGCCACCCACAATCTTACCAAGGCAAGTAAGATCGGGGGTCACGCCATAATGCGCCTGGGCACCGCCGAGCGCCACACGAAAACCGGTCATCACTTCATCAAAAATCAGCACGCTATCGTGTTCGTTACACACCCGGCGCAGGGTTTCAAGAAAACCCGGCTGCGGCGGAATGCAATTCATATTGCCAGCCACCGGCTCGACGATAATACAGGCAATTTCATCGCCTATTTCGTCAAAGCATGCCTCTACACCTTCTGGATCGTTATACGACAAGGTAATAGTGTGCTCGGCCAGTGAAGCCGGTACGCCCGGTGAACTGGGTTCACCGTGAGTAAGCGCTCCGGACCCGGCTTTTACCAGCAGCGAATCAGAATGACCGTGATAGTTACCTTCAAACTTAACGATTTTATCGCGCCCAGTGGCGCCACGCGCCAGGCGAATCGCCGACATCGTCGCTTCGGTACCAGAGCTCGTCATGCGAACCATTTCCATCGAGGGAATTATCTCGCAAATCAGCTCCGCCATGGTGGTTTCAACCGCCGTAGGAGTACCGAACGACAGCCCGTTATCCAGCCGGGCACGAACCGCTGCCAGCACATCCTGATCGGCGTGACCGGTAATCATCGGTCCCCAAGAACCGACGTAGTCGACGTAACGGTTGCCTTCTACATCAAATAAATAGGCGCCTTGCGCACGCTCCATAAACACCGGCGGACGATGCAATCCTTTAAAAGCCCGCACAGGAGAGTTAACGCCACCAGGGATATGGCGGCTGGCAAGTTCAAATAGTTCAGCAGAAGTCGTCATGGCGTCCTCTTCATTAATTGCGTCATTAATCGCGTGGCGTCATCAAATTAAAAACGTGAAGCGCGCGGGGAACGATTGGGTAAAAACTGCCCGCTTGTCGGTTCATAACCTTGTGACAAGCTTTGCCAGGTATAGTGCTGAGCCTGCTCACAGGCAGTAAGTAAGCGCTCACCTACAGCCAGGCGGGCAGCGATGGCAGAAGCCAGCGTGCATCCCGAACCGTGAAACTGCTCGGGTAAGCGCGGCCATTGCCATTGCCGAGTGTTATCCGGTGAGTGCAGCGTCAGTAACACCTGCTGGTCATTGCCGGGTAACGGATCATCGGTTGCCGACACCAGCACCGCTTGACAGCCTAACGATAGTAGCGCCACTGCCCGCGCTGTATCGTCATCCGCTGCTTGACTCTCAGGGGTGAGCATTGCCAACTCAGCACGGTTTGGCGTCAATATATCCACCAATGGAAGCAGCCGCTCACGGTACTGCTGACGCAATTCAAGGGTCGAGAGTTCAGCGCCTCCACCCGCTTTTAATACCGGGTCGGCCACTACCGGCACACCGGGAAATCGCCGAATGATCGTAATGGCGGCATTAAGCGTTGCCTCATTGCTAATTAAGCCCAGCTTGATCGCCGCTATTGGCATGGTCGCTATCTCATCCGCCATTTGGCCCATCAAATGGGCATCCGTGGGCACTACGCGCACCACGTTATGGCAATTTTGCACCGTCAGCGCCGTGGGGATGGTCACTGCCCATCCTCCGCAGGCAGCGATTGACTCACTATCGGCTATAAGCCCAGCACCACCAGTAGGATCATGTCCCGCCAGCACTAATACAACAGGGGGTAATGGTCGGCGCATCAGAACGGTTTCACTACCGCCAGTACGATAATCCCGATCAGACCAATCACCGGTAACTCGTTAAACCAACGGAAAAACACATGGCTTTTGCTGCAGCGTGCTTGGCTAAACTGCTTAAAATAAATTAAGCAGACATGATGATAGGCAATCAACAACGCGATCAGTAGCAGCTTTGCATGCATCCACCCCTGGCTGAGCCAGGCGGGGGCCAGATACAGCAGCCAGCCCCCGAAAATCAGCACGGCAATCATCGACGGCATCATGATGCCACGATAAAGCTTACGCTCCATGGTGGTGAAATAAGCCATCGCCTGTTGATCACCGGTATCGCGTGCCTGGGCGTGGTAAACAAACAGCCTAGGTAAATAAAACATGGCGGCAAACCAGGTTACCATCGCGATTAGGTGAATCGCTTTGATCCATAAGTACATTGTCACTCCTTAGGCTGAAGGCTTTTTGTAAGGTGAATCGCTGTCACGAGGATCGCTGTAATGGTAATAACGCTCGATAGCACCCCGTGTGATGATACCTGAAATACGCTGCTGTTTCGGCCGATTACCGTGAACCACATAAAGCGCCCCCAAGGCGTCATTTTGCAATGTCAAAAAAGCTTCGGATAGGGTTGCTTGTAAGGCGATAGGCGCCATTTCTAGACGCTGGCCGGGTATTTCCAACAAATCAATCAACTCTTCTGGGGACGCGTTGCCGCCTAGCGTTTCGTCCTGTTCGATCATCCAGCGCGCAAGCTCGGCGGCTTTCAGTCCGAGTACTGGCTTATCGTCACTCGAGCGCTCAATCACCAACCACACCGGGTTATTTTCCAGTAAACGACGCGCTTGATCCGGCGTTATCATCCGCGTGGTGCGCACCAAATGACGTTCCATCACTGCCGGCACCGACACCCTCGATAACGCTTGCATCAGCGGCTGCTGCAACGGGTGCAAGCCATTGCGCACGCTAGTGATGAAAAATCCTTCACAACCCGTTAATTGACGCGACGTTAAGCACGCGACCACCACCACCAACATTCCCGGCAACATAATACCCGGCGTATGGGTTAACTCTAGCAGCGCCATTAGCGCCGCCAGCGGCGCTTGCAGGACGGCTCCCATCATCGCCGCCATCCCCAACATCGCATACACCCCGGGGTCAGCCGCTCTCGACTCCCATATCCACCCTCCCAGCAAGCCACTCAAGGCCCCGGCAGCGGCCCCCACCACCAATACCGGGCCAATAATCCCAATGGGTATACCGCCGGCTACCGTTAAGGCGGTAATCACCAGTTTCACCAGCACCAGCGCTACCAGCACCTGGACGGCTAACTGATTATTGAGCGCGGCTGCCACACTGTCGTAGCCAATGCCTTGAACTTCAGGAAACCAGAAGGCAGCTAGGCCTGTCATCATCGCTACCACGCTCAATCGCCACCAAAGAGGCCATTGCTGTAGGCGTTGCAAACGCGATAAATGAATAAACCCACCGGCCAACAAACCAATGAATACCCCCGTCATGACCACCCAAGGAAGGTTCATTAGCGACCCGAGCGCAACGTCGGGAATGTGAAACGCTGGTTCGTTGCCATATACCATTTGGGCCACGAGCGCGCCCATCATAGACGCCAAAATGACCGGCATGAAACTCATTAGCGTGTACTCCATCATCACCACTTCCATGGCGAAGATGACCCCTGCAATCGGGGTATTAAATGAGGCCGAAATACCCGCGGCTGTGCCACAGGCCACTAATACCCGTAAACTGTTGTTGGGCAAGCGCAGACGCTGGCCGAGGCCGCTCGAGGCGGCTGCCCCCAGATGGATGGCGGGTCCCTCTCGCCCGGCTGACAGCCCGCCTAACACCGCTACGACCCCTACCCACCACTGATTAAGCCAATTACGTAACGGAAAACGGCCTTGATGGTAGGTTAAGCGCTCAATGACATGGCTAACACCCAGCTTGCGGGCAGTGGCTTTTTGGCGGTAAAGCAAGGTACCGATCAAACAAACGGCGAGAAAAGGCAAAGAAGCACGCACCCATGGCGATAGCGACTCAAAGGCTTCTGGGTCACCTTGGGGCATATAAAGCAGTGCCCCGGCCGAGAGCAGCAGCCGAAAGACGACCATTAACGCCCCGGTAATCGCACCTGAGACCAGCCCCAACACACACAGCTGTGGCAACGCATCGACATTTGCCAACTGACGCCGGAAACTATCTAGGGTGAAATCGGACCGAGAAAAACGCGCCACTGGCGACCTTCCTTGCTCTTGTGTCTATACACTCTTGTGTATCATAGCTGGTTACGCTTAAACAGCTTGGTATCCTATGCTTAGGTTATTGGCGCGTTTTATTTTCTGCTCAGCGAGATCCGCAAGGAGTAAGGTGTGATTAAGGTAGGTATTGTTGGCGGCACAGGCTACACCGGTGTTGAATTGCTTCGGCTACTCGCCCAGCATCCCCATGTGAGTGTAGACGCTATCACGTCACGTTCAGAAGCAGGCGTTAAGGTCAGCGATATGTACCCTAACCTGCGCGGGCATTACGACACACTTGCGTTTAGCGAACCCAATGCCAAACAGTTAGGTGCCTTGGATGCCGTTTTTTTTGCAACGCCACATGGGGTTGCTCACGCACTCGCTGGCGAACTGCTGGACAACGGCACCCGCGTTATCGACCTATCAGCGGATTTTCGTCTGCGCGACGCGGCCGAGTGGGCAGAATGGTACGGTCAATCCCATGGGGCGCCTGGCTTACTTGAAGAAGCCGTTTATGGGCTGCCTGAAATGCATCGCGATCAGATTAAAAAAGCACGCCTGGTGGCGGTCCCAGGCTGCTACCCCACCGCCGTTCAGCTGGGTTACTTACCGCTGTTAGAGGCCGGCCTGGTAGATGCAGGGCGGCTGATTGCCGACTGCAAGTCCGGCGTCACAGGCGCCGGGCGTGGCGCCAAGGTCGGCTCATTATTAGCGGAAGCCAGCGAATCAATGAAGGCGTACGGCGCCTCTGGGCACCGCCACCTGCCAGAAATTCGCCAGGGCCTGACAGACATGCACACTGGGGCTGTGGGACTGACATTTGTACCGCACCTAACACCGATGATCCGCGGTATTCATGCTACGCTCTATGCCACACTTAGCGAGGAACCTGGCGATCTTCAGTCGCTGTTTGAGCAACGTTACGCCAATGAGCCGTTTGTCGATGTGATGCCTGCCGGTAGTCATCCGGAAACGCGCAGCGTGAAAGGCATCAATACGTGCCGTATAGCGGTTCACCGCCCAGAAAATAGCGACACGGTCGTGATACTTTCGGTGATTGATAATTTGGTGAAAGGCGCCTCGGGCCAGGCCGTTCAAAACCTTAACCTTATGTTTGGCTTTGACGAAGCCACTGGGCTGAGTGTCCCGGCCGTCATGCCCTAGCGTCAACAGTGACTGGTAATAGTTGACCCTTTTGCTAGGTATTACTCATAATCATAGCCTATGTAGACTATTTGCTTCGGGGCGCGCATGACGTTAAACGTTCGCCGCCCCATTCGCTCACGGGAGGTAGCCATGAGCAGCGCAGAATCCTTCGTTCCTACGCCATTATTGTTGTCCGATAGCGCCCAAAAACGCATCAACGCCTTGATGGCAGAAGAAAACAATTCCACTCTAAAATTACGTGTTTACGTGACTGGCGGAGGCTGTTCGGGCTTCCAATACGGCTTTGATTTTGCCGATAGCGTCGCTGACGACGACACGGTAATCGAATTTGGCGATGCGGCACTTGTCGTCGATCCCCTTTCCTATCAATACCTAGTAGGCTCAACCGTCGACTATGAAGAAGGACTCGCTGGGGCTCGTTTTCGGGTACAAAATCCCAATGCCACCACCACCTGTGGTTGCGGTGCTTCGTTTATGGTGTAGCGGTTACCCACAAATCGACCGATATCTTTGCAGCGTTTATTGCTATCCCACCCCGTGACTTGACGCCTTGGGCGTTTCTCGCCAAGGTTATATGGTCAATAACAAACTCAGATACTGGCGACGAGGCGGCATCAGCTGCTTTACCAGTGCTGGGCCATATAAATCACGGGGAAACTCATGAAATCACGTTTATATCGCACTACGCTTCCCATCTCTGCGCTTGCCCTAGCGTTAGGCAGCGCAAGCCTTGCCCACGCGCAAGAAACACCGAGCGTTAATGTCGCCACTGACCCCAGCTTCGTTCCATTTGAAATGATGGACGAAGACAGCGGCGAAATGGTCGGTTTCGATATTGATATCATCAACGAAGTAGCAGACCGGGCAGGCTTTGAAGTCGACCTGACCACCATGGATTTCTCGGGCATTATTCCAGCGGTCCAAACTGGCAACCAAGAAATTGCCATTGCCGGTATCACTATCACCGAAGAGCGGTCAGAAATTGTCGATTTTTCTGACCCCTACTACGATTCGGGTTTGCAGATCATCGTTCGCGCCGATAGTGACGTTGAAGACATTGATGACCTGGAAGGCATGACCATCGCCACCAAAACAGGCTCGACCAGCTACGACTATCTTGAAGATAAATTTGGTGACGACGCCGAGATTACCCCCTATCCGGGCACTTCGGACATGTATATGGCACTACTCGGCCGTAATGTCGATGCTGTGTTCTATGATGCCCCCAATGTGGCTTATTTCTCGCAAACCCGCGGTGAAGGGCGTACCAAAGTGGTCGGCCCACTCTATGAAGGACAGCAGTACGGGATCGTCTTCAATAAAGGCAGCGAATGGGTAGAACCCACCAACGAAGCGCTGGCTGAAATGCGCGAAGATGGCACTTATGACGAGATCTATGAGGAATGGTTTGGTGAAGCGCCCAGCGATGATTAATTAACGCTGATCTCATTTTTGCCATTTCATCAGGGCCGGGCGGCCTCGCCCCCGGCCTTGTTCGTTTGTCTTTTATTCTCTCAGGAGAACGCGCGTGGAACCTAGCTTTGAGTTTAATTGGGCAGCCACCATTAACTCGATTCCCCATCTGTTGCCGGGGATCCCCTATACCCTGCTGATTTCCTTTGGCGGGCTCGCGATCGGCTTTTTTATCGGCATCTTTTTTGGCCTGCTGCGTATCAGCCCGTTTCGCTGGCTGCGCTGGCCCGCTATCGTCTATGTCGAAGTGTTTCGCGGTACGCCCATACTGGTTCAGGTGCTGTTTATCTTCTACGGTCTACCGCAAATTCTTGGCGGCCCCATCAATGCCCTGGTGGCCGGTATTGCTGCGATTGCCGTTAACTCAGGTGCCTATATTTCTGAGATTGTGCGTGGTGGTGTTCAGTCCATCGAACGCGGCCAGCGTGAAGCATCCTTATCGCTTGGTTTATCGCGCACCCAGGCGTTTCGTTACGTCATATGGCCGCAGGCGCTCCGCCGAATGATCCCTCCGCTAGGCAACCAAGGCATCATCAGCATCAAAGACACATCTCTGTTTTCGGTCATTGGTGTTGGCGAACTGGTCCGCCAGGGGCAGGTATATATTTCCAGCACCTTCACCGCGATGGAGGTCTATCTCATGGTCGCCCTCATGTACCTCGCTATCACCTGGACACTTTCGATTATCTTGCGCCAGCTTGAGCGCAAAGGCGTAGTAGGCCAATAAGGAGACGCACAATGAACGACAAGCCCCAGCAAATTGTGCGCATGCAGCAGCTCAATAAGCACTTTGGTAGCCTGCACGTACTAAAAGACATCGATATGCAAATTACGCCAGGCGAAGTGGTCGTCGTTATCGGCGCAAGTGGCTCAGGTAAATCTACCTTAATTCGCTGTATCAATGGGTTGGAGGAATTCCAAGCGGGTTCGCTTGAGGTCGACGGCAACGAACTGCTTCCCAACGGTAAAAGCGGCAAGGCACTACAAACCATCCGCACCGAAGTCGGCATGGTGTTCCAACAGTTCAACCTATTCCCTCATTTAAGCGTTATCGACAACATTACCCTGGCCCCCATGAAAGTACGCGGCTGGAGCCAGTCTGACGCCGTTGAAACCGCCAAACGCCTGCTTGAACGAGTCGGCATCTTCGACCAAGCGTACAAGTACCCTAACCAGCTTTCAGGCGGCCAGCAGCAGCGCGTGGCATTAGCACGTGCCCTGGCTATGGAGCCTCGCCTCATGCTGTTTGATGAGCCAACCTCGGCCCTTGACCCGGAAATGATTGGTGAAGTACTGGATGCCATGCGCGAACTGGCTAAAGAAGGCATGACCATGGTGATTGTCACTCATGAGATGGGCTTTGCTCGTGAAGTCGCCGACCGGGTGGTGTTTATTCATCAGGGCAAAATTACCGAGCAAGGACCTCCTGAACAGCTGTTTGATACACCCCAGCACGAACGCACACAGTCTTTTTTAGCACGAGTACTCAAGCACTGAGCGACCCAAACACTGCTAAACAGACAACATTTAATGGCCTGTGATGATCACAGGCCATTTTTTTGCCTGTGGATAAAGTTTTTTGATAACCCACCACAATCATTGCCTACCTTGCACCATGCAGCGCTTCAGCGGCATTAATGCTATCCCCACCGATTTGTTCACAGGTGCGGTAACAACCCAGGTATGTAGCGGTGGACAAAGCGTGCACAGCAACATCGGTGGATAAGACAAGGTTTCATCCACAGGGTGAACACCGCTTCTACTCAGTTAGTACGCCGTTTAATCATGTATAAGTCAACAACGTAACTAGCTGATAATATGGAACTTAAAACGTTTATCAACAGATTTTATCCACACTAGTAATTACAACATTAACAGAACTTCTCTTATTTTATATTTATGTTGTTATTAATAATGACAGATGAACGAATCAGGGTGTGGAAAAACCTGACGGTTACCCACAGGGGGTTTATACTTGCGCCCTTATTGGATTAAGGTGCTTGCGCACCGACTCAACTCATTCGTGCCCCAAGGCACAAGACGAGGTGTCTCTTGAATTACCCCGACCGCTTTGACGTGATTGTCATCGGCGGTGGCCATGCGGGAACTGAAGCCGCATTGGCCTCTGCTCGTATGGGCTGTCAAACCCTGTTGCTAACTCACAACATCGAGACCCTAGGTCAAATGTCATGCAATCCGGCCATTGGAGGGATTGGCAAAAGCCATTTGGTTAAGGAAATTGATGCATTGGGTGGCGCTATGGGGCTTGCCACGGATTTAGGTGGCATCCAGTTCCGTGTCCTGAATGCCCGCAAAGGGCCTGCAGTCAGAGCAACCCGGGCTCAGGCTGACCGCGTTCGCTACAAAGCGGCTATCCGCGGCATGTTGGAAAATCAGTCAAATTTAACGATTTTCCAGCAAGCAGCGGGGGATCTGATTGTGGATAACGACACCGTTCGTGGTGTCGTAACGGAAACCGGCATCCGCTTTCATGCAGAATCCGTGGTGCTCTCGACGGGCACATTCCTCGGCGGCGTGATTCACATTGGGTTGGATCAAAGTCGCGGTGGACGAGCCGGCGATCCACCGTCAAACGCGCTGGCTGAGCGACTACGTGCTCTGCCCTTCCGGGTTGATCGGCTAAAGACCGGAACACCGCCGCGTATTGACGCCAAAAGCGTTGATTTTTCTCAGTTTGAAGAGCAGCCCGGCGACACACCAACACCCGTGATGTCTTACCTGGGTTCGAGGGATATGCATCCCGAGCAGATGAGCTGCCATATTGCACACACCAACGAGCGCACCCATGAAATCATCATGGCGAACCTTGAACGTTCACCGATGTATTCCGGCGTTATCGAGGGCATCGGTCCACGCTATTGCCCGTCGATTGAAGACAAGGTTCATCGCTTTGCCGATAAATCGAGCCACCAGATATTTATTGAACCTGAGGGTCTGGATACCCACGAGCTTTACCCCAACGGGATTTCCACCTCGTTGCCGTTCGATATACAGCTTCAGGTAGTTCGCTCGATCAAAGGGCTGGAAAACGCACATATCACCCGGCCAGGCTATGCGATCGAATATGATTTCTTTGATCCACGGGATTTGTACCATTCCCTGGAAACCAAATTTATCCACAACCTGTTTTTTGCCGGTCAGATCAACGGCACGACCGGTTACGAAGAGGCAGGCGCCCAGGGCTTGCTAGCAGGTCTGAATGCGGCACGTCGTGCCAAGCAACTGGATTCATGGCATCCACGGCGCGATGAAGCCTACCTTGGGGTGTTGGTCGATGACCTGATTACCATGGGCACCAAAGAGCCCTACCGCATGTTCACGTCACGTGCGGAATACCGCCTGTTGCTGCGCGAGGACAATGCCGACCTGAGACTGACCGAGAAAGGCCGTGAACTCGGGTTGGTGGACGATGAACGCTGGTCGGCATTCAGCCAGAAACGTGAGGCGATCGAAGCCGAAACGGCTCGCCTTGCCAGCATCTGGATACAGCCGAAAAGTGCCGCCGCGGCAAGCGTTGCCGAGTACACAGGCCAACCGTTGAACCGCGAGTATCGGTTAAGTGACCTGCTAAAACGCCCAGAGTTGGATTATGCGACCTTGACGACGCTGCCCGGGGTGGAAGGAGCACCGGTTACCGACGAAGCCGTTGCCGAGCAAGTCCAGATCCAGGCCAAGTATCAAGGCTACATCGATCGGCAGCAGGACGAGATCGACAAGCTTAAGCGGCATGAAGCCATGCCACTGCCCGCTGACCTGGATTACCAGCGGGTTGAAGGCTTGTCCCACGAAATTCGTCAGAAATTAAGCGAGGCGCGGCCGGAAACCCTTGCCCATGCCGCGCGTATTTCAGGGGTTACCCCCGCCGCCGTGTCGATCCTGCTGGTTCATCTCAAGAAGCGTCGGCTGGTATCGACGTCTGCGGTGGCCAACGGATGAGTGGGATAGCGACGCTGCTGTCCAGTATACCCAGCCCAGTGATAATCCGGCTGGAGGAAGGGCTCAGCGCATTAGGTACACCCGTTACGGCCCATCAGCGTGACCAGTTGCTGGGCTTGCTTGCGCTCTTGCACAAGTGGAACCGGGCTTATAACCTCACTGCTGTACGCGATGTTAATGACATGGTGTCACGCCACGTACTCGACAGTGCCGCGGTGCTGCCGTTCGTCATGGGCCCTAAACTACTCGATGTGGGCGCTGGCCCAGGACTTCCGGGATTGGTATTAGCGATTCTTAAACCTGAGTTATCTGTCACGTTATTGGATAGCAACGGCAAAAAAGTGCGTTTTCAACGCCAAGCGGTGATGGAATTGGGGTTGTCCAATGTGACGCCCGTTCAAGCGCGTGTGGAACAGTTCGCTAACACCACCTTTGATCAAGTGATTTCGCGTGCATTCGCCAGCTTGGTGGATTTTGTTAACCTGACGCGCAAGCTTCCTACTGACGAAGGACAGTGGCTGGCGATGAAAGGCCCGGGCGCCAATGATGAACTACGCGACCTGCCGGACGGCATTCAGCTTCACGCAAGACACACGCTAAATGTTCCTTTCGAGACGGCCGAGCGACAGCTGTTGATTCTGACCCCACAAGGAGTTGAGTAAGTGAGCCAGATCATTGCCCTGACCAACCAAAAAGGCGGCGTGGGCAAATCCACCTCAGCCGTTAACTTGGCGGCGAGTCTCGCCGGACTCGACCGTCGAGTGCTTTTGGTGGATCTTGATCCGCAAGGACACGCCAGTATGGGCAGTGGTATCGACAAGCACAGCTTGGAAAAAAGCGTTCTCGATGTCCTGTTGGGTGAGGCGAGTGCTGCCGAAACGATTGTTCGAAAGCCACCAGTGAAATATGACGTGCTACCCAGCAACGGTGACTTGACCGCGGCGGAAGTCGAACTCATGCATTCAGACCAGCGTGAAAGCGGCTTAACCACGGCGCTGACGAGCGTTTTACCGCAATACGATGTGGTACTTATTGACTGTCCGCCTTCGCTTAATATGCTGACAGTGAATGCGTTAACGGCGGCGCATGGCGTGTTGATTCCGCTGCAGTGTGAATTTTACGCACTGGAAGGCCTCTCGGCACTGTTGGATACGGTCGAGCAGATTAAACAGAGCATTAACCCTGATCTAGCCGTCTCCGGCATTTTGCGCACCATGTACGACAAACGCACTAGTCTGACCCGTGAGGTCGACAAGCAGTTGCGTGACTATTTTGGCGATGTGCTGCTAAAAACCACGATTCCGCGTAACGTTAAAGTGGCAGAAGCGCCTAGCCATGGTCTGCCGGTTACTCAGTATGCGCGCTTCTCTCGCGGCAGCCAGGCCTACCGTGTGTTAGCAAAAGAGCTAATTCGCCGACTCGCGCTATAATCACCGACGACTGATCTATTTATCACGAGGGAATGCCCATGACGCGTAAACCCGCACTAGGACGTGGCTTGGATGCTCTGATTGGTGCTGGTGCCCGCCGCCGCGACAGCCTTGAATTGGCTGCGGGTTCACCCCCAGCGCCGTCGGGTGATGCCACTGCAGAAGCGGCCACTCCACAGAGCCAGGAGCGCCTCGAACGTTTACCGCTTGGCCAGTTAACGCGGGGCAAGTACCAACCGCGTCGCGATATCCAGCCGGAAGCGCTGGAGGAGTTAGCCGACTCTATCCGTGCACAAGGGGTTATGCAGCCCATTGTTGTGCGTCCAATCGGCGAAAACCGCTATGAGATTGTGGCCGGCGAGCGCCGCTGGCGGGCAGCTCAACTCGCTGAATTAGATGTCATCCCGGCGGTTATCCGCGAGGTCAGCGATGAAGTGGCCTTGGCGCTGGCGCTGATTGAAAACATTCAGCGCGAAAACCTCAATGCTATTGAAGAAGCCATGGCGCTCAAACGGCTCGGCGATGAATTTGAATTAACGCAGCAGCAGATGGCAGATGCGGTAGGCAAATCACGTACCCAGGTCGCAAACCTGCTGCGCCTACTAGCGTTGGACAACGAGGTCCAAACACTGCTTGAGCGTGGTGATCTGGATATGGGGCATGCCCGTGCGCTACTAACCCTGAATAGCGCTCAGCAACGCCAAGTGGCCCACGAAGTGGTCAATAACGACCTTACCGTGCGCGCCACTGAAGCGTTAGTTAAAAAGGTTCAAAATCAGCCTGAAGCCTCTTCGACGCCACGGCGCCAGACCAAAACCTCTGACGTGACACGCTTAGAAACACAGCTGGGTGAATTACTTGGTGCACCGGTATCCATCGACCATGGCCAAAAAGGCAAAGGTAAAGTCACCATTCGCTATACCAGTTTGGAAGAACTAGATGGCATCTTGGGACATATTAAATAGCAGACTTATTATTTATTAATAAGCAAGCTTATTAATAATCCGGTTAAGATGGCTAATTTTTCCACCTTTGGTCGCAAGTCACCGCTTGAACGCGCGAAATACGCGCAACTTCGGTTGAAGGTGTGATAGCCCTTCCCTATAATCGCGCAAGATTTGTGCAGGCTGCCCAAGGATGTTCATGCCTGTGAACGTATTTAAATGGGCCAGAATGACATGCAGCGATTGGAAACGTTACGACGGCAGGCGTATGTCATTCGGCTAATAGTGGCTCAACTGCTGGTTGCAGCAGTTGGTACGCTGCTAGCACTGATAGTGATCGACAGTAGCGGCGCAATATCAGTGGCGTTGGGGGCGTTGGTGGCTTTTATACCCCACGTATTTTTTGTCCAGCGGATGGCAATTTTCCAGAAGCGCGCCCCCGCGTCGCGCAACGCGCTCAGGCTATTTCGCGCCGAAGCAGGCAAGTTTGGTTTGACGGTGGTACTGTTTGCAGCAGTTTTCATTACCGTACCCCCCTCAAACCCCGCTTTATTTTTTAGTGCTTATGTCGTGGTTGTTCTAATGCATTGGTTAGCACCTTGGCTAATGCCTAGAGAACTGCGCAACTTATTGAGGTGACAAGTCTATGGCCGCAGGAAACGAAGTCTCATCGACTTACTATATCCAGCACCACTTGCAGAACTTAACCTTTGGCAACCACCCCGAGAATGGCTGGTCGCTTGCCCATTCAGCGGAAGAAGCAAGTGAAATGGGCTTTTGGGCGATTCACCTAGACACCATGGGCTGGTCGATTGCCATGGGTTTGCTGTTTATCTGGATTTTCCGCAAAGCGGGGAAAATGGCCACCACCGGTGTACCTAGTGGTCTGCAAAATGCTGTTGAAATGGTGGTTGAATTTGTCGAGGACATGATCAGTGGAGCCTTCAAAGGGCATAACCCAATCATCGCTCCCCTCGCCTTGACACTGTTCGTGTGGATTCTCTTTATGAATACTCTAAAGATTATCCCGGTCGACTATTTTCCTGTGTTGTTCAGTAAGCTTGGCGTGGACTACATGAAAATTGTACCCACTACCGATGTAAACGCCACGCTGGGATTGGCATTGGGCGTTTTCGGGTTGATCCTCTTCTACAGCTTCAAGGTAAAGGGTGCCGGTGGTTTTGCTAAAGAGCTGTCACTCACCCCGTTTAATCATTGGGCGTTGATTCCCTTCAATCTATTGTTGGAAATTGTCGCTTTGCTAGTTAAACCGTTTAGTTTGGCGATGCGTCTATTCGGTAACATGTTCGCCGGGGAAGTCATCTTTATTTTGATCGCCATGCTGCCATTCTGGGCTATCTGGGTGCTGGATGTGCCATGGGCCATTTTTCATATTTTGATTGTCGTACTACAAGCTTTCATCTTCACAGTGCTATCTGTGGTGTATCTGAGCGCAGCACACGAACATCACTAACCCGAGCAATGCTTGCAACACATTAACCCTTAACCTCAACCCTTGACCTTTAACGTGAAAAACTAGGAGCTTTACCATGGAACTTATCTACATTGCCGCTTCGATTATGATTGGCCTGGGTGCCCTGGGTACGGGCATAGGCTTTGCTATCCTGGGTGGCAAACTGATCGAATCGACAGCCCGTCAGCCGGAAATGGCCGACCAACTGCAAACCAAAACCTTCCTGATGGCGGGTCTGTTGGATGCGGTACCGATGATCGGTGTGGGTATCGCAATGTACCTGATCTTCGTTGTTGCCGGTTAATGACGCCTAACCGGGCGCTAGTCCGCTCGGTTTTGTTTCACTCCGGTCGCCACGAACTTGTCAGAGGTACATTCCTGTGAATATCAACATGACGCTAATCGGACAGACGATCGCCTTCGCGATCTTTGTCTGGTTTTGCATAAAGTATGTGTGGCCTCCGATCAGCAACGCGCTCCATGAGCGCCAGAAAAAAATTGCTGATGGCCTGGACGCAGCAAGCCGTGCTTCTCGCGATCTCGAAGTCGCCCAAGAGAAGGCTGAGCAAACCCTGCGTGAGAGCAAGGAACAGGCGTCTCAAATTCTCGAGCAGGCCAACAAGCGTTCTGCTCAGATCGTTGAGGAAGCCCGCGATCAGGCCCGCGCTGAAGGTGAGCGCCTGGTGGCAAGTGCTCGTTCCGAGATCGAGCAAGAAGTGAACCGCGCTAAAGAGGACCTTCGTGCCCAAGTCTCTCACCTTGCCATTATTGGCGCTGAGCGAGTTTTGGAAGCGTCGGTCGACGAGAAAGCCCATCGCAAGTTACTTGATGAGCTTGCTGCCGAACTGTAAGGAGGTGAATCATGGCGGAATTACTGACCGTCGCTCGTCCTTACGCTAAGGCGGCGTTTGAATATGCGCGTGATCATGAGGCGCTGGATAGCTGGTCAAAAGCGCTTGCATTATTGAGCCAAGCCGTCACCCACAATGATGTGCATCGGCTGTTGAGCAGTCCGAAGTTAGAAGCTGAGCAAAAGGCCGAGTTGCTAGTGGGTATGTTACCCGAAGAAGACGGCGGCGACGCCCTGCGGCGGTTTCTGGACACTCTGGCAGACGAAGGTCGGCTTAATGCGTTGCCGTATATCGCTAATCAGTTTGAGCGCCTGCGCGCCGAACATGAACAGCGGGTAGAGGTCACGGTAACATCGGCCTATAAGCTTGATAGCAAGCAGAAAACCAAGCTATCGAACGCGCTCAAGAAACGTCTGAATCGCGAAATCTCCATTACCACTCAGGTGGATAAATCGCTTATTGGCGGTGTCATCCTGCGTGCTGGCGATACCGTCATCGACGGGTCGGTACGTGGTCGATTGAACCGCCTTTCCGAAGCGCTAACCGCTTGAGTTTGAGGGACATGGCATGCAGCAACTGAATCCTTCCGAGATCAGCGACATCATCAAGCAGCGAATTGAGAAGCTTGACGTCGCATCTGAAGCCCGTAATCAGGGCACCATCGTCAGCGTTTCCGACGGTATCGTGAAAGTTCACGGCCTCGAAGACGCGATGTTTGGTGAAATGATTGAATTTCCCAACAGTGTCTTTGGCATGGTACTCAACCTGGAGCGTGACTCCGTGGGTGCCGTGGTACTGGGCGACTACCTGTTACTTGAAGAGGGCATGACCGCTAAGTGTACCGGTCGCATCCTTGAAGTACCGGTTGGCCCCGAGCTGATTGGACGCGTGGTTGACGCTTTGGGTAATCCCATCGACGGTAAAGGCGAGATCAACGCCAAAATGACTGACGCCGTTGAGAAAGTGGCGCCAGGCGTTATTACCCGTCAATCCGTTGACGAGCCGATCCAAACCGGTTTGAAGTCCATCGATTCCATGGTGCCGATTGGTCGTGGCCAGCGCGAGCTGATCATCGGTGACCGCCAAATCGGTAAATCCGCCATTGCCATTGATGCGATCATCAACCAGAAAGGCAAGGGCGTGACCTGTGTTTACGTTGCCATTGGTCAGAAGCAGTCGACCATTGCCAACGTGGTGCGCAAGCTCGAAGAGCACGGCGCCATGGATCACACCATCATTGTGGCCGCTGGCGCTGCCGATCCGGCACCCATGCAGTTCCTCGCTGCCTACTCTGGCTGCACCATGGGCGAATATTTCCGCGACCGTGGCGAAGACGCGCTGATCGTTTATGACGATCTTTCCAAGCAGGCCGTTGCCTATCGTCAGGTATCGCTGCTGTTGCGCCGTCCGCCGGGCCGTGAAGCCTATCCCGGTGACGTCTTCTATCTCCACTCACGTCTGCTTGAGCGTGCTGCGCGCGTCAACGTCGACTACGTTGAGAAGTTCACCAACGGCGAAGTGAAAGGCAAGACCGGTTCCTTAACCGCCCTGCCGATCATCGAAACCCAGGGTGGTGACGTTTCCGCATTCGTTCCGACCAACGTGATCTCGATCACCGATGGTCAGATCTTCCTGGAAACCAACCTGTTTAACTCGGGTATTCGTCCGGCGATCAACGCGGGTCTTTCAGTATCGCGTGTGGGTGGTTCGGCGCAGACCAAAATCATCAAGAAGCTTGGCGGTAGTGTACGTCTGGCCTTGGCTCAGTACCGTGAACTGGCAGCGTTCTCGCAGTTTGCGTCTGACCTTGATGAAGCCACGCGTAAGCAGCTTGAGCACGGTCAGCGTGTTACCGAGCTGATGAAGCAACACCAATACTCGCCGATGTCAGTAGCCGAGATGGCGCTTACGCTTTATGCCGCCAACGAAGGTCATCTGGATGACGTCGAAGTAAATAAAGTGCTGGACTTCGAGCGTGCCTTGCACGATTACATGAAGTCTGAGCACAGCGATTTGCTCGACAAGATCAACCAGACCGGCGACTACAACGATGAGATTAAAGACGGCTTGAAGTCGGGTCTCGAGAAGTTCAAGGCGACTCAGAGCTGGTAAT
>OFEU01000130.1_pt1 | contig 87895 bp, 76 predicted proteins | sample 1521221 | NCBI WGS metagenome assembly OFEU01 (sample SAMN03766357, study PRJEB24113) | microbial mat metagenome | isolation source: enrichment culture HLUCC-O from microbial mat sample contains cyanobacterium... | reverse complement strand
CCTGGATGCGACAGCATCTTGCATTTGTTAATGAACGTTAGCAAAAAAGTATCGGTTCATACGACCGAAGAACTCATTGATATCCTTGCCGCTGAACATCAGGCTTGCCTGAGGGGAGAACGGCTTAACCTGTCCGCCAATCCCTATATCGGCAATATCGCCGTCGATAGCCTCCTGAAACCCGATGCGATGCAGCGGTTCTCGGCGTATCAGGATTTTAAATCAGCAATTCACCAGTATCAGCAAGACTACGGCGTTTCAGGGATTGTCTGGCGTGACTTGACGCTGAAGGGGCAAACCTTACACTATCCCCAAGTTCATGAGCGTTTGATTGCCCTTGAACGGGATTTAGAGATTTTACGACAGGCTAAACCCCGGATTCTTAAGTTTTGGGAGCGGGTGACGCCGGAGATGGATTTGTATTTGAGCGTGAACCAGGGGAAAGACTACGAACCCCTGACGTTGGCTGAGGTATCCGCGTTGATTCCGCGAACTGATTGGGCCAATATCTGGAAATGGGAAAATCAAACCTTCCTCGAAGTCGTCTTACAACTCGGTTGGGGACAACCCCATGATGCTCACTATCGCCGAGGTTCCCTAGCGGCGGGAAGTGAGTACATTCATGGGGTTCCTGTGGGTTGTCAACCGATTGGCTAGAGGTTTCCTTGCAAGAAGGGGGCCAGTTCTTGACTCAATTGCCCCGATTTGACAAACTCGGCGTAGGTGTCAGCTTCAATGGCTAGGAGTTGATCCTTGAGCATTTGACTGGCGTAATCTTTTAAGTCAGGGTCTTCTTTCTGAAGTTTCTCTAACTGTTGCCCCAACTGCTTGAGTTCACCTTGGATGAGAGAGGTTTGATACTTGTGAAAATCCTGGGGAATATCAGAACGGGTATCTTGCTGTTGCAGATGGCTCAAGACTCGTTCTAAGGCGGCTCGACGGGCTACAACTTCAGCATACTCCTGTTTGTGGGAGTTCTCGTCGAGTAAGGAGAGATTCTGGAGTAGGGATTTCGTCGTTAAGCCTTGCACCAAGAGGGTAAATAACACCACACCGAAGACAATGCCGATGACGTCATCCCGTTCCGGAAGCATGACGGGAACGCTCAAGGCTAAGGCGATGGAGACGGAACCCCGCAACCCTCCCCACCACAAGACGGTTAATTCTGATGGTTTAATGCCGGATTTGGCGGTGAGGTTACTGAAACTCCCTAAGCCAAAAATGGCGATCGCCCGCGTGAGTAATAAGCCCCCAATGGCAATGCCAATGGGAATTAGGCTGTCTTGTAGGCTTTCAAATTGGACGCGATCGCCAATCAATAAGAACACAATGGAGTTAACGAAAAAGGCGATAAACTCCCAAAACTCCGTCACCAATAGGCGAGTTCGGGGATTCATGCCAATCCGAGAGCCAAAATTACCCAAAATTACCCCCGTCGTCACCACCGCAATTACCCCGGAACCGCCGAGATTTTCCGTAATGACATAGGTTCCATAGGCAGCCACCAACGTCAGAGACTGTTCGACGAGGGGTAAGTCAAACCGTTGAGTGAGATAGGAAATCCCGAAACCAATGGCACTTCCCACTCCCACGCCAACCCCCACAAACACGGCAAAATCGGAAATCGTCGCTTGTAGGGAAAATTCCTGGGTTCCGGTGGCTAAGCCAAGCAGCAAGCCAAACGCCACAACGGCAACGCCATCATTAAACAGACTTTCCCCTTCCATCAGTGTTGTCAGCCGTTCCCCCACTCCCAACTCGCGAAATAGGGCAATCACAGACACGGGATCGGTAGCCGAGAGACTCGCCCCCACCAACAAGCAGACAGGTAGGGGAATGGCGGTGAAACTGGCTAACATCCAGCCGATGCCGAAGATGGAAATCATCACCCCAACGATCGCAAACAAGGTGACGGGGAATAAATCTTGTTTGAGGTTCTTCCAATGGAGGTTCCAGCCGGCTTCAAAGAGCAAGGGGGGCAGGAAAATCTCCAAAATGAGTTCCGGCGACAAATTCACCAAACGGACATCTTCAAAGGCGAGGAAGACCCCAACGATGACCAATAAGAGGGTGTAGGGGATCTGCCGCATCCAACTAATGGTTCGCGACAGGGTAGCAACGGTAAGGGAGACCGAGAGAACTAAGAGGAATTTCTCTAAGTTATTTTGGATAAGAGCTTCGCTCGCTGTCACTTCGAGGGACATAGACAGATAGGATCTCCGGCAGTAGGTTAGCGTCGGCGGGCTTCGAGGTGCTGATAGACCGCATCGACATCTACATTATGATGTGCCATGGCGACAAGGGTATGGTAGAGCAGATCGGCGACTTCTGAGGCGATCGCATCGGGGTCATCATCTTTACAAGCCATGACCACTTCGGCGGCTTCTTCACCGATTTTCTTCAAAATCTTGTTGTCTCCCCCGGCGAGGAGTTTACAGGTATAGGATTGCTCGTTGGGATTGTCGCGGCGATCGCAGATGGTGGAGAAGAGGTGTTGTAGGGGATCAGACATGGGGGAAGGCAAGAGGCAAGAGGCAAGAGGCAAGAGGCAAGAGGCAAGAGGCAAGGGGCAGAACCCACCCCGCCCTCCGGGCACCCCTCCTGGGAGGGGATGGCAAGAGGCAAGAGGCAACGTAGGAGCAATCCCTTGTGGTTGCCCGCTTGTGGTTGCCCGCCTTGTGGTTGCTATCCACCAAAAAAGGGATAGCTGAACAGCTATCCCTTTCTTAGAATCTGTTGAGGTACAGATGGGTAGATTGCAATGCGGATGGCGAGACTCGAACTCGCAAGGATTGCTCCACACGCCCCTCAAGCGTGCGTGTCTACCAATTCCACCACATCCGCGTGGCGCTTGTACCGCTAACCTTGGTTAACCGCACTATGATAACTTAGCATAACTGTGGACAGTTGCGCCACATTTGATGAAAAATTTTTTTCCATTTTTTTCATCCGATCCTGCTGCGGTTGTTTTCGTTCCCCGTTGCCCCAGACACTCAAAGATGCAGTTCTCGAAAATTCTCATTGCCAACCGAGGTGAAATTGCCCTCCGTATCCTCCGAACCTGCGAGGAGATGGGCATTGCCACCGTTGCTGTTTACTCGACGGTCGATCGCCACGCCCTCCATGTGCAACTGGCCGATGAAGCCGTTTGCATTGGCGAACCGTCGAGTAATAAAAGCTATCTCAACATTCCTAACATCATCTCAGCGGCCCTAACCCGCAATGCCACGGCCATTCATCCCGGCTATGGCTTCCTGGCGGAAAATGCCCGTTTTGCCGAGATTTGCGCCGATCATCAAATTGCCTTTATCGGCCCCTCTCCCGACTCGATGCGACAGATGGGAGACAAATCCACGGCCCGAGAAACCATGAAACAGATCGGGGTTCCCACGGTTCCGGGAAGTGATGGACTCATCGAGGATGAAAAAGAAGCCCTGGCCCTGGCCGACAAGATCGGCTATCCGGTGATGGTAAAAGCGACGGCTGGCGGGGGTGGCCGAGGAATGCGCTTTGTCCGTCATGCGGGAGAGTTGCCGAAGCTATTTCTGGCGGCCCAAGGGGAAGCTGAAGCCGCGTTTGGTGATCCAGGGATTTATGTAGAAAAGTTTATCGAACGACCGCGTCATATTGAGTTTCAGATTCTCGCGGACCAACATGGCAATGTGATTCACTTGGGGGAACGGGATTGTTCGATTCAACGACGACATCAGAAACTCCTCGAAGAAGCCCCCAGCCCCGCCCTCGATCCCAAGTTACGGCAACGGATGGGTAAAGCGGCGGTGAAGGTGGCGAAGGCCATTAACTATGTGGGGGCGGGAACGGTGGAGTTTCTCCTCGATGGTTCGGGAAATTTCTATTTTATGGAGATGAACACCCGGATTCAGGTAGAACACCCCGTCACAGAGGCGATTTGTGGCTTAGATCTAATTGCGGCTCAAATTTTGGTGGCCCAAGGGGAAAAACTGCCGGTGAATCAGAATCAGGTGGAGTTACGGGGCCATGCGATCGAATGTCGCATCAATGCCGAAGATCCCGATCGCAATTTCCGGCCTCATCCCGGCCGCATTAGTGGCTATCTCCCCCCCGGCGGGATTGGGGTACGGGTCGATTCTCATGTCTATACGGATTATGAGATTCCCCCCTATTATGATTCCCTCATCGGCAAGCTCATTGTCTGGGGCTTAACGCGCGAACAGGCGATCGCCCGCATGAAACGCGCCCTCCGAGAATGTGCCATCACCGGGATTCCCACCACCATCGGCTTCCACCAAAAAATCCTCGACAGCCCCGAGTTTCTCGGTGGCACCGTCTACACCAATTTTGTGGAACAGTTTATGGCCAAGGATCGCGATTAGGGAAAAAGAAGGGAACACCGGAACAGGGAACAGGGAACAGAGAAGCCCCCCTTTTGCCTCTTGCCTCTTGCCATCCCCTCTTGGGAGGGGTTAGGGGTGGGTTATGCCTCTTGCCTCTTGCCTTTTGCCTTCTTCTCCCCTTCTTCAACGCATCATCGTGATTAACCCCTGTTGCCCCAACAACAGTTCTCGGATGAGGCTGAAGATTCCCACCCAGATAATGGGAGAAATGTCAACCCCTCCTAAGGGGGGAATGAGTTTGCGGGTGGGAATCAGGAAAGGTTCTGTGGGAACGCCGATCAGGTTGAAGGGGAATTTGTTGAGTTCCGCTTGGGGATACCAGGTGAGAATGATGCGGAAAATCATCAGAAAGGTCATCAGACCGAGGAGAATGCCAAGGGTCCAACTGGTTAAGGTGAGAGTCGTCATCGCTTGATTTAGGCTGAAATGTTAAGGTTTGTAACTTTTGGCTGAGACCATTGTATCTCGATCGCCGGGGTGGCGATCGCCGCCATTGCCCTCTTGTCCGGGGCTAAACCCAGCATTGCAGCATCTAGGTAAATCTGAGAGTTGCCTTCCCAAGCGGCGCAGAAGTCGTTACACTGAGTGAAGCAATATTTCTGATCGTTTCGTTTTAAGGAAGCGAATAATATGACCCCTTCTTTGATGAACTTTTTCTATAGCCTCTTGGCTGGTGGAATTATCGTGGTAATTCCGGTCGTCGTGGCTCTGATTTTCTTGAGCCAACAAGACAAAGTCTCTCGGTCTTAGATCCGTTCTTGATGGCGATCGCAGCAGGTGAATCAAGTCTATCCAACAAAACCTAGCTTCTTCTCCAGGGTCGCGAACGTCCCTGGAGATTCGCCTCGTAAGTCGCTAAGATGGGGACTGAAGTAGGAGAGAGGCTAATGGTAAACATCGGACTGGGCTTAAGCAGCCTGCTGCACGCAATCAACACTCCCCCCGTCCTAGCTCAAGTCGCCTACGGCTTTGGCTGGGGCAGCTTAATGGGCATTGCCCTTGTCTTGTGCGGTGTTGCCCTATATTTGCTACGGACAACCCGACCCAACTTGGCACGGGATCACGATATCTTTTTTGCCGCCGTGGCCTTGCTTTGTGGCGGTATTCTCTTTTTCCAAGGCTGGCGACTTGACCCGATTCTGCAATTTGGTCAGTTTCTCATGACCGGTTCAGCGGTCTTTTTTGCCGTCGAAAGCATCCGCATGAGAGGGATTGTCACCCAACAGGCGAAACGCAACGCGCCGATTGTGGATGACGAGCGGGATGTGAGTCCCGACTATCAGTCTTACGAGTACGAAGCCGAACTCGAAGAACTCGAACCCTACGAACCCAATCCCCCCACTCGTCGTATTCCCGGAAGCCGAGACGTTCCCCGTCGATCGCCGCGAGAGACCTATAGCGATGAACCCCGTCGTCCTCCCACACGGCGTAGTCCAGGGAGTCCCCCCAGCGGTCGTCGTCCCCCCAGTGAAGGACCTCCGTCGCGCAAACGCCGACCTCGGCCCGATGCCAAAAGTCGTCAGGTGGACTTGAAATACAGTAATTGGAACGACGACGAGACCTATGATGCCCCCTACGGCGACACGGTAGCTGGACCGCGTCCAGCCCGTCGTCCCCCCAGCCGCAGTTCAGGACCGGCGAGTAAAACCGATGCAAGTCGTCGGCGATCGCGTCCCCCCCAAGACCGTCCCGTACGTCCGAAAAAACAAGTTGAAGCGCGTTTAGATGACAGCTACGGCGATGACAGCTACAGCGACTTTTACGCCGATGAGCCAAGTCCGGCCCGTTCGCCCAACCTAGAGACTGACCGAGGAGATGACAGCGATTATGACGTTTATGATCGCACCCCCAATCTGCGGGATCAGGCACCTCCCGTCGTCTCCGATGACCCTCCGTTTCCCGACGATGACGAATATGGCGATCGCTTCGGTCCTAATCCCTATGACGACGAACTCGAAGACGATAACTCCAATCAGTTTGATCGCTAAGGCGATCGCAGCCAAACCCGAATTGTGGTGAATCGGAGACGAGAACAACGACGATGGCGATGGAACTGGCGACGGCGACTCAAACCCGTGGCCCTATCCGTCGCCATCAGTTTTGGCTTAGGTGGACTCAGCGGCTGCGTCGGGAGAGGTCCCCAACCCCCAGCCGCCCTCGATAGCTATTATCGCGACCAACAACCGGCCCTCAGTGGCGATGGACGCTTACTAGCCTTCGTCTCCGGTCGCGATGGAACCCAAAATATCTTGCTGTATAACCTACAGCGACAGCAATTTATTAACCTGCCCAACTTGAACCGGGATGACGCGATCGCCGAGTCCCCCAGCCTCAGTTATAGCGGACGGTATATCGTTTACTTAGCCAGCGATCGCGGTCGCCCCGAAATCGAACTCTACGATCGCATCACCCGCCGTACCCAAGTCCTCAGCAGCGGCTATCGCGGTTGGATTCGCCACCCCAAAATTAGCCCCGATGGTCGTTACATCGTCTTTCAAACCGGACGACGGGGACAATGGGATATCGAAATCCTAGACCGTGGTCCCAACGTCGAACTCGATCGCCGTCAATAATAGTGAATAGTGAATAGTGAATAGTTAATCGTGAATAGTTTTCGGGTGTTTGGTATTTTGCGTTTGGGGTTGTGCGGTGTTTTGGTTGCAGCCTTGAGTGGTTGTGCCGCTTATCCCCGTTTAATTAATAGCCCTGTTGACCCCGGTGGCCGGGGGTTGAACTCTCTGGCCGCTGACCTGTCCCCGTCCATTTCTGGCCGTTATATTGCCTTTGTCTCTGAACGAGAACAACGACAGGACATTTATCTCTACGACCGACAAAGCCAACGGACGATTGCCCTCCCCGGACTGAACTCCCTCGATACCATCGCCGAAAGTCCCAGCGTCTCCAGCGACGGTCGTTATATCGTTTTTGCCGGAAATCGCCAGGGTCGCTCAGGAATCTTTATTTATGACCGAGAAACCCGACAATTGCGGAATCTGACCGAAAACCTCAACGCAACCGTGCGTAACCCGACCCTCAGTGCCAATGGTAGCACTGTCGCCTTTGAAGCCAACCTCAATGGCCAGTGGGATATTCTGGTCTATAACCGCAACGGACAACCCCTAGATTTACCCACCCCTGTTCGTTGAGTTCCCCCTCATCCTTTTCCCCGACCTTGTATCATGAGTGCTTTTTGGTTCCGCTATGGCATTTCGAGTCTTCTGACCGCCGGAGTTCTCACAGGAGTGGTGGTTCCCTTGCCGCAACTGGCCCTCCAGCCGGCGATCGCCCAAAACCAAGACGAACAGACCAACATCCGAGTTTACGACCAAGCCAGCCCCGCCGTCGTCGCCATCATCGCCGGCAACTCCAGCGGGAGTGGCAGCATCATCACCCCCGATGGCCTCGTTCTCACCAACGCTCACGTCGTCCAACAAGCCTCCGGGCGAACCGTCACCGTCCGCCTCTCCAACGGCGACGAATATACCGCCGACATCCTCGGCTTTGATCCCAACGGCCAAGACCTAGCGGCCCTACAACTTCGTAACGCTCGCAACCTGCCCACCATCGACATTGCCAGCCCCGACTCCGTCCGCGTCGGTCAGCGGGCCTTTGCCATTGGTAGTCCCTTTGGCCTAGAAACCACCTTCACCGTGGGGATTATCAGCCGCATCGACCCCGACGAAGGAACCATCCAAACCGATGCCGCCATCAACCCCGGCAACTCCGGCGGGCCTCTCCTCAACTCCAACGCCGAAATGGTCGGAGTGAACACCGCCATCTTCTCCGTCGGCCGGGAAGGCGGCAATATCGGCATTGGTTTCGCCATCCCCATTACCGACGTACAACCCTTCCTGAGTGCCATTCGCCAAGGACAGGGGTCTGAAACCGCCAGAACCGGCAGTCGCCTCCCCGGTTCCCAAGCCCCCCGTCCCGTGGAACTCAACGGCTCACCGATTCGCGGCACATTGGGACCAGACTCCAATGTTTTACCGGGAGATAACAGTTATTTCAACGCCTACAGCTTTGAAGGACAGGCCGGACAAACAGTGTCATTAGATCTCACCTCAAATGACTTTGACGCCTATCTGATTTTGCTCGACTCCAACGGGAACTCCGTCGCCCAAGATGACGATAGTGCCTCAGGAACCAATGCCCGCATTGTCACCCAACTGCCCGAGACCGGTACCTATATTCTGCTGGCAAACTCCTTCCGGGGTGGCGAGTCTGGTGACTACGAACTCACACTCCGCAGTCAACGTGGTCAAGGGAGTGCGAGTCGGGGTCGTCTGTTGCTCGATGAAACGGGAGTCTTGCGTACAGGCGATCCCAGCTTGCCCGAGGATGGCAGTCTTTTCCATCAATATGAATTTTCAGGACAAGCTGGACAGTCGATTACCATTCGCCTCGAAAGCTCAGAATTTGATACCTATTTGCTCCTGTTTGATAATGAGGGGAATCTGATTGATCAAAATGATGATATCCGTCCGGGGAATACCGACTCTGAGTTAAGGGTGCGTTTACCCGAAACCCGAGGCTATGTGGTGATTGTCAACAGTTATGACCACACAGGACGGGGACGCTATCGGTTAACGGTTGAGCAGAATTGAGACCTAGCGGGAGCCAGACACTCGGTTTCTGTGAGAAACCGGGTGTCGAATTTTTGGGTAAGGGATAGCTGGGAGCCAGACACTCGGTTTCTGTGAGAAACCGGGTGTCGAATTTTTGGGTAAGGGATAGCTGGGAGCCAGACACTCGGTTTCTGTGAGAAACCGGGTGTCGAATTTTTGGGCAATAATGGGCAGTTACATCAACCCCATCCAACTGAGAAAGGTTTGCCCCGTGACCGCTTCTAGGATAAGCAAGGCCACAAAGCCAATCATGGCAAAGCGGCCATTGATTCGCTCAGCATACAGATTCCAGCCAAAACTCGGGGTCTTGCTGGATTCCGCCTCGGACTGAGGTTGAGAGTCTGGCTGGGATTGGGGGGTTTGTTGTTCGTCTGACATAAGCTAAGCAGCAATTACGGTCAAAGTTAATACTGTAGAGGATTTTGCCGTCGGCTGACAGGGAGACAAACCTTCACGCCAACATCTCGGCTGCCAGTTAGCCAAACTCCTGTTCCACGACCCGCCAACGAACCGCAATCACACTCGGTTCTAAGCTAATACGGCTAATGGCTTGTTCGAGGAGTTCATCATCGCGAGTTTGGGTGACGAGTTTAGCTTTTACCTCAACTCGACCCTTGTGGGTTTCGAGATCTTCACTGTGGAGCGATCGCAGCCGCATATGACCCAAACTCAACGATTGCAGCAACAAGGCCCGAACCCGAGCCGCGTCCTCCTCCAAACAGACCAAGGAACAGTGATAACACAGTTCCACCGACAGCATCACAAACAGGGACGCACCTGTGGCGACCAGAGCATTCGTCCGTAGGCCAGCCATTCGCTGTCGCCATTGCCGCTCCAAACCAATGGCAGACCCCAATAGGAACGCCACCAAAAGGCGAATTGCAAACTCAGTCCAGTCCATTGGCCATTTCCCAAGCATTGATTGAGGGCATTATGGACTATTTCCCCATGGCTTTGACCAAACCAATGCCACTGAAGTACAACATGGCCACGGCTCCCCCGAGCAAACTTTGAGTCAGCGGGTCCGTTGACGGGGTCAACACAGCCCCCAAAACGGCGGCCGTGAGAATCACATATCGCCAACCTGAGAGCATCTGCGAGGACGAGACAATCCCTAAGCCGCCGAGAATGGCTTGCAAGACGGGGACTTGGAAGGCAATGCCGGTACTAAACAGCAGCAGCAAAATGGTTTTGAAGTATTCATCAATGGACCATTGCTGAGCCACCACCCCTTCACCGAAGCTGACAAAAAACTTGAGAGCCGCCGGAATTAAGGCCACATAGGCAAAGACTAACCCGACCAGAAACAGTACACTGGAGCCGAGAACGACCGGAGCAATCAGTTTCTGTTCCCGTCGCGTTAGGCCCGGCAGCACAAAGCGGACAATTTGATAGAGGATAAAGGGAGTCGCTAGGAGTAAGCCGCTGTAGCCGGCCACTTCGATGGAGACGAAGAAAAACTCCCCTGGACGAATTTGAATAAAATCTACCCCATTGGCGGGAGCCTCTAGGAGCCGCACAATTGGCTTGACGGCAAGGAAACAGCCAATGATGGCAATGAAAACGGCGATGATGGAATAGAAAATCCGCTGTCGTAGTTCTTCGAGGTGATCGAAGATGGACATCTCTACCTCAAAGGGAGCTTCATCGAGATAGCTGTCATCCTGTTCGGGCGGTTTGGGGTCAATTTTGGGAGTTTCCGGGGGCGAAGTCATGAAATCAATCGAGACAATGAATCCAAAGCTGTCGTTGAGCTGTGCCTTACATTCTAAACCGCCTCGGTTCGGTCAGTGGGGGAAACTCGCCTGCGATCGCCCGTGAAGAACCCCAAAACATGACTTAAAATAGATAACTGTGATTTGTCTTACCAGGTCTTTTACTGTGCTACGATCGCTCATCGCCGATTTTCGCATCATCTTTGATCGCGACCCCGCTGCTCGTAACTGGGTGGAGGTTTTATTCTGCTACCCCGGTTTGCAAGCATTGGTGTTCCACCGCTTCGCCAACTGGCTGCATCATCTGGGACTGCCCTTTTTTCCCCGTCTGATTTCCCATTTTGCCCGCTTCATCACCGGAATTGAGATTCACCCCGGTGCAACCATTGGCCAAGGCGTGTTTATCGACCACGGGATGGGAGTCGTCATCGGGGAGACGGCGATTCTCGGCGATGGCTGTCTAATTTATCAAGGGGTCACCCTCGGCGGAACCGGTAAGGAAACCGGCAAACGTCACCCGACTCTCGGTGAAGGGGTCGTGGTTGGAGCGGGAGCCAAGGTTCTCGGGAATCTGCAAATCGGCAATAATGTCCGTATTGGAGCCGGTTCTGTGGTGCTACGGGATGTCCCCTCAGACTGCACGGTTGTCGGCGTTCCTGGGCGCGTTGTGTATCGCTCCGGGGTCCGCGTCAATCCCCTCGAACATGGCCAACTCCCTGACTCAGAAGCTCAGGTCATTCGTACCCTCGTCGATCGCATTCAAGCCCTAGAAAAACACGTCGAGGTTCTCGAAAAGCAGGGCCAGTTAACCTCACAGCAACTCGAGCGCGTCGGAGCCGTCGCCGCTCCCAATTGCAATTTGAGCGAGCATACCCTGCAAGACTTTTTTGATGGAGCTGGCATCTAATCCGCCATTTCATCTCTTAACCGTTCCGGCCATCTCAGGAACTAACCCGTTGAGTGACAGTTGCTCAACGGGTACTTTTTTGGCGTTCAACTTAGGAGAAGATTATCAAACTCGGTGAGGTTGGCGGAACGACCTCTCAACCCAGTGTAAACAGAGTCGAGGGAAGTCTTGGCCCGAATGTTCTTTACCCGGCTAAAATCCATGACAGAGTCAGTCCCCTTAAAACTCAAAGTGGCTAAAATTTTGGATCTCGCTGAGCCAGATGATCGAGTTGGTAAATTAATCGATCTCTTCATTTTAGGGCTTATTTTCCTCAATACCGTTGCTGTTTCCCTAGAAACAGTTAACCCGATTTTTGAACACTATTATCGAGAGTTTAGACGTTTTGAATAATTCAGTATCTTTGTGTTTACGATTGAATATTTGCTGCGGCTTTGGAGTTGTACGATCATCCCTAAATATCGGCATCCGATTTTAGGACGACTCAAATTCATGTTTACGCCCTTAGCGATGATTGACTTATTAGCGATTCTACCTTTTTTTTTGTCGTTATATCTGCCGTTATTTTCGCCACAATTCCGCCTGGGGCGAAGTGTGCGGCTGATACGCTTCTTTCGTGTCTTAAAATTAAATCGCTATACCGACTCACTTTCGATTTTGGTGAGAGTCTATCGCTTGAAAAAAGAGGAATTGTTTATTAGTTTTTTTTGTTTTAGTGATCTTGTTGTTTATTTCTTCAACGTTGATCTATTTGATAGAAAGTCCCGCCCAGCCGGAGGTTTTCTCCAGTATTCCGGCTGCGATTTGGTGGGGAACCATTACCCTCACCACCGTCGGCTATGGTGATGTCTATCCAGTGACGATTCTCGGACGAATCATCGGAGGGATTTTAGCCATTCTTGGGATTGGCTTATTTGCTCTCCCCGCTGGTATTTTAGCCTCTGGATTTTCGGAAGAACTGGCGGCCCGCAAAGCTAAAAAACGGGGCCGGGATGTGATTATCTGTCCCCATTGCGGCCAGGATATCAATAGTCCTCCTCATCACGAACACCCCTCCGATTAACGCCTCGAACTTAACGCCTCGAATCTCTCAACTCTCGATTCATGGCTGTACAACCTAGGAAGTCCGGTGTTCGGACGTTTCCTGTTCTCTCTAGGGATTTTAGCTTGGGACTTGACATTATACTAAGGTATAGAGTTTAACCTAGAGTCAAGGACGAACAGCGAAGATGTTGAACGTTAGTCAAGTCGCCAAGCAACTTGGGGTCAACAACCAAACCCTCTATTTTTATGAGCGGATTGGTTTAATCCCTAGCCCCCAGCGAAGTTCCAATGGATATCGCGTGTTTAGCGATCGCGATGTCGAACGGTTAAAATTCATTGTTCACCTGAAACGTTTGGGACTGTCTCTGCAAGAGATTCGCGAGATTCTGGCCTTGCAGGAAAACGATCGCCTCTCATGCGATCGCGTCTATCAACATCTCAAACTCAAGGAACAAGAAATTGACTACAAAATCCAAGAACTACAAGCGTTAAAGTCCCAACTCTTGCCCTTAATTGCAATCTGTCAAGACAGACTTAAGTCAAGGGACACTCAAGCCTGTTCAGTCCTCAATGATGTCCAACCGATTCACTCACCCACAACTCCTATGGATACCTACAAAATCGAAGTTCTCGGAACCGGCTGTAAAAAATGCCATCAACTCGAAGCCAATGCTAAAGAAGCCATCAGTCACTTAGGTGTTGACGCAGAAATTAGCCATATTACAGACATGATGGAAATTACCAAGCGGGGGGTGATGAAAACACCGGCCCTGGTGATTGGCGATCGCGTCATGACACAAGGAAAAGTCCCCTCCGCCGCCGAAATTGAAACCTTGATTAACGGCTAACCGAACCCAACACCTAGCCTTTCATTCAGTCCCCGTAGGGATTCTTAACCAGAATCCCTAGTTTTCTCCATTCTGGATCACCGCCATGAAAGCCGCCTCATTTTGGAAAGAAGAAAGAAACATCCTCCTGGCTGTGGTGGGAATTTTCCTGCTTTGCTTTTATCTTCCCATCGAAGCCCTACAACAGTCAGAACGCCTTGAAAACGCCTTCTGGGAATCCTTGCATCTTGTGCGTTGGTACGCTCAAGAACACGTCTTACTCTGCCTAATTCCCGCCTTTTTTATCGCCGGGGCGATCGCCGTCTTTATTAGCGAAGACTCGGTGATTAAATACCTCGGGGCCAAAGCCAACCCCATTATCGCCTACGGTGTGGCCTCCGTGTCCGGTTCAGTCTTAGCCGTCTGTTCCTGTACCGTATTGCCCTTATTTGCCGGAATTTACCGCATGGGGGCCGGGTTGGGGCCGGCGATCGCCTTCCTCTATTCCGGTCCCGCCATCAACGTCTTAGCCGTGATTCTCACCGCCCGCATTTTAGGACTTCCCCTAGGAATCGCCCGGGCCGTGGGGGCGATTATCTTCAGTCTCATTATTGGCGGAATTATGGCCTGGCTGTTTCGTCATGAAGACTTAGAACAGATCGAATCACAACTCGATGACGACTCCCAGAGCGATCGCAGCCTCGGACAAAACGCCCTGTTCTTCGCCATTCTGGTGGGGATTCTCGTCTTCGCCAACTGGGGAGAACCCGAAAGCAGCCAGGGACTCTGGGCGGATATTTACAACAATCGCTGGTGGTTCACGGGAGGCTTGGGTGTTGCCCTGGCGGTGATCTTAAACCGTTGGTTGAGAGTCCCTTGGGGTAAAATTCTGCTGGTGGCGATCGTGACCTTGGTGTTAGCGATACGCTTCCGGGAAACCCCTCTAGCGGCCTTTTCCTTCGCCTCTGTCGGCCTCTCCTGGCTCACCCTCACCACCCCCGGCGAACCCCAAGAATGGTTTACCGCCAGTTGGGATAACGCCAAACAAATCCTCCCCCTACTGTTGATGGGAGTCTTCATCGCCGGAGCCTTACTGGGCCGTCCCGGCCACGAAGCCCTGATTCCCTCGGACTGGGTGGCTCAACTGGTGGGTGGAAACTCCCTACAAGCCAACTTTTTTGCCTCCTTTGCTGGCTCGCTGATGTATTTTGCCACCCTCACGGAAGTCCCTATTTTACAAGGGTTAATGGGGAATGGCATGGGCGATGGGCCGGCCCTGGCCCTATTACTGGCCGGGCCAGCCTTATCGTTGCCCAATCTGCTCGTGATTCGGCAAATTATCGGCAATCAGAAAACCCTCGCCTTCCTAGTTTTGGTGGTAATTATGGCCACCCTCAGCGGCGTGATTTACGGGACGTTTTTTGCCTAACGGGCCATGCCGAAAACACTACCGAGGGAACGAGCCATATTAGCCGGTTCCATCGCATCCATAGCCGCCGTGGGTTCATAGCCACAATGGACCATACAATCGGCACATTTGGGATTACCACTTTTGCGTCCGTACTGACTCCAGTCGGTGTTTTCGAGCAACTCCTTGAAGCTGTCATAATGACCTTCATCGAGGAGATAGCAGGGTTTCTGCCAGCCTAAAACACTGTAACTGGGGCTGCCCCAAGGGGTACATTCGTAGTCTTTGTCTCCCATTAGGAAGTCCAAAAACAGGGGATTGTGGTTAAAGTCCCATTTCTTTTTACCGGCTTTGAAGGGCGATAAAATCTCCCGAAATAGAGCTTTTGTCTGTTCCCGTTTCAAGAAATTATCTTGATCGGGAGCTTTTTCATAGCTATAGCCTGGAGAAATCATCATGCCATCGACTCCTAACTCAGTCAAAAAGTCGAAGAACTCTTGCATTTCTTTGGGGTCTGTGCCTTCAAACACGGTGGTGTTCGTTGTGACCCGAAAACCTTTGGCTTTGGCGGCTTTGATGGCATTTACTGCGATATCAAATACCCCTTTGCGATCGACACATTCATCATGTTTGTCTCGCAAGCCATCGAGGTGAACACTAAAGGTTAGATAGGGTGATGGGGTGAATTTTGAGAGGGTTTTTTCCAGTAAAATGGCGTTGGTACAGAGATAGATAAATTTCTTGCGAGCGACTAAACCGGCGACAATTTCATCAATTTGGGGATGTAGGAGGGGTTCTCCACCGGGAATAGACACCACGGGGGCACCACATTCATCGACGGCTGCGAAACATTGTTCGGGGGTTAGATTGCGTTTGAGAATTTCTGTGGGATGCTGGATTTTACCGCAGCCGGAACAGGCTAAGTTGCAGCGATAGAGGGGTTCAAGCATTAAAACGAGGGGAAATTTTTTGCGCCCTCTTAACCGCTGTTCAACGAGATATTTACCAACGGCAACCGCCTGCTGAATTTGAATAGCCATATGTGTTGTTTTCCTCTCACCAATAACACATCAATGGAAACCAGAAACTGGGTTAGCCTGGTTGATGTTTTGACTCGCTAGATATGGGAAATACCTAGGGCCACTATTGTAACGGAAAGCGTTGGAGTTGGCCGGGGAGATTGGCAAAATGGAGGGGATTAGGGGGAGGTGATTTCGTAGCGATCGGGGAAGGGAGTGACGTTGAGGGTTCCGGCGTCGCCGTCGAGTTCGGCGATGACACCGACGGGGAGGGCGGCGTTAACGCCGTCATGGCCGAAGGGTAAGTCGGAGACGATGGGAATGTTGAGATCTTCGAGGCGATCGCGCAACACCTCGGCTATGCTAAAACTGGGCGTTCCTGGGGCAACCTCGCCGCGACTAAACCGCCCTAGGGCGATCCCAGCAATATGTTTGAAGCGGCCGGACATTCGCCAATGGGTGAGGAGGCGATCGAGGCGATAGGGGAGTTCGCCGGTATCTTCAAAGGCCAGGATCGCCCCGGTTAAGTCCGGTTCGTGGGCGGTTCCAATCAGATGGGTGGCGACGGTGAGATTACCGGGAAATAAGCGTCCGACACAGCTTCCACCGCCCCAGCCTTGACCTTGGATGGGGCCGATCGCCCGCCCAGAAACCCACTTAAACAGCCGTTGTTGAGACCAATCGGGTTCGGCCGCCAAAGTGGTCAACAAGGGGGCGTGTAGCCCCGATATGCCCTCGTTGGATAAACTCCAGAGGAGGGCGGTAATATCGGAAAAGCCAATCAGCCATTTCGGGGGTAGATGGACACCCCAGTTCCAAGTTTCTAAAAGTCGGGTAGCCCCATAGCCACCGCGAAGACAGAGAATCCCCTTCACGTCGGGATCATGGAAACTGTCGTAAAGTTGTTGTCGCCGTTGGGAATCCCGGGCTGAGAGATAGCCATGTTGGTGATCCCAGCCGGGGGTGAGGACTAGATTGTAGCCGCGATCGCGCCAAAGTTGCAGTCCCTGTTCACAAGCGGTTGTTTCTCGGAGTCCGCCACTGGGGGCGATAACATGAAGGGTATCTCCGGCTTGTAGGGATGGGGGACTTAATAAACGCAAGTGCATAGGCTTTGAGGGGGACATTGAGGCGATCGCATCCTCAAGTGTACTGGTTCTTGCCGAAAATGACCTCCAGGGCAGACACGAGACGGCGATTTTCCGGGGGACGTTTGACGGCGACACGGACAAAGCGATCGCCCAATTCCTGGAAACTCAAGCAATCTCGGACAAAAATCCGTTGTTCTCGCAACAACAACCGTTGTAACTGATCTCCGGGCATCTGGGTTCTCACCAACAAGAAATTGGCCGCCCCCCAGTCAGCCGACAAGCCGGGAATGGCGTTAATCGCCTCCCATAGTTTCCGTTTACTCGTCTCCAACCAGTCATAGGTTCGCGCCTGAAACGCTGTATCCTGTAATACTGCGACCCCCGCCGCAGCGGCTAAACTATTGACTGACCAAGGATCACGCCAATCCTGCCAACGTTGCAATCGGTCTGGGTGAGAAATGGCGTAGCCTAACCGTAGGCCCGGAAGCGTGTAAAACTTGGTCAGCGATCGCAAGATAATCAAATTGGGAAACTCCTCAACCCAATCAATCAGGCTTTCCTGGGATTCTGGGCGGAGAAAATCCATAAACGCCTCATCGGCCACCACTAACTTAGCTGTTTCCAAGATGGCCCGAAAACGCCAACGGGGCCAAAGTTGTCCCGTGGGATTATGGGGATTGTTAAACAATAACCCCTCTCCCGAACCGATCTGCCAAAGGGGTTGATTCCAAGCAGATACCGGACGAATCGCCGCCCCAAACGTCCGTAAGGCCCGGCCATAATCGGAAAAGGCTGGTAGGGGCAACAAGACGCGATCGCACCCAGACAGTTCTAACCCCGCCCAGGTTAGCAGTTCAGCGGCCCCATTTCCCGGTAACACCCAAGCTGGGTCGATATGGTGGACGTGGGCGATCGCCTCCCGCAACGGGCGATACTGAGGATCGGGATAGTTACGCAGATGCTTCAAGGCCCCATCAATGGCCACCAACGCTGAAGCCGGAGGCCCCAGGGGGTTGATATTGGCTGAAAAATCGAGAATTTCTTCAGGTTGACATCCGGCTAGAGATGCCGCCCAAGCTAAATTTCCACCATGAATTGGAGGGTGAGTCATGAAAGGATGATGCAAGAGCAGTATTAATGGGCTGAATTGAAGGACAACAGTGAAGACCCCAACTCATGGCTGTAGCGTACCCAGATCAACAATACTCCTATGACGGCCCCCCCGACCAGTAGACGACGGCTGAGGGTCAAGGCCTCGCGGACAACAACTGGGGTAATGGGCCGCCGAGATACTCCCAAGCGGGGTTTCTCAATCACCACCCCTTGATAAGTGTTGACACCTCCTAACTCAACCCCCAAGGCGATCGCATACGCCGATTCACTCCAACCAGAATTGGGACTAGGATCGAGGCGGGCCTGCTGGCCACAGTCTCTCCAGAAACGGCGGGGATGCCCCGAACCGAGGGCTAAACTAGCCACCGTGAGACGACAGGGAAGCCAGGTTAAGACATCGTCCATGCGTGCACTACAACAGCCCAGGTCAGTATAGGGCGGGCGTTTATACCCCACCATGGAATCCAGGGTGCTAACGGACTTGTAGGCCAAAGCCACCACAGCCGCGCCCCCTGGAGAGATAATTGACCCAACAATTGCGTAGAATAACGGAGCCGTGACCCCATCGACCGTATTTTCGGCTACCGTCTCTAAAACGGCCCGTAAAACTTCTTCTTCTGAGAGGGTATCGGTATCCCGGCCAACATAGTTTTTGAGTCGTTGGCGGGCCTGCTGGATATCCCCAGCGAGTAGGGGAGTTAAGACATCTTCGGCGGCTTGGCGTAAACTGCGGGCCGCGAGACAGGAGGCGAGGATAATCATAGCCACCGCGACTCCCAGCAGGGGATGAATCCAGCTTCCTAGGGCAATCATGGCCCAGGCCATGGCCCCACTTGCAGCTATCATCAACAGCGTCAACCCGACTCCTAACCAACGTAAGCCTCGCGGTGAGTTGGTGAGGTTCAGGGCCATCTGAGTATAGGCGGAAATGAACCAACCCATGACTTGAACGGGATGCAGCCAATGCCAGGGATCGCCGATGAGTCTGTCTAATAGTAAGCCTCCGATGAGGATCGTGATGGCCAAATCCCCCTGGGATATGGAATCTCCGAGGTTCATGACTTGACTTTTGCCTCTAACCATTGCCACAGTCTCTCACTGCAGAAGTCGGCAATGGCAAACTCGGCCCCCGCGTCTTGTAATACTTCTGGAGAGTGAGTGGTGGACATACCAATGGTGACGACACCGGCCCCAACTGCACTGCGAATCCCGAGGGGGGTATCTTCAAAGGCGATCGCCCCCTCAGCCGCAATCGATAAGCGTTCTAAGGCGGTTTGGTAGGGGAGTGGATGGGGTTTTCCCTGGGGCAATTCGTCGCTGATGACGACGGTGTCAAAGCAATGGTTTAAGTCGAGGGCGGTTAACATCATCTCGGCGTTGTCCCGAGGGGCGTTGGTGACGACGGCGGTGGCGAGATGGTGGTGCGATCGCCAACTCAGAAGCTCGTTTAAGCCCTCTAATCGCTTCATTTGACCCCCTCGTTCACGAAATAGGGCTTCTTTGCGGTTCGCGAGGTTCATGCCGGCTTCCTGGGACAAATGACCTAAAACGTCACGGACGATCGCCTCGTTGCGATGTCCCACCATATACTCGTTATAGAAGGGGCGATCGATGGGTTTTCCTTGTTCCCTGAGAAGTTCTTGCCAAATGGCAAAATGCAAAATATCAGTATTAACAAGGGTTCCATCGAGATCGAACAGAATCGCGTTTAGCACAAATGTTAGAGTTCCCTCGTTGGTGAAAATGGTCGCTGTACCATTGTTGCAGACTGCAACGGAACCGTCAGCGTCCATTGCAGTCCTCTACCGATTCACAGATAACCATTCATGACTTCCTCAATTCCCAGTTTTGGCGATCGCGCCCACAGTGCCATCGAAACTCATGTTAAGCATATCCTCAAGCATGAAGAGGAGGTGTTGGGCGATCGCGATCCTGAAGCCCTCCATCAGATGCGGGTGGGGATGCGACGTTTACGCAGTGACACAGTCGGGTTCGCCGCAGCGGTGATTCTCCCGAAACCGGCCCAAAATTCCAAAATCGGCAAGATGGCCCGAACCCTCGGGGTATTGCGGGATATTGATGTGATGCAGGCCTTGCTAGACGAGGATCTCTTGCCCAATTGTCCCCAAAAGGAACGCGATCGCCTACAACCGGCCCTGAAAACCCTCGCCAAACGTCGCAAAACGGCCCGCAAGGATGCTGAAGCGTTACTCCTGGGTAAGTCGTACAACAAGTTCAAAGGGGCGATTCAGGAATGGTTACAACATCCTCAATACAGCCCCTACGCCACCCTACCCATTGCAACGGTTTTGGCGGATGTCTTACTCCCGAGTGTGAGTCGTCTCCTCCTAGAACCTGGGTGGTGGGTGGGTTTGTCTGCTGAGACATCTGCTGAGACATCTCCTGAAGCATCTCCTGAAGCATCTTCTGAGACATCTTCTGAGACATCTCCTGAGACATCTCCCCAAATTAGCCGTGAGGAAGTGGAGGACATACTGCTACAACAGGGCAAGGATCTCCATGAATTGCGTAAACAAACCAAGCGTGTTCGCTATCTCATGACGATCTTCGCGGATCTCTATAGCCCCACCTATCAAGCCTATCTGGCAGACATGAAGGAGTTGCAAGAAATCTTGGGACATCTGCAAGATAGCTATGTTATGGGAGAATTTCTCAGTGAGGCGTTAAACAAAGATTTTGCGAAAGTCGCCCCGGAGTTAGCCCAACAACTTCGAGAAACCCGCTATCAGAACTGGTTGCGTTGGCAAGGTCTACAACGTCGCTATCTCTCGCCGCCGATTCGCCAAGTGTTCCGTTCTGAAGTCCTCAACGGCTACCAAGCCCAGAGTTAAGCTCAATTCGGCTCATTCTCGGGGATTGGCCCGCCCCGATTCTCTCACTCACCTACCTCGCACATTCTCCTATGGGCAACCTGGTTTTGCTTGCTGTCGGCCTCGACCATTATGACTATCTTCAGCCCTTGCGGTTTGCCGTGCAAGATGCCCAGGGGTTGGCGAATCATCTGTTGCAAGCGGGTTTCTTGCGGCCCAAAGATCTGGCCCTGCTGACGGAACAATCGCCGCCAACGGAAGATGGGGTCGAGACACACCCCAAGGCGGCGACGTTAGGGCGATTGCTGAGTGAGTGGCTTCCTCGTCATGTGGGGAATGAGGATCTGCTGTGGCTATTTTTTAGTGGTTATGGTCTCAATCATCAAGGCCAGGACTATTTTCTGTTGCGAGATAGTGATCCCCAACGACTCCCGCAAACGGCGGTTGCGGCCCAAACGGTGTTTGAGCATCTCGCGGCCCTCGATAGCCAGCATATTACCCTATTTTTGGATATCCGCCGCCCCACAGCCCCCGAGTTGGGACAAGCGATTGGATCGCAGGTGGTTCGTTTGGCTGAGTCGGCGGGGATTCCGGTGTTGTTGAGTTGTCAGTTGGATCAGCGATCGCGCGAGTCTCGGGATTTACGGGGTGGCCTGTTTACGACGGCGTTGATTGGGGCGTTACGCTATCACCGCGATCGCACATTGGCGGATGTAGAGGCGGAGTTACGTCAGGTTTTGCCCCCCCTCGCCGATCAATGTCGCCAACCGCCTCAAACGCCACTCCTGATTGCCTCGACGGGCCAGCAAGGGCGATCGCTGTTTGTTAACGAGATTCCAGAGTCCACTCCTGAAGCCACTCCTGAAGCCACTCCTGAAGCCACTCCTGACCCCACTCCTGACCCCACTCCTGACCCCACTCCTGACCCCACTCCTGACCCCAAACCCGCCTCAACCGCCGCCACGGGGAGTCTCTGGCAATTGATTGGAGTGTTGGGGGCGATCGCCTCGTTTTTAATGTTAGGGGTGTTTAGTTCCCCAGGAGACCCGGATATTGAGGAGTCCAACCCTATAGCAGAAACGCGCTCAGAGCCACCAGAATCGTCCATAGACCCCAGTGAAAGCCAAAAAATACTTGAACAAGCCCAAGCCCAGATTGACCCCGGACAAGCCTCATCGTACTGGCGGGCGATCGAACAAGTCCGACAAATTGACCCCAACCAACCCCTGTATACTGAGGCTCAAGAGGCGATCGCCCGTTGGAGTCAAGATATTCTCGATTTAGCCCAACAGCGGGCCGAAAATGGACAGATTCAATTTGCCATCGACGCAGCCCGCCTAATTCCCGAAACCAGTCCCCTCCACGACACCGCCCAACAACGAATTGCCACCTGGGAAAACCAACGCCCCTAATCCCCACCCCTCCTCCACTATTAACTATTCACTATTAACCATTCACTATTTATGTTATCTGTTGCCGACGCTGAACGTTTAATAGTTGACGCGGTTCATCCCCTCACCGACACCGAGGGCGTTCGCCTCCCCGACGCCACGGGGCGGATTCTGGCCACCGCCGTTCGCAGTCAATTAGACTTTCCCCATTGGGATAACTCCGCGATGGATGGCTATGCGGTTCGCTTTGACGATGTAGCCGCCGCCTCCGGGCAAAGCCCCGTTTGTTTAGACGTGATCGAAAACATCGCCGCCGGAACTCCCCCCCAGAAAACCGTAAAATCGGGGCAAACGGCCCGCATCTTCACCGGGGCGATGCTTCCGTCGGGGGCGGATACGATTGTGATGCAGGAAAATACGCGACGAGACGGCGATCGCATCGAGATCTTACAACCTCCCAAAGCCTTGGGGGAGTTTGTCCGTCATCGCGGCCGCTTTTATCAAGCCGGAACCCCCCTTCTCAATCCAGGGATTCGCCTACAAGCGGCGGAGATTGCGGTGTTGGCGGCGGCCCAATGTAATGTGGTTAAAGTGATTCGTAAACCCCGCGTGGCGATTCTCTCGACGGGGAGTGAGTTAGTCGCCCCAGATCAACCTCTGAAACCGGGACAAATTGTTGATTCTAATCAATACGCATTAGCGGCCTTTCTGCATCAATTCGGTATTGAAGCCCTACGGTTGGGAATTGTCGCCGATACCCCGCCAAGCCTACGTCAAACCATCAAGGAAGCCTTGCAATGGGCGGATGTGGTCATCTCGACGGGAGGGGTTTCTGTGGGCGATTATGATTATATTGAGGGGATTTTGGAGGAATTGGGGGGGGATATTCAGGTGCGATCGGTGGCAATTAAGCCGGGAAAACCGTTGACGATGGCGAGTTTTGCTAAGTTGCGATCGCTCTATTTTGGCTTACCGGGAAATCCAGTTTCAGCCTTAGTCACGGCTTGGCGATTTGTGCAACCGGCCTTACTCAAACTCTCGGGTTTATCTCAAGGTTGGCAGCCGCAATTTGTGGAGGCGACAACGGCGTTGGACTTACCCGCCGCCCCCAGCCGAGAAACCTATATTTGGGGACAAGTTGCGATTCGTGACGGACATTTTCATTTTAATTGTGCTGGGGGCAGTTTTAGTTCTGGGAATTTGGTTAATTTGGCCCAAACGAATGCCTGTGCGGTGATTCCGGTGGGCAGTTCTGGGATTGCGGCAGGAGAACGGCTGTCGGTGCTTCTATTACAATCTTGAGAGCCTAACTGGTTTGTTGATAGCAATTGAAAGGGCATTTGACCTGTGAATGACGATGTTTTTTCTACAAATGGCAGTTGCCAACTCTGTTGACATAAAACAAAAATTACGGTTTACAACATATCAAAAAAGCAAGGAGATTCTATGAAGAACAAGGTTGAAGATATCTACAGTGAGATTATTTCTAGTTTACCTCCAAAAGAACGGTTGCAGTTAGCAACTCTCATTCTAAATGGACTAGCGAAACAACAAATACGTCGTGAGATAAATTTTGTTGATGATGTTGATGATAGTGATGTCTGGACCCAGGAGGATCAAGACGACTTAGCTCTATTTGCATTCCAACATGGTGTTGCTTATTTTTCACAAGAGGAGGATGAAACGGAGTGAGTGTTAATCCGGGTGATATCGTGACTGTTGATTTTCCTGGAGTTACAGGAATTAAACGCCGTCCGGCTGTTGTTCTATCGTCGGCGACGTATCATGCCAACCGCCCGGATGTCATTATTGGACTCATCACATCCCAGAGAAAACGATTGGGAGTCACGGACTATGTCCTTCAAGACTGGCAAGCCGCAGGTTTGCGGGTTGCTTCTGCCTTTCGCAGCTTTATCGTTACCTTGCCCCCTTCCGCAAACCTAGTTCGGATTGGACATCTCTCTGAACGAGACTGGCAAGGGATTCGGGACTGTATTAACCTGGCGTTAGAGCGTTAAGGAGCGTTTGATTGAGGTTCTATAGCACTCACCCAGTCACATAAAAATCTGTGAAATGAGTCAATTTTTTCTAGGTTTTCAGAATACATGGTGCAAGTTGTTGCCTTGGACACCAAATTGTAGGGGAACCCACCCCTAACCCCTCCCAGGAGGGGATTTTTCGCCCCTACAGCAACGGATGTAATCTGTCATAAATTGTCCTGATCACCCTGAACCTAGGAAACCCTTTTTTCGATTGTTCATTCTCCATTATTAATGTTTAATCCCTCGGACTTATCTCTACGTCGTCTTGTTGCCCAAATGTTTGTCGTTCGGGCCTCGGGGCATCTGTTTGATTCACAAATTCGCTATCGGGCCTGGGAACCGGAGTGGCAGAGATTGCAACATTGGCTTCAGGATTGGGGGATTGGTGGCGTGTTGCTCATTGATGGCAGTGTCAGCGAGTTGCGGCTGCGAACTCAGCAGTTGCAAGAGTGGGCCGAGATTCCCCTGTTACTCTGTGCCGATATTGAGGAAGGGGTGGGGCAACGCTTTACGGGGGCTACCTGGTTCCCACCGCCGATGGCGTTGGGAGAGATGGCCCGGGAGGATTTGCCTCAAGCCCAGGTTTTGGCCCGAGAGATGGGGCAATGGTTGGCGTTAGAGGCGGTTGCAGCAGGGTTGAACTGGATTTTAGCCCCGGTGGTGGATGTTAATAATAATCCCGATAATCCGGTGATTAATGTGCGATCGTTTAGTGACAATCCGGGGATCGTGACGGCTTTGGCAACGGCGTTTCTTGAAGGAACTCAAAGCCAGCCGGTTTTAACCACCGCTAAACATTTTCCCGGCCATGGAGATACCAGTGTCGACTCCCATTGGCAATTGCCCCAATTGCCTCATGATGCTCAGCGGTTGGAGGCGGTGGAGTTGGTTCCCTTTCGCGGGGCGATCGCCGCTGGCGTTGATGCGGTGATGACGGCTCATGTGCAGGTTCCCCTCTGGGATGAGGCTGCCCCCGTTACCCTCTCGCCTCGGGTGTTAGACGAGCAGCTACGGGGTGCATTGGGGTTTAATGGCTTGGTGGTGACGGATGCTTTGGTGATGGGGGCGATCGCCAACCAGTATGATGCCCGTGAGGCGGCGGTGTTAGCCGTTGAGGCGGGCAATGATATTGTCTTGATGCCCGAGGATCTCCCCGGTGGGATTGAGGCGGTGTGTCAGGCGGTGGAGTCGGGGCGAATTCGCCGCGATCGCATCCTGGCTTCGGTGCAACGGATTGCTCGGGCGAAGGCCAAGATCACCCCCAGCAACCGCTCTCCACTGGAGGATTTAGCCCAAGTCGGCTCTGATGAAGCCAAACAACTCGGCGATCGCATCCTGCGAGCCTCGGGAACCGCTCGCCCTGGCTCGGTTGCCACGGTTGAGTCGGGCTATAATTTGGTCGTCGTCGATGACCTGTTACGTAGCCGCTATCTCGATCACCACTCCCCTGCTATTGCCCTGCCGAAACAGCAGGGATATCAGCCCTATTTGCTGGATCTCAACGGGGATCAATCCCCCAGTTCGGCGATCGTTTCAGCCCCGACAATTATGCAGGTTTTTATTCGCGGCAATCCCTTTGGAAGTAGCCTCGCTTTGGCTCAACTGAGCGAAAAATGGCTTAACAAATTATTAAGAGATGGCGATCTTCGGGCGATCGCCATTTATGGTAGTCCATATAGTCTCAAACGATTCTTGCGCCAGATCCCTACATCTGTCCCTTATGCGTTTTCCTTTGGACATATGGCCGCAGCCCAAGCGATCGCCCTTAATCAGTTATTCCCAGATTTGCGGCTAGATTGGTCATCCTTGACCCCCTTAGCCTAAATTTGGCAGCGTTGGACGTCACACTCCCCCTGGGTTCGGATTTGTTAGGATGGCGTTGAGAACCACCACTCCGACCTGCAACGGGATGTTTCCGTCCCGAGGACGATGACCGACTTCATGAAAATTCATTAAACTTGAGTATAATTGAGGTGTCCATACCTCAAGGACGGTCAAATGTTTGTATAGAAGGTTACAGCTTCCTCGATCATTTGTCCGAATCCCGTTAGCAGGCCCTAACTCAAGCTTAGATTTAACCGAGCAACGATTCACGAGAGCAAGCTCGCTCTAAATCCTGTTTACAGTTTCTACAGTTCAGCTCACTCTATATCACAGGGATATATTATGACTTTCACAACCACCACCCGGTACAGTATTGAAACCATCGAAGAAGAGGCTCGCCATTTGGTGCAGAAGGGAGCCGTTAGCCGCCAGCAGCCGATTTACACCCTCTGCGTCCATATTCCGGCGCGTCATTGGACGTCTGTCGAAATTGAACTCGAGAAGCACGACTATCTGCTACGCGATCGCATCGGCGACCTCGTTGGCCCCGAGACCTGGGAAAACGACTAGAGCGTCTGAAGTCCTGTCCGCTTCTCCATACCACGACTATTTAAACAAGGTAGAGGCGATCGGGTCGTAACCCTTGTTACCGTTTTGTGAATTTTCGCCAAAATTGGTAACGAATTATCACGATTTCGCTTAACTCCTTCACCGTCGAGGCCCAACAACGGCGAACTGTAACAGCTACAGTTCACCGTTGTTCTCGTGGCTGGGTTCCCCTGGGATGGGATCGATCGCCGACACCCCTAAGTGTCAGATTGGGACTGTCGCAGTTGTTCCAACTCCTGACGTAACGAGGCCACCATTTCCGAGAGAGCTTCTAACTCTTCTTCGGTTGCGGGTTCAGCGGTTGACTCCTCCGCGTCTCCCGTCACATCAACGGTTCTGGGGCCATCGGGAGATTGACTGCCGAGGAGTTCATCGACAAAGCGACGTGCTTCGAGTTCGGTGATCTCTCCTTTTTCCGCTAAGCGTTGTACCACAGCCTCCCAATCCTGATTTTGCAGGGCCTGTAGATTTTCTTCGCGTTTCTGAGCATCTTGTAAACTTTCTAGGGCAGTCGATGCCGCGCCTACGGTAGCACGGAAACTGGTTTGTAATGACTGCATCAACGTGTCGGGGTTCATAGGACTCAACTGGTAAAGGGGCAAGGGTTTGACTGTATGTTAACAAAGGTGAAGGGCGATCGCGCAAAAACCAGACCCGAGACCCCAACGCCGCCGATGTCAAGCCGCCCGTGATCGTCCGAGAATCCCAGTCTCGACCCTCAGGACCGAGGACGACAAATGCCGAACACCGACGTATAGCCATGTAAAAAAGTTGATCCGCCCACCGGCCCGATTTCTCCATTACAGAAAAAGCCACTCAGCGGTAGATTGGGCAAATAGCGATGGAATAGTCGCGAGTCAAAATTCCCATCTTTGTATAAGCCAAGGCCTCGGCCGAGACAGGCAAACATCAAGGCCCCCAAGGGCTGGGATTGCCCCGCTGAACCCTCACAATAGCGTTGGAGTAGGGTGTCGAGGTCATCAGCGGAGGTTTGAGCATCCCGTAAGTGAAACTGAATCCGCTGGCCCGGGCGAACCCGATCGCCGATGGCGATGGCCCCGGCTTGGGGATCAACCCCGACAAGATTACGAATCAGAAAATCCCCCGCTTCGAGGCGTTGCTTAAACTCATCACGCACCACACCGATAAACAGAGACTGTTGGGCTAACTCGCGATCGCTCTGGCTTAACTGAGTGATCAACTCTCGCAGCAACTCCAGGGGAGGGCGAGGGCTGTCCGTTTCCCCCAAATCATCCAGGGCCAAAATGATATTGCGTTCCCCCGAGGCGACACGATAAGGCTTGCCAATGGGACGACATCCCTGGGCGACGATGGTATCGAGTTGCACATTTCCAGATAGGGCCAGGCCCACGACTCCTTCTGCTAAGGCGCGATCGCCATAAAACAAACTCCCCCCATTGAGAACCCCTCCACTGGAAAGTCCCCCCACCTTCGGAGCATTGGGATAGGCATAATCGAGGCCCTGAAGACAATCAGTAATGCCCGTCATCAAGGGATCGGCCAAGAGAATCAGTTGGGGATCATCCGCTGGATTAACGCCGATGGCCTCGATCCAGCGATCGGGAGGGCTATCGAGATCCGGCAGATGTTCCAACGAGAGATAAAAGTCCTGAATCTTCACCCCCGGTAGGTGCGCGAGGGTTAAGCTGATGCCAATATCGCCCTCGATTTCCACTGTCTCAATCGACTCTGTCCCTGTTTGACGATTACCAATCACACCTCCACCACCACAGCCAATCAGGGGAATATCTGGGAGTTGTTCTCGCAGTAGGGGCAACACCCGAGGGTAATCCGTCGCGAAGGCCGAGGAGATAAACACTAACCCTAGATCCGGCGGCTTCGACAGGCCTTCAAGAGCAGCCTGACTCACCTCCGTAATGGCGGCTTCGAGGGATGGACGAGTTGATAGGGAATTAACCCACTCCATAGCAGTTTCTCTCACGAAGATAGGGGGGACAAGGTGGAGGCTTGAGAGGGAGACGAGGCAAATCTCAAGGTGACGATCAAGTTTTGCTGTCACCGCCTCATAGTCCGATATCGGTGATCCTATCAAGAAGCGACCCCGACTCAAGGTCTAATCTGCGAGTCCTTGGGGGAGTCTCCGTTGAACTTAGCCTACGCTCACCCCGGTCTCGTTCGCTCATCTGCGTCCTGGACAGCCCGTCGGTCATGTTAGGATGCCCCGAGGGGGAGGGGTTATCAACGACCCAAAACACGAGATGTTCTCCAACGGGTTTGCTAACGGGTTTGCTAACGGGTTTGTACGATGTCATGAGTCCCTATTCTTGGATCGAGCGATCGCTGGCCACAATTGACAAAGCCAATTGGTATCGGCAGGTACAACCCCTGGCCGGACGCAGTGGTGCCGAGGTGAGTCTGCAAGGAACCCCAGTCCTGAATTTTGCTAGCAACGACTATTTAGGTTTGTCCGGCGATGACCGGCTGATTGAGGCTGCGGTGGCGGCGACGCGGGAGTATGGAACTGGGAGTACGGGATCGCGCCTGTTGAGTGGTCATCGTCCCCTGCACCGAGACTTAGAAATGGCTATTGCTCGGCTTAAACAAACCGAGGATGCGATCGTCTTTAGTTCCGGGTATTTGGCAAATTTAGGCACGATTTCCGCCCTAGTCGGTCCTCGTGATGGGATTTTTGCCGATGCCTATAATCACTCCAGTTTACGCCAAGGCAGTCGTCTGTCTGGGGCAAGGGTACAGGAGTATCCCCATGGAGATATGGTGGCCCTGCGGCAACAGTTGCAACAGCAGCGATCGCAGGTTCGCCGCGCCCTCATTGTCACCGATGGGGTGTTTAGTATGGATGGAGATCTCTGTCCCCTGCCGCAACTGCTGGATTTAGCCCAAGAGTACGAGGCGATGCTGTTAGTCGATGATGCTCATGGAACCGGGGTTCTCGGGAGTCGGGGCGCGGGAACCGTCGCTCATTTTCACTGTGGCGATCGCCCCCTGGTTCAGATGGGAACCCTCAGTAAAGCCCTAGGCAGTTTGGGGGGCTATGTCGCCGCCTCCGCCTCGCTAATCGACTATCTCCGCAATCGCGCCTCTACCTGGATTTACAGCACCGGACTCTCCCCAGCCGATACAGCGGCGGCCAAGGCGGCGATCGCGATCGTTGAGGCTGAACCCCAGCGACGACAGCAGCTCTGGACTCATCAGACCTATCTCAAGCAGCGACTCCTTAGCATACTAAGTCAAAAAAGTCAAGCTAAAATCGGGCCACTTCTGCCTTCGCAGTCTCCCATCCTCTGCATCCAACTCGCGGACGCCGCCCAAGCCGTGACTCTCGGGGCGAGTTTACGAGAGGCCGGAGTCTTCCTCTCGGCCGTACGTCCTCCCACCGTCCCCACCAGTCGCCTACGCATCACCCTCATGGCGACCCATGAGCGAGACCATCTCGATCGCCTCTGTGAGTGTTTAGCCAGCTTAGCCGCGTGATCAACTCCCTTGAGGGCGACGGTTTCAGCTAAGCTAGATCATACCGTCAACGTCGGCCCGAAACGGTCAGCGATGAAAACCTACTTCGGTTATGTGCTTCACAAATAATCCTGTGCTGCTTTGAGGTCAACACAAGGTTCAACCCAACCCAGAGAAACCCCTCGTGACCCCCTAATTGATCCCTTACGAGTTCCTGTTCACTGTTCGCTGTTACCTTACCGATAACGACAAGCGGATGCTACACGCCAAACGGTTCAATCATCCATGAATGTCAAAACGTCCGTTTTGGAGGATTTGTTGCAGGCGCAGCCTCACCTGCGATCGCAAACATACTTTAAATCTTCCCTCATTGCCCTCTCCCACGCGATGGAAGATCAGGTCTTGGCGGGAGAAAACTCACCCCTCGTCATCGCCAGCTTCCAAAAAGAACGCTTCTATCGCATGGAAGCAAGCCGATACAAGCGCATCGCCCAAGCCAGCGAACACGTCTATGTTCTAGCAGCCCCAGAAAGTGATTTCAGCAACCAGTCAGGCCATTATGAAACCATCGCCTTCAGCGGCGACGAACCCCTCAGCCAAGAATGGAACCTGGTCATTCTTAGCCCCAATTATGGAACTTGTCTCGTCTGTCAAGAACAAAACATTCCTGAAGGAGAAACTCGCTGGCTCGGAGAAACAAGCCTAGAAATTGACACAGCACGGCGGTTTGAGGGCATTTGGAGCTTTGACCACGACCTAAGCCGTTTTGTCGCCGAACAGCTTTTACAGCGGATTTTGCACTATCGCCCGGAACTGGCCGACAAAGTCGCCCAAGCTCGTCGCAACTACGGCCTAGATGGCCAGCCTCTCGAACCCCAAGTGACCCCAGTCGTTGAACCTTTAGGAATGAACCCTGGCCCCTTTGCCGAGCGACTGATTACCTATTTGCAAGCCGGTCAGTATAAACTCATCAAAGCCTACCGCTCCATCGCCGCCCAGGAAGAACAAGAGCGCTTAGTCAACTCCATCACCACCGCCATTCGCCAATCCCTGGACCCCCAAGAAATCCTCAAAGTTGCCGTGCGCGAGTTAGGTGAGGTCTTAGATGTCTGTCGTTGTTTGGTCTACCGCTGTAAAGAAACCGACGCCACCGCTACCATCGTCCATGAATACGCCGCCCCAGGCATTCAATCGTTAGTGGGGGAAACCTGGGCCTTATTGGATAACCCCTTATTTCAAGAAGCCATTGAACGCCAATCGGGGGTCTTCCTCGAAGATACTGAACATCCCCAGCAGACGAGAATGGAGAGTTTGGCCTCGCTGTTAGAACAGCCAACGGCCCGCGATTGGTTAGCCCAACAGGTCCAACGCTGGAAAATTGGGGCTTGGTTAATGATGCCGATTCTCTATCGAGGTAAACTGTTGGGAATTTTGGAGTTACATCACTGTCAGGGATGCGCTCACCATTGGTCGAACGATGAAGTGGCCTTAGTCAATACCATTGCCATTCAGATGGGAACGGGGTTAATTCAAGCGGAAACCTACGCTCACCTCGAAGATCTCAATCAACAACTCGAAGCCCTCGAACGGACACGCAGCAATTTGATTGCGATTACCGGCCATGAGTTGCGAACCCCCCTGTCCACGATTCAAATTTGCCTCGAAAGTCTGGCCAGTGAACCGGATATGCCCGAAGAGTTACAGAAGGTCATGCTCAATACGGCGTTAGTGGATGCTGAACGATTACGGGAACTGGTGCAAGACTTTCTCACCCTGTCTCGTTTTGAGAGTGGACGGGTGGAATGGAATTTAGAACCGCTCTCGTTGCAAGAATGTATTGATTTAGCCATGAGCGGGGTGAGAGCGCGTTACGGAGGAGAGTATGGAGGAGAGTCGTTGCCGGAGTTGGTGGTGGATATTCCCCCAGATTTACCGTTGGTTCAGGCTGATGGGGAATGGTTGGTGCAGGTGTTGGGGAAACTGCTCGATAATGCCTGCAAGTTTACCCCCAGTGGTGGCTCGATTACGGTTCAGGCTACGCCGATGGGCTATCGTCTGCTTAAGGTGACGGTGGCGGACACGGGACGAGGGATTGAACCGGCTCGGGTTGAAGATATTTTTGAGCGCTTCTACCAGGAGGAAGGGGCGCTACGACGCACGACGGGGGGAACTGGCTTAGGGTTAGCCATCTGTCGGCAAGCGGTTCAACGCTGGGGAGGCCAGGTTTGGGCTGAATCAGAGGGGAAAGATCGCGGCAGTCGCTTCCATTTCACGATTCCCCGCCTCGACGATGAGGCGACGTCAAGTTCGACCTCAAGTTTGGCGGGGGGCCTGTCGGCACTTCCCAAACGTCGGCGATCGCGTTGAGAAGGCAAAAGGCAAGGGGCAAAAGGCAAAAGGCAAGAGGCAAGGGGCAAGGGGCGTACCTTTAGGGTTGCCCTGTTCCCTTCTCTTGCCTCTTGCCGTCTATCCCCCGTTCCCTAACAAACTGTTACATTTGTTGACGAGATGGCTCACCTGACCCCGCTGCAATGATAGGATGCCCATCAAGCTCTTTAATCTCGTTCAATTTAAACTTATGGCAGAAGAACTGACTGGAAAAACTCCGATTTTCGGTGGTAGCACCGGTGGTTTGCTTTCGGCGGCCGAACGTGAAGAAAAGTATGCCATCACCTGGACTAGCCCCAAGCAGCAAGTGTTTGAGATGCCCACCGGCGGTGCGGCGATCATGCACGAAGGTGAAAATCTGCTGTACTTGGCTCGCAAGGAACAGTGTTTGGCTCTCGGAACCCAACTGCGGACGAAGTTCAAGCCGAAACTCGAAGATTTTAAAATCTATCGGATTTTCCCCAACGGTGAAATGGAATATCTCCATCCCAAAGATGGTGTGTTCCCCGAGAAAGTGAACGAAGGTCGTCCAATGGTCAACACCATCGATCGCAATATCGGCAAAAACCCCGAACCCGCTAAACTCAAGTTCAGCGGCAAACAACCCTACACCGTTTAAATCGGTTCCGCTTGTCACGGACGTTAGGTCATCTTCCCAGAGAATGTAGAATGTGTTAGCATCTGCATTCTCTTTCTCTTTGCTGGGGAGCGGCTGTCGCTGTTAAGGGGTAACTAGGGTGAGACTCCCGAGGGTGAGACTCCCGAATTGTCCGAGTTCCACTGTGTAATTCTTAATCATCAGACCTGTGATCTTTCCGGATTTAGAGCAATTTCGTCAACTGGCGCAAACCGGTAATTTTGTCCCGGTGTATCAGGAGTGGGTGGCGGACTTGGATACGCCGGTGTCAGCCTGGTATAAGGTCTGTGCAGGTCAACCCTATAGTTTTTTGCTCGAGTCAGTCGAAGGGGGAGAGCGACTTGGACGCTATAGTTTTTTGGGCTGTAATCCCCTTTGGGTGCTAGAGTCTCGGGGTGAGGAAACGCTACAAACTCATCGCGATGGCCGAGTCGATCGCTTTTATGGAGACCCGTTTAAGATTGTTGAGGACTGTCTAACTCCCTATCAGCCGGTGCAGTTACCGGAACTTCCCTCGGGGATTGGGGGCTTGTTTGGTTTTTGGGGCTATGAGTTGATTCACTGGATTGAACCCCGCGTTGCGGTGCATCCGCCTCAGGAGGGGGATTTACCGGATGGGGTTTGGATGCAGGTGGATAATCTGCTGGTGTTTGATCAGGTGAAACGGAAGATTTGGGCGATCGCCTATGGGGATTTACGCGATCCCAAGGTGACGGTTGAGGCGGCGTACCGTCAGGCCTGCGATCGCGTTTCGGGATTGGTAGATAAGCTACAACATCCTCTCAGCAGCGAGGAGACGATGCTGGAATGGACTCCGCCGCATCTGAATGAGGAGCAACCCCTAGCGACATCGAGTAACACCACGCGAGACCAATTCTGCGAGAGTGTCCGCAAGGCTAAGGACTATATCAAAGCTGGGGATATTTTTCAGGTGGTGATTTCGCAACGGTTATCGGCGGCGTTTGCGGGCGATCCCTTTTCTCTCTATCGCTCGATTCGTCTGATCAATCCCTCGCCCTATATGGCCTATTTCAACTTTAAGTCTTGGCAGGCGATCGGGTCGAGTCCGGAAGTGATGGTGAAGGCCGATCGCCTCGATGATGGAACTCGCCTGGCCACGGTACGGCCCATCGCCGGAACTCGTCCGCGCGGGAAAACGGCCTGGGAGGATGGGGAACTGGCGGCGGAGTTGCTGGCCGATCCCAAGGAAGTGGCGGAACACGTGATGTTGGTGGATTTGGGCCGCAATGATTTAGGCCGCGTCTGTGAACAGGGAACCGTCACTGTCGATGAGTTGATGGTCGTCGAGCGCTATTCCCATGTCATGCACATTGTCAGTAATGTGGTGGGGAAACTGGCCCCCTCCAAGTCGGCGTGGGATTTGCTGAAGGCCTGTTTCCCGGCCGGAACTGTTAGCGGTGCGCCTAAGATTCGGGCTATGGAGATTATCGCTGAGTTAGAACCGAGTCGCCGGGGTCCCTATTCGGGGGTCTATGGCTATTATGATTTTGAGGGACAGTTGAATACGGCGATCGCCATTCGCACGGCGATCGTGCAAGCCGATGAGTCGGGCCAAAACACGGTTTCTGTGCAAGCGGGGGCTGGGTTGGTGGCGGATTCTGATCCGGAAAACGAGTATCAAGAAACTCTCAATAAAGCCCGAGGTTTGTTAGTGGCTATTCGCGCTTTAATGGGTCAATAGAGATGAGATTTAAGGATAATGTTAGGTCGGGGAGGCGATCGCCAAATTGGGAAGGTCGGTTCCCAAAATCTGTTTCCAGGGATCACCTCGACAGCCCCTCCCCGAATCGAGTATAATTTTGACCGACTCGCCTGAGTTTCAAGACCTACGATTACACCAAATTTTCGATTATTTGTTGTTAACTTACCCCAAGCCCTATGTCAGCCTATCCTTGGACAGCCCTCGTCACTGTCGCCGCCCTAATTCTCTATTTTGTCGTCACCATCAACGTCGGGCGAGCCAGATTCAAATATGAAGTTGCCCCCCCGGCAACGTCCGGGAATCCTGATTTTGAGCGCGTGTTTCGTGTTCAGCAAAACACCGTTGAACAGATTGTTTTATTCATTCCCGCCCTGTGGCTATTTTCGGTATTTGTGAGTCAAGTTTGGGGTGCGAGTTTAGGGGCAGTTTGGGTGATTGGTCGTATTCTGTTTGCCTGGGGGTACTATCAAGCCCCGGAAAAACGCGCCGCTGGATTTGGCATGAGTTCGTTAGTGACGATGGCGTTGTTAGTTGGTTCTTTGGTGGGTGTTGCCTTGACGCTGTATTCAGGGTTGTCTAACAGCTAAAACCCAAAAGCACCAAAACCCGCAACGGCTGTAGGGGCATAACCCACCCCTGGCCCCTCCCAGGAGGGGATTTTTCGCCCCTACATTTTGGTATTCCAGCTAACCAATTCCAGCCGATACCTGAAGAGCCAATTGTTTAACTCTTGACCGTGGTTTGTTGCACCTGGGGTTGGAACTGGAAGAGAGAGAAGACCACATCGCGGCGGATATCAATCATCATCTCTAAGAACAGTTCATAGCCCTCACTCTTATATTCAATTAGGGGATCTTTCTGGCCATAACCGCGTAGACTCACCGACTCGCGCAAAGCATCCATCTGTTGCAAATGTTCCCGCCAGAGGGTGTCAATCCGTTGCAGAATGAAGAACCGTTCCGCCTGACGCATTAACCCTGGCTGGATTTTATCGACTTGGGACTCTTTCATGTCGTAGGCGATATGGACCTGTTCATGGAGGAAGGTTTTAATCTCATCAACGGCCATATCTTCGAGTTGACTCGGTTGTAACTCCTCCAAGAGATAGACAAACTGTTTGACTTTGTTGACGAGTTTATCGAGGTTCCATTCCTCTGAGGGCAGTTCCGGGTTAATGTAAGCGTCAACGATGTCATCCATCGTCATTTCTGCATATTCAATCACCCGTTGCTTGAGGTTTTGTCCTTCCAACACCCGGCGGCGTTCAGCGTAAATTGCCCGACGTTGATTGTTCATCACTTCGTCGTACTCAAACACCTGCTTACGGATGTCGTAATAGTAGGTTTCGACCTTACGTTGCGCCCCTTCGAGCGATCGCGTCAACATCCCGGACTCAATGGGCATATCCTCTTCAACCCGGAAGGCGTTCATTAGGCCCGCCACGCGATCGCCGCCGAAAATCCGTAGTAAATTATCCTCCAAGCTGAGGAAAAAGCGCGTCGAACCGGGGTCTCCCTGGCGGCCCGCCCGGCCTCGCAACTGGTTATCCACCCGGCGAGACTCGTGGCGTTCAGTACCGATGACATGCAAGCCACCCCGTTCAATCACCGCATCATGTTCTTTCTCGGTGTAACTCTCATAATGTTTCAAGAGATTCTGATAAACATCCCGTAATTGCATCACCACGGGGTCGTCTGTGGGGGCTTTCTCGGCCGCGATGGCGATGCGTTCTTCAGCATCCAACTCCGGTAAACTGCGCTCACCATACTTCTTCACCGCCGTATCGACCATGGACTTGAGTTGTGTTTCCAACTCGGGGGTGAGTTCCACCGGGAAAATTTGCGGTGAGGCCTTCCAGGTTTTGGGTTTAGACACCGTATCAAACCCCTTACCTTTGCTGCGACTGCGACTGGCTAACGCTTTGGGCTTAGCCAAACTTGCTTCATCTTCGGGTTTAACTAAACGGGGCATAAAATACTCCCGTAGCTTCAGCCGGGCCATATAATCAGCGTTCCCGCCGAGGATAATATCCGTTCCCCGTCCCGCCATGTTGGTGGCGATGGTGACGGTTCCTCCTCGTCCGGCTTGGGCGACAATTTCCGACTCCCGTTCGACATTCTCGGGTTTGGCGTTGAGGAGGTTGTGGGGAACCTTGAGTTGACTCAGCAGTTGCGAGAGGACTTCGGATTTCTCCACGCTGGTGGTTCCCACCAACACCGGGCGGCCCGCTTCATGTTTCTCGGCACATTCTTCGGCGACCGCTTTCCATTTAGCCACCTCAGTTTTATAGACCACATCGGGTAAATCCTTCCGCAACAGAGGACGGTTGGTGGGAACCACGGTCACCCGCAACTTATAGATTTTCTCAAATTCCGACTCTTCGGTTTTGGCCGTTCCCGTCATCCCCGCTAACTTAGGATAGAGCAGGAAGAAGTTTTGATAGGTAATCGTCGCCAGAGTTTGGGTTTCGGGTTGAATTTCTAGGTGTTCCTTGGCTTCGATCGCCTGGTGCAATCCATCACTCCAGCGTCGTCCCGGCATCACTCGGCCGGTAAACTCATCGACAATGACCACATCTCCGTCGCGGATGATGTAGTTGACATCCTTGACAAAAAGTTCTTTGGCTTTGACAGCGTTGAAGACATAATGCGCCCAGGGGTCTTCAGGATCGTATAAATCCGTCATTCCTAGGAGTTCTTCGGCCCGGGCGAAGCCTTCATCGGACAGCAGCACATTCCGGGCTTTTTCGTCCACTTCGTAATCTTGGGGGTCGTCTTCGGTCCCTTTCAGCAGTTGGGAGGCGACTTCAGCAGCGCGGCGGTATTTTTCGCTGGGACGTTCGACTTGGCCCGAGATAATCAGCGGCGTGCGGGCTTCGTCAATGAGAACCGAGTCCACCTCGTCGATGACGCAATAGTTAAAGGGCCGTTGCACCACTTCCTCGATGGAGGTGGCCATGTTGTCTCGTAGATAGTCGAAGCCTAATTCGGAGTTGGTGCAATAGGTGATGTCGCAGTTGTAGTTTTTGCGCCGTTCGTCGGGGGTCATTCCCTGTTGAATTAGGCCGACGGACAGGCCGAGGAAGCGGTGAACTTGTCCCATCCACTCGGCATCGCGGCGGGCCAGGTAGTCGTTGACGGTGACGATGTGAACCCCTTTACCGCTGAGGGCGTTGAGATAGGCGGGAAGGGTGGAGACGAGGGTTTTCCCTTCTCCGGTCTTCATTTCGGCAATTTCGCCGCTGTGGAGGACGATTCCGCCGAGGATTTGTACGTCAAAGTGGCGCATTCCCAGGACGCGGTTGGAGGCTTCGCGGACGACGGCGAAGGCTTCGGGGAGAATCTCGTCGAGGATTTCGTCTTCTTCTTCTCGCGATCGCGCCTTGGACAACTGTTCGCGAAACTCAGCGGTCTTGGCCACCAACTCCTCATCGGTTAAGGGTTGGATATCTGGCTCAAGAACTTTGACGTCAGCCACGAGTGGCTCAATTTTCTTGAGTTTCCGGGTGTTGGGGTCGCCGAACAGTCGTTTAAGCATAGGAGGAGCGGGAAGCGTCTATAACAAGAGTTGGCGATCGCACGCTTGGGGTCCAAAGCGTCGGCATCGCATTCACTACAATGGATTGAAATCAGTGTCTTTATGTTAATCCTACCACTGCAACTCGGCTACTGGACGGGGGTGGAATCTCCCTTGAGCAATACGGGGTAGTCGAGACAGGGAAAGTTGACGACATCGGCGGGGGTTTGCCGGGATGGGTTAATCTCTGAGTCAATGACGCCGGCAACGCGCAGGGCTTTGCTGACCAATTCTGAACAAAACAGCCGTGAGAGGTCTTCTGGCCCCGAGAGTCCCAACCGTTCCCAGAGCTTAATCCCGGCCCCCATGACTTGGATACTATCGTAGGTGACTCGTTGGCTATGGGTTTCTCGTAACCAGGCTTCCATTGCCGAGCGACCTTCGGGGGGAAGGGGGTCTTTGAGGGGGAACCACCAGACGGCTCCATCGTACATTAAGGCCCGTTTGGAGAGCCAGTTCATCTGAACGCCTTTGATTAACTCTTGTCCCTCTTTTGAGGCGACTTGATGGCTGGTTTCGGTGGTGGATTCGACCACGAGGACGCTATCGCCAAAGCCACCCCCCATGCTGCTTTTGAGAACAATGCCCACATGGGAGTACATGGAACCTGTTCCCCATTTGATTACGTCAGAGAAGCCAGTGTTGCCCGAAAAGCCGATGACATCTCCGGTTTTCATTTGGGGACGATGTTGTTCATAGCGGGACAAAATGCTTTCCCGTCGTAAGGCGTTGCCAAAGGCTGATCCAATTCCCATTTGCGAGATCCTCTACTCGTCCTTCGTCCTGATAATACCTTAGGGGGGAAGGGAACAGGGAATAGTGAATAGTGAATAGTGAATAGGGAATAGGGAACAGGGAATAGGGAATAGGGAACAGGGGGGAGAAGGGGGGAGAAGGGAATAGGGAATAGGCAGAACCCACCCCGCCCTCCGGGCACCCCTCCGGTGGAGGGGAAGGCAAGAGGCAAGGGGCAAGGGGCAAGAGGGGGCGATCGCAATTTGGAGGATGATTTATGAGCCGATTGACTAAACCTTTGACATTCATGAAAACCCTAGACCAATGCAGACACTGGCGTTATCCTTTGTCTGTGCTGCTGTTGGGGACGGTTTTGGCGACGGGGGCGATCGCCGCTCAGGTTTTTGGGACTTCGGGACGAGATGGGATGCGGGGTCGAGATGGGCGATCGGGTGAACGGGGACCGGACCAAATGTTGGTGGTGGATGGCCGGGGGCGATCGCTACAACTGATGGGAACGTCGGGCCGGGATGGGGAGGATGGACGGCGCGGTGAGGATGCGTACAACTGTTCTCAGCCGAGTCGTCCGAGTGATCACTTGCGTGGGGCTGATGGCGGTGATGGGGGATCTGGCGGTGATGGCGGTGATGGGGGCGATGGGGGCAACCTGACGTTGTATTACTCGCAGTTGGACGAGTTACGAGAGATTTATGTGGATGCTCGTGGCGGTGAGGGCGGCTATGGCGGCTATGGTGGCTATGGTGGACGGGGTTGTTCTTGTCGTCGTGGTAGTTGGACGGTTGACAATGAGCGTTATTACTGCACGAGCGGTCACTCAGGGCGGCGGGGAGGCAATGGACGGGCGGGAAATGAGGGGGACCCTGGCCAGTTGCGAATCGTGGCGGGAACGACCCCTCTGGAGCCGGAACAGCCTTCGGTGGAATTGCCGCTCTCGCTGTTGATCGATCGCCCCATTGATGGCCCCGTTGATTTGTCGAAAAATGTCTGGCTGCGTCGGCGGGGGGCGCGATCGCTGCTGGGATCGGGTTCGGTGATTGCTGATGAGTATGAGGAGTTTGTGGAGCGGTTGGAGCGAGCGGTGGCGTTAGCTTGGAATAGCGATCGCCGGCCCTCGGATTTTGCCGATCTTGAGGTTCGTGTCAGTTTGCATGATGATGGGTCGGTGGTGATGACGTTTCCTGAAGAGCTTTGGATTCAGGGATCTTGGCAGGAGGAGGGGCCGGTGAGTACCTATTCTGTTGATTACAGTTTACGGCGCAGTGAGGCGACGGAGTTGGCGATCGCCGATGCCAATCGCAATCCTCGGGAGTTCAACATTGCTGTAGTTGATACCGCTCAACAGTCGGAGGTGTTGGAGACTGAATTTGCAGTCAAGATTCGCTCAACTCGATCTCGGGCTGGGTTCCGTCATGTCCGGGACTATCAAACTCGCTATGAGGGAGAGCTTCCGGCGCATTTGGTGTCGCGGGATTATAATCGTTTTGTACTGGATTTGTCCCGTTTACCTTTAGAGGCCCGAGATCTGACGTCTCGCAGTCAAGTCGAGGTAGAACTGATTGTGACTCGTCGTTTGGGAGACTATGAGGCGCAACAAACTCTACTCTGGCAAGGGCAACTCGATTGAGGATCAACGGAGGATCAACAAACGTCGGGATAACGTTAGACGACCATTGCTTTTTTGAATAGATTTTGCTGTATTGGTGTAATTTTTTTGTTAACAATAACCATTGAGTCGTGTTTTTTCTGGTAATCCTTCTTCACAGTTAAACCGATTATCTCAAAGCAATTATTCATGGGGTTAGGCGATGTTACTTCAGCAAATTTGGCGCTATCTCAAAACCGTAATGGGCATCATTTTTCGCCACCCTATCACCGGAACAACCGTGGTTGCCGAACTCATAGAGGGAGAGGATGCGGGGAAATTAGTCTTGATTCAGCGGCGGGATACCGGCCGTTGGGGACTGCCTGGTGGGATTATTGATTGGGGGGAAGATCTGCTGACGGCAGCCCGGCGAGAACTCTATGAGGAGACGGGATTGGAGTTGCATGAATTGGGACGATTAGTGGGGGTATATTCCCACCCCGATCGCGATCCCCGGATTCACTCAATTTCCATTGTTGTGGCGGCCCGAGTCAGGGGAACCTTTAACCCTCAAGATACTCAGGAAGTTTTAGCTGTACGAGCCTTTAAGCCAGAGGAAATCCCCTATGATGATCTGTGTCACGATCATCAACAGCAACTACAAGACTATTTGGCCGGAACCACGGCGATCGCCTAAACCGAAACTGACCCTAGCCGTTTGTCTCTCCCATCGTTAGGCTAAAGAAACTCCAGATAAAAGGCAATTTTAGGAGATTACCCTCATGTTGAATCGACCGCAACGCATCGAACCGAAACCTGGACAAGAATCGGTGTGGGACTATCCTCGTCCCCCTCGCTTAGAACCGGTTTCAGGTCGTCTCTGGATTGTCTTCAACGGCGAGATCATTGCCGATAGCGAACGAACCCAGCGAGTCCTCGAAACGAGCCATCCTCCCGTCTATTACTTCCCTCCCGAGGATATCAAAAGCGACTGTCTGATCCCCTCATCCCGACAAACCTTTTGCGAATGGAAAGGGGCCTGTCGCTATTACAGCGTTCAGGTCGGAGATAAACGAGCCTCAGATGTGGCTTGGTACTATCCTAATCCAGTGCCTGATTTTGCGGCGATCGCCAACTATGTGAGTTTTTATGCCAGTCAAATGGACGCCTGTTATGTGCGAGGGGAACAGGTGGACGCCCAACCTGGGGACTTTTATGGCGGTTGGATTACTCAAGACATTGTTGGGCCGTTTAAAGGGATTCGAGGCAGTTGGGGCTGGTAACATGAAACGTCCCTTCAAGTCTGCGGACATTCTGGCCCCAAGATGCCCGCCACGAGTCCGTCAAACGCGCCGGGGGATTCCCTTACGGGCGGTTTTAGTGGCGCCGTTTGCCTTACAAATTGCCTTAGCTGTGGGAGTCACCGGTTGGCTGATTGCTCGCAACAGTCGTGTGGCCAGTGAGACTATGGGACAGGCCCATCAACAGCAAGTTAGCGAGATGGCCCTTCATGATCTCGAAGAACATCTCCAAGAGCTGATTCAGGTCTCCCATCTCAATCGCCGCCATCTCGAAAGCCAACTTCTCGATCCCGCTTCGATTGACTATATTGAAGCCCTGTTGTGGCATCAGTTACAAACCTTTCCCCTAGTCTCAGCCATTGGCTTTGTCAACGTCAATGGAGATGGGATGGGGGTGATTCAGGGAGGCGGCGATCGCAGTTTAACGCTACAACGGCGCAATGGCCGCCTACGGGCGTTATGGGTGGATGAAACGGGGGCTGAGATTGAAGAGGATGAAACCTTGAGGGACTTTAACCCACAAACGATTCTGAGCTATCAGACTACCTTACGTCGCGCTACAGCCGGCTGGAGCGAGGTGGTGGTGTCTCCTCTACCTCCGTTGACTCCCTTGATTACGTTTTCAGAACTCGTCGGGCCTGAGGATAATCCCATGGGAGTGATGACCGTGGCCCTGGAACTGACGAGCCTCAATCATCTGTTGCGTCATCATCATCTTGGCGACAAAGGAGAGTATTTCTTAGTCGATCGCCAAGGAGGACTTCTGGCCACATCCTTGGCGACATCTGATGAGAACCGAGAGCTATTTTTAGACGAAATTAAGCAGAATCGGTCGGCCCAGGACAGTCAATTTTCTACAATTGCCCAGGTTAGTGCCGGAGTCCAGGCCAAGATGGGCTCTTGGCAAGGTGTGAATGAGTCTGAACGCCTGAGGTTGAGTTTGAATGATATTCCCCATTTTGTGACCATTACCCCGTTTCAAATGGATGGGGGCATTGATTGGTTGCTGGTGACGACGATGCCTCAGTCCCAGTTTTTGGGTCATCTCGAGGCCAGTAGTCGTCAAACCTTGATGATTTGTTTGGTCGCCATTGCTGTGGCGGCAGGGCTAGGTTGGTGGGCCTCTCACTGGATTGCTCGTCCGGTGAAGCGATTACAGCAGGCGGCCCGAGATGTGGCTGATGGTAATTTTGCGCGGCGGGTTCAGGTGCGGCAACCGCAGGAAGTGGCGGATTTGGCTGATTCGTTTAATCTTATGAGTGAGGATTTGGAGCGATCGCACCTGCATTTAGAAGCCACAGTCGCCGAACGCACTCAGGAACTCAAGCAAGAAATTCAAGAACGACAGGCGATTACTGCTGAACTCCATCGCTCAGAAACCCGCTATCGTCTCTTGGCTGAAGGCACTCAGGAGGCGATCGCCCTGCTGCATGAAGGACACTTTAGTGATTGTAATCATGCGGCGTTGGAGCTGTTCGATGTGGCCAGCAAAGAGGAGTTTTATGGTCTAACCCCCTGGGGTCTCTCCCCACCCTATCAACCGGATGGTCGTTCCTCCCAGGAGGCGTCCCAAGATTGGATTAACAAGGTCTTAGAGTCGGGTTCACAACGGTTTGAGTGGGTTCACCGACGGCTTGATAACCGTTCCTTCTTTGCCGAAGTTTGTCTGAGTGCCATTGAAGTTGAAGATAGCATTCTCATCCAAGCCGCCATCCGCGATATTAGCGAAACCAAACAAGCTGAGGCTGAACTACGGGCGAGAGAGGAGCAGTACCGAACCCTCGTCGAAACGGCCAACTCGATCATCTTGCGTTGGAACCTCGAAGGCACAATTACCTTCATCAATCGTTACGGTGAAGCCTTTTTGGGCTACGGGCAGGATGAGTTACGAGGACAATCGCTGTCGGTGATTATTCCCGAAACCGGAACCACCTTTAACTGGCGACAGTTCGCCCAGGAGTTAGCTGACAATCCTGATTGTCGGACTACTCGCGAAGATCCCAATGTCTGTCGGGATGGAACCTGGGTTTGGGTTCTCTGGACGAATCAGCCCATCTTTAATCCCGATGGGACGTTATTGGAGATTCTGGCGGTTGGTAATGATTGTACTGAGCGTAAACGGGCGGAGGTGGAATTGCGAGAGGCCAAGGAAGCGGCTGATTTGGCAAACCGGGCCAAAAGTGAGTTTATCTCGAATATGAGTCATGAGTTGCGAACGCCTCTTAATGGCATTCTCGGGTATAGTCAGATCTTTAAGCGTCAAACCCATCTTCCTCCGGCGGTTCTCAATGGGGTGGAGGTGATTCATCAATGTGGAACCCATTTATTGACGCTGATTGAGGATATTCTCGATTTTTCCAAGTTGGAAGCCCAGCGGATGACCCTGGTGGATAATCCTTTTGCTCTAGGCCAGTTCTTAAACACGGTGGTTCAGATGTTTGAACTCAAGGCGGCTCAGAAGCGGTTGACGTTTGTCTGTGAGGCGGCAGAATCCCTGCCAATGGCGATTATTGGTGATCAAAAGCGTTTGCGTCAGGTTCTGATTAATCTGTTGGGGAATGCGATTAAGTTCACCGAGAGGGGAGAGGTGACGTTTGAGGTGTCCCTGGTTCAGTCGGCCTCCTCCGCGACAGGCGATCGCTGTCTGATTCGTTTTGCGGTGCGCGACACGGGGATTGGGATGAGTGCTCAACAACTCTCGCGGGTTTTTCTGCCGTTTGAACAGGTCAGTGATCCTAGCTACCATTCTCAGGGGACCGGCTTGGGGTTAACGATTAGCCAAAAAATTGTCCATCAGATGGGAGGACGGTTGGAGGTTGAGAGCCAGTTGGGCCAGGGAAGTTGTTTTTCGTTTGAGTTATGGTTCCCTCAAGCCTCGACGTGGTTGGAGGAGAAGCAACCTACATTGGCTCTATGTCATGGGTATACTGGACTCCGCCGTCGTCTGTTGATTGTTGATGACACAGGGGCGAATCGTTTGACGCTGTGCCAGTTGTTAGGAGATTTGGGGTTTGAAGTCCTAGAGGCGAACCATGGAGATGAGGCTCTCAGGCTGGCTCTGGAGCAATCGATTGACCTGGTGGTGACGGATTTGCAGATGCCGGGCCTCGATGGGGTTGAGTTGATTCGTCGCTTTCGGGCTATTCCTGCTTTGGCTCAGGTGCCGATTTTTGTGGCCTCGGCGAGTCTGTTGGTTGAGGAGCGCGATCGCTGTTTGGCGGCGGGGTGCAATGATGTTCTGGACAAACCGATTGAGACGGAGATCTTGTTGGCACGCTTGCAGGAGTATCTCAATTTAGAATGGGTTGATGAGTCGGACAGTCACCTCACGGATGTGGCTGAGATGTCAACGGTTTCTGATCTAGAGCCGATGGTGTTTCCAGACTCTCAACAGCTCGATGAGTTGACTCATTTGGCGAAACGGGGCAGCCTGAAGCGGTTAATTGAGGTAGCGGACCAATTTAGGCTCGATAATCCTCAATTAGAACCGTTTGTGCAATACCTGAATCAGCTTGCTCGTAGCTATCAAGATAAAGCTATCTTAGAGCTATTGAATCGGTCTTAACTGAAATTTCTGATGAATGCAATCCTGACGGCAACTCAATCGATTCTTATTGTGGATGATGATCCGGCTAATTTAGAGGTTCTCTCTAATTTGCTAGAACGATCTGGATATGAGGTCCTGATTGCTCGGGATGGCTATAGTGCGATCGAACGAGCTCGGTATGATCCGCCGGATTTGATTTGTTTGGATGTGATGATGCCGGGGATTGATGGATTTGAAACCTGTCGCCGTTTGAAGAATCAGGCGGAAACGGTGGATATTCCGGTGATTTTCATGACGGCGTTATCGGATATTGAGCATCAGGTGATGGGGTTAGGGTTGGGGGCGGTTGATTACATCCCCAAGCCATTTTATGAGGATGTGGTCTTGTCGCGGGTGCAGTTACATCTCAAGTTACGCCGTTTAACGGATTCTCTGGCGAACCAGAATCAGCAGTTGGAACGGTTAGTCGGCGATCGCACGCATCAACTCCAAGACACGATTCATCAACTGCAAGTGACGCAACGAGAGTTGGAACAACGGGAACAGCAGTTAGCTCATGATGCACTCCATGATTCGCTGACGGGACTCCCGAACCGGGTTTGGTTGATGAATCGGATCAATACGCTGCTCCAGAATACGGCTAATTCTTCGGAATTTGCGGTGTTATTTTTAGACCTCGATCGCTTTAAAGTCATTAATGACAGTTTGGGACATTTGGCGGGGGACGCGTTACTTAAAACCGTGGCTGGACGACTTCTAGAAATCCTTGGACATGATCCGCAAACTTTGGATAGTTTGAGTCCTGATTTTCCTGAGACGGGATGGAGTACAGTCTCTCGTTTAGGGGGCGATGAATTTGTGGTTCTTTTAGAAAATGTTGCTGGCTTAGATGATGTGTTAGAGGTCGCTCGTTGCATTCAACGTCAGTTTTCGCTGCCGTTTCATTTAGCGAATAATTACGAAGTCTTCACGAATGCTAGTATTGGTATTGCTCTTAAGAATACTCAGTATCTCCATTGCGAAAATGTTTTGCGAGATGCGGACATTGCCATGTATCAAGCCAAACAGGCGGGTCGGGGACGGTATGCAATTTTTAATCCGCAAATGCAGGCTCGGGCTAAGTTACGTTTGGAGTTAGAAAATGATTTACGCCATGCCGTTGAACATAAACTGCTGATTCGGGAACCTTGGCAAGACAGTCATGACCGTCAGAATTTAAGGGGCCAGAGGAATAATGAGTTTAGTTTGTATTATCAGCCTCTTGTTTGTTTGCAAACCGGTAGGATTCGTGGTTTTGAGGCGTTGCTGCGTTGGCATCATCCGAAAAAAGGTTTGATTTCTCCGGTAGATTTTATCCCCATTAGTGAGGAGATTGGGTTGATTCATGAATTGGGAAGTTGGGTGTTTTGGGAGGCTTGTCAGCAATTGTCAGATTGGCGATCGCAGTTTCCGCACTTACAAGATTTAACCCTAAATGTCAACCTCTCTACAATTCAATTGATGCAACCTCAGTTAGTGGAGTTAATCGAAAATGCTTTAATGGGAGTACAACTGCCCCAAGGCTGCATCAAACTCGAAATCACGGAAACCTGTTTACTCCAAAGCAATGCCCAAGTTTTTGATATTCTCCGAAAACTTCAAGAATTAGGATTATCTCTTTGTATTGATGACTTTGGCACGGGATATTCGTCCTTAAGCCGTTTACATGAGTTTCCCGTCCATACCCTCAAGATTGACAAAGCCTTTGTTGCTCGTTTACAAGAGAAGTCAAACGGAGTCTCGGAAAATGGCAATGAAATCGTCCATACCATTATCACTCTGGCTCATGCTCTGGGGATGGATGCCGTGGCGGAGGGGATTGAAACCCCCACGCAGTTGGCTATTGTGCGAGCCATGGGCTGTGAACTGGCTCAGGGCTATCTGTTCTCTCGTCCACTTCCCCCCCAGGAGGCTGAGACGTTTTTGGTTACGCCAGAACGATTTACAGCTTGGCTGACCGCGGCGATTCATCATTCAACGCCCTCTTCTACCACTTGACAGTATTAGCTCGGTATGAACTCACAACAGCTCGACTACGGCACGATTCTGATTGTCGATGACAATCCCGCTAATTTGGATGTTTTGTCGGATTTTCTCGATAGTTCGGGATTTGAGGTGTTGGTGGCTCAAGATGGCACGAGTGCTATCGATAAGGTCAACTATGCTCCGCCTCATCTGATTTTGTTGGATATTATGATGCCGGGAATTGATGGGTTTGAAACCTGTCGCCGCCTCAAAGCTAATCCCGACACTCAGGAGATTCCCATTATTTTTACCAGTGCTTTGGCCGATACGGTGGATAAGGTGAAGGGCTTATCCCTCGGAGCGGTCGATTATATCACAAAACCCTTTCAACAAGAGGAGGTTTTAGCCCGAGTTCGTCTGCATCTGAAGCTCTATTTTATTGGGCAAGAGTTGGCACAACAAAATCTGTTGTTGGAGCAACGGGTGAGTGAACGGACGGCAAAACTCAATCAAGTGATTCAGGAGTTGCAAACGGCTCAGGTCCAATTGATTCAGAGTGAAAAAATGTCGAGCTTGGGGCAATTAGTCGCAGGTGTTGCTCATGAAATTAACAACCCGGTTAACTTTATTTTCGGTAATTTAACTCATGCTAATGACTATACATCAAGTTTGCTAGAAATCATTAAAACCTATCAAGATAAGTATCCTGAGCCTGATGACGAGTTGCAAGAAGTTCTGGAAGAATTGGAACTGGATTTCTTGATTGAAGATTTGCCTAAGTTGCTGCGATCGATGCAGGTGGGAGCGGAGCGGATTCGCGAGATTGTTTTGAGTTTACGGAAGTTTTCCCGCATTGATGAGGCAGATTTAAAAGCCGTCGATATTCATGATGGCATTGATACCACTTTGATGATTCTCCATAACCGCATTAAAGTGCGCTCAAGTAGCCCCGCGATTGAGATTATTCGTGATTATGGGGAGTTGCCCGATGTTGAATGTTATTCGGGACAACTGAATCAGGTGTTTATGAATTTGCTGGCTAATGCCATTGATGCTCTCGAAGATAAACGGGAACGGGGGGAATCGACTTCAATTACGATTAGCACTCGTCGGCTGGCTGAGAATCGGGTGCGTATCTCCATCGCCGATAATGGTTTAGGTATGGAGGCGGAGGTTCGGGATAAGATTTTCAATCCCTTTTTTACCACAAAACCGATTGGGAAAGGCACAGGAATGGGGTTGGCGATCGCCTACTCCATTGTGGTTGAGAAACATAATGGCTCCTTAGTGTGTCTCTCGCAACCGGGCCAGGGGACGGAATTTGTCATCGAAATTCCGGTTGTCCAAGAGACTCGCACTGCTGCGACTCCTGAAGTGGAAAAGGTGTCAGGTTAGGGGCGATCGCCAAAGGTTTCAAGACAACGAATAAACATCTCCACTCCCATTGCCAAAGCCGTTTCATCAAAATCAAAGCGGGGGTGATGGTGAGGATAATCAAGTTGTTTGTTGGGATTCGCTGAACCGAGGAAGAAATAGCAACCGGGAACCGCCTCTAGGAAAAAGGACATATCCTCGCCGCCCATGGTTTGACAGTTGGGAACCACCCCAGCGGAGGTTTCAACCACCCGTTCGGCGACACTGCGGACCAACTCTGCCATGTCAGGGTTGTTAATGGTAGCCGGATAGAGCTTCCAATAGTCGAGTTGATAACTCGCTCCGTAGGCTTGGGTAATCCCGGCTAGGGTTTCATCGATGCGGCGAGCAAAAAAGCCGTCATAGTCTGGTTTAAAGTAACGCACCGTTCCGCCCAACTCTGCTGTATCGGCAATAACATTCAGGGCGGAACCACTGTGAAACTCTCCGACGGTGACGACGGCGGCGTTGATGGGGTCTACATTACGGGAGACGATCGCCTGCAAGGCATTCACCACTTGCGCCCCGACGACAATGGCATCAACGGTTTGATGGGGAATGGCCCCATGACCCCCCTTACCGAGAATTTTAGCTCGGAACAGTTCGACGGCTCCCATGAGCGCCCCGGAACGAACCCCCACTGTGCCGAGGGGCAAGCTATTCCACAGATGCAGGCCAATGATGGCATCTACATCAGGATTCTTCAGCACCCCGGCCTCAATCATGGGTTTTGCGCCCCCTGGGCCTTCCTCTGCGGGCTGGAAAATCAGTTTAACGGTTCCGGGGAAGTTTCGATGCTGACTGAGGTAATAGGCGGTTCCTAGGGCGATGGTGGTATGGCCGTCATGACCGCAGGCGTGCATTTTACCGTCGTGACGGGATTTGTAGGGAACCTCGTTTTCTTCTTGAATTGGCAAAGCATCCATGTCGGCCCGAATGGCTAAAACGGGTCCGGGTTGGGTTCCTTCGATGACGGCCACAATGCCGGTTTTGGCAATCCCGCTTTGATAGTCAATGCCCCAATGACTGAGTTTTTCGGCCACAAACTCGCTGGTGAGGTGTTCTTGAAACCCCAGTTCAGGCCGTTGGTGTAGATGTCGCCGCCATTGCACCAGTTGCGGTTGGAGAGCGCGAATCTCGGGCCGCAGACGCTGGTGAAGCATGGCGGGGGAGGGGATGGAAAGGGAGGTTGAAGCTGTCATAGATGGAGGTATTCAAGGGAAATGTGAGATGGGTTTGAGGAGAGAGATGCCCCGTTTTCCCAGTTTAGGTGATTTTTTTGAGGATGTTTTGAATCTGGGTTTTAGGGAGGGGTTTGTGATGGGGCGATCGCCCGAACGGGAGCGGTTTGCGTCAAAAGGATGGGGGTATTGGGTTCGATATTGCTCTACAATTGGGCGATCGCCTGTGGCATTGTTGAGGCAAAATGCCAAGATAATGGCAGTCTTGATCCTGTTTATCTGCTCCCTCGCTCGTTTCTGCTACTCATGCGATCGCCTAATCAACTCGAAGTTGCTGAATATCTCTGCTGGCTGAGTGCTGTCATCGGAACCCTGGTGGCGGCCGTGTCGAGTCGAATTGTCTTTGCTGGGGTTCCGCTGTCGCTGTCGTTATTACTGAATTTGATCAATCGCCGCCGTTTGGAGGTGATGCTCAATCATCGGGCGATGACGGCGGTGATGCAATTACAAGATCAAGTGGGCCAGGAGTTTGATCTACTCTATGGCTCTATGGCTGAGTCGAGGAGGGGGTCGTCTGCGTCGTCTCGGGGGGGGTCGCCGCAACCGTTGGATTTGTCGGCCCGGCCAACTGACGCGAGGCTACAGGAGGTGAGTCAGCAGTACCATCAGCTTCAGGAGCATTATGATCGGCTACACGTGACGTTAGCTGAGACGATTGATTATCTTAATCATTCGCCGGTTCCTCAACGTCTTGATGGGTTGGAGACTCGTTTAACTCAGTTATCTCGGGAGTTGGACCAACTGCGACAGCAGTGGCAGACGACGATTCCAATTGAGGTGCCGATTCAGGTGAGTCAGGAGTCGGAGACTTCTAAGTCAGAGACGTCACAGACAACGGTGGAGACCTCTCAAGCGCGTTCAGAGCGCTCTCGGGGGTCAGCGAGTCCGGTGAATTTGCCCTTCCCGACCCATCGAGACACCCCGGGCCGAGAGAGGGTGCCGAGTCCGACACCGGCCCCGGTTCCCACCTTTTCGATTGAAGGCCGGACGGGAAAACGAGATCGAGTCGAGGCCCCTTCGTTGCCGTTGCAGCATGGCGTTTCCCCGCCGGGTCCGTCAGGGACGACGATTCCCAGTTCGGCGGCTGGTTCTTCGGTGAGGGATTCAGCGAGGGATGCGGTGCCCTCTCCGACAATTTCTCCTAAGATTCATCGGCCTGAGAGAGACAAGACGGAGGAGACTGCGACTGATGTGGCTTCTGGCCGGGAGGTGGGCCTACCGCAGTTTCAGTCTGGGTCGGGGTCTGAGGGCTTGCCGCAACAGGTGTGGGATTGTCTGTTTACCCTTGATCAGTGTCAGGATTGGGTGAGTGATTTGTTGATTACGCCGGATGGGGAGTTGTTGATTGCGGCTAGTTTTGATAAGACGATTCAGGTTTGGCATCTGAAAACTGGGGAGTTGTTGGGAGCGTTGATGGACCATGAGAGTCCGGTGTGTAGTTTGGCGTTGAGTCCTGATGGGTCGTTGTTGGCGAGTGGGAGTTGGGATAAGACGGTGAAGTTGTGGGATCTTCAGGGGTTGCGTGAGTTTCGTCCGACGGCGAAGAAGCCTTGGGATGGGATGTTGTTTTTAGGGGAGACTTTGGTGGATGAGACGGAGACGGCGGGGTCGGTGCGATCGCTGTCGATGAGTGCTGATAGCCGCTTTGTGGCCAGTGGTTGGTTTGAGGGGGATGTGCAGATTTGGCAGGTGCGAGTGTCTCCGAAGCGTCGTCGTATTAGTGCGACGCTATGCGATCGCGCTGAGGTGGGCCAGGGCCGGGTTGAGGCGGTGTGTTTTACCCCCGATGGTAGGGGGATGGTGACGGCGGGGGCTGATGGTTCGATTGTGGTGTGGAGCTTTGAGAGGGAGACGGGCCGCTTTCATCGCGATCGCCAGTTGACTCAGCTTGCGGTTCCGGTGAATGCGATCGCTTTGGCGGCGGAGGGGACGTTGCTGGTGAGTGGGAGTCGCGATCGCACCCTTGCGGTTTGGGATCTAGCGACTGGGGAGTTGCTCGGGGTGCTAGAGGGTCATGCTGGCTCGGTGACGACGTTGGCGGTCTGTCCAGATGGGGATACGGTGGTCAGTGGCAGTTCTGATGGCACGGTGAAGCTCTGGAGTCTGTCCCAGCAGGGGGCGATCGCCTCGTTCTGTGATGGGAGTGATGCGGTGATGGCGGTGGCGGTGAGTCCCGATGGCCAGGCGATCGTGAGTGGGACGGCTGATGGGACGGTCAAGGTCTGGCGGCGGGGGTGAGATGGTTGCATATCATAGTTTGTCTCTGTTTTGTGGTTTTGGTCACAAAAGTTTAAAAATAAAGCGCTAGAATTGCCATAGACCTCATCACTCAGGATAGTTCTAACGATGGCTCTTGTACGACAGGTTGAAATCCGCACTTTGGACTCGTTTCAGGGGGGAATGGCGCAGTTCTACACGCCCCAGTCTAGCCATGAGACGATGTTGGTGCAGGTGGCACCTCAGACGATTGACGATTTGTTTGTCCACCATGGTCAAAGCGACCAATTGCTGGTGGTTCGGGGCAGTTTAGTGTTGGTAATTTTGCAAAATCGCCGTTATCGCTATATTGCGCTGAGTCAGCAACAGCCTCAGGTGGTACAAATTCCGCCGGGGGTTCCCCATGGGGCGATTAATTTGAGCGATGACCCCTGTGTGTTGGTGAATGCGGTGTTGCGTCATGGGGACCCTCATCCTCGGGATTATCGGCCGTTAAAGCTACCCTTTCCCTTTGATTTAGGGGCGGCGAAGCAGGCGTTAGATCAGTTGGCAACTCCTGTTATTGCCTCGGTGTAGGGATGGGCGGCTCCCATGAGGTTTCGCTGGGATGGTAGAATCGGCAAGGCTCCCGTAGAAGGAGCTGACCGCGCTGCATGGAGAGATTGACTGTGGTTCATACCCCCCTGACGAAAACTGATTCCATTCCCACTTTAAGCCCCAATTCTGCGAGCGATCGCACGGCGTTGGAGGTTTGGTTAAATCAACTAGCTGATAGCATCATCGCCGGAGAACCCCTCGATCGCGAGACGGCGCAGCAGTTAACGGAGATTGAGGGAACCGAGAATATTCTCTTGCTTTGTGCTGCTGCCGATCGCGTGCGTCAAGAATGCTGCGGTAATGTGGTGGATTTGTGCAGTATTGTCAATGTTAAATCGGGCAGTTGTTCGGAGAATTGCGGCTTTTGTTCCCAATCAGCCCATCATCCGGGTAAAGAGTCTCCGGTGTATGGTCTGAAGTCTCCTGAGGAGATTTTAGCTCAGGCTAAGTCGGCGGAATTGGCAGGGGCGAAACGGTTTTGTTTGGTGTCTCAGGGTCGGGGGCCGAAGTATAGTAGTCCCAAATCCCAAGAGTTTGAGCAGGTTTTAGAAACCGTGCGCCGCATTATTGCCGAAACTCAGATTAAACCCTGTTGCGCCCTCGGGGAAGTGACGCCGGAACAGGCCCAGCAATTGGCTGAGGCTGGGGTGACACGCTACAACCATAATTTAGAAGCCTCAGAAAACTTTTTCCCCGAGATTGTCAGTACCCACAGTTGGCGCGATCGCGTGCAGACGGTAAAAAACCTCAAAGCGGCTGGTATTCAAGCCTGTACGGGGGGTATTTTGGGCATGGGTGAGTCCTGGGGCGATCGCCTGGATTTAGCCTTCGCCCTGCGCGAGTTGGAGGTGGAGTCGATTCCGCTGAATTTACTCAATCCTCGGGAGGGAACGCCATTGGGCGATCGCGATCGTCTCGATCCCTATGAGGCCCTCAAGGCGATCGCCCTGTTTCGTCTGATTCTGCCGACGCGCATTCTCCGCTATGCCGGAGGACGAGAAGCAGTCATGGGTCAGTTACAGGCATTAGGTCTCAAATCGGGGTTAAATGCCATGTTAATCGGGCATTATCTAACAACGATGGGGCAACCCCCAGAAAAGGACAAAGAAATGCTCGAATCCCTCGGTTTAGAAGGAGGAGAAGCCCCAGTCAATTAGCCCCTTGGCGGAAGAGGGCGACCATAAAGGTACGCCCCTACGTTCCCCTCTTGGGAGGGGTGCCCAGAGGGCGGGGTGGGTCCTTCCCCTGTTCCGGTGTTCCCTTCCCCTTCCCTCTTGCCTCTTGCCATCCCCTCTTGGGAGGGGTTAGGGGTGGGTTATGCCTCTTGCCTTCTCCCCCCTGTTCCCTGTTCCCTGTTCCCTGTTCCCTTCTCTTGCCTCTTGCCTCTTGCCTTCTTCTCCCCCATGAGATTGACTCTCATTGTCAATTAGCTTAGAATTAAACGATATTTAACCGTGTGGGAGTGTCGAAACGTCTATGTCTAAATTATGGTGGACTGCTTTAAGTGGAGGACTGAGTGCCTTGGGGCTGCTAACCTTCGCTGACCTAGCCCAAGGTCAAGACCTATCGAGTAAACAGCTTGACGGCGGCGATCGCCCCATGTTACTGAGTCAAGTGACCTCCGTGTCGCAACTGTCCGATGTGCAACCGACGGATTGGGCCTTTCAAGCCTTACAGTCCCTAGTCGAACGCTATGGCTGTATCGCCGGGTATCCAGACGGAACCTTTCGCGGCAACAACTTCATGACTCGCTACGAGTTTGCCGCTGGCTTAAATGCCTGTTTAGATCAGATTGTGGCTATTGTCGATGGTGGGGATAGTCTCGATCCGAGTGACTTAGCGACTATCCGTCGTTTACAAGAAGAATTTGCCGCCGAGTTAGTCACCCTACGGGGTCGTGTGGATGGCTTAGAGTCCCGGACTGCGGAACTCGAAGCCAATCAATTCTCCACAACGACTAAGTTGGAAGGCGAAGCCATCTTTGCCCTCTATGGAATTGCGGCTGGGGATGATTTCGCGGGCAATGACATTGACCAGATTCCCTCTTTTGGCTATCGTAGCCGTCTGGAGTTCCACACGAGCTTTACGGGAGAAGATTTACTGCTGACTCGTCTGCAAAGTAGCAACATTCCCGCCTTCTCAGATGTATCCACGGGATATCCCGAAGGGGATTTGTTCTTTGCTGATGATAGCGGCGGTGCCGTTGATGTGGATGCCTTGGTGTATCAGTTTCCTTTAGCAGGGGCCAATGTGGCCCTAATTGCCAATGCGGGGGCCGCTGATGATATCGCCTCGACGGTGAATCCCTTTTTGGATGGCGATGGCGGTAGCGGGGCGGTCTCTCGTTTTGGCACTCGCGCCTCGATGTATTATCTCATGGATGGGTCTGGAATTGGGGTCGAGTATCCTATTAGTGATGCCCTCTCGTTGAGTGCGGGGTATTTGGCTGGGGATAGTAGCAATCCCAATCGCGCGGCGGGCCTGTTTAATGGGTCTTATGGTGCCATGGCCCAGTTAACCTTTACTCCGAGCGATCGCGCCGAGTTTGCCCTAACCTATATCAATGCCTATAACCAGGAGATGAACACCGGTAGTGTTCTGACGAATCTGCGACGGGCGACCGATGATGCGATTCCGACGTTGAGTAATGCCTATGGCTTGCAGGGGTCGTTCCAGGTGTCGGATAATTTTGCCCTCGGGGGTTGGGTGAATTATGTGAATACGCAAACTCTCTCGACCTTGGGAGGACAGATTGATCGCGGCAGTTTCGATAATTGGAACTGGGCGGTGACGCTGGCGTTTCCTGATTTGCTTCTGCCGGGAAATTTGGCGGGAATTGTGGTTGGACAGGAACCGAAAGTCACGGGAGTCAGTTCTAGTTTACGCAATTCAGGACTCGGTGATGACCCGGATACATCGCTGCATGTTGAAGGGTTCTATTCCTTGCAACTGAATGAAAATATAACGGTCACGCCGGCGTTGATTTGGCTGACGGCACCGAATCATAATGCGGATAATGATGATGCCCTCATTGGTGTTATTCGTACAACGTTCAGTTTTTAAGGGTTAGCTAAACGGTTCAATAGGGCAGATAAGTTGGGGGCTGAATCTGTCCTATTGGACCGGAGTTTTGAGGATTGGTGCAAGCGATTGTATTCAGTCCAAAAGGCTTGTTTAATCGAGTTAAGGTCGGCGGTTTCTGCTAGGGAAATTCGGACTAATAAGCTACCGTCTTTTTGTTGTTCTAAGGCTTGGGGCTTGACGGCGTGATGGTCTTGGCTAAGACTCTCTAAGCTGGTTAATAAGGATTTAAAACAAATTGCTTCTGAGAAGATTAGGTCTAAGGTAATCGACTTGGGATTGAGGCAATTTATGAGTTCTCCGGGGGCAAGAAATTCGTGTTCTGAGGCGGGATACCGCTGGAGAAATTTGTTGTCCCAGATGTTATAACTGCGATAAAAGTATTTACAAATAACGCTATCGAGTTGGGTGAGGCTGTCGGTGTGCCAGTCTTGAAGACAGGTTCCGGTGAGGTCGGCGTTGTCGAAGTTGGTTCCATAGACACGGGTGGATTTGAGGAAGGCGTAACTGAAGTCACTGTCTTGACAGTTGGCTTGGCTGAGGTTGGCTTCGGTGAAACTGGTGTGGGCGAGGTTGGCTTGGCTGAGGTTGGCTTTGGTGAGGTCGCTGCGTCCAAGGCGGGCCTGTTGCAGTTGGCTATGGCTGAGGTTGGCCCGATAGAGGTTGGCCCGACAGAGGTAGGCTTGTTGTAGGTTGACTGATTGCAGGTTGGCCCGGAAGAGGTCGGCTTCGTAGAGGTCGGCTTGGAAGAGGTTGGCCCCTTGCAGATGGGCGAGGCTGAGGGAGGTTTTACCGAGGACAACTCGGCTGAGGTTGGCCCCTTGTAGGGGATAATTGCGCAGGTCTGCGTCGTAGAGGTCGGGAATTAGATGAGGGTTTATTTCTCGCCATTGGTTCCAGGTCTCGACTCCTTGTCTCAGGATGGAGAGGTGTTCTAAGTTCGCCATGAATCGCCCACTCTACATATCTCTCTAGTAGTATCACAAAAAAAGTGGTGGCTTGTGGGGGGAAATGAAGGTTTGGGGGTCAAGATGGGGTGTCAGGGGGACTATTGTTAGGAAATGCTAATTTTTGAGGTTTATGTTAAATCAGGGTTGGACGTATACTGACCGCCTGGGTTCGGTTCGATCGGGGCTGACGGTTTTAGACTATTATGCCCAACGCTATCGCCATTCGACGCGGGGGATGTGGCGCGATCGCATTCTCCGAGGTCAGATCTATCTCAATGATACGCCCACAACGCCGGATACACCGCTACAACCGGGTCAATGTCTTACCTATCATCGCCCTCCTTGGGAGGAAGCGGAGGTTCCGTTGGGGGTGGATTATCTCTATGAGGATGAGGATGTGCTGTTGGTGGGGAAGCCGGCGGGCTTACCGGTTCTCCCTGGGGCGGGGTTTTTGCAGAATACGCTGTTGTTTCAGTTACGGCGAGAGTATCCACAGGTTTCCCCGATTCATCGTTTGGGACGGGGAACGTCGGGGATTATGCTGTGGGCGAGGTCGTCTCGGGGGCGTGTGCGGTTGAGTCAGCAACTGCGGAATCGCCAGATGGTTAAGGTTTATCGGGCTTGGGTGGGGGATTGGTCGCATGAGGATGATCTCAGGATTGAGCAACGGATTGGGAAACTCCCTCATCCGACGTTGGGAACGGTTTATGGGGCGACTGATGCGGGACGGCGATCGCAAAGTCGGGTGACTGTGGTTTCGCGACGGGAGGATGGGGTTCTCTTGCAGGTGAGAATCGCTACGGGACGACCCCATCAAATTCGCATTCATTTGGCGGCGGTGGGTCATCCTCTAGTGGGAGACCCACTCTATTCTCCGGGGGGTGGGTTGAATTTGACTGTTAATCCTGAGACTCAAACCTATCCGGTTCCGGGGGATTGTGGCTATTTTCTGCATAGTTTTCGGCTGGGGTTTCATCATCCCAGTTCGGGTGATTGGCAATGTTGGGATTGTTCGCCGCCTGAGCGATTGAGGTGAGGTTTTTTGGGGGAAATTTTATTGAAAAATCCCTTGACATTTGGCGGCTCTTGACGTACCATTAAATAATGGGAAAATGTGCCGCCATATATATAGGGTTGGTGAGTGAAAAGGAAGAAACGGGCAACCACAAGGGATTGCCCTACGTCGTTTTGAGTTGAGCGAAGGTATTAGAAGGGAACTTTGCCGGTTAGCATATCTCGATACATGAGAATCCCGCCTTTGAAGCTATAGAACGGGTGGCCAAAGGTGGCGGGGACGTTTTTACCGAAGATTCCATGACTTAGCCAGGCGCAAGGATAGCCGAAGCCGGGGGCGATCGCCAAGGTCCACCAGGTTTGCGTAATAATAGAGTAGAGAATGGCCCCGATGGCGACGACAAGCCCTAAAACATGGAGTCGGCGACAAATGGGGTTTTCATGGGCTTCGAGGTAGTAGGGGTAAAAGGCTTCAAAGGAGTTGAATTTTTGGGTCATAAGAAGGGAATAGTTAATAGTGAATAGTTAATAGTGAATAGTTAATAGGGAACAGGGAACAGGGAACAGGGAACAGGGAATCGGGAATCGGGAACAGGGAACAGGGAATCGGGAATCGGGAATCGGGAATCGGGAATCGGTGGTTAGTCGCGGCGGGAGAAGAGTCCGAATAGGGGGCCGAGTAATGCACCAAAGATAAAGCCTCCAGCGTGTGCCCAGTAGGCGATACCGCTTTCCATTCCACCTGAATTGACTTGGGCTTCTAGGCTGGAAACGCTGTTAAAGGCCTGTTGTAAAAACCAAAAGCCGAGGAAGAAAATTGCTGGAACTCGGACGGTAAACCAAAAGAATCCGAGGGGGATTAGGGTGACAATTCGGGCTTGGGGGAAGCGAAAAATATAGGCTCCCATAATCCCGGCGATCGCACCACTGGCCCCCAATGTGGGTATCATTGAATCGGCATCAAATACATATTGGGCGAGGGAGGCGAGTACGCCACAGAGAAGATAGAAAATCAGATAGCGAGATGACCCCATTTCTTCTTCAATGTTATTGCCGAAAATCCAGAGATACAGCATATTGAAGACGACATGGAGGACACTTCCATGGAGGAATTGCGAGGTGACAAGGGTTAAGGGTTCGGGGATTAAATCGCCGCTGCTTGCTCCTTGGAGACTTTCGGAGAGTTGACCGGGAATAAAGGCAAAGTCTTGTAGAAATGCCTGAAGTCCGGGAGTTCCGAGGCTCAGTTCATAGAGGAAAATGAGAATGTTGGCAACAATTAAGACATAGGTGACAATTGGGGTAATTTGAATCGGATTTTCATCGTTTAAGGGAACCATTGAATTTTAGGAATCGCTAGACAATCGCGGACAACTCGAAACGGTGGGGTGAGGATGTTGAATCAATCGAGAGATTCGAGAGATTCGATTCGTTAATGTTAGATTACTATTCTCCCTCCTCAACGGAACGTTCAACGGGACTCTCAAAGCTGATATTCCCGTCAGGAGTGAGTTGGGGGCGAATCATTTGGGAACGGGGACGGATGAAGGGACGAACTGGAGGTGGTGTGGGAGGACTATTTCGTTGTTGATAGCCATAGCCGGCGGCGGGTTCGCTGTAGCCATAGCCGTCACCGACGTGTTCGTTGCGGTGAAGGGGGGGAATGGGGGGTTCGTCTTGTTTGATGAGTTCCCAGTTGGGTTGAGTCTGTTGCGGCTGGATGTCTTCTGGGAGGTTGGCGGATGTGAGGCTGGGGGGTTGGGCTGGGGAAACGCCTTGGCTGGCGGTTTGGATGATGGCTTTTCCGGATTCGCTGGGGGTGGGGGTGGCGGTGGCGTTGAGGGGAATTAGGGGAAGGGAGAGGGAGGCGAGTACGGCGGCGACACGGCTACGGGAGGCGGTGGGCCTGGGTTTGAGGATAAATCGCCCTTGTTGGACTTGCAGTTGTAGGGTGTCTTGTAATCCCCGACGACGGAGGGCGTTGTTGATGGCACATTGCGATCGCGCCTGTTGTAAACTGGCTTGGGAGCGAGAGGCGTTTTCGGGATGGTGGCGGTAGTGATAGAGGGGTTCGCGAAGATGGTAGATGTCGGTGAGTTCGGAGATGCGTAAACACAGGTCGTAGTCTTCGGCGTATTCGAAGGCGGGATCGATTCCGCCGGCTTGGTTGTAGATGTCGCGACGCATTAGGCGGAAGTGAAAGGTGATAAAGTCGGTCAGGAGGCGATCGCGACTGTAGGGAATCCGACAGCGATACCCTAAGCCGAGGGGGGTTCCCTGACGGTCGATGTCGAGATAGTCGCTGTAGACCATCCCGATTTGGGGCTTCTCATTGAGGATGGCGGCGGTGCGTTCGAGGGCGTTGGGAAGTAGGATATCGTCTCGATCAATCCAGCCGAGATAATCTCCGGTTGTGGCAGAGATTGCGGCTTTGAGGGCTTCTCCTCGACCTCGGTGGGGGGCGGCGATGACCCGCACTCGTTCATCGGTGGCGGCGAGCGATCGCGCGATGTCTAAGGAATCGTCGCTGGACCCGTCATCCCAGATTAAGAGTTCAAAGTCGGGGTAGGTTTGTTGTAAAACACTCTCGATGGCGAGTTGGAGATAGTGGGAGGGATTATAACTATTGAGGATGAGGGAAATTTTAGGAGACATGGCTGAATCCAGGGGTGAGGGGCGTTAGGGCAGATTTTAGCACAAGGAATCGCGGCGGGGTTTAGGGGACTTTTGGGCGAGTTTAAGTTTTTTTAAAATCTCTTGACGAAAGTCTAAATCTGTTGCCAATTTTTTGGCGAGTTGAATGTAGTCTGAGTCTTGCTGGGCGATCGCCTCTGGGGGAATTGTCCCGGAAAAGGCATTCACGCTGGTTTGCGATCGCCGAGTTTTGCCGAAATACAAGACAGGAACCTGATTTTTTCTTAAGGCTATCTGGACGGTTTGCGGGGAATTGATGGGGAAACTATCTAAGTAGATATCTCCGAGATGCCACCAGAGGGGTTGCTGTCGCCAATTTTGAGGATTCACGATAATTAACTGTTGCCGAGAAAGTGCGAATTTTGTCCAGGTTTCTGTGAGGCGATCGCGGCTGGAAATCCCTAGATTCGACTGTTCATCGTTTTTTGATAGCAACAGAAGTAACACCGATTGGGGACAAGATTGGATAATTCTTGCCCAAGTGTCTCGCAATTCAACGGTTAAGTCATCGGGGGAAACTACGCTAAAAAAAATGACGGTCGCTGAGGCGATATCCAGTCGTTGCTTAACGTCTAAAATTTCTGGGTCTGGGGCTTGACCTAAATGAGCAGTCGTGGTAGGGTAAATGCTAGGGGTCAAACCTATGGGCAAAAAAGCCGTTTCGTCTGAGGTTTCCGAGAGCGGTAAGTCCCAAAACGCCCTCTGAGAGCGGGCTAACTGATGTAACTCCAGAAAGGCGATCGCTCCAATCTCGCCCACTGAGTCTCCCCAGAAATGCAACTCGTCTAAATTTTCCTCTCGCAGCCGCTGGATTTGTCCCCGCAAGTCTGGCGGTAATTGAATCCAATCCCCGCCAGGCCAGGATTTTGGCGGCGGTTGGGGAGAATAGATGGTTTTGCTGGTTTCTGGGAGATGGCCGGGATAGCTGTCCAGATAAACTCCCGTTTTTCCGGAGTTTGGTGACGGAAATTGCCAATCAAGGCGATATCCCTGGGATTGGAGAAAGAATTGTCGGATTTGCCGCTGCTGCTGTACGAGTTCGTCTAAAGAGACATCATGATAATAGGTTGGCAAGAGACTCGCCTGCAAGGCATAGACTTGGGCAGCGTCTTGCCAGTGTTGCGGCTGGTCTTGAATCTGGGCCAGGAGATAGTCGGAGATGGCCATTAGTCCTTGAGTATAGGCTTTGGCGTCGCCGCGATCGCGCCATTGGGGGAGTTGCGACAACATCTGTTGCAACCAATCGGGCCACAAGGAGGGGGGAATCTCTTGCAGATGCGATCGCCAATCCTGACATCGCCAATCTTCCTGTTGCAACCAATGCCATGTGGCTTGTTGTCGGATTTCTTGAGAAAAGATGGGATTTTGGGCAATCTTGAGGAAGAATCGCCCTTCATCAAACTTCCCCGCCAAGGCATTTTTCACCGTTTGTTGCTGAGAATGAAGACGAAACACCGCCAGAGGTTCATCGACAAATCCCACGGAAGCCGTCGCCAACAGCCGCCACCACAAGTCCACATCCACCAACTGCGATAAGTCTGGGTCAAAGCCTCCCACGGCCTCGACGGCTGATTTGCGCAACAACACCGCTGTCGGTTCACCAATTTTGTTGAGGGGAAACGTCCAGAGTTGGCAATCGGCTAAGAGAGTTGTCCCCGCTTGGCAAGGGTTGAGGTGACGCCAATACTGATGAACCTGGCGACAGCGTTGAGCAACAATTTGCAAAATCTCAATTCCGGCTGCGTCATCGGTGATCTCAAGGCGACGGGGACAAAAAACGAGTCCGATATCGGTATCGGTTTCGGCCAAGTTGACCAGTTTGCGAATACAATCGGGGTCGAGGCGATCGTCTTGGAAGAGGAATTTGATATACATTCCCCTGGCTTGTTGGATGCAAAAATTCCAATTGTTCACCATTCCCCGTTGGGGGTTGCGGTAAATTCGACAAGGATGGGGAGATGTGGCCGCAAAGGCGTTTAATTGGTCTAGGGTTCCATCCTGGGAACCGTCGTCGGAGAGGATAATTTCTAAGTTGGCATAGGTTTGCTGGGCCAGACTGGTTAAGGCGTCTCCTAAAAACCGCTCACCGTTATAGGTGGGAACACAGACGCTAACTAAGGACTGCGGCGATCGCGCTGAGGTGACGTTTGAGTTCGGGGTTGAATGGCTCACGTTATGTCGCCTTACCTGAGCGAATCCTTTTTTTGTGCGCACCTTTTCCATTATGCTTATAGTACAAGTCAAGGGGTCGCTTGTCAATAGCAAGTTGCGAGAAATTTGCCAGAAATTCCACGGAGATTGAGAACCGTGATTAGAATAGATCTAGATCCTGTAACGCAACCTTAAAATGCCATGAAATCTTCCGCCAAACTCTCCCCGGATCTCCTAACCCTGGGGTTTCGTGCATTGAGTGATCCTCTCCGGTTACAGATTATTGACCATTTGTGCGATCGCGAGCTTTGTGTCTGTGACTTGTGCGATCGCCTCGACACCCCCCAGTCCAAACTCTCCTTTCATCTTAAAGTCTTAAAAGAAGCACAACTGGTACATCCTCGACAGGATGGCCGCTGGATTTACTACCGCCTTAACCTGACTCAAATTCAGCAATTAGAACAGTTCCTGCAACGCCTCAACACCCCGAACGCAAAGATTTCCGCTTCCCACTGCTCCTAATGTTCAACATCTTCTTGTATCTTCCAATTTCGGAAAATAGGACTAGATTCCCATTAAATCTTGACAGCATCTGTACTTAAACATTCAGGTTCCTTTCAGACCAACGAGAATCCCCCTTAAAACCTCGGTCATCACACATCAACATATCATAACTGCTCAAATTACCACCTTGGTTGACCTTAAAAAGATGTTTACCATGTTACAACTTCAATCAGCAAACCTATTTTCTTACTGGAATAATCTATCCTTTCGTCAAAGGGGAACCCTAATTATTGGCATTCCCATAACCTGTTTAATTATCACCCTCATTGCCTTCAGCTGGATCAAAGACACCGCCGTCGATGCTCAAGAATATGTTGAGCATACTCAGCAAGTCCGCTATGAAGCCAATCAGCTTTTGACACAACTTTTAAATGCCGAAACCGGGATTCGTGGCTATGAAATCACTCGTCAACTTCAGTTTTTAGAACCCTATCAACAGGTGATTTTTGAAATTCCACAAACCTTGTATAATATGGAAACGTTGGTCGAAGATAATGAACGACAACTGGCTCAAGTTCGTATTATTCAAGAAGTTGCACGGGAAAACATCAACTTCTTTAGAGATAAACTCTATCAAATCGATAGTGAACAAGAGGAATCCCTAGAAACATCAGAAATTCGTCGAATGGTTCGAGGAAAACATCTAATGGATGAGGCCCGAGCAGAAATTGCCGTTTTTGTCAGAGAAGAAGAACGATTACTTGAACAGCGACAACTCGCATCAAAAGAGCGAGAAGACTTTATCGAAAAAGCAATTTTTATCGAGGCGAGTGTAGGGATTTTAAGTGGCTTTTTAGCACTTTACTTGTTTTTCAAACTTGATGACGAGCTAAAAAACCGTGAATTACGACTCCTCGAAAGTGCCAAATTATCCAAAAAGCAAGCCAAAGAGCTTTCCACGACATTAGATAAGCTAAAACAAACCCAATCCAGCTTAATTCATAGTGAAAAAATGTCCAGTTTGGGACAAATGGTTGCTGGAATTGCTCATGAGATCAATAATCCCATTAGTTTTATTCACGGAAACTTATTTCATCTTAAAGAGAGCCAGGATGAACTATTAGAATCCTTGAAAGAGTTATTGAATCAGGAAGATTTGCCGACGACAGTACGCGATCGCCTAGAAGAACTTGACTTAGAGTTTCTTGAAGAAGACTCCAATAAACTCTTTACCTCCATGCACCATGGAAGTGAGCGAATCCGGGATATTGTCAAATCCCTGCGGAGTTTTTCTCGCCTAGATGAAGCGGACAAAAAAACAATTGACATTCACCAAGGTCTTGAAGATTCTTTACTAATTCTTGGCCATAAACTCGGCGACATCACAATTGAAAAAAACTATGGAGATTTACCCAAAATTGAATGTTTTGCCGGCGAGATAAATCAAGTCTTCATGAATGTACTCAGCAACGCTGTCGATGCCATTAAAGACACTAAAGAGCCTGGAACTATAACAATCACAACCGATTATCCTGAATCCGAAGACTCGAAACCCCGTGGTATTACGATTGATATAAAAGATACTGGGGTTGGTATTGATAAAACCATCGAAGATAAAATTTTCAACCCATTTTTTACCACCAAAGCCGTGGGAGAAGGAACAGGACTCGGATTGGCAATTAGCTACCAAATTCTTCATCGTCATCAAGGTGACATCACAATAGACTCTGTATCAGGAGAAGGGACTCATGTCCATATTTTTATTCCTCTGACGACAGCCAAGCCAACGACAGCCAGCTAATCCATAGTCATAGTTTGGTCATATTTATCCTTTAAGCTAAGATTGAGCTTAAAAAGTTCAGGGTTAACCATCCCTCTAACAACATCCCAAACATCGATATTCCATTTCTCATACAATACAACCCATGAAACCCTCTTTCAAAATTGCAGTCCTAGCTTCATTTGCGTTCCTCAGTGCCTCTTCAGCCAGTCACGCCTTACAGTCTTCAGCCTCCCCCAAACCCAGCAACCGGCTTCATGTGGAAATCGAAGACTTAAACCCATCCAACCCATCCCAAGCCAGTGTCTTTAACAAAGATAGCGATCGCAACCAAGACGATAACCAAGACTATAACAGCGATCGCAACCAAGACTATAACTACGACTATGACGCTAAAACCCGTTTAAGTCGCCACCGTCGCATCAGAAGCTAACCCCCCTCAACCCGTCCTCTAAGCCAGTAAACTATCCCCCAGGTTGGCTTAGAGGAATCCTAGTTTTGGCTCATGTTTTTGTCTCCCTTCCCCTTCCATGAGAACCTTTGCTAATCTGCTTCATCCCATCTCCCCATCAGACTTTATTGACCAATACTGGACTCAAAAAGCCATTATCATATCTGACAATAACCCCCAAAAATTTGCAGATTTATTTTCCTGGGAGAGTCTCAATCAAATCCTGAATCGATATCCCTTAAAATTTCCCGAAATTCGCCTATCTCAATCCGGGAAAAAATTTCAACCCATCCAAACCGCACAGGATATCATCCAAAGCTGTCAATCGGGAGCCACATTGGTCGTTGATTGCTTGCATGAAAAAAACGACAATATCGCCAAACTTGCCGAACAACTCCGCCTCGAACTCGGACATCGAATCCAAGTCAACAGTTATAGTTCTCCGGGAGGACAGCAAGGATTTACCTGTCACTATGACTCCCATGAAGTGTTTATCTTGCAAATTGCCGGACAGAAACATTGGCGAGTGTTTCCCGAAAGTTTTCCCTATCCCACCTCAGAAACTCCCTCCTCTCAATTTACCCCACCTGAGACAAATCCCTATCTTGAACAAACCTTAAATCCCGGTGAATTGCTGTATATTCCTCGGGGACATTGGCATGATGCGATCGCCGCCGCCGAACCCTCCTTACATCTAACCATGGGTATTGATGGTCCCACGGGAATTGACTTTAGTGATTGGCTCACTGAACAACTACAAACCTCACCTCAATGGCGACAAACCTTGCCATTTTTAAACCCCAATCATCGCTCAGCTTGCCGAGAACATCTACAGCAACTGATAGAGACTTGGCGACAACAGATCGAACAAGACAATCTCATCGAACGCTATCTCGATGAACAGTGTTTAAAAGGTCAACCCTCACGACAATTCAGTTTTCCCGCTCAACTGAGTCATCCTCAATTCCCCAACGGACTCCTCACTCAATTTTATCGTCCCCAGCAACCCGTTCTCATCGAAACCAACCCTAACCTTGGCGGCTACACCCTCAAAACAGGTGAAAAAAAGATTGCTTTAGCGGGATTAGACCTCAGCCGCTTAGAAAAACTCTTTACAGCGGAGAATTTTACTGGCTTAGATGTCCAAAATTGGTTAGCTGACTTTGACTGGGAAACAGAAATTGTCCCTCTCTTAACTCAACTGGTTCAAAACGGGATTCTGCTCGTCGTCTCTTCGTAAGTTGACGTTATAAGTTTACTCAGAAATTAGCGGATAACGCCGCTCAATTTCCGCAACTAGCCAACCGCCAAACTGATGCAAAAACTCAATGATGCTCTCAGGAGAGTCAATGGGGTTAATGGCCCAATTCAACGCTTGCCACATCGATGACTGCTGTTGCGGATAATAGTAGCTAAACCGTTCATAACAGGGGTACAAATCCCGCGTAAAACACCGATCTCGTTCCATCACGATTTCAAAGCCAGAACGGACAATGCGTTTCATACTCCATTGACAGAGTTTACGAACATAGACTTGCTGCTGAAGCCGATCTGAGGGGTTTGGGGGAAGATCTAAGAGATCCTCAATTAACTGGTTTAAATCCGCTTCTAAGTCAAAACTATGATGAATACAGGTCATATCGGGGCGAACTTTCGGCAACCGCTCGACTAAATCTTGCCCCCAAACACAGACGGATTGAGTTGCGATTAACACTCGCAAACTATCATAGCTGTGATCGGTGAAATTTAATAGGCGATCGCCTGAAATTACAGAAAATTCCACACCACAACAAAAGGGATAATGGTTCAATATCTGTTGATTGAGTTTCTTAAACCAACGGCGATCGCACTCTCGATGATCCCCATACACCACCGCCAAACTATCAACATCAGAAATATTCAAAATTGCCTGGCCCGCCGCCACCGAACCGCGAATATACACCCCCATAACTCGATTTGGCCAAGCCATTACATAGGCTGCCGCCACATCGTCAACGAGCGATCGCCAGGGGTCAACAATCTTGTCTAAACTCGTCCGACGCACTAAATATCCTTGCTCATCTACCGTTAATATTGAGCCAATTTGTAATATATCGCTCATGAGCAAAAAAATAGGTTTTTAGACCCAAACAATTATAGCACAAACTCAACCCAAAACAATCAAAAATGACTCGTCTTGGGTTTGGTCATATTCTGGTCATCATTGATAATTATCATCAACTTAGACCCACTTATAAACAAAATTATGCGATCTAGCCTAACAATTCTGGCCACATCTGCCCTACTGGCCAATATCACACCGGCCAGCCTAGCCCAAATCCCCATCGAATCCCTGACACGAACTCGTGGTATCAGTATCTCAGGAACCATCCGCAGCGTTGTTGGTAACGACTTTATCCTCGACGATGGAACGGGACAAGTGATTGTCGATGCTGGTCCTCAACGCTGGCATCAACTCAACTTACAAGAGGGAGAACAAGTTACTGTAATCGGCGAATATAGTGACTATGAATTTGATGCCTTTCAGATTACTCGTAGTAACGGCGATGTGCTCACCATTCGTCAAGGTCCCGGGCGACCTCCTTGGGCTGGCGGACGTCGTAACCCCAACTTCCCGAATCCTAATCCTAACCCAGCTCGCCGTTAAGGCTCTCTTGAAAAAATGATATCAATAACATTATAATAAAAATAAATAATCCACTATTTCAATATAAATAGTTGATTATTTTGCTGGGATTTGATAACAAGATAAAACAACAAAAAGCTGTTTCCAATGCCACTAAAATCATGCGAATTTTGTTAGTAGAAGATGATTTTGAACAACGAGAACCCATCCAATTTATCCTGAAACAGAACGGACATATTGTCGATGCCGTCGAAGATGGAACCACCGCTCAATGGCTGATTGAAGAAACCGACTATGACTTATTAATTTTAGATTGGATGTTACCGGGACAAGATGGAATCGATATTTGTAAATACTATCGAAAACTCGGTAAAACTTCCCCCGTCTTGATATTAACCGCCAAAGATACCACCGCCGATAAAGTCATGGGACTCGACGGAGGGGCCGATGATTATTTAGTCAAACCCATCGACCTCGAAGAATTACTGGCCCGAGTCCGAGCCTTACGGCGGCGATCGCCACTCTGGAGTGGCGATCGCCTAGAAGTATCCGGCCTCAGCTTATCCCTCGAAACCATGACCCTTACCTGGCAAAATCAAGACCTGACCCTAAAAACCCGAGACTTCCAACTCTTAGAATATCTCATGCGTCATCCCCAGCAAGTTCTCAGCCATCAGCAAATCGAACAAGCACTCTGGGAATGGGGAGAAGAACCCGAAAGTAACGCCGTTGTCTCCCGGATTAAGCGGCTACGTCAAACCCTACGAGAACTGGCGATCGACTCCTGGATTCAAACCATCTATGGAATGGGATATCGCTTTGAACCCCCCCAAGACACCCAACCATGATTCTTGTAATTAAACATCTCAATCAACACTGGTTCCGTCTTCCGTTGCGAGTCCGAGGAACCCTAATTGTCTCAATTCCCATCAGTTGCTTATTTGTAACCCTCTCTATCTTAGCCTGGCTAAAATTTAATCTCATCGAAGACGAAGCCTGGGTTCAACATACCCAAACCGTCCGTCTCGAAACTAAATATCTCTTAAATGCACTCCTCGATGCAGAAACAGGAATGCGCGGCTATGGACTAACACGACAAAACGAATTTTTAAGGCGGTATGAACAAGCGACATCAACCATTCCTTACTCGATTGATACCTTAGAAAACTTAGTTGATGACAATCCTGATCAAACCCTAAGAATCCAAGCCATTCGCAATCAAGTTAACGACGTATTAGATATTTTTGAGCATAAATTAACCCTGCAAGAAAACCTGACGCGAATCCAGGGAGCCAATGATATTTTAGTTCCCGTTGAGTCGTTGTATAACTGGCTCAAAGAGGGACAAAACGATATTGTAGCTACCCGTGACGCTATTGAACGCTTCGCCGATGAAGAAGAAACCCTGCTTATTCAACGGATGCAACATCGCGATCGCCATCAACAACTCACATTTCTATTCCTTATTTTAGCCGCAACAATTGCAACATTAGCCTCCTGGAGTGCCATTCATTTATTTTATGAACTCGAACAAGAACTGGCGAACCGACAACAGCATCTTAAAGAAACCAATGACCGTCTCGAATCAGTCTGTAACCAGTTACAACGATTTACCGCCAATGCGTCTCATGAATTACGCGCACCCTTAGCCGTCGTCCTAAGCAATACTCAAATCGCCTTGATGGCGTTAAACCAACTCGAAGATAGTCCCGAAACAGCTAAAGAACGGCTGGAAAAAGTAGTCAAAACAACCAAACAAATGAGTCAATTGATTGGGGAACTCTTATTTTTAGCAAGACATGAAGGACTTTTGGCTCCCGAAAAACGCCAACCCATTGATATCAGCCAATTACTGCTAGAATTAGCAAAGGACTGGACCAGTCATTGTCGCGACAAACACTTAAGCTTCAACACTCATATTCCAGAAACAAAAATTTGGGTAGAAGGAGACGAAAACTTACTCCGACAAGCCGTGACTAACCTCTTAAGTAACGCCGTTCGCTATACCCCCCCAGGGGGAGAAATTGAACTTCGCCTTGAGCCAAAAAAATCAGCCCTAATTCACGTCAAAGATACCGGAATTGGCATTGCTGAAGCCGCATTACCCCACGTATTTGAACGGTTCTATTGTGCCGACTTAAAACGTTCTAAAGCCTCAGGAGGATTTGGATTAGGCTTAGCAATTGTTGAGCAAATTATCCACATTCACAAGGGAACGGTAGGGGTTGAAAGTCAGTTAGGGGAAGGGTCTAGCTTTACCATCGAGTTACCCTTAGCTGAAACCTGAACAAATAAGACTTAATTAAGACTTAATTACGATCGCTCCAACTGAGTGGACATCGTCGTCCGAGTATTGTCATGTTCAACCACAAACACATTCGCATAAACATTGGCGACAATTTGCTTTCCTTCCTGCGTCAGTCCTAAATACTCCAACGCCGGTTCAATCGCCGGATAAATTAACGACCAATACTGTTGAGAATGACTTTGACGTAAATCCCCCGCATGACGATAGCCAAACTTCTTATTATAACTGACTTCCTCATACTCATAATAAAGCGCCCCCAACTTATTGAGATAACGCGGATCACTGAGCTGACCAATCAAATCCGCCGCCCGAGTCAAGCCCCGAAATCCCGACGTATCCTCATAGCCAGGATGTTGAGGAGACAGAATCCGAGTTAACTCAATATTATCGTTAATTTCTTGAGCTTCAATTAACTTGTGACCATGAAAGCGTTCCTTAACAAACAGTTGACTGCGATCAACATGATACGGTGCTAAACTCGCATCCGTCGCCCCAGCATCAAGCTGAATCAACTCCCCCGTTCCCGAATCAAACTGATGCACATCCAAGCGATCGCGGCGACAGACCCCTTTGACATAACCAATATCACTACAGACCAACGATAAAATAAAATGTAACCAATCCTCGCAAGTAATTCCTCCCTCACGAATATGTTTGCCTCGGAGAATTTCCTGTCCCACCAGAGCCACACCAATAGTATGTTCTACCGTGTGGTAGAGGGCATCACTATTAGCAATATTTTCCAACGCCATACCACCAGCCCAGGCGATAATATCCGCATAATCAGGCTTATAGCCGCCATAGGTTCGATGATAGCCTTCCCGTAATTCTTCGACGAATGCTTGAATTAAAATTTCAGTGGCGTTGAACATCTTTCGTTCTCTGGCAAACCCACAGTTGGGGAATTTTAGGTAAATGGCAGATCGCCCTGATAATTGGGAATTGATAGCCTGATCTTAACGGTTGCGATCGCCCTTGGCAATCAAGGCGATCGCCCCTGAGTGGCACGACCCATCCCCCCTGTCCCCGACTCATCAGCCAACGGATGCCCCTAACCCGACGACAACTCACACGATACACCGTTTTTCTCGGACTTGCAGCCTGGCTCCCCCCCCAACTGCGATCCTCCCAACCCTCAAAGACTGGCCCCCTAGTCACCCCCAGCTCCCTCTCAGATAGCCTAACGCGCCAAGTCAACCAAATTCTCAACCACTCTCCCCAACTCGAACTCGACGAAACCCAACTTCTGATTCCCACCTATCTCGGCAACGACCAACGCCGCTACTATGGCCGAGGAACCCCCGCCGCCTTAACCGTCCAACATCGATTCTACCTCGGCAGCAGCATCAGCCGCGTCGGCGGCACAACCTATAGCTGGAGTGGTGCCGGTTGGACCGGACAGCCGACCCTACTGCGCGATCGCGGTCGCCTCTATCTCATCATCGGAGCCTACAACCAGCAACTGCGAAAAATCGACCTAGAGAGCCGTCAAGAGGTCTGGACGTATCAATTTGACGACATCCTCAAAGGAACCGCCACCCTGTACCTCGACGAAACCGCCAGCGACGACAATCGCATCGTCATCCTACAAGGGAGTCGCCTTGGCCTCAACAAATCCCTAAACTCTGCCGTCGTTCCCAGCTTCCGGGCCATCTCCTTGCGAACCGGCAAAGAACTCTGGCGTTTGAACATTCGTAAAACCGACAGTTACAGTCGAGATAATGACAGTTCAGCCCTCTATCTCGGCCAGCAAACCCTCTTTAACGCCGGTGAAAACTCCATCGGCTATTTTATCAACAGTCGCATCGCCAGTCGTCGCCCCGAAAAGGGCTTTTTTGCCCCCGACATTGAGCAAGAACTGCAACTCTATGACCCCGCAGACATCCCCCTCTACCGAGGCAATTTAGTCGCCGAATCCTCCCCCGCCCGACTCGGCGATCGCCTCTACCTGGCCTCAGGCGGAGGACGCATTTACGGCATCGACATCAACCAGCGAACCATCGTCTGGCAATTCCGCTCCGGCGGCGATCTCAACGGAACCATCAGCATCGCCCAAGACGGCAAACTCTTTAGCACCTTAGATCGAGAGCATATCCCCGGCAAAGGAGGCGTTTATAAACTGGACCCCAGTCAACCCGATCCCGACTGTGTCGATTGGTTTCTGCCCGTAGAAAATATCCCCTTTGCCGAGTGGCAGGGGGGGATCACCGGCTCTGTCGCCCTCAACGACGAGTATCGCGCCCCCGACACGCCGCCTCTGTTTGCCACCAATGCCATTGACGGCCATCTCTACCTCGGCAGTCAAACCCAAGTCACCGGCGAAACGGTCCCCGGCCCATTCCAACAACGGGAATACAAGACCCCAATTATTATCGCCAAGGAAGCCATTGGTCCGTCGATTTCTACCCCCATTTTTACCGACGGAAATCGCCTCATTGCCGCTGGATACAACGGCGTTTATCTCTTTCAACTCAACTACAGCTTAGCCTCCGCCAACGACCCCCTAGCTTTGCCAGGAGGACAAGGCCAGTTCTACCGCATCAGCCTCGAAAAACTCGCTCACTTCAACTCAGGGGGAGCCTTTGAATCGACTCCCATTGTCTGGGACGGGTCCGTTTATATCTGTAGTCGAGATGGCTGGATGTACCAGCTCGGCTAAGTCCTGTCCCGTGAACCGGTAAAATGAGACCCAGAATAGCCATGGCAAACAGCGACAAGATCAGATTCACCCCCGCCCAAACCCATCAACACTCAACTACTGACCCCCATCTTGTAGAGCCAGCATCTGCTGAACCTCCGCCATTTGCGTTTCAATGAGGTCATTGGCGAACGCTTCAATGTCCGGGCGATCGCTGTTTTCTAATCCCTGACGAGCCATATCCAACGCCCCTTCATGGTGAGCAATCATGGCATTGACATACCGCTGATCATAGTTCTCATCCGCCTCACCGAGATCCATCTCCATCTTCAGCATCGAGATCATGCCATCATTCATTTCCACCGTCTGAGACCGTTGAGGATCATACATCTGCGGGGCCTCTGGGGCATTGGCATACCACTGCGATCGCCAGGCTTGCATCTGAGCGATGTCATCCCTCTGAGTCTCAATAATCTCTTGAGAGAGTTGGCGAATCTCTTCCCGTTGCGACTTCTGCAAACTCTCTTCTGCTATCTCCACCGCCCCCTGATGATGGAGAATCATCGCATCGAGAAACCGCAGTTCAAATTCCTCATCATCAGGGCCAAGATACATCCCATTCATCGGCCTTCCCAGGCCATTCATTCCGGGGCTATCCATCCCCGGACTCGCTTTAGGGGCCATGGGATCATCGGGACCCATCGGCGAGTCCGTCGGTTCTTCAGCCCTCGGTGGCGACTCTGGAGTTGAGGAATCAGTGGTTTCGGGAGGACGACAGGAACTAAGCCCGACCACGAGAGGCAGGGTCAATCCTAAGCTAAGTTGAGTGAGTCGATGAGAATAGATCATCGATAGAAATTTCCTTAAACGCAAGGGTTAATACCAAATCATACAGCCATCACAAGCCAAGCCTCTCTGGGAGGTGATCCCGGCGACATTGATGATCGTGATCGCCCTATATCTTCGCAGAAAAAAGGGGGCGATCGCCCCCTCCCGCAGATAGACTAACGAGCCGTTTGATCTCTCCCTAGCGTCCTAAATCCACCGCAATACGGTGCGCACAAGCAAAGCCGGAAAAGGCCACCGCATTGAGGCCTTGACCGGGAAAGGTACTATCGCCAACACAGTACAATCCCGGCACAGCGGTGCGGTTAAAGGGCATCGTCAATAATCCTGGCAGTCTGCGACGGGGAATCGGGCCATAGGTCCCCTCATCTCGTCCTAGGAAGCGGCGATGAGTGCGAGGGGTTCCCACTTCCAAGTAGTCCAATCCCGCATCTAAGCCCGGGAAAATGGCTTCGAGGCGATCGACAACCGCCCAGGCGGCGGCTTCCTTACGCTGTTCATACTCATCAGGGGGCAGATGTTGCCAGGACTCGAGCCAGTCAGGGGTAAAGGCATGGATAATGTGATAGCCCTCAGGAGCCAGACTGGGATCGAGGAGGGTGGGAATCGAGACAAATAGGGTTCCCTGAGCGGCTTCCATCTGTTGCCAGTCATCCAGGATAATATGATGGCATTCTGTAGCTGGCGGTAGCACCTCGGCCGCTACCCCCATATGTAAACTCAAGAAGCCCGGTGATTTACGATATCGTGTCTGCCAGCGACGTTCTGAGGCGGGCATTTTCTCGGGGGGCAGTAGTTTCTCGAAGGTATCCCAACGCGTGGCATTGGAGACAATACGACGGCCATAGAGGGTTTCCCCCGAGGCTAATTGCACCCCAACCGCTCGCTTGCCCTCCATGACGATTTCTGTGACGCGGGCTTTGTAGCGGATTTCTCCCCCGGCTTTTTCGATGCCCTCTGCTAGGGCTTGGGCAATGGTTCCCACGCCGCCTTTGGGGTAGTTGATGCCCCCATAATGGCGATCGCTAAACACCATACCACCATTGATGGCCGGGGTCAGGTCTGCCGGAACCACTGACCAGCAATAGCATTCAATATCGATAAACTTCAGTAGTTCTGGGTCTTGGATATGGCGACGGGCAAGATCACCCACATTTTGGGGTAGGTATTTGACCAGGCCAAGACAGGCCAAAGGATGCTGAAAAAAGACTCGTGTTAGATAGCGGGGTTCTTCAAGGGACAGCAACTCCATGCTATTTAGACAGTTAAAAATCCGCCAACATTCATCATAAAAGCGGCGGATGCCTTGCCGTTCATGGGGGAATTTAGCACTGAGTTCACTGATGAAGCCTTCGTAATTCCGATGAACTTTCAGGTCAAGCTGGTTCGGCAGGTGGTAGTGAATTTGAACCGGATCGGCGATCGTCTCTAGGCTCATATTCACCGCCTCTAAGGCCCGTGTCAGCAGGTTGGTTGTCCCCTGCTCACCGAAGCCAAAAATCATCGAGGCCCCCACATCAAAACGATAACCTGAGCGTTCAAAGTAGCCCGCACTCCCACCGGGGATGAGATAGCGTTCGAGAACCAGGACCTTGGCCCCTTTGCTAACCAGTTGGCTGGCGGTTACAAGGCCGCCAATGCCCGAGCCGATAATAATGGCATCATAGACTGGGGGCGAGGTTTGGGGCGATCGCCGCTGAGAGGAAGAAGAAGCCGCTGTTGCAGTCATAGAGAAGGATCTTATCGGAGGATATTAAACAATCTCTTTGTACTGTAGCCGAGGAGATGGGCGATCGGGAATGGCTGGGGGCAAATTCAGGACAATCGCGGAGCCAGCAGAGTTGCAAAAAAAACATCCGTACTAAAGCAGCAGTGCTTCAATACGGATACCTATTAACGACCTAGCCTATGATACGAATTGCGTTTTAACGACCGCTACCACGGTGGGGAACGGTATCCGCATTACTGCTATCGGTCGAAAAAACTTGACTTAGGGTGTCATAGTTGGAGTCCGAGGATACGCGTGCGGCTTGAACGTTGACCGCAAATCCCATTAACAATAGACTAGAGAGGAGAAGGGTTTTATAGATGCTCATCAAAGTAGCCCCTTGAGTGATAGTGCTACTTCTGATCTCATAGAATCTGAGGATCTATCCGGACAAATTCAATTTTTGTGATCTACTTGGATATTGTTCAACCTCTCTAGCTCTGGTAACATCTAGGCTTCGGCTTCCGGGGGTAGGTCAAAGAGAACTGAGGTCATGTAGCGTTCTGCCCAAGCTTCACCAAAGGCTTTTTCCAATACCCGCCGCGTCTTATCATTTTGCCGTTGTTTGTTACAGTAATACAACTGTCCGGCTCGCACTTGAGCTGCCGCTGCACCGGTAACAGGCTCACTGGCGGTGGCTCGTTGACAGTGAACTTTTAGATAGTCAGTCACCCGCTGTAAAAACTGCTCTTCCTCGGTTTCATCGCTGGGACGAATAAAGAGGCAAAAATCAGAAAAAATATCGCCCCAGTCGGGTAAATCTCGCACTTGAGAGAAGTCCAATTGTGGTAAGGCTTCTAAGTCTTGGCGATAGTCTTGCGAGAGTTTGAGCGTCTCTGTGGTGGGTGATAAATCCACGATCGCCGCACTAATTTGTCCCCGCCCTCCCACTAAATCGGTGCCAAACATAGGCAGAGCATAGGTGGGATGGGGAAACATGACACAATGGAGAATGTCTAGGTTCTTACCCACTTTGGCCAGTTCTAGGTGCATCTTGCGAAATTCTCGGGACTGGTAACAGCTATTCTCAATAACGAGCTTTTCGCCTTCGAGTCGCCCTTCCACATAGCCTAAATCCTCGGGGAGATGGTAGGGTTCAAGGTCGAGATGGGTTTTCCATGTAGACTCAATCGCCTCGGCGAGCTTTTGAATCAGGGGATGTTGCTGCGATCGCACCGAAGAGGTCATAAGGGTTTAGGATAAGTGGTTAGGGTACTAGGTGGTTGGCTGGTGTTGCTGTCGGTAGGCATCCCGTACAGCCTGAACATGATACCAATTTAGGAAAATTCGAGCAATTTCGAGGGCCAGTTGCGATCGCCCTCGCTCAATCAGCCATTGCAACAATCCCGACAGGCGCTGTTCGTTCCAATAGCCTCCCCAGGATAACAGTCCCCAAAGAGCGCGATGGACGGGGGTCATCTGAATCATTAAACGCACCTCCCAGGTGGGATGTTTCTGGTAAAACAAAACTCCTGTTTTAGCTCGTTGTCGTTCTCGCTCAATTAAGGCCGGTAAGCGCTCTAGGGAAAAAGCGGGATTCCAATGATAGCCCACGGCTTCGGGACATTTAATTAGTTTGACGCCAATTTTTTTTAAGCGAACTCCCAACTCTAAATCTTCCCAACCATATTGCTTAAAACGGGTGTCAAAATTACCAACTTGATTCAATAAATGACGAGGAATTGCCACATTGCCTGTTGCAAAATAGGCGGCTGAAAAGTCTGTGACTTTATAGGGTTCAGCGGTAGGATTCTCGAAATTACAGGTGTTAATTACTGCCCCATAGGTAAAGAGACGTTGATGTCCCAGTTTTGCAAATCCACGTGTTAGGGCATTACCATGAGCCTGCAAAAAGCTCTGTGTAACCACCAAGTCACTATCGATAAAGACAATCGTATCTCCTTTAGCCTGGTCTAATCCTACATTACGAGCGGCGGCGGGACCGGCATTTTGCTGCCGAAAACAGTGCAATTGTGGCATCTGTTGCTGATAGTGGGTTAACCAGTCCCAGGTTCCGTCATTGGAGCCATCATCGACAACAATGACTTCGTGGTTTTCTACAGGTGCAGCTATCTCTTGTTGCGCTAATCCTTGGAGACATTTTTGCAAAATTGGCAAGCGATTATAGGTGGGAATAATGACACTAAAAAACATGGAAGAATCAGAAAAGAAGGCAAGAGGCAAGAGGCAAAAGGCAAGAGGAGGAAAAGCTATGATTCACTATCGGCGTGGAGAAAGTTATCAAAATCTTCAGCGCGGACTTGTTCTTGGGCGATCGCGGTGCCAATTTCTAATAATGCCGGAATCTCATCGACGCAATCCATGGCGGCGACTTTCTTGGGATCAATGTGGGAGAGGCCAAGTTCAGCAAAGCGGTTGTGACTGAAGACTACAGTATAGCGATGATAGCTGAGTAAATTGGATAAATAGGAACTGCGATCGCGGTCTAACCCCACCCAGGCCGCTGAAGCCAGTTCCGGTAACTCGTTAAAGGTGGGAATTGAAAGACTAGCTAGTTCTCGTGACATCTGCGATCGCAGTTCGTCAGGACTATTGCCAATCAAACTCATGAGAAAGTTCTGTTGGACGTTAGCATCTTCCATTAAGGTACTAATTGAGTATTTTGCCCAATCAATCAGGTGATAGTTTTTGGCCCGTCCTGGGGGAATGACATTTAAGGAAAATCCCGTACCAACAGAGACCAATAATAGCTTATCCTGTCCCGTTTTCCAACCAATCCCATATTGAGCTTTGGTTGCCTCTAAAAACAGTTGAAATGTAGGATTATTAAACATACTCATGCCCCCATCAATAAAGTCATAGCTTTGATTGTTGATGGAAATGGTCTGAGGCGGAAAAAAGGTAGGGGCGGCGGTACTGGCGCGGATTAACTGCCAGAGGGGAATCTCCCGGTTAATGGGATAAAATTTATTTTTGGGAGAGTTGACAAAAAACCAATTATGTGATGTGGTTGCGTTCTTCGTAACAATCATCAACAAGGTTTTGAGATCCTCAGATCCCAGGGGACCCTCGCCAAAAATCTCCTTGAGTTTCTTCTCTAGCGGTTGGCTACTATATTTTGACCAAAACTGTTGGAGAAACCAATTTTTAGTGAAAATTTCCCGTCCATAATCGAGATATAAACTAAGGACATCTTGGACTTTCATTCCTCGGGCTAACGCCGCCGCCAAAATTGACCCGGTACTGGTTCCCCCCATGAAATCAAAGTAATCGGCCAGACAGTTCCAGGGCGTTTCTGGGCGACAGAGGATTTTCTCGATTTTCAACAAAACCTTCGCCGCAATAATACCGCGAATTCCGCCCCCATCAATGGAGAGGATACGTTTGGGACGGGTCAGTTGTTGTCGTTCTAACAGCATGGTAAACGCCTCCGAGGGAGTTAGCTTGAGAGTTAGGTTAGGGGGATGCTTTCACGCTTAAGGCGGCCTTAAGGAGGGTTTGCGTATAGGGATGTTGGGGATTCCGAAACAGGTCTTCACTCGGGGCAATTTCCACGATTTTTCCTTGAGTCATGACAGCGATGCGATCGCATAAAAAGCGGGCCACCCAGAGGTCATGGGTAATAAATAAATAGGTTAGGTCAAACTCCGCTTTGAGGTCTTTCATTAAACTCAACACCTGGGCCTGAACATTGGCATCTAGCATACTCACCGGTTCGTCACAGACGATTAACTTGGGATGGGTAATTAAGGCCCGGGCGATCGCCACCCGTTGCTGTTGTCCCCCAGAGAGTTCCCGAGGATAGCGGCGGGCGTAGGTTTCGGCGGGGCTGAGTCCCACCCGTTCCAGGAAACTGAGAACCTGTTGGCGGGCGGCCTTTCCCTTGGCCAAGCCATGAATCAGGAGGGGATCGGCAATGCTATCGCCCACCGTCATCATGGGATTGAGACAGGCTTGGGGATCTTGGAAAATCATCTGCATCTGTCGCCGTTGCTGGCGTAGCTTCTCGGGGGAGAGTTGTCCTAAATCTTGGCCCAGAAAAGACACTCGTCCGCCGCTGGGTTTCACCAGTTGCAAAATAGTCCGGGAGAGGGTAGATTTTCCACAGCCAGATTCCCCCACTAATCCCAAAATTTCGCCGGGATAAAGACTGAGGTTGACGTTATCCACGGCTTTGATGGTTTCGGCTTGGCTGTGATTAAACAGTCGTTCTAGGAAGTTCCGTTCTAGGCTGTAATGTTGTTGTAGGTTTTCGACCTGTAATAGCGGTGAGATGGGGGTGGTGAGATCGGGCGGCGGGGGCGGTTGTACCTGTTGTAGTTCGCGGACGGCGTTGATGAGAGATTGGCTGTAGGGATGTTGAGGGGATTGGAGAATTTGGTCTGTGTTCCCGGTTTCGACGATTTTACCCTCGGTCATAATGGCGATGCGATCGCAGTATTCCCCCACTAAGGCGATGTCATGGGAAATCAGCATCAAGGCCAGGTTTTGCTCTTGACACAGGCCCATCAATTCATCCAAAATTTCCGCCGAAACGGTCACATCGAGGCTGGTGGTGGGTTCGTCGGCGATAATGAGTTTGGGGTGCAGCAGCAGGGCCAGGGCGATCGCCACCCGTTGACGCATTCCTCCACTAAATTCATGGGGATATTGATTTGAGCGATTTCCAGGGATTTTGACCGCTTCGAGGGTTTCCAGGGCGCGAGTTTTGGCCTGTTTGAAGGTCATGTCGGGGCGATGGGCCTGCAAGGTTTCGATGCAGTGGTCGCCAATGGTCATCAGGGGATTGAGGCGCGTCATGGGATCTTGGAAGATCAAGGCGATCGCCTCACCGCGAAATTTCCGCAAGGCTTGGGGACTCAGATGGGGGACAGACTGACCCTCAAAGCGAATCTCGCCGTTGAGGTGACTTCCTTCGGGCAGGAGTCCCATTACGGCCCGTCCTAGAGTCGATTTTCCGCAACCCGACTCGCCTACAACTCCGAGGCGATCGCCGGGGGCCAGTTGCAAGGAAATTCCGTCAACGGCCCAGGTGAGGGGATCGTTGGGATCGGTTCGCGGATAGGCGATTTGCAGGTGGTTAAGGTGGAGTAGAGGCAAGAGGCAAGAGGCAAGAGGCAAGAGGCAAGAGGCAAGAGGCAAGAGGTATAACCCACCCCGCCCTCCGGGCACCCCTCCCAAGAGGGGAAAGACGTAGGGGCGTACCCTTGTGGTCGCCCTCTTCGGGCTTATGGTCGCCCTCTATTGTCCACTGTCGATTGTGAATTGTCCATTATCCCTGTGTGTTGATGACCACTTGGGTGAGGTAGGAGACGCCAAAGTCGCCGTTGGGATGTTGGCGGAGTTCGTCGGCGAGTTCAAAGACTTTTTGGGCTAGGGGTTGACCGAGTTTGTCGATGGTGGCGGTTCGTTGGCGATCGACTTGGCTTTGTTCTCGCAGTTGGGCTTTCCAGTCGGCGGAAAACAGGCGATCGAGTTGGTTGTGTAATCCCAGTTGTTTGAGGACCGTCCATTCGCCGCGATCGAGCCAGAAGCCGCCGGTTTCGGGCGATCGCTCGATATAAAAGGGCTGGGGCGCATCCACACGGGCGCGAATGAGAATTTTGCCGCTGTGGGGACATAGGGCGGCTTTACTGTCTTCTGGGGCGGGGCTAAAGTCTAGGTTGGCCAGGCGTTGGCTGAGGTCTTCGGGGCTGAGGTCTTCGGGGGGATGGTCGGCGCACCATTGATCGTAGGGGTTGCGTTCGATCCAAACTCCTCCGGTTTCGGGACAGTGTTGGGCCGGGAGTCCGGGTTCGAGATCGGCGGGTTGCAGGGTGATGCTGCGGGCTTTAGGACATTGCATTGGGGTGTGGTGGTGAGGAGTTGCGTTGTCTATTATGTGTTGTCGTCGGGATTGAGTAAATGGTTACAGTAGCGGTTGAGGGTGCTGAGGCGATCGCGGATCTGTTGCTGTCGCTGCTGTTGGGTTTGCGGGGTTTTGGCCGTTTGCAGAAAGGCGGCGTCGGTGGCCAGTAGGCGTAGTTGTTTGTGAATTTCGACGAGGAGGGATTGTTCTGAGTCGGGGCGATCGCTCTCGCTTCCGAGGAAGTTCTGCTGAAACCACTGTTGTAAACTGTTGATTTGTACTGTTAGGGGGGTGCTGGGATCAGGGGTTTCTAGGTGTTGTAGGCGTGTTTGTAGGTCTAAGTAAGGATTCGTTGACATTGGGGCTACAAAAAATGAGTGTAGGTTGCTACAATTAGGTTAAGCCATCTCTTACAAAAATTAAGACATTGTAAACGTCGTCCCCAAATGGCGTACTGGCTCCATAATTAGCTGTTAAAACTCGGTTCTGATTAGTGTTTCTGTGCGATCGCATCTGTCGGCGATCGCAGTGTCTCGTTGATCTCGACTTAGGTTTATTCCCCCCAATTCCGAAAAACTCTGTATTCTACGATACAGTAGAAAGTTCAGAATCGAAGGAAATTCCATAGCCGTTTGACTCAGACTTTGACTCAGACTTTGACTCAGACAGGTCGTTGACCTAGATCTGAGTTCCGTTTCTATTTTTCTCGTTAATCTGCGATCGCTCGAACCCGTTAAACCATTATGAACGTAGCATCTCCCGCCTGTCGCTTTGATTTCTCAATTGACGTCCCAGACTGGCTTCAAGCCGCCCTCGGGGATAACGATCCTCATGGCTTATTAGGTAGCCTTAGCCCCGAGGAAGTGGATTTAGTCCGGCGGGCGTTTCAGTTTGGCTACCAACTCCATGAAGGACAATGTCGGGCCTCAGGAGAACCCTATATCGCCCATCCGGTGGCGGTGGCGGGGTTACTGCGCGATTTAGGGGGAAATGGGGCCACCATCGCCGCTGGCTTCTTGCATGATGTCGTCGAGGATACGGACATCACCCCGGAAGAATTGGAGATGCACTTCGGGGAAGAAGTGCGGCGGTTAGTTGAAGGGGTGACGAAACTCTCGAAGTTCAACTTTTCGAGTAAAACTGAACGCCAGGCGGAGAATTTCCGGCGGATGTTCTTGGCGATGGCCCAAGATATTCGGGTGATTGTGGTGAAATTGGCCGATCGCCTCCATAATATGCGCACGTTAACCCATTTAGCGCCGGCGAAACAGAAACGGATTGCCCAGGAGACGTTAGATATTTTTGCACCTCTGGCCAACCGACTGGGGATTGGACGTTTGAAATGGGAGTTGGAGGATTTATCGTTTAAGTATCTCGATGGGGAAGCTTACGCTCGCATTCGCGATTTAGTGGCCGACAAACGGGGCGATCGCGAAACTCGCATTCAGGCGGTGGCTTCGACGTTGAGTGAACGGTTGCAAGCGGTGGGAATTACGGATTTTGAGGTCAGTGGTCGTCCCAAGCATCTCTATGGAATTTATACCAAGATGCAGCGGCAACAGAAGGACTTTACCGAGATTTATGATATTGCGGCGGTACGGGTGATTGTCAACAGCAATGATGAGTGTTATCGGGCGTTGGCGATCGTTCATGATGCCTTTAACCCCATTCCAGGGCGCTTTAAGGACTATATTGGTCTTCCCAAACCCAACCGTTATCAATCGCTGCATACGGGAGTGATTGGTAAAAGTGGGCGACCGATTGAAGTGCAAATTCGCACCGCTGAAATGCACCATGTAGCCGAGTACGGGATTGCCGCTCATTGGAAGTACAAAGAATCGGGTTCCGTGCAAAGTCAATGGACGGCGGAGGACGAGAAATTTACCTGGCTGCGGCAATTGTTGGATTGGCAGCATGACTTAAAAGATGCTCAGGAATATCTCGACAGCATCAAAGACAATTTGTTTGAGGATGATGTTTATGTGTTTACCCCCAATGGGGATGTGGTGGCGTTGAAACAGGGGGCGACTCCAGTCGATTTTGCCTATCGCATCCATACGGAAGTGGGGAATCACTGTGCTGGGGCGAAAGTGGATGGGCGAATTGTACCGTTGGATAGTCGCCTAGAAAATGGCAGTATTGTTGAGATTATTACGCAAAAGAATAGTCATCCTAGTTTGGATTGGCTCAACTTCGTGATGACACCCAGCGCTCGTAACCGGATTCGTCAATGGTACAAGCGATCGCACCGGGATGAGAATGTGGCCCGAGGCCGGGAGATGTTAGAGAAGGAGTTGGGTAAAAGTGGGTTTGAGGCGTTGTTGAAGTCGGAACCGATGAAGACGGTGGCCGAACGTTGTAATTATCACAGTGTGGATGATTTGTTGGCGGCGGTTGGCTATGGTGAGGTGACGCTGAATCAGGTGGTGAACCGTTTGCAAGACACAGTGAAGGTGCAACAAACCCCGCCGGAGGTTCCTACGTTGGAACAAACTACGGTGTCGCTGCTGAATAAGGCGGTTCCGGATCAGTCAACCTCGAATGGGAAGTTCCCGATTGCTGGGATTGAGGGGATGGTGTACCATCTCGCCGGCTGTTGCAAGCCGGTACCGGGTGAGCCGATTATTGGGGTGGTGACTCGCGGCGATCGGGGTATCTCGATTCACAATCAGCATTGTAATAATGTCAGTTCGGTTCCGGGGGAACGGTTGGTTCCGGTGAGTTGGAACAATCAAGAGGACACCAGCCGCCCGCCGACGTATCCGGTGGACATTTCGATTGAGGTGTTGGATCGGCTGGGGGTTCTCAATGATATTCTGTCCCGTCTGAAGGACAATAATATTAATGTGCATAGTGCCCAGGTGCGGACGACGGAAGGAAAACCGGCGATTATTGATTTGGGGATTGGGATTCGGGATCTTGGCCAGTTGGATCGCACCTTCGCGCAAATCCGCCAGATGAGTGATGTGTTGAATCTGCGTCGTCTTCAGGAGGGGCGTGTGTCGTAGGGAGTTTGCGCGAGGGGGAAGCTGTTTGAGGGAGTTTGGCTGAAAAATGGTTGAACTCCTTATGGGGACTGGGGTTTACGGGTTGCAGTACATTGTAAGTGTCGCGCAAATTTTCTATGTCTTGCTGGGAGAGAGTTTTGGAGGTTTTTGGTATGCAAGGGGTTGTGTTTTTCTCTCGATGGGTGTTAGAATCATGGGGTCTCGCGCAAACGAACCTCGAAAACTGCATAGTGTCAGGGTTCCAGAGGGGAGGCCTCGCAATTACCGATAATCCCTATTAGGGTGACTTGTATTTGCGTTGACCACCACCCCCACCTCGCAATTACCGATAATCCCTATTAGGGATTGAAACAAACCCTTGGTTGAAGGATTCAACCAAAGTGTCAACATCTCGCAATTACCGATAATCCCTATTAGGGATTGAAACGCGAGAAGCCGCTGTAGTGCGGTGAGTGATTCGCCTCGCAATTACCGATAATCCCTATTAGGGATTGAAACTGAAACTTACCATCCGAGCCAATCCTATCAAAATCTCGCAATTACCGATAATCCCTATTAGGGATTGAAACCTAATGGGAGAGTATTGCCCATGACGGGTAAATTCTCGCAATTACCGATAATCCCTATTAGGGATTGAAACTTTATACGTTATTCCCCAGCCAGAATATACTGACAGCTCGCAATTACCGATAATCCCTATTAGGGATTGAAACAAAGTGGGGATACCTTGAGGCTGTAACACTCAAGCTCGCAATTACCGATAATCCCTATTAGGGATTGAAACTTCAAAACTCCATACATCCACATTTCCAGAATCCACTCGCAATTACCGATAATCCCTATTAGGGATTGAAACGAATTATGACTTTTGACCTGGAGAAATAGGGCGATTCTCGCAATTACCGATAATCCCTATTAGGGATTGAAACATGACGTTCGCAAGCCACAATCGGCTTCAGTGTTCCCTCCTCGCAATTACCGATAATCCCTATTAGGGATTGAAACCTAACCAGTGGACGCACTATGTACGTCATCAGCGAGTCTCCTCGCAATTACCGATAATCCCTATTAGGGATTGAAACCAGCTCCGACTCGTAGGCAGAGGCAATAGCCTTGACTCGCAATTACCGATAATCCCTATTAGGGATTGAAACATGACTTATTGCCTAACTATCGAAAAATCCGGGGACTTCTCTCGCAATTACCGATAATCCCTATTAGGGATTGAAACCCTCAAGAAACACGACGCCGCTACGGACTTTCTTCCCTCGCAATTACCGATAATCCCTATTAGGGATTGAAACGCTAAGCGAGGAATATATAGGTTACCGCCGGGGCTCGCAATTACCGATAATCCCTATTAGGGATTGAAACTACCCTTACCCTTACGAGGGATAGATAGCTAATCATCTCGCAATTACCGATAATCCCTATTAGGGATTGAAACCACCCAGGCAACAATCCAAAAATCAAGCTCGATAGACTCGCAATTACCGATAATCCCTATTAGGGATTGAAACTTAGAAGACACCGAGGGGAAAGTGAATTACATCATCCTCGCAATTACCGATAATCCCTATTAGGGATTGAAACAGGGTGACTCTCCTTTCTGTTGCCACAATTTGACTCGCAATTACCGATAATCCCTATTAGGGATTGAAACCGCCATACTCCCAGTCAGCAGCACCCGGCTTGAGCGCATACCCTCGCAATTACCGATAATCCCTATTAGGGATTGAAACGGCGGACGTTCTCGGGGAGCTTGGTGACGGTAGACTCGCAATTACCGATAATCCCTATTAGGGATTGAAACAACCAGGAGAAATACTGGCTTGAATCCCTCTCTATGACCTCGCAATTACCGATAATCCCTATTAGGGATTGAAACAACCTGTGCTCCTTCACTGGCTCGATATCCTCCGCTCGCAATTACCGATAATCCCTATTAGGGATTGAAACCCCCCGGTGGGGAAATTAGTATCGATTTTATGCCCTCGCAATTACCGATAATCCCTATTAGGGATTGAAACGTTGTTAAAAAGCGCCATAGGGTGGTTGTCCTATTCTCGCAATTACCGATAATCCCTATTAGGGATTGAAACGCTTCTTTGTGCGGGACAGAAACAACTTCCCCCTCCTCGCAATTACCGATAATCCCTATTAGGGATTGAAACGGCGTCGTGGGACACATACCAATAAGCCGATGCCCAGCTCGCAATTACCGATAATCCCTATTAGGGATTGAAACCAGCCAAGCTCTTCCACGAGTTTGCATAGCTCTTCGTCTCGCAATTACCGATAATCCCTATTAGGGATTGAAACCGAGAATGTCTTGCCCTGTATGAGTTGAGCGAAGCTCGCAATTACCGATAATCCCTATTAGGGATTGAAACAATCAAGAGTTCGGAGCAAGAACATGAAAATTGACACTCGCAATTACCGATAATCCCTATTAGGGATTGAAACTTCAATAACGATACCGCGCTGGACTTCGGCAAGAACTCGCAATTACCGATAATCCCTATTAGGGATTGAAACGGCGGAGTTCATCGAGGCGACCGCTCCTATTGCCGCCTCGCAATTACCGATAATCCCTATTAGGGATTGAAACTTCGAGTGGGAGCACCTCATTTCGCTGCGAGACACTGCCCCTCGCAATTACCGATAATCCCTATTAGGGATTGAAACACCGAGCTGGAATTCGAGCCAGACCCCGAAATTCTCGCAATTACCGATAATCCCTATTAGGGATTGAAACACCGAGCTGGAATTCGAGCCAGACCCCGAAATTCCCTCGCAATTACCGATAATCCCTATTATCGATACTCCGAACAGTTTTTCAGGCAAACGCTGAAACCCTTATTCTCTCGTTAGCTCGATCGCCTTGAGAGGTGACTGGACCCCGCCTTCTCTCATTACCCGTCAAAACAGTCCGGGGTGTTGTATTAGGGATTGAACAAAAATAGCGACGCACTCGGTCCACCTCGCATCAGCAGGTGGGGGTCAA